>Ga0209013_10004096_pt1 | contig 12834 bp, 15 predicted proteins | sample Cruoilmetagenom2_FD_187291 | JGI IMG/M metagenome (GOLD analysis project Ga0209013, IMG submission 187291) | Oil polluted marine microbial communities from Coal Oil Point, Santa Barbara, California, USA - Sample 2 (SPAdes) (version 2) | ecosystem: Environmental > Aquatic > Marine > Oil seeps ... | reverse complement strand
AAGACGCAGCACCCGTCGCCGAACCCGTAGCCGCGGCCGACATGGTCCAGCCGGGCGCGCGCAGCGATATCGATTGTCTCCCGAAAGACCTGCTTGCGGGCCTGCGCGCGGCGCATGGACCGAGTGTGACGGCAAAGGCCTGTGCGCCGGGATGTCTACCGGCACCTTCAGGACTTAGTCAAACGCAACTGGATGAGCTTTACGGCCGCTACGGAGTCGTATGGTGCCGCTCCTGCGTTCAGATCGGGGGGCACCTTTCGCTGAAGGATGTCCGGCGAATTGAGCAGGCGGGCAATCTAGACTTGTGCACGACGCCGCCCCGCCAGATGCCGCGGCCCGGCAGCGCCCACGGGAATGTCGTGAAGTCGTTCAGCCGCATTCGCGAGCTGTATCGGGCAATGCCGACGATGCCCGAAGACGAGAACGCCATCGCCGTCATCATCGGCAATACGACCTACGACAATTTGCCGGTGGCGCAGACGGCGAGGAACGATGCCGGCGCCATGTACTTTTTCCTGACCGAGCATATGGGCTTCCGGCAGGACCAGGTTATCGATCTGCGCAATGCGGCACGGGCCGACCTTGAGCGGGTCTTCGGTCCGGTGCCCGGCTCGGACGGGGAGCTGAAGCGCCTGGTTCAGGCCCGGCCCAACGCCAAGGTCGTCGTTTTTTATTCGGGCCACGGCGCTGTCAACGCGACTCAGGACGAGGCCTATCTCCTGCCCGTGGACGCCGAGCCGTATCGCGAAGAGCGGCGCGGTTATCCGCTGTCCACGTTCTATACCAATCTCGCGAGCCTCGGCGCGGACCAGGTTCTGGTCCTCCTCGAGAGTTCTTTCGGCCGGGACCACGGGACCTACATCCTGCCGCCCAATATTCCGGAGACGAAGCGTAGCGCGCTGCCCGAGCAGCCTCGCGACTCTATGACGGTTCTGGTTTCCGCAGATCGCGGCCAGCGGGCCTTGATCGATCCCGATTACGATGTCGGGCTGTTCACCCGCTATCTGATCGAGGGCCTTGCAGGCAATGCCGATCTTGCCCCTGTCGGTAACGGCGATGGGCAGGTCGACAGCGCAGAGCTATATGCCTATACGGCCGCCCTGGTACGGCTCGGCGCGCGCAAGACCTTTGGGCTACTCCAGAGCCCGGTGCTCTCAAGCGCGGGGACTGAGGTGTTGAAGGCGCCGAAGGACGCGTCCGCGAGCCCCAAGCAGGGTTAGCGCTCGGACGCAGATGCACTCTTTACAAGGCAGGTCGAACCCCATACGCAAGGCAGCCTCGCGCGCCAAGAAGCGCAGTCTCGTGTCGCAGTCCGCATGGCAAGAGAATTCTGGGATGAGAATTCTGGGATGAAGGTTTTCCCGACAGCGGCGGAGTTTCTTCGCCATCACAGCCCCGAACGGCCGGTGCTCGCCCTGCGGCCGCATGCCTTGGTGCGCGCGACCGAATGGTTCGTGGCGAACTTTCCCGGGCGCGTCCTCTACGCGACCAAGGCCAATGACGCCCAGCCCGTCCTGGATGCGCTCGCCGAGGCCGGCATCCGGGCCTTCGACGTGGCCTCGTTTTCCGAGATGGAACGGGTTCGGTACATCGCCGGTGCCGAGCTGTATTACATGAACCCGATCAAGTCCCGCAGCGCGATTGCGCGCGCCTATCGTGAGTTCGGCGTGCGGTGCTTCGCGTTTGACTCGCACGACGAGCTGGACAAGGTCTTGGCGGAGACGGACGGCGCGGACGATCTCACTCTGTTCCTGCGGATCGCCTGTCCCAACAATCACAGCCTCATCCCGTTGGAGGGAAAGTATGGCACGAGCGCCGAGGAGGCTCCGGCGCTGCTCTTAAGAGCGCGGCAGCGCGCCGCCCGGCTCGGCATCACCTTCCATGTTGGGTCGCAAGCCGTGGTCCCGGCAGCGTTCGGCAAGGTGTTGACCCAGGTAGCGCAGCTCATCGTTTCCTCCGGCGCCCTGGTGGATGCGATCGATATCGGCGGCGGCTTTCCGGCCCGCTACCCTCATTCAGACCCGCCGAGCCTCGACTGCTACATGGAGGAGATTGTGCGCGCGGCGAATGCGCTCGCGGTCAAGCATTCTTGCGAGCTCCTGTGCGAGCCGGGCCGGGCGCTGGTGGCAGAGGCGGAAGCTGTGATCGTGCACGTCGATGCACGGCGCGGGGATACGCTCTACATCAACGACGGCGCCTTCGGCACACTGTTCGACGCAGCCTTTTCCGGATTTCGGTATCCGGTGCGCTGTGTGACGCCTGGGCGCGAAGATCTGGGGCCGACGCAAACGGCGTTCGCTCTTTTCGGTCCGACCTGCGACAGCGCCGACTATCTCCCGGGCCCCTTCGTCTTGCCGGATGCGGTCGGGGAGGGCGACTATTTGGAGATTGGCCAAGTCGGCGCCTATGGCCGCGTGCTGGCAAACCGCTTCAACGGATTCGGTGAATTCGACGAAGTGGTTCTGACGGACGAGCCGATGCTGTCGATGTTCGGTGAGCGCCAGTCCGACGATCGGGAAGGTGCGAGCTCCGTGCGTTTTTAGCGCTTACGGGGCACTCGGCGACACCGATTGGAACGGCTCCGGCATGCACGCCAACTTCTCCACCGCCTATCTCCGTGAAGTTGGTGGCGAAGAATACTTCAAGGCGCTGATGGCTCAGTTCGAGAAAAACCTTGAGGAGCACATCGCGGTGTATGGCCCGGACAACCACATGCGTCTGACCGGCAAGCACGAGACGGCGCCGTGGAACGAGTTCAGCTACGGCGTTGCCGACCGCGGCGCTTCGCTCCGCGTGCCGAACAGCTTCCCGAAGAACGGTTACAAGGGTTACCTGGAAGACCGTCGTCCGAACTCGCAAGGCGACCCCTACCAGATCGCTTCGCAGATTCTGAAGACCATTCCCGAGGTTCCGACCGCCGCAAGCGCAGCTGCCTAAGTCCGGTTCGTGCCGTATCGGCGCGGGTCACGCTTGAGAAAATTGCAAAGGGGGTGCCCTTCGAGGCTCCCCCTTTTCGTGGCCGATTTGCCGATACCTCTCTCGGTCGTGACATGACGGGCCTCATTTCGCGCGATAAGCTCCCCGCCACTTTAGTGACCAACGGGAGGAAATGCCGAAATGGCCGATAGACTTCAAACCGAGTGGGCGCCACGCGTCTTGAGCATTGTGCGAGTTGTTGCCGCGCTGATTTTCATGGCCCACGGGACATCCAAACTGCTCGGATTTCCGGAAGGCCCATTCACGCCCGAGGCCTTTTCGTTGCCGTGGATTGCCGGCGTCCTCGAAATTGTCGGCGGCGCACTCTTGGTGGTGGGACTGTTCACGCGGCCGACCGCATTCGTGCTCTCCGGGCTCATGGCCTTTGCATACTGGCTGGCGCATGCGCCCAAAAGTATCTACCCGCTGCTGAATGGGGGCGACGCTGCGATCCTCTTCTGCTTCCTATTTCTGTATATCGCGTTTGCCGGTGGCGGATCCTGGAGCTTAGACGAGCTTCTGAAGCGCAAAGCCTGACGGCCGCAACACAGCGTAAACAGTTTATTAAGCAACTCTCTAAACTGGCTGTTCATCGCTGCCGAATCACACTCGGCGGCGATGAGCAAACGTCAGCATATCATGGTGGGCGTCTTGGCCGTCACGTTGGCGGGATTGATCGGTGCGACCGCGGCCAAGGATCTGGCACCTGGGTCTTTGGCCGAGCAGAGTGAAAATGCGTTCTGGATCAAAACCAAACTGTCAGATGAGTTGCTGGCCGGTCGCCTCAGTGTGACGAATGTCGCCAAATCGCCAGCGCGGATTCCCCTTCCCACCCGGTCGCCCCGTAAGGCGGCGCGCACGGCGCAGCTGACGCGCTAGGCTTGGCTGCAGATAGGGGTTTCCTTCATCCGCTAGCTGCGAGGAACGACAGGAATCTTCTTTCTGATGTCTCAGCGATCCCGTGGCCTCGGAAGTCCCAACCGCGGAGGGCTTCCCATGTCCAGATTGGCCGTATTACTCTTAGCGTGCGTAGCTTCGAACGCTGGTCTCGGGGCATCCGCCGGTCGCGTTTCGCATTCGGAGAATCTGGAGGCGTTCAGTAAATAGTTCTGAGCGGCCCGCCGAGCGTCCCAGCATATCTTCATCACATCTATCGCCGACTTCGAGAAGAAGAGAGTCACTTGTGACGATAGCGCTTTGACTCTGCGCAAAGCCGAGCCCACGGACGATCAGGGACATCTGGTTCTCAACATCGACCCCCGGCAGGATCGAAAGAGAGTTTGGATTGCGACGGGAAAGCCGACATCTACATGACCGTCGTGGAGACCAACTGCGTTCAAGTGTCTCAGGAATCAATGGAGTACCGTGAGGAATAGAGCATGCACGTGAACGGGCCGTTTCGTGGCTGTCAATAATCCGTCGAAAAGCGCCGACATTTACGAGGGCACCATATCCGTCAAACTCGCATAGAGATTATGACCGGGAAATTGGTCACCTGCCATCATCCCGCACACGCCACTTCGTTTGGAATGCCGACGGCGTCTCATCGTGATTGTGTGCGGGGTCGACTCTCACCAAATGCCACTTCTGGGGAGAAAAACATGCGCAAAATATTTGTCGGGATGATCGGGTTGGCAGGGTTGTTTGCTGCCGGACTTCCCTCAATCGGCGCGACGGCTGCGTCGTCGGCTCGTCCGGCGTTCCGTTCGCCGCCCCGTCCGCCGCTCTTGGCGTCGTGTGACGCGTCCTTGGCGTTGGCAGAAACGAACTAACGGGCCCCGATACAACATCGAGGCCCGCTATTGCAGCTTCCAAATTTTAGCACTTAGTTGGGCATCACCACCGAGTCGATTACGTGGATCACGCCATTGGTGGCGTCGATATCGGCCTTTACAACCTCGGCCTTGTCGACCTTCACACCGTCCGTGGCGTCGACATCCAATGTGTCGCCCTGAACGGTCTTAACCGCGGTCGACTTACCTGCGATATCGGCGGCCATGATTTTTCCGGGCACGACGTGATAGGTGAGGATCGCAACGAGCTTGTCCTTGTTCTCGGGCTTGAGCAGATCGTCGACCGTGCCGGCGGGGAGCTTGGCGAAAGCTTCGTCCGTCGGAGCAAAAACGGTGAAGGGGCCGTCGCCCTTGAGCGTATCGACGAGACCAGCAGCTTCGATTGCAGCGACCAGGGTCTTGAACTGACCGGCGCCCGCCGCCGTGTCGACGATATCCTTGGACATGGCGTTCGCGTGCGAGACTGTGAAAAACATAAGAGCGATGGTCGAAATAATGCGCAGTACTTTCATAAAGTCCTCCAAGGGGGAAATGATTAGCAATGAAACCCTTACGAATGAACCGCGCCGCGCAGATCACCGACCGGCAGTCACGTATCTGTGAGAGTGCCGCCGGACTTCGTCTCATCGCGCCCGGCATCTTTGTCGAAGAGCTTTGCGGCGGGCGCGGCGGTTAGGCCGTGGAGCACCGCGCTAAGCAACACGGTGATCGCGGCCACGGCCAGAATTTCATCGCGCATCTGCAGGAGATCGAACGCGTCCAGGACCAGCAGTGCAAAGAGCGCCGTGGCCAGGCCGCGCGGGCCGAACCAGCCGTAGAAGAGCCTCTCCTTCGTTCCGATGCCGGTGCCGGCGAGCGACAGCCAGATCGCAACGGGTCGCAGTACAAACAGGCTGGCGAGCACCAGCGCAACCATGGGCCAGGTCATGTGCGGCAGACCTTCCGGCAACAACACGGCGCCGATCACGAAGAAGGACAAGACGGCCAGTATCTGCCCCTCGGTCTCGATGAACTCGAAGACGAAGCGGCTCCGCCCGCGCAGGACCTCGCCGAAGGCAAGACCCGCAACGAACGCTGCCAAGAATCCATTCCCGTGGCCGGCTTGGGCTGCGAGGTAGGCAATGCCCGCGAGTGCAAGAACGGCGATGCCGCCAAAGCGGTCCGACGTTAGGCCGCGATCCTGGGCCAGGCGCAATAGCCACCCCCCCGCATAACCGATAACGCCGCCGATCAGCGCGCCAAGCCCGACCTGCTGGCCCACGAACACCCACCAGGGCACCTGCACCTCATTGTGAATGCCGCCCACGGCGAAGCACCCGAAGAACAAAACAAAGGGTAGGGCGAAGCCGTCATTGAGCCCGCTTTCGGCAGACAGCGAGCGGCCGATCCGCTCTGGGATGCGCGGGTCCGTAATGATCGGCTGGCTGAGCGCGGCATCTGTCGGCGCCAGGATCGCCGCCACCAGCGCCAGTTCCCAGAGCGGCCAGTTGGGGAGGAGGCCCGCCCCGGCAAGAAACCCGAATAGGATTGCGAGTGGTAACCCAAAGACTAGCATGCGTGCCGGAATGGATGCGCCTCTCCAAAGGCGTCTGGGATCGATCGCGGCCGCGTCCGCAAACAGCAGTACCACCAGGCTGATCTCCGCGAGAACATAAAGACCGTGCGCACCGTGGCCGAGTTCGATCAGCCCGAGGCTGTGAAAGCCCCAACCGGCGAACAGAAACAGCATGGGGCCCGTGAGAATGCTGTCGGACAGCCGCTTGCCGAACAGTGCGTAGACAAACACCAGGGCGGCGACTGCCAAAAGTCCCCATTCGGTTGTCATGAATCCGCAATCTCAAACACGCTGCGCAACTCCATGGTGGTACCGTTCTGTGCCGTCGAGCCCTGATGCTTAAGACAGGCTCAACAATTTCAATGACAGGCTCAATCTATAGTCGGCTCCGGCTCCACCATCGCAAAGCTGTCCAAAAAGCTGGGAAAATCTCGACGGGCGCCTACCTGTCGGATGGTCCTCCATGATAGATTATTTCGCAGACGCCTGGCGACTATACGGCGTTTTCATCATGCCGTCTTGATATGAGTGAATCGTAGATCTTAAGGAGCCGAACCGTGCGCGTTTGCGTTGCTGCCTCTCTGTTTGCCACCGCTTGTGTCCTCAGTTATTCGGCGCATGCCGACACCCGGTTGAGCCGGGGTTTCGTGCCGACCCAAGACGGCGTGAAAATCACGGAGGTTGCCGGCCCGCTTGAGTTCCCTTGGGGCCTGGCTGCTCTTCCCGATGGCACGTTGCTAATCACCCAGCGTGACGGCGACATCCGCATCCTGACGGACGGTCAATTGCAGGACACGGTCGTGTCGTTCCCCGTCGAGGTCATGACGTCGCGCAACGGGCCGGACGGGACGGTGGTCCGCGGGCAGGGCGGCCTGCTCGACGTTGTCGTCAGTCCGGACTTCGAGAACGACAAGCGTCTCTATTTTACTTACGCGCGTGGGACGCTGGACGACAACCGGACGGCCATTGGCCGCGCGGCCTGGACGGGGACCGGACTGAAGGACTTCGAGGAGATCTTTTCTGTTTCCCAAGGCAAGCGGGACGGCCAGCATTTCGGGTCGCGGCTCGCCTTTCTGCCGGACGGCACTCTGCTCGCCACGATCGGCGATGGCGGCAACCCGCCGGTCGTGTTTCTCGACACGTTTGCGCGCGAGCAGGCTCAAAATCTGCAGAGCCACTTCGGAACGATAATCCGCCTTAAGCCTGACGGGTCCGTGCCAGACGACAATCCGTTCGCCGAGCTGGAGGGCGCGAAGCCCGAGATCTGGAGCTTCGGTCATCGCAATGCGCAAGGGATCGTCGTCGACACCGAGAGCGGCGCCGTCTGGTCCTCCGAACATGGCCCTCTGGGCGGTGATGAACTGAACTTTGTCGAAAAGGGCGAGAATTACGGTTGGCCCCGCGTGACATTTGGCCGGGACTACCGGGATGGCTCGGTGCTCACGGCGCGGATCGAGGGGCCGACATTCGCAGCTCCCACCATCGCTTGGGTGGATACACATGCACCTGGCGGTCTTCACATCTATACGGGCTCCGCATTTCCGGACTGGAAAGGTGACCTGCTGTCCGCGGGGCTCGCCTCACGTGATATCCGCCGTATCGAGATCGAAGACGGTAAGGTGGTTGGCGAGAAGCGGATCGATTTTGGGACTGCGCGTCCGCGGGGATTTGCGACGGCACCCGACGGGACGCTCTATGTCGTGACCGATGGCGCAGAGGGGCGGGTGCTGCGGCTCGATCCGTCCTAACCTGGTTGGGCGCGGTCGCGCGAAGCGAAGGGGGACGATCGTATGGGCTATGTTGGCTGGGCGTTGCTTGGAATGGTGGGCTATTCGCTGGTGACGCTGCTGGTCAAGTTGGCAACGCGCGCCGGAGACGTGTCCAGCTCTTATGTCCTGGCGATTGCCGTCTCAATCGTCGGACTTGGAGCGTGGGCTATCGCTCTCTTGCGCGGCGACTTCGCGGGCTTTGTACTGAGCGACCTCGCAAAGCCCAGTGCCCTTTGGAGCTTCGCGACCGGCATCGCGCTCATTGTCGCGGTGGCTTCGCTATTTCGGGCGTTGTCTCTTGGTCCTGCGACCGAAGTGGTTCCCATCTATGGGATGTTTGTGGTTGGCGGCGCACTGCTGGGGATCGTGTTTCTCAACGAGCCGCTCACCTACCGCAAGCTGCTCGGCATTCTCTTCGCGGCGCTGAGCATCTATTTCATCGCCAGGTAGTTTGCAGCCTGGCGCAATCCTGATTGTCCCCAAACCGATTGCCTTGATGACGACTGTCCTCGAGGAAAACGACCGATGTACGACGAGACAAACCCGCTCTATCGATTTTACGACGAGGTCATCAATCAAAAGGAATTCGAGGTCCTCGACGAGTTGTATGCGCCCGGCTAAGTCAATCACGTCGCCCCCTTCGGTCTGGATAGCGGTGTCAAGGGTATCAAGACGCTGCTGAAGGAGCAGGCTGCTGCGTTTCCCGATTGGCACATCGCGGTTGATTACGTCATCGAACATGGCGAAAAATGCATCGTGAAGTGGACGCTCACCGGAACGCAGACCGGAGACTATTTCGGCTACAAGCCGTCCAGCAGAAAGTTCGAAATCTCAGGCGTCGACATCGAGACGATCGTCGATGGCAAAATCACTGCCCATGACGGTGCTGAAGATATGCTCGGGCTCCTGTAGCAGATCGGCGCCGTGCCGCTGACTTTCGATTGATTTTATCGTCTGACGTATCGCGGGCTGCTCACTGGAGATGAAAGTTCGCACCGCACTGATCCGCAGGCGGATCGACTGCGTTCCTTCACCGATCATCGCGGACCAGTTGTGAACGTGCTCTCCTCCGTGATGGTCCAGAGCCCCGCCCATTTCTGTGAGTGGCGGCCGGGCCTCGCCGGGGGGCTTTAAGCGCTACTGGCAGGAGGCGCTGTCCACATCAATCGTGAAGGCGTGTTGACCGGTCTGGTCCTGAAACACTTGCCTTACAATACCGCCGGCATCGAGCAGTTCCTTACCGTGTTGCGTTCGCCGGCAGGTGTTCTCGATCGCAGAGCGTTCCATTTTGCTCTTCAAGTCCAAGACGTCCACTCTCGTTAGGTCCATTCGAAACGTCGAAATCAGCACCGGGCCATCGTTCGACACGGTGAGCCACGTCGTTTTCTCGTCAACCTTCATAGGAAGATTCCTGCCCATCTCCGGGGCTACGCGAGCCCAGGTTTCCTCTATCGATGTTTCGCCTCCTCTTGTCTCGCGGCCCGAACCGTCGCCTGCGGCTCTAAGCGGCCCGGCGTACACAGCCGGCCCAGCAATCAATAACGCAGTGGCTGCTACCTTCGTCCAGTTCACGACGCACCTCCCACGGCAACGGTTTTCTCGTTGGGCTCTCTCAGTGACCCGCACCCATCCAGCCGACCACGTGAAATTTCGCAACGCACTAATCCGTGAGCGGGGCTCAGCTCGTTCCCCTACCGACCATCGCGGTTGAGTCCAAAACTCCCGCCCTCCTACGGTGGTCCAGAGCCCCGGCCACTTTTCCCGTGTGCAGGCCGGGGCTCGACGGGGGCGTCTGTCACTCATTCTCGTTCGACATCCATCAGCGCATGATGAAGGTCTGGGCGGACAAAAAAAGCCCCTGCGGGAAGCAGGAGCTTCTTATCTACTGAGGGTGAGCCAGGACAGGAGAAAGATCGGGACCTGTCAGCTCACTGTGGGCCCTATTAGCCCCGGCACTTGGTCATGCCCTTCATGGCCATCTTCGCGTCGGCCTCGGTTTTGTACTGGCCCATCATCGCGAATTTGGCGGTGTCGGACTTTGCGGTGCGGCTCATGACGCACTTCTTCGCCGCGTTGTCGAACATCACATAAAGCGGGCCCATCGCCAGGAGCGGCGTGGCAACGGCCGCAAACATTGCAATCATCACAAAAGTCTTTTTCAGCATAACGGTTCTCCCAGTGGTTCTGTTTTCAATGAACCATTCTCCGCAAGGGCCGTGCCAGTCGCCAAGAGTGAGGTGTGCTCTCAGTTTTTCATGGGTGCTGCGGCTTGTAGTTAGCAAATCGCAAAGACCGCCATTGCGATTTACATCGGTCAAGCTGAGAGACGGCGTGATGCTAGAGGAACGCGCCTGGGCATTAAGAGAAAGCCCCGGCGCGGGGGCACCAAGGCTTCTAGAAGCACCGCGCTAGGGTCATTTTGGGGGGGCATAGCGACACTTTAGCGAGGTAGCAGGGTAACGCGGCCGTCAAGTTTTTGGATCACTTTGCGCTCCTGCTCCCGCGAATGCATTGCTATGAGCATTTAGGGGGTACAATGAACATTCTATTGCAAGGGGAATGAAACCAAATGCGCAACCGGATGATCGGACTGTTCGCTGCTGGCGTTCTCATGTGCTTCGGACTGGCTTCAACACCGGCCAAAGCAGCACCACCGATACCGGAGCTAAATCAGCAGTCGCTTGTCCAGGAAGCCGGTTGGCGCCGCCGTCAGGCACGGCGCGGGTATTACGGTTGTCGCTACGTTAGGCGCCCTTATGTTCGTGGCCGCTATGTACGTCGGCCCGTGCGTCGTGCCTATTGCCGCAGCAGACGTGCCTGGCGCTGGTAGCCAATAAGAGGCCCGGCCTGCGTCTGGTGCAGACCGGGCCTTCCGTTTCGGCGTTCGTGAGAGGAGGGGGCGAACGCCTTCGGGGGGCAGCTATGGCCGGGGGCTATCGGCGTTTGCCGCGCCGCATGGGGCCGATCGGCGTGTCATCGCCGTAACGATGCTCCAAATAGCGATCCAGTTTCCGTAAACCCCGGCGGGCTTCATGGACGAGCACTTGTTCGATCGTCGGAGGGGTTGGGTCGTCGTAGCAGTACCCGTGCTCGCCGGGGCCGCAGCCGCTGGCCATGGCGGGATTGGTCATCAGGAGCGGGGTGGCGAGGGCGGCAAGGGCTGCTGTCTTGGTGAAAATGTTCATTGTTGATTTCCTCATCGAAGGTGCGTGTTTGGCGGTGATGCGCTGTCGCTGCTGTGTGTTCGTCGATGAGTGAAAGGTAGTCTGAGGCCCGCGCCGTCTCGATAGGGTAGATCCCCTATACGGCGGCGGGCGCCGCAAGGCGCGCCTGTTGGATGCCAGCCATGCCCCCTGCGTGAACCATTGTGGGAGCCATTATGTGACCCATGTCACAGATGAACCGGGGCGTTTTTGCTATCACGGCAGCCAATGTGCCGGCACTTGGACGGCAGGACTCGTTGGAGGGAAAACATGTCGCACACGTTTTCATATCGCATGCTGATGGGCGCGAGCCTCGCCATCGTGCTGTTCGGCTCGCCTGCGGCAAATGCCGATCCGGCTGGAATTCTGTCGAATGTCGACGCCACCGCACTCAAGGCAGCCAAGGCCACGCAGCTCGGGCTTTACCTCACGCCCAAGGAAGCGCACCGGGCGCTGAACGAGAATCCCGACATCCTCTTCGTCGACGTCCGCGATCCAATCGAGGTCACCTTTGTCGGTCATGCCAAGGGTGTCGACAAAATCATCCCCGTCGGCATCGCGACCCGCGAGGTGAGCCCGAAGACGGGTCAATACCGGATGGTCGCTAACGACGACTTCGTCGCAAACGTGGACGAATTCGTTGCAGCCCAGGGAAAAGCGAAAACCGACCCGATCTTTCTCAGCTGCCGTTCGGGCTCGCGCTCGGCGATGGCCGCGCAAAAGCTGATAGATGCCGGCTACACGAACGTCTGGAACCTTGTCGAGGGGTTCGAAGGCGACAGAGCACCGGACGGAACGCGGGCGGTTAATGGCTGGCGCAACGCGGGCCTTCCCTGGGGCTACAAACTTGCCCCCGGTGTCGCTTGGCAAGACTAGGCTGGTCTGGAGACCGCGTTGGTTTGTTGACCCAGCAGCAGGTCCTCAATGAAGAGCTGTCTTCTTTAGAAGGTGCCTTCGCTGACGCCGACGATGCGACTAAGAAGCTCAAGGTACTGTATGCCGACGGAATTGTGCGAGCGCCGGTCAGTGCATATGTCGGAGCTCGACTCCGTCCGCTGGCAAAGTATTCCGACCAGGAGAACCGATAATGTCTGTCCATTACGGAGAGGCCTACGTGCTAGCTTGCCTACCGCAGCGATATCTGTTTCCGATCGAAACAGGGATGTCGGTAGTCATAAGCGCCGGACGAGAGAGTGCGAGAGGTGTCATCTCGGAAATTCTGCCGGTAACCGATGCGCTGCCGAAGGAATTCCAGCACACCTTCAAGCCATCGGACCGAAATCAGCTTGCAAAGATCAAATTCAAAAGGTCGGCAACCTTCCCAATTAATCAATAGGTGCATGTATCCCGGCAATGGAGTTCATTGTACGACATGAGCGGAGCCAAGGTTTTCGGGGCGCGTTGTCAGACGCATCCGTCAAGCGGTATCCCAGCCGCTTAGACTAAAGTCAGCACCCTGAGTTGTTTGTTGAGCCGTCGGGCATCAGAGTCCTGCAGAACTTCACATTATCGAGTATTGCGCCATCAAGCGTAGCGTT
>Ga0209013_10004095_pt1 | contig 12835 bp, 10 predicted proteins | sample Cruoilmetagenom2_FD_187291 | JGI IMG/M metagenome (GOLD analysis project Ga0209013, IMG submission 187291) | Oil polluted marine microbial communities from Coal Oil Point, Santa Barbara, California, USA - Sample 2 (SPAdes) (version 2) | ecosystem: Environmental > Aquatic > Marine > Oil seeps ... | reverse complement strand
TCAATAAGCAGCAGGACTGGACAATCTGGATCTTTATTTATCTCCCAGAGTTTTTACTTCAAAACCTGCTTTGATCCAGTCTTCCTTTAATAATACATTTCGCGTGTCCAGGATAAACCCTTCATTTAGTAATGGTAAGACCTCAGACGGGTTTAGTTCTTTGAATTGGCTGTGATTCACCAGAAGCAAGATCCCGTCAGCATTTGATAAAACTTCCTCAAGTCCATCAACCAGGAAGTCCAGGCCATGACTATTACTGCCTAGATAAGGATCATAGGCTTTAACCACCGCGCCCTCCGTTACCAGCCGTTCAATAACATCAATAGCAGGGCTTTCCCGAATATCATCCACATCTGGTTTATATGTGATTCCCAGGGCAGCGAAAGATTTACCTTTCAGCGAGCCATAGCGGTCTTTCAGCAATTGAATGACAAATGCGGGTTGAGAATCATTCACCTCGCGGGCTTGTTTAATTAAGAGAGCTAAATGAGGCGCTTTTTCAACAAAGAACCAGGGATCTACACTGATACAATGCCCCCCCACTCCCGGCCCAGGTTTAAGGATCTCGACCCTGGGGTGCAGGTTAGCAATATCTATTGCCTCCCAGACATCGATTCCGAAATATTCCGCCAGGCGGGAAAATTCATTGGCAGCTGCGATATTGATATCCCGGTAGGTATTCTCCATCAGCTTGACCATTTCGGCTGTTGTTGAATCTGTCACCATGATCTCTCCCTCAACAAAGGAGCTGTACAGTAGTTGCCCTGCTTTGGCAGAAACCTGATTGATACCGCCGATGACCCGTGAGTTATTGACCAATTCATTGAGGATCTTCCCCGGCAGCACCCTCTCGGGAGAATATGCCAGCAGGAAATCCTCCCCACCCTTCAAACCCCCTTCTTCAAGGATGGGCTGCACCAGATCGATAGTAGTACGAGGTGGCGAAGTTGCTTCCAGAATTACAAGATTTCCCTCTTCCAGAACAGGGACGATGGAGCGAGCAGCAGACACTACATATGACATGTCTGCTTTTTTTTCTTCTGTGATCGGGGTTGGAACAGCAATAATATAAACATCGCTGGGAGCAGGTTTTAATCCGATTTTCAATTGATCGGAGTTCACTGCCCCTTTAACTAAGGTCTTTAAACCGGGTTCCTCGATATGGATCTCACCCTTATTCAAAGTGTCGATCACCATCTTGTTAACATCAACCCCCAACACCTGGTATCCATGGGTGGCAAACATAGCTGCTGTGGGAAGACCAATATAACCTAGACCGAGCACACATATCTTCTGCATAATAATCCTAACCCGTTGATCCTCTGTGGTATCCAAAACAAGGAAACAAATCCATTGAAAAACAAGAGGTGTTTACCCCTCAAATATCATATCAGAAAGTTTCTATATATCTCTTTTTTCATTGATTGGTAAGTCATTTCTATTAACTCAAAATCCCTCATAACTAGGAAATAACCCATTTAGTTAACGACCTTCACAATCAGGGCCAGCACAATACAGGATCAGCGATGGATCAGATTTTTGAGTCCTGTCAAATATGATCACCTCAGATGCTTTGAGATATTCCCCGGATACTATCTTTCCTTCTTCGTTTTCAATTTGGGGAGCCCACGTTCCAATCACAATTACATCGCTTCCGTGGGGCAAATATTCCTTTCCCTGATCGCCCGGCAGCGCTGCCCATACATTCTCAGATCCTACAATATAGAATTCCGTCCTTTCAATGGAAAAATCAGGTACTGTTCCCCGGCGGTTATCTAACATGCGTTCCCCGGCCACAAAGTACCTGGGGTAAAGAGCTTTACCATAAACGATAACCTGGTTCTCAATACCATTATCTGCCAAGTCAGATAGCCCAGCCTGGGATAATCTCTCTGATAAACCCTGCTCTGTATAACGTTCTGGAAGCAATTCAACAGATAAGGGATGGGCCAGCCCAACTACCAGGAGTAATAAAGCAATACCAACAAATTGAGGGATAGGATCATTGAAAAATTTTTCTTCCCCGGATGTGGGCTGATTTTCTTCTACCCACCAGTTTCCTACTTCTCCAGCCCCGATATAGTCAATGATCTGGGTCAGCAGCCAGGCGAGGCCAATACCATAAAAGACCATCGAAATCCAATTGATGATAACGATGAATCTACCCCCTGATTGACCTATCGCAGCATAAAGAGTTGAGTGGGTTATCACCAATCCACCCAAAAGAACAGCCAACCAGGTTTTCCTTTTATCTATCTGTGCGCAGCCAATTACTATCAATAGTATGCTTCCCAGGAGGGGCAAGTACGAACGGGGAGCGATGTGGCCATCCCACTCCCCTATCCACCAATAAGGCAAACTGCGAACATAACGTTCAAGGTACTTCTCAGAATATGTATCACCTTCCATGTCATCGATTGTTTCAGCACTCTTAAAGAGATCAGGCAAACTGGCGAAGGTCAATAATGGTTGATGGTTTGATGGTAAATAGTATAGATGTTGAAGTAAGTTATTCGCTAAATGATGCGGAAATAGGTCAGAACGATCCTTGCGACCTGTCGGATGATCCCTTGAGAAGTCTGTGACCACCCGTGATAGATGGTGCGCTTCATCTAACAACATAGCCCGGGGTGACCCGGTCTTAGCATATATATAACCCATCCAGGGACCAGCCAGCAGCAATACACCCACTCCCACCATCAAAATTCCCTGGAACCAAAGCTTGAGGTTTTTCCGGAAATAGATCAGCATGATCAAACCAACAGCTGGGATCATCGCCAAAACTTCTACTCGAACCAGAACCATCCATCCCATAACCGCTCCCGACAGCAAGGGCAGCAGTTTGGACTTTTTCGGGTCATGCATCCAGACAATTATCAGAGTAGAAAAGAGGATCACTCCAAACGCCGCCAGCGGTTCGGTCATTAATTCACCAGCATTAGACAGCGTGATATGTTCCCCCAGGTAAAGAGCGTTCGTTTCGCGAACCAGGTAGATACTGCTAACAACCAATCCGGAAAATCTGGAATGGAGAGTTGAGGTTAATTTATATAATAATATCGGGATCAAACTCATAAGCGCTAACTGAATTGGCAGAATATCTACATAACCATCTCCGCCAAGGACATGGAGGAACGCAAGGTAAATCGGAAAACCCACATGATTATTATGTAGCATACCGTTCCCAACCATATATTGGAAGGAAACATGTTCATAGTAAAGCGAATCTGAAGATGGGTAAAACTCATTATTAGGTAGACTTGGAGGATCTGTAAATGATTTTGCACCCACAGGGACTGAAGTTAATATTGCAAATGTGATCAAAAATATCAGAATCATGATGATCCAATCTCGTTGAAAGAAATCCAACCAGGACCATTTTCCTCTACGTTTATTGATTAACCCTGCTCCAAGGACGAACCCTCCTCCAATAAGCAGTACCTGGATTCCAAGCAGGGGGGCGTTTAATTTATTAAATCCTTGATAATTTGGATCAGCAAAAATATCGCCTATCCCAAAACCAGCAGCAAGTAACACCAATACTGCTATCCCGAGATAAATATAAAAAATCCTCTTCCGTATAAGGGTTCTCAACCAATCTTTGATCTGCTGCCACTGGTAAACCATTACCAAGAATAATAGTTGAAGTCCCCCAATAAAAACCCAGCCCAACAAAGGGATATTTTCATCGAGAAAAATCCTGTAACCTGCATAATGGATCAGGTCAACATCAGATTTCAGGAATAAGTAATCCTGAAATGCCTCGTAGATGAATAACGAGAGAATAATAATGATCCCAACCAACCATTTCTGGTTGGAGAGAACCTGATTTATCCTTTCATCCATCCATTCGAGGAGACTCCCTGAAATCACCAATACCAGGAAAAACAACGAAATGACAATAATTGTAAAAAGAATTATCAAATCAACAATTGAAGTACCCAGGCTGAGTAGCCCAGCACCCGTTTCCAGACTGAGATATTTCTCACTCCCAACGACTATACTTTCGAAAAAGAGTAGAAATGCTATAACTCTTAAAATTATTCTGTTCTTCATATGAAATTAACTACTCCAAAATATTTATATTATCTAACAAACAAGGTTAATATTATCCTGTTACTGGTATTTCATTCAACCTCAATCGTTAATAATAATTACAATTTCATTGTCATCATCAAGGATAAATACCCTCTCAGCCAAGAAGTATGGTTTCTTTCTATTTTCCAGATCTTCTGGGGAATTTCTAGTCTCATAACCTTCGATGATCACTTCAGAACCATGGGGAAAATAATCCGGCGCCTGATCCAGAGGGATAGAGACCCAGATATTTTCCATCCCAACCAAATAAAAATCAAGCCGCGAAGTATTCCCATCTGGAAGCTTGCCGTTCCGGTCATCAAGCATAATTTCTCCGGCTTGATAGAAACCAGGGTAAATTGCTTTTCCATACAGCAAGTCTGGTTCCTGTTTTTCTGAACCTTCCTGAAGATCTATATCTGATAGCAGCTGCAGATCAATGTCATCTAACTTAGCTAATAAGTTCTCCATTGTATACCTGGGCGGCACAAGGGCCTCCACTGCTGGCATCGAGAGCCCAATAATCACCGCGGTTAAAATACTTGTCGCAACCCCCCAACTTATTCTTGCAGGAGCTTCAGCATCTGCCTGGACAGGTACGCGATTCTTTCCCTGATCAAATAACTGGCTGAGGTCTTCCTCAAAACCGAGCAGCTGCCCCAGCTTTGAGCTTACCCAGCTTAAGCCCATGCTGAAATAAACCAGGGTTATCCAGTCCACAGCCTGGATAAATCTACCCCCGGAACTAGAGAAGAAGGAATAGGCTGTTACGTGAATTACCAGCACAAATAATGGCGTCAGCGCAGTTAAAGGATTTTTTCTCCAGACCAGGAATAGCCCTTGCCCGCTAAGCAGCAAAACCAAGCTGATCGGCAGCAATGACCACGGTTCTAAGAATCCATCCCAATTCATATTCCAGTACGGCAGAGTTTTAACATAACCGGTCAAATATCTATCCGAGAAAATAGCCCCTTTTTCAACGTATATTTTTCCTTTTTCGGGATTTAGATAGAGGTAATTATCAATTCCCGCCATCGGTTGGTGATTGCTGGGCAGGTATAGGACCGACTCGGACAGACTGCTGCTTGTATGGAAAATGATTTTCTGAACTTTGGACAATGAAAGCAGATCAGGGTCTATCTGCACCTCATTTTGGGCTGAAATTACTTTTTGATCCGCTCCTAAAATAAAATTAGTAAAAGTTAGAATCTCTCTTCTAAAAAATTCGCCTTTATCCAATGAGAAATTACCTGTGACCTGCCAGTTTCTTGCCATCCAGGGAACAGTCAATACCAAAATTGCCGCTATCATGACCATGGATCGCCAAAACCAAATTTTCCAGCTGCGCCAATAAAGGATCAGGCCAATGGCAATAAAAACTAAGGCCAGGGAAAGCATTTCTACCCGGATAAGCGCTAACAACCCAATCACACTGCCTATCAAGAAAGGTAAGCCTTTTCTACTTCTTTCCGGCTTAGTAATCCAGGTAATCAACAAATATACAACCAGAATCACACCCATCTGGGTAACCGATTCAGTCATGATCAGCTGCACATTGGTGATGGTAATGCTGTCCCCCAGGATCAGCGCATTATATTCCCGCGCGATGAACAAAAACGAAGTCAACCAGCCAGCAAAAGGAGAAAGCATTAAAGATGTTAGTTTGAAAACAAGCACAGGCATGATCGCCAGGATGGCAATCTGAAACAGATAGATATCCTCGTAGTGGTCGCCGCCCACCAGGTGCAGTCCGCTTAATATATAACCGTATAGTGGATGTTGAACCTTCTCAAAAAAACCTTCCCCACTCAATAAACGATGAGCCTGGGTTTCATAATATATCGAGTCCGAAATAGGATTATGCTGATCGTTTGGCGCCCTGATCTCATCCACAAAATAATTGGAAGTCAGCGGCACATTGCTCCAGACCATAAAAGCTGCGGCCCAGATGATTGTGATAATTAGTAAATTTTTTATAAGCTCCGATTTCGTGAACTTCCAATGGGGCAGAAACCGCTTTTGAAGCAGCCAGACTGCTGTCAGAGCCAGCCAGATAAAACCTACCTGGACCATCGGCAGGGGGGCGTTTGTCGTACCAAATGTCCCACCATGGTCCACAATATTAGCTGATCTAGAGACGAAACCTGTTCCGCTGGTGGTCAGGATCATTAGAATCAGGAAAACCAAGCCAATGCCTATCATCCAGTTCTTCTCGATCTTGATATTTTCCTTGGATTTCCGGGATCTAAACCAGATACCCACCATGAGAATTATTGCCTGGAGGCTGATGAGAAATGCCCATTGAAAGATAATTAAATTTTCTAATAAAAAGAATGGGAAAAATATATCCCGCAGATCGGCTCTCAAAAATAGCAAATTTTGTCCAGACTCAATGAAAATTAAGCTGAAGAAAATTAGCATTCCCCAGAAGAGATAGTCTTGTTCTGCAATCCGCTCCAATTTAGTTCGAATGGTTGGACTGCGTAAATCCAATATCAGTAAAATGGCCATTCCCACGATTATCAGCGCTAGAAAGACCAGGGTTATGATATTAAATAATGAAAAGACCGGCTTAAACTCGGCTAATTCCTGCAAGTTCAGCAGCTGAAGGTATAAGAAGATCCCACTTTCAAGGAAAGAGATCCCCAGGAATACACGCAACCACCATTTTTTCATATTTTGGTTAAACCTTATATTTCAGGATATCGAATCAGGAAAATGTCGAATTATAAGTCACAAATACTAGAATCGTGTCCACATTTTATCATATCAGACCGCCCGGGCTGACGGGGAAAATCCATCCTACGGTATAATCCAACCATGAGTAAATTTTACACTTCCAGGGGAGATCAAGGGAAAACCGATCAGATCGGGAAAGATAGATTATCCAAATCACACATCCGGATCCAAACGGTCGGAGCCCTGGACGAGGCCTCTGCTGCCCTGGGTTTTGCGCGAGCTCAGATCTCAGATCCGGCAATCAATGAGCTGATTAAAACAATCCAGATCGACCTATACCGGATGATGTCAATCGTGGTTCAGGAAAAACCCGATCCTGAGAAGATCCCGGACCTTGAACCAGGGAGGGTAGCCTGGTTAGAAAATCAGATCGATCACTATGGATCACAAACAGAAGTCACTAAGGAATTCATCCTGCCAGGAGAGAATTTACCCTCTGGTGCTGTGGGGCTGGCTCGTACAATCGTCCGCCGAGCGGAAAGGGATCTGGTTTCCCTGGGTGAAGCGGGAATGTTATTTTCGGAAACCGCACTCTCTTACCTGAATCGCCTGTCATCTTTATGTTTTATTCTTGAATTATTCTGCGCTCAAAATCCGCCTTCCGGGACAGAGAATCCATCATGACCGGAACCATTCTCAATACGGCCACCATCATCCTGGGAGGATTTCTGGGGCTTAAATTCGGAAAACTCCTATCGGATAAGACGCGTGAAACCATTATCATCGGATTGGGCCTTTTTACAATCGGCATTTCAGTCAGCATGTTCCTGGAAACGAATAATTCCCTGATCGTGCTGGGAGGCATCCTGATCGGGGGTTTGCTGGGGGAATATCTTGGCATTGAGGACCGTATCAATAATCTCGGAGAAATCCTGGAAGCCAAATTCAGTAAAAATCAATCTTCTTCACAAGTCAAGAGAGACTTTGTGTGTGGTTTTTTGGCCAGTTCGATCCTCTTTTGCACAGGTCCAATGGCCATCCTTGGGGCTATTCAAGACGGCCTGGTGGGCGATTTCCAGCTGCTGGCGATCAAATCAGTCATGGATGGTTTTGCTGCCTTTGCCATGGCTTCCACTCTCGGGATCGGAGTGCTTTTCTCAGGACCGATAGTTTTTATCTACCAGGGATTTTTCAGTTTACTGGCTGTTCAGCTGCAGGACATAATGACAACTGCAATGGTGGCCGAGTTAACCGCCACTGGCGGCCTCTTACTGATCGGGTTGGCAATCAGCAGCCTGCTGGAGATCAAACCCATCAGAGTAGGTAATTTCCTTCCCAGCCTGGTGATCAGTCCCTTGATCGTATTTCTGCTGTCATTATTCTGATTGCAGGCTTTTTAATTCCCCCTGGCCTATTTCTCAGGATCATATTTCATATTGTAAAACCGGATAGGTTTCTTCCAGCCGCATAAATCCGAATTTTTTATATAGTTCAAGAGATGCCAAATTATTGGATTGGGTATTAACAGTAATTTCTACAATCCCCTGCTCTTGAAAGGTGTTTAGAATATCCTCTATCAACAGGGTAGCTAAACCCTGGTTTTGATATTCCGGATCTACTGCCAACCTCGCCAAGTGCCCTCCCCGTGGATTGGTCGTGCTGATCTGATAGGCAGCCACCTTTCCCTTAATTTCGATCACTCTGGCAGAAAAAGCTTCCTGGAAAGCTGCCTGCTGCTGGCTCATGCTGTTGCGCCATATCAAGCTAAAAGCACTCAGATCTATCTCATAAACTTGCTGGAAATCTTCTGGCAGCATGTCGCGGACAACCAAGCCAGATCTGCTTTCTGGCCATATTGCCTTCGCGATATCCCAGACCAGCACCACTACTTGATATACTTCCTCGAATTCGGACCTTTTTAATATCTTTTCCATCTTATTATTCATCACCAGTGAATTGATCAACACACCAGGATATTTCTCCTTCATCCAGGAAATGACAACTGGCCAGAGAGCTTTCCAGGCATCTTCTACCGGGAAACCAGGCCGGACAGCGAATAAACGCAGCCAGGTGATTTGATCCTCGTCTGGAGGGCAGGCCAGGGCCGCCACGATACCCTGCTCTGCTTCGAGGAGATAAAACGGGTCATTCTCCAGCCAGTCCAGGGGAGATTCCCAACCTAGATGGCGGTGGATGAATGACTTTTTTTGAAGAAGCTGGATCAATGCGGATCGATCAGTGGGAACTGCTTTTCTGATAACGAGATCCTGCCAAACATTTAACATAATATTCGTCCAGATTTATCTAAGTTGATAAAACTGAGAAAAAACAGAGTTATTTTTCGAGCAAATTCTGGGGGATTTTCAAGAGACTGCGCAGCAGTTTTTGCCTCAAGTTCGGTTTTTCCAATTCTTCTAACCCTTCCTGCATGGAGAATAAGGCCCCGGGAATGTTGCGGGTCTTAAGCTTTAATGCTGAGATGGACTGCTTGGTCTGCAGATACATCTGCTTTTCACCGTTATCCTTAAATATCTCTGCGGCCTGCACAAATTCGTCAATAGCTTCCTGTTTTTTCCCCAGGCCCTGCAGAGCAGTAGCCCGATTAGCCAGGGCCATCCCTTGTTTTAAGACATCTCCTGCCTCCTGAAAGAGTTCAGGGGTACCCTGGACAGCATCCAGGGCCATTTGGGGTTTTTTAGCTTTAAGCAGAGCCACAGATTGGTTATTTCTCATCTCGGCAGCGAGCAGGTGTTCCTCTTTTTTGAGATAAAAAGCGGCGGCCTGGGAAAAACCATCGGCCGCCTGCTGGAATTTACCTGCCCTGTAGAGTTCCTTTGCTTCTTCTTCTAACAAGGCTGGCTTATTTTTATTTTCAGTCATAAGTCTTCAACTAGAGAGTGATATCCAGCAATCCTTCTGCAACATCCCGCATTTTATCTACGGACATTTGGCTGAGTTTCTGGGCAATTTCCAGATAAGGCTGGTTGACAGGTTTGAGGATAAAATCCTGGAGATCCAGTGGTAGTTTTGTGAAAGCTTCTCCTGCTTTTTTTGCGTGAGCCCATTCAGCAATCGGTCCGCTGTCAACAATTAGATCATTCATTTCCCGGTCATATAATCGCAGCAGCGCATTTAACTCAGCTACCGGAACAGCGAAATTTCCTTTTTCGTATGATTTCAGGCGGTAAGTTGTCAGTCCTAATCTTTCCGAAACTTCTTTCATACTTAAATTCGCTTCCTGGCGGAATTTCCTTAAAGAGGCACCAATTTTCAGGTTCCTGAGCTCAATCCGCTGGGAAAGGTTCTTAAGACTCTCCATCTTATCATGTGTGTCAGGGGCCATGTCCTCCCAAAATCTCTCCAGGGGAACATCCAGATAAAAGGCCAAAACCTCTAATTCAGGCAGGGAAGGAGACTTTTCGCCCATTTCGTATTTATTGATGGTCCGGGAGGTCACGCCAATGACTTCTCCGCAGGTTTTCTTGGACTCACCCCTCTGCGTTCTGGCAGATCGCAGCAGGACTCCCATTTTTTTCGACAATATATTTATCGCCAGTTGGTAATCCATAACAAGATTTCCTCAATTTATTCAGTTAGATTGGGCATGGTATATCCCATACCTGTTCGAGTAACGATATGGACGGGATTGCTGGGATCTACCTCGAGCTTGCTGCGCAATCTGGAGATTGTTACCCAGAGAATTTCCTTGTCATTCTTATATCCATCTCCCCAAACCGATGATAATAATTCCTCCGTGGTCAGGATCCTTCCTTTGTTATGGGAAAATTGGAGCAGCAGCCGGTATTCGGTCGCAGAAAGCAGTATCTTTTCATCTTTCAGGAATACTTCTGCCCGGGCAAAATCAATTTTCAAATCCCCGTGATTAAAGATCACGGGCTGTGACACATCACGAGAAAACATCGACCTTCGTAAAACAGCCCTGACCCGGGCTAACAGTTCAGAGGCGGAGAACGGCTTGACAATATAGTCATCCGCTCCAACATTTAACCCCTGGACACGATCACTCTCGTCACCCTTAGCGGTTACCATTATGATCGGTACCTGGGAGAATCCCCGGATTCGGCGGCAGGTTTCAAAGCCGTCCAGTTTCGGCATCATTACATCGAGCAGAACAAGGTCAATTTCCTGCTCCGATACAATTTCAACCGCTTTTTCTCCATCCAGAGCTTCAAGGACATTAAATCCGTCCACAACCAGGTTGGCAGCGATCAACTGGATATACCTGGGTTCGTCATCGACAATTAAGATAGTTCCCTTTTCCATATCTCGGTCTCCTCAATTAAACCGACTCATCACCCTCTACAATTGGTAGAGTGATATAAAATGTCGTCCCTTGCCCAGTATCAGATTCCGCCTTAATCGTTCCATTATGGGCAATAATAATTTGGCGGCAAATATACAAACCTAAACCACTCCCGCGCACAGCCATGCGTGTCTCTGGTACCCGGTAGAATCTCTGGAAAATCCTTTCTAAGTGTTCCTTATCAATTCCGGGCCCATCGTCAATCACCTTGATCACCGCGTCATCGCCATCAACAAACAACCTGATAATCACCGTTGATCGCGGGGCATATTTGATTGCGTTATTAATTAAGTTGTCAAAGACCTGGCCGAGGCGCATTGGGTCTGCCTGAACTATAACACCCTGGCTTTCAACTTCAAGTTCGAGATTTACATCAATCTCCCGTAATTGAGAGCGCTGGATCATATCCCGCAGTACCGCATCCAGGCGAACCACTTGCAAATTCATCTGTAAGGTGCCAGATTGCAGCCGGGAAGAATCCAGCAGATTGTCTATAAGTTCCTGAAGCCGGTCAGCCTCGTCATCAATAATTCCCAGGAATTCCCGGTAAGTAGGCACATCCCAATTAGTGTCTTCCCGCAGCAAAGTTGTTGTATACCCCTTGATAAAACCTAGAGGCGTCCTCAGATCATGAGAAACGGTGGCAACAAAATTCTCCTGCATGGCCCACATTCGCTGGGATCCTTCGATCTGAGCTATAGTGCTGACCAGAACGTCTCGTTCCAAAAGCTGGGCGATATGGTCAGCGATGAATGTAAAAGTTTGTTGGTCCTGGGAATTGAATTCAGGGCCGCCAAACCGGATCATGATCAATACTCCGACAGTAGTTTTTCCGTGGCGGAGTGGAGAGCCAATATAATAGGGAATTTTCAGCCGATCGTCATTGGGTCCCTGAACAACGTCCTGATGAATTGTCAGTTTATTAGATTCAAATACTTTCTCTATGAATGACTCACCCCAGGCAATATCTGCTTCTTTGGACCTCCCTCTTCCGACGGATCTGGCGAAGGCAGGCCGTAATTCACCTTTCTCTTCCAGGTAGATCACAAAATTATCAAAAACGATGAGTTTCCTGGTCTGCTCTACCAGGTCAGGGAATACAACAGATACATCCTCTGCATGAGATATCAGCTTGTTGAATTCAAATAGCGTCTTTATGTACGCTTTTCCTGAAACTGTACGATCTCCCATAATTTATGGATGTACCCGCGATAGATGATTTTGAATGGCTAGTATGTATGTCACCCTACTGTTCTTAGACTTCTTCGTGTATTATAACGTTAATGAGAGTTTTTCACTCGTTTTTCGAGGAAAATACAACCTTAAACTGGAGCTTACTAACCTGTTATCCTGAATTTACTGTAAAAATGTTATTGTTAGCTGGCTGTAAAGTGATCTCTGTTTACGAATCAGAAAATCTATGTTGTAATACAACCACTTATGAACAACCAATACCAGAAAGTTAGTCCAACAATTTTAGTTATCGATAATGATCCTTCCACGTCCGCATTGTTTAAACGTCTGCTGGAAACCAAAGACTATAATGTTTTAACTACAAATTCCAGTAAGGAAAGCATTGACATAGTACAACGAGTAATGCTTGATCTGATCATTCTTGACCTTCTAATGCCAGAAATGGATGGATGGCAGCTCTGCAAAGCCATCCGAGAGATGACCAGAACACCAATTTTAATTATATCAGCAATTGAATCTTCTGAAATCATCACCAAGACTTTGAACCTGGGTGCTGATGAT
>Ga0209013_10004094_pt1 | contig 12847 bp, 10 predicted proteins | sample Cruoilmetagenom2_FD_187291 | JGI IMG/M metagenome (GOLD analysis project Ga0209013, IMG submission 187291) | Oil polluted marine microbial communities from Coal Oil Point, Santa Barbara, California, USA - Sample 2 (SPAdes) (version 2) | ecosystem: Environmental > Aquatic > Marine > Oil seeps ... | reverse complement strand
ATTATTAAATATTAAAGGGACTGTCCCAAAAGTCATAGAAAAGTGACTTCTGAGGGCAGCCCCTTTTCATATTAAAGATGGCACAATTCAACTCTGCTCATTTCCGTTACAGGCGGACGCTTTCAGCGGGCGGTCTGATAGTGACAGGTACCTGGGGTTTGACCCCTTTTTTCGGACACACTTTAAGTTGTTGACACTAGCTTGTACAGACTAATAGCTACAATTGAATTCGTTCCCACGGACGAGAATTATTATTTGAAATCACGACCTTGTATAACTCGGATAGATTTCTATAAAGCTGTTGATTGTAGAACTAATTTCCCTTTCCCTAGATTAAAGAACGAGCAATCTCTAAAGCAGCACCTTGATTTCCTATTTTTAAATAATAATCAAATAAATCCTTTTGAAAGTATTGAGTAGAGAATACGTCACCGTTTTGTTTAAATAATGGTACACCTTCATAGTGAAGATAGCGGTAATACTCTTCCTGACGGTTTTCTATTAAATATAGAAGTAGTGTAAAGATAATTTTGTAACATTCATCTTGGAGCTTTTCTGCAAGATTTAATCCATCTTTGATGAGTAGATAAAGATCATCTTTTGGCACTAAGCTTCTTTCTTCTAAACAACTGCGTATATGGCCACTAAAAGAAGATAAGTAACTTGAAGTTTGTTTGTTTTTAAGGGTCATTGATTCAAGAAAATATCGATTAGCATTAACGAACTCTTTTCTTTCAAAATACTTAACAGCAAGATTATGGAAGATCTTTGCCTTTTTATGTTGTGCATTACACATGTCACAACGCTTTATTAATGTTTTATATTGCTGGGAAGCCTCATCAAAATCCCGAAGCTCATCACTTCCTAATTGTCCTAGCATTAAGCATTCTGCATCAATGACCATCCGGAAATTATTCGTTCTTTTAAAAAATTGCAAAGATTTTTCCGCGTAATGATAAGCTAGAACCTTTGAATTCGTTCCACTATAGGCAATAGCCAGGTGATAGAAATATTCCTGATTATTATAGGTGCCTTCATCAATGGTTTTTAATATCGTAATAGCTTTAAGAAGATTGGAACTGCGAATGTAATATATACCTAATATGTGTTTCAATAGGTTTTCTTCATATTTTGATGGGCAAGAATCCTTTTTCTGGACTTTTTTTATGATTTGAAGGGCTTTTTTCATGTTCAACTTAAACAAATAATATCTGGTCTCCATCAATTTGAACATCATCTCAAAATCCGGGAGGTGTATAAAGGGGTTTTTTTCAAGCTCCTCTTTAATTATCTCAACGTCTTCTATTTCTTCCATAATGATCGCTTCATGCCATTGTTCAAGTCGTTTTCTTAAATTTTTAAAATGCTTAACTTCAATTTGCACGTCAATGCCTAGCCGTTTATATATAAGGTCTGTAATATTGGGAGAGTATTGTGTTAGTCCTCTTTCAATCTTACTAAGATGTGTAATGGAACAAATGCCTTTCCCTAATTGTTCCTGGGTCAAACCAGCTTTTTCTCGGTAATACTTAATAATCATTCCCTCATCCACTTTTCATCCCTCCTAGTTTTCGTTGTGGCTACTAAATCATTGATTATATCTACCATATTTAAGTATATGAGATCCCATAAATTTATTTTAATATCATAACTAGCTTTAAAATCTAATACGAATTATTTATATATGTTAGGATGCGAGTTATTAGAGAATTCATTTAATTCACTACTTACTATTAAGAATAGCAGTATTCCCCCAAAATCAATAGCCCTTCAGAAAAGTTCCTAGGTGAAAAATATAGCAAAACGTCCCATGAATCATAGTGTTAAGACTATTTTTTAATGTTGTGGTAAATATATCCAACTATGAAAAATTCCTGAAAAGGCTCAAATTTGGGTTAATTGAAATACTATTCTATATTTTCTTTACAATTGCTATGATTAATTTGTAGATTTGCTAAACAATAAGGGGGCAATGAAGTAAAGGCGAGAAAAAGGAATTATAAACTGATTAAGAGATTTAAATTATTTTAGAGTTTAAAAATAAGGTCTGAAAAATTGCCCAACTTGGGGCGGCATCGAAAGAACAGAATCTTACCACAAACGGAGGGTGAACAAATGAAAAGTAAAAAGTATCCGAAAATCGCATTAAGCCTAGGTCTTCTTTTAGGTGCTCTTGCACCAATAAGCTATGAACCTACCATTGGGCATGCGGAAACGCAGTCTAATGCAATGAACATTTTAGCCAGTCTATCAAAAGAACAACGTGAGGCATTGCAAAAATTAGAAGCAAATCGAACGTTGACGGGTCTCCAATTATCAAGGGACATTGATTTGAAGAGTAATGAGGAAGTGACTGTTATTGTTGAATTTAATCAGCTTCCAGCAAAGGTTGAACAAATTCAAAAATCGTTTAAAGGTGAAGAAATCTCTCTCGAAAAAGCAAAGAAAAAAGTAGAGGATTCTCACAATACCTTTAAAAATGATTTAAAAAACAAAGTAGGGAATAAGACGAAATCCGATAAAGAAAATTATAAGATTCAGTATACGTATAAAAATGCTTTAAACGGAGTAGCTATTAAACTGCCAGCCAACGAAATTGAGAAACTACTAGAATTTGAAGTTGTTAAAGCGATTTACAATGAATTAGACGTACGAGTTTCTCCACAAAAACCTGGTAAAGATAAAGGAGAAGGAGAAGGAGAAGGAGAAGGATCTACTACAAAAGTCGACAGTATTCCTTTCTTGAAGATTGATCAACTGCATAAAGAAGGATATACAGGCGAAGGGATTAAAGTTGGAGTCATTGATACGGGAATCGATTATAATCATCCGGACCTAAAAGATGCCTTTAAAGGTGGATATGATTTCGTAGACAATGATGATGATCCAATGGAGGCGACTTATGAGGATTGGAAAAAATCAGGATTCCCTGAATTTAATTCAGGGAATAGTTACTACACTGAACACGGTACACATGTATCGGGAACCATTGTAGGACAAGCGGAAAATGACTCTGATTACAAAGTGATAGGAGTGGCACCTGATGCAGAATTGAATGTCTATCGTGTATTAGGACCTTATGGAAGTGGGTCGAATAGTGCAGTGATCGCAGGAATTGACCGTGCAGTTGCTGATGGAATGGATGTTATTAATCTATCTTTAGGAGCATCGACTAACAATCCGCTTGATGCCTCGAGCTTGGCGATTGATAACGCTGTCTTAAACGGAGTTACGGCAGTTGTTGCGGCTGGAAACTCAGGAGAACTTGGAAATAGTACATTGGGATCGCCTGGAGCCGCAGCCCTTGCTTTAACGGTAGGTGCAAGTTCTGCTTCATCTTATGTTACAACCTATGAGAGCATGTTCTCAATTGCGGGACAAGAACTCAGCGGAAACTTACAGCTAATGACGCAAAAATGGTCTGATGATTTTAGTAATCTAAAAGGACAAACGTTTGAAATGGTTGAAGTAGGGGAAGGAGGACCAGCTGATTACAAGGATAAAGATGTTAATGGAAAGATTGCTTTTGTTGTTCGCGGAACCCACGCTCTACTGGATAAAATGGAATATGCAAAGCAAAACGGTGCAACTGGGGTAATTATTTACAATAATAATGCAGAAGAAGAACATATTCCTCACTACTTAGGAGAAAGTAATGATAATATACCAACATTTTCATTATCCAATAAAGATGGCTTAGCTGTTAAGGATCTCTTTAATACAGAAACTCCTACCCTCACTCTTGGAGAGCTAGGTAAGGCGGAAATTAGTGGTGATGAGCTTGCTAGCTTCAGTTCGAAAGGACCATCTGGGACACTATATGATATCAAGCCAGAGGTGACAGCACCTGGGGTTAGTATCCTCTCAACGGTACCATCTTATATACAAAATAAAGAAAATCCATCTGACTATTCTATTGCCTACCAACGATTCTCAGGAACATCGATGGCTTCGCCGCAAGTGGCAGGAATTGCCGCATTGTTACTTCAAGCGCATCCTGACTATAATCCAAGTGACATTAAATCAGTGTTGATGAATACAGCCGATCCATTAAAAAATCAATATAGTGTATTTGAAGTAGGAGCTGGTAGAGTTGATCCTATGCAAGCGATTCATTCTGACACGGTCATTTCCGTTCTTGATGAGACGCCATTTATTGAAGGTGGAATGGAAACCATTATTCCGGAACAAACAGGTGGACTAAGCTATGGTTTCATACCATTGGATACTGAAAACATTATTAAAACGACAAATCTTTCAATAACAAATAATAGTAAAGAAAACAAAAAGTATAATGTTTGGGTAGAATATAACGTCGGGGCATTAGCATCTGGATCTTTAGATGCAAACAAAAATGGTGTAAAACTAAATGTGCCTGAATCGATTACTGTAAAAAAGAAGAATAAAAATGAGCGTTTTAATGCTTTTCTTACAATCCCCAAAACAGCTGAAAAAGGTACTTACGAAGGGTATATTCACTTTGAAAATAAAAAGGATTCAGAAGACAACTATCGTATTCCATTTGGAGCGAAAGTCGTAGAAGAAGGAATTGGGTACTTTCAAGTCTATACACCAAGTATCTCTACAAACCGTGTGGTAAATCCTTACAGCAAAAAAGCGACAGATCTCGATTTTAAATTAAACTCTCCAATGGAAAGACTTGATTGGGTATTGGTTGATCCAGAAACTAAAGAAGAGTTAGGTTGGATCCTAGGAGTTGATGCTACTGGAGCAGCAATCGATTACGATTATTATCTTGACGATGGTTTTAACGGTTTTTACTATCCATTTACCGGAAATGATAAAAAGCCGATTAGCTATATAAAAGAGAAAGCTTCAGAGGGAATCTATGAAGTCAAAATGATTGGAACATCTAGGGATGGAAAACAATTCGCAAAATCGTCGACTATTAGTTTAGACAATAATGCACCATCCATTGTGTTTGATGAGACGAATGCTATGCCAACAGGGGATTCTCCATTTGTTGTGTTGCCAGAAGGACAAGATATGGTAACGATATCCGGGACCTTACTGGATAATGAAATTAATGAAACGAAAGAGGCAAACATATCACTTTCACAAGCAAACAACAAATTATGGTACGGTACAACAGGCCCAGACCTTAGTGTTGAAGTCGACGAAAATGGTAGATTTTCGAAGGAAGTAAGTATTTTTTCATCCGGTATAAGAGAAATGCAATACCTTGGAGCGGACTTTGCTGGAAACACAGCGGTACCAAAGGTTGTATATTATGTTAAAGAGGGTTCTCAGTATGTGTATGCAAAACCAGATAAAGAATCGTATAAAATGGGAGACAAGATCACATATACTTTTTACGCACATAATTTAGAAAATGCACACGATTTTTCGATGAACTTCTATTATCAAAACAAATTTTTTGATTCGATTGATTTCCAACTAGCAGATGGTTTACCGGAAGGATCAGAATTAGAGGAAACGACGACTACACCAGGCACAACACAATCGATAATTGATATAAAAATACCAGGGGCTGGGGTATCAGGAGATGTTCCTTTATTTAAAATCGTTGCGGATACGAATGCAAATGAGTTTGTTAATAAGTATACCTCATTATTCAGTAATAGTGGTTTAAAAGTAAATGATACAGCTCTTCGGATCCAAACGAAAATAGGATTACACCCTATTTATCCGCCATTCTCAAAAGTCAACGCAGGATATTTAGGTGCCGAAGGATTAGCTACAGAGGATGGTCGTTTTGACAGGAGTATTGACTACACAACAGTAGGGGCAACGGTCCAGCTAAAAGATACGAAAGGGACAGTTTATCCTGCTACGATTGGAAAAGATGGAGTCATTGACATGGGGAAACTCCCACTATCAGAACATAAATATACCGTTATTATTGATGTACCAGGTCACTATACGACGTATACACCATTAGAAGTAGGACGAAATGAGAATGGTATCGATATAGGCGAGATAATTGGTTATACTACGGCTATATCAAAACCAGGTGATATTAACAAGGATAATACAGTTGATATTCTCGATGCTATTTTACTCCAGAAGCATTGGGGTACCAACTATCGAAATACGGATATCAACTTCGATAATACTACAGACGAAAAGGACTTCAAACATCTTGAAAAGTATTATTTAACAGAAAATGATTTTGTTCTCGAAACACCAGAGCCCCAAACAGTAGCCAATGGAAAGACCATCGATACGATTAAAAAGGATCTAGGTATTACTCCTTAAAGTACTTCTTTTCATTTAATTATCATCACTCAGAAATACTGAATTCCAACAATAAACTTCAATTGCTACACACAAACAAGCCACTCCCTTATGCGAAAAACCAAAGGAGTGGCTTGTTTATGTTTATATTCAAGACAATGAACTTCCCTATTAACTCACACACTAGCAGGAATTCTGGGCACACTTCTAGAATTAGTACAAAAATGGAAATCAGGAGGAATTTGGATGGGGATTTTAGACGGATTAATGGGTAATGCATCGGAGATCGAAAATGATAAAGTAGAAAGTGAACTAAAGGATTTGCTAGCTCCTGCCGAAAAGGTGGAGCATGCGTATAAGCTTATTCGCGATCTAATTGTATTTACGGATAAACGATTATTACTAATTGATAAACAAGGTATGACAGGGAAAAAGGTGGAATATCATTCGATTCCATATAAAAGTGTGGTTCATTTCTCTATTGAAACGGCGGGTACTTTTGACCTGGATGCAGAATTAAAAATTTGGCTATCTGGAAGTGCTATCCCTATACTGAAAAAATTCAATAAATCCTTAAATATATACAAGGTTCAAAGTGTGTTAGCAGCGTACGTCTTGAAGTAAATAGTAATGGATGCTTTGGCATCCAATTCAGATTACAAACTACAATTGTATATGTGATTTTTTAGTAATTCGCGTTCCAGGGATGGAAACAATTATTTATTTGTAATCATATGCCCAATCTAAAGATTTTCTCATCGGAACAACAAAAAATGGAGAAAAGATGCTGTGGTAGGCGCATTTTTTCTCCATTTTATATTCACTCGAAAACTCTATTCAAAAATATAGGACAGTGCTTTGATGGCCTGGTTGGAAGTTTCGACTGTGGCACAGGCTTTAGCGGAAAGTTCCTTCAGCGGATGATGCAATTTCTCTGGACGGATAATGATGACAGGCTTGCCACTAGCAATTGCGGCACTTGCATCCATTGCCGTATTCCACTGTTTGTATTGCTCGCCGAACAAGGCGATAACCAGATCTGCTTTATGCATCAATACACTGGTCCGCAGATTATTGAAGCTTGAAGCGGCAGCATCTTTAAATACAGCACTTGGCTGTTCCCCTAAAATCTCTTCTCCGATATTATCTGAGCGGTCATGATTTTCCATCGGACCGATAAAATCAACCGGCAGATTGAGCGCCAGGACTTTCTTTTTGATTTCGTCCCTCCATGTACTGTGAATTTCTCCTGCAAGATAAACGGTCAGCCTCATAATTCACCCTCCAAAATCCATTTTTTTCAGTCTAACATATTTAGAAAGAGGGATTGATATCAGACGATCTTGCGTTCTTTTGTAATGACGGGGATGCAAAAAGCAATAGGCTTGAAACGATTCATTTTGTGAAGCAGGGGTGTGAAGCATGGGGACGGTTCCCTTGCTTCCTTTAAAATCGCTTTAATGAAGAAGATTTTTTTACAGTTCAACAAATGTATCCTGAAAAAGTAAGTATATTTCAATTAGTTTCGGGAAAGGTAAAGAAATCAATATAGGACTTGTATGTAGAATGTTGAAATGAGGTATCGTATCTATGGCTCAAGACACTTTTGATTTATCACCATTAAAAAGACTATTAATGGAGAAATTAGAACAGATATCATCGGACCTAAATATGGGGATAAAAACATTAAACGATGATAGTTATTGTGTTTTAGGTGAACTTAAGGATCTCAAGGATAAATTTGAACAGATAGAAACGATGGCGGCATCTTTTTATCTCAACAATTATTTGGCTCCCTATACTGATAAATACTTTGAAATATCTACTTGTATTCAACACCTCTCTCATCAAAGACATGGTGCATTAATTGTTATTGAACGTAAAGATAGATTGGACCCATTTATTCGAGCAGGTACTACTATCAGTGCAACATTAACAACTTCCTTATTAGAATCCATTTTTTATCCAGGAAATCCACTACATGATGGCGCTGTATTGGTAAGGAGTAATCTAATATTTTCCGCAGCAAATGTCCTCCCTTTATCTGACGTAGTGGCAGGAGGGAAAAAACTAGGTACCCGTCACCGAGCGGCAATTGGCCTATCGGAAAAAAGTGATGCACTAGTCCTGATCGTTTCTGAAGAGTCAGGGATTATTTCTTTTGCAAAAGATGGTAGTCTGTTCCCGATAAGTATATCTAGCCCTTTAATTTGAACTTTTCAAAGGAATGAATGAATAGACTTCATCTGATAAAGACCTGTTAGTTCCCTGCATTCTCAATACCAAGTAACTAGATGGATAGATGTATCACAATTTCTATTATTAAATATTATTCATTGCATGTTGACAAATAAAATGAATTCATGTTAAATTTATCTCGAATTAAAGATACTTTAATTCGAGATAATTGCGAGGAGGAATACGATTGGAACAAATTTCGAGAAATTTGAAAACTGTTGCCGTTATACTGCGTACTTCCCAATCGATTCAAGAATTGATTAAAAAAGATGCAGCTACACATGGATTAAACCCAACAGAGTTTGTAGTTTTAGAATTACTCTATAATAATGGCGATCAGCCGATTCAAGTGATTGGGAAAAAGGTTCTCATTTCAAGTGGAAGCATCACCTATGTGGTAGATAAGCTTGAACAGAAAAAGTTAGTTATTCGTAAAGAATGTCCAGAAGATCGGCGTGTGACGTATGCTGCTATAACAGACCATGGGAAGGTATTAATGAATCAAATATTTCCACATTATGAAATGAAGATTGATGAAATCTTTGAACAGTTAGCACATGAGGATATTGATAAAGTCATTGAACTACTTAAACGGGTTGGCAATAAGGTTGTTAAACTATAATTTTTTTAAATATATATCTCGAATTCAAAATATATTAATTCGAAATAATTAAAGGAGGAAACATAATGAATCATTTAAAAGGAATGCACCATGTTACAGCTATAACAAGTAGTGCAGAAAAAAACTACGAGTTTTTCACATATGTATTAGGAATGCGACTCGTAAAGAAAACAGTCAATCAGGATGATATTCAAACGTATCACTTATTCTTCGCAGACGATAAAGGCTCTGCCGGTACTGATATGACATTCTTTGATTTTCCAGGTATTCCAAAAGGAACACATGGAACGAATGAGATTTATAAAACTGCTTTCCGTGTGCCAACGGACGTTGCACTTGATTACTGGGTGAAACGTTTTGAAAAATATAAAGTGGAAAATTCGGGAATAAAAGAAGTGTTCGGTAATAAAACTATTTCATTCGTTGACTTTGATGATCAACAATATATGTTGGTTTCTGATGAATTTAATGTTGGTATTGAATCAGGAACTCCTTGGAAAAATGGTCCCGTACCATTGGAATTTGCAATTACAGGTTTAGGACCTATCCATATTCGGATTTCACAATTTGATTACTTTAAAGAGGTATTGGAAAAAGTAATGTTTATGCGCGAAATTGCACAAGAAGGTTTAATGCATTTATTTGAAGTTGGTACTGGTGGCAATGGTGCGCAAGTAATTGTGGAACATAATACGATTTTACCAGCCGGTCGCCAAGGTTACGGTACAGTTCATCACGCAGCCTTCCGCGTGGAAGATACGAAAGTATTATATGAATGGATTGAACATATGCAAGTTTCTGGTTTCGGTACTTCTGGGTATGTGGATCGCTTCTTCTTTGAATCTTTATATGCACGGGTAGCACCTGGCATTCTTTTTGAATGGGCAACAGATGGTCCTGGGTTTATGGGGGATGAGCCTTACGAGACAGTAGGGGAAATTTTATCGTTACCGCCATTCCTTGAAGGAAAACGCGAACAAATTGAGGCATCCGTGCGACCAATCAACACAGTACGAAGCACACTGAAAATAGATAAAGAGTATTTGTAAGGAGGTGAATTGGAAAAATGGGCTTTTTAAATAAATTATTTGGAACAAAACAACAACAACAGGAGGAGGAAATAACAATGACAAAATCAAATATAGGTATTATTTTAGGATCAACACGCGAAGGACGCGTAAGTCCACAAGTAGGGGCATGGGTAAAAGAATTAGCAGATAAACGTGGGGATGCAAACTACACGATTATTGATATCGCAGAATACAAATTACCACTTTTAGGTGAAGCTGGCGGCGACGCATCAGGTGCAGCAGCATGGTCAGAAATCATTGCGAAACAAGACGGATTCGTATTTATCGTGCAAGAATACAACCATTCAATCACAGGTGCACTAAAAAATGCTTTAGATTACTTACGTGATGAGTGGAACAATAAAGCAGCTGGTATCGTATCATACGGTTCAGTAGGTGGAGCTCGTGCAACAGAACATTTACGTGGTATTTTAAGTGAATTACTTGTAGCGCACGTACGTGTACATCCGGCATTATCATTATTTACAGACTTCGAAAATGGTACAAACTTCAAACCAGCTGCTGTACAAGCAGATTCAGTAAACCAAATGTTAGACCAGGTTATCCCTTGGACAACTGCATTAAATACAGTACGTAAATAATTTTAATGGATATTTACAAAATGTATATGTGCATGAGCACAGCACATATACATTTTGTACTTTTAATAGAAATAAATTCTGGGCAAAACGCTATCAAATAAATTGAAGGTTTTGCTCAGAATTTATAAAGATAGGATGAATTGAACTAGAATTTTTTCAAAGAAAGAGAAAGAGAAAGGAAGGAATCATGATGAATAAAATCGCGGGACATCATCATATCTCGATGATTACGAAAAAAGGTCAACAAAACAATCAGTTCTATCAAAATGTGCTCGGGCTTCGTAGGGTGAAAAAAACGGTCAACCAAGATGATCCAAGCATGTACCATCTGTTCTATGGAGATTTAACTGGAAGTGCTGGAACAGAGCTGTCTTTCTTTGAAATTCCGATGGCAGGAAAAACAAAACGGGGCTCGAATGCCATTACACAAATTGGTTTACTCGTTCCATCTTATGACAGTTTACTATATTGGAAAAGAAGATTTGAATTAGTTGACAACATGGGGAGCTGACTATGTATGCAGGGCGTGAAGCGCTTCATTTTGAAGATTGCGAGGGATTACGTCTCGTCCTCTTAAATAACAATGGGGATGAAGTACCAGCAAAATGGCAACCTTGGGAAGAGTCAATCGTTGAAAAGGAGCATCGTATTTTAGGGATGGGTGCTGTGGAAATGACTGTACAATCTCTAGATAGCTTAGCGAATACATTAGAAAACTTGTTTGGATATGAACTTGCATCACGTACTGCGAACGAAGCACTCTACCAGTCTGTAAAAGGACAGGCTTTTGGTGAAATCGTGATTGTCGAACAAGAAGGACCAAATGAAAAGCCCGGAAAAGGCAGTGTTCATCATGTAGCAATTCGTGTAAAAGATGGCGAGGAACTACGCGGGTGGCAACAGCGTATTCAAGATTTTGGTTTTGAAGTCATGAAAATAACAGACCGTTACTATTTCGAGAGTTTATATTTTAAGGAAGAAAACGGCATTTTATTTGAATTAGCAACAGATGGTCCAGGATTTACAGTCGATTCATCCATTGAATCACTGGGTAAAGAACTTGACTTACCACCGTTTTTAGAAAGTAAGCGTGCAGAAATCGAGGCGAATTTAACACCTATTGAGTAAATTAAAAATTGTTTTTAATAAAAAATAACAATTGGAGGAGGAACAATCATGAATAAACATACGACAGGGATTCACCATATTACAGCAATTGTCGGACATCCACAGGAAAATATCGATTTTTATGCAGGCCTATTAGGTTTACGCTTAGTCAAACAAACAGTGAATTTCGATGATCCAAGCACTTATCATTTGTATTTTGGTGATGAGGGTGGAAAACCAGGCACAATCATTACATTTTTCCCGTGGGCTGATGCGTATCAAGGTCGCATTGGAGACGGTCAAGTCGGTATCACATCTTACGTTGTACCGGTCGGCTCACTTGATTTCTGGGAAAAACGTTTAGCAAAATTTAAAGTTTCATTTGAAAAAGTAGAACGCTTTGGTGAAACGTATGTACAATTTGACGATCCACACGGCTTACATCTTGAAATCGTTGAACGCGAAGCTGGGGAAGAAAACACATGGACATTTGGCGAAGTAACAAAAGATGTGGCGATTAAAGGATTTGGCGGCGCAACACTTTACACAAGCGCACCACGAGAAACAGCTGTAACCTTAGTTGATGTTATGGGACTTGAAATGGTTGGAACTGAAGGCGACTATACACGCTTTAAGGCATCGTCTGATATCGGAAATATCATTGATTTAAAAATGGTCACCGGTGAACATGGCACGATGGGTGTTGGAACGGTTCATCATATTGCATGGCGTGCAAATGATGACGCAGACCACCTGGAGTGGCAAGAATATGCAATGAATCATGGCCAACATGTTACGGAAATAAAAGACCGTAACTATTTCAACGCACTGTACTTCCGTGAATCCGGCGGAATATTATTTGAAATCGCAACAGATCCACCAGGATTTGCACATGATGAATCACTTGAAACCATGGGTACTCAGTTAATGTTACCTGCACACTACGAACAAAACCGAGAGAGATTAATCGACTCGCTTATTCCGATACA
>Ga0209013_10004093_pt1 | contig 12850 bp, 14 predicted proteins | sample Cruoilmetagenom2_FD_187291 | JGI IMG/M metagenome (GOLD analysis project Ga0209013, IMG submission 187291) | Oil polluted marine microbial communities from Coal Oil Point, Santa Barbara, California, USA - Sample 2 (SPAdes) (version 2) | ecosystem: Environmental > Aquatic > Marine > Oil seeps ... | reverse complement strand
CGAATCGATGATTCGTGCCCGTATCCCCTCAGGTCGCTCCCATGCTGCAGCGTATCCGCCGTGTTTTGAAATTGCCTGAAGTGTGCGATGGCATGTGCCACAATTACCCTCTCGCGGGTCTATCTCTGCTGCTATCTCTCTCTTTATAGTCTCAACAAAATCCATACCAACACAACTTACGACCTTCTAATTAATATCTTAAAACATTCGTCCAGTTCAACAATCCCCAGAACTTCATGACCATGCATCCCACACCACCGCGGAATCGTCTTCTTTGCCTTCTCATCATCGACAAGCACCTCAAGCAGAGACCCTGACTCCACCCCTTCAATCCTCTGCTTGACATAGAATAACGGAATCGGGCAGGTCAACCCACGAGCATCCAGATGCTCCATACAAAATGTAATGGTCTTTGATAATACTTAAGAGTATCTCCAAAAACCTCTACCAGAAAATACCCCTAAAAACACAAAAAAAGTTTAGATCAACTTCTAAAAAGCAAAAATAAGAAAAAATGTATCTATGCACAGCTTAAAACACAGTTTTACCACAAATTTGCTGGAAAAAAGTGTAGATTTGAAGCATATTCAGGAATTATTATGCCATAAAAGTAATAAAGACAACAGAGGTATATACACATGTAAGTAACAAAGATCCGAACAGGATTAAAAGTCCACTGGATAATTTACAGATAACAAGAAGAAAAAATGATTAAAGCTGGAGAAATTAACCCATAGTGGCGTATATGCAAACTATGTTCATATATATCGCCAAATTAGAAGGATATGCGAAATAAATTCGGATATAACGGAATCATGCAACATATCGATACTAAAACAGGTTTTACATATAAAAACTATAATAATTGACCCCGCAATAATGAATGATATAAAAGCGCCTGTTAGAAACGTACACATTTCTGAATGACAGGGGGTATAATTATCGGGAAGGATTGAGAATGGCAAAGAATGGTAATAAAACTCAAGAAGAGCCTCTTGAGAAGTAACTGTGGAAAGCGGCGGACAAACTCAGAAAAAATATTGACGCTGCCGAGTACAAACACATAATCCTATGTCTGATTTTCCTGAAATATATCTCAGATGCCTTTGAGGGATTATATCAAAGACTGCAAAAAGGAGAGGGAGGATACGCCGATGCTGACCCTGAAGACAGGGACTAATACAAAGCCGAGAATGTCTTTTTTGTTCCTGAAATTTCCCGATGGTCATATTTACAGGCAAGAGCCAAACAGCCAGAGATCGGTAAAGACGTTGATAACGCGATGGACGCAATCAAAAAAGAGAATCCCTTGCTCAAATGGGTTTTGCTAAAGGTCTATGCAAGAGGTAACCTTGACCCGACAAGTCTTGGCGGTTTGATCGATCTGGTGGGAAACATCGCTCTTGGCGATGCCAAAGTTAGAAGTGCCGATGTTCTCGGTCATGTCTTCGAGTATTTTCTTGGCGAGTTCGCGCTTGTGGAAGGAAAAGGGGGGGCGGTTCTACACCCCTTGAAACATTGTTCAATTACTTGTAGAGCTGCTGGAACCCTACAACGGCAGAGTCTTCGACCCTTGCTACGGCTCCAGCGGTATGTTTGTCCAGTCGGAAAAGTTTGTAGAAGATCATCAGGGAAAAGTAAACGATATTTCCATTTATGGTCAGGAGAGCAACCAGACCACATGGCGATTGTGTAAAATGAACCTTACCATTCGCAGTATCGACAGCTCGCAGGTTAAATGGAACAATGAAGGCTCTTTCTTGAACGATACCCACAAAGATTTGAAGGCGGATTATGTCATCGCCAATCCTCCATTTAACGACAGCGACTGGAACAGTGATTTGCTCTGCAAGGACGGCAGATGGAAATACGGCGTACCACCCACCGGAAACGCCAACTATGCCTGGATACAGCATTTACTCTACCACCTCAGCCCAAGCGGACAGACCGGTTTTGTTCTGGTAAAGGGGTCGCTCACCTCCAAATCATCCGGGGAGGGTGAAATCAGAAAGGAGCTTGTGGAAGTCAGACTGGTTGACTGCATCGTGAACCTTCCACCAAAACTGTTCCTGAACACGCAGATACCCGTCAGCCTGTGGTTTTTGAGCAAAAACAAAGCCAATGGTAAGTTCCGCAACCGTACCGATAAAATTCTTTTCATCGACGCCCGGAACAGGGGGTATCTGATAAACCGCAGGACACGGGAGTTCTCACCTGAAGACATCCAGAAAATTGCAGAGACTTACCACAACTGGTGCAATCCCGATGGGACTTATGAAGACGTTAAAGGATTCTGCAATTCTGCTTCTATTAAACAGGTGCGGGAACTTGATTATGTGCTCACTTATGGGAGGTACGTGGGCCTACTGAATGAGGAAGACGATTTCGACTTCAAAGGACGTTTCACTAAACTAAAATCCGAGTTTGAGGAGCAGTCGAAAGAAGAAGCAGGGCTGAACAGTCAGATACTGGAGAATTTATCGAAGATTAAATGGGGGGGAAAATGAAATTTAACCCTGATAAGCCATACAATGAATTACTAGATATATTACCTGATGAGAGGTACTGGCGTCTGTTAAGTATTTATGAACGGGTCAATAAAGCAAATAGGGCAATGGCGGAATTGAAGGGTAGACTCTCAGCGATCCCCTAACCTGGACATATTCATCAATACTTTGAGTTTACAGGAAGCGAAGGACAGTTCATCCATTGAGAATGTTTTCACAACCAATGACAAATTATTCAAAGCCTTCACTCTCGATTCAACGGCAGATCCGCATACCAAAGAGGTATTGAGATACGGGAAGGCATTGGTAGATGGATTTGGAGTTATAAAATCCGAAAAGAAGTTTTCAGTTGAACTCATAGAGCTTATTTATAGGAGCATAAAGAAGAAAAATGATGGCATTCGCGATCTTTTCGTTTATATCGGAAATGACTCTATAAAAATTTACACGCCTCCATGTTGCAGGGATGTGATTTTAGATAAATTGAATAATTGGATTTCGGTTGCCAACTCAAAATCCGATGAGATAGACCCGCTTATCAAAATGGCAATCCTGCACTACCAGTTTGAAGCAATCCATCCGTTCAAAGACGGTAACGGGAGAACGTGCAGGGTGATCAATGTATTGCTGCTCTATGCATATGATTTGCTGGACGATCCCGCCCTGTACATCTCAAAATACATCAATGAACACAAGAACGATTATTACCGGCTACTACTGTGTGTAACCGAAAACAACAACTGGGAAGAGTGGATACTCTTTATGCTTAAAGCAGTAGAAGAAACTTCGAAATATACCCTTGACAAGGTATTCACCATAATCGAATTGTTTAATGATACGAAAGAGAAGATGTCGGGTGAAGTACCAGAGATTTACAGCTATGAATTGCTGGAGACTTTGTTCAAGCAAGTTATTGCAAATACGCTTTCTTGGTAGAAAAGGAGATCGTATCGAGAACACCTCAAGCAAATATCTGAATAGACTGGTAGAGATCGGAATACTTGAAAAGGAGAAAGTGGGAAACGAGTTTATCTTCAAAAATAAGGGTCTGTATGAGATATTAAAGAAGTGATGAAATGCACAATAAATCAGTATGTTTGTGCAAACCGTCAATGGCAAAAAGGTGAAAAGCGGTATGAGTAAAAAAGAAGTATTCCATTCCACAGTCGGTCAGTTGGTTGAAATTTTGAAATCCCTGCTACAGGATTTACCAGTATTGACCAGTGGTTATGAAAGCGGTTTTGAGAATTTTTATCAACCAAGTATTATTAAGGTGAAGCACGAACTTGAAAATATGTACTATGATGGCGAATTTCAGGTCGCAGAGGGTGGTTCGGGATAAGTGAGTGGAGGGAATACAAACTGGGGGCAGTGGCTATTTTAAATTACGGTAAAGGCTTACCTGAGCATAAAAGAGGTTCAGGAAACATTCCTGTTTTATAGTTCTGCTGGCATTACAGATTGGCATAATGCTGCTCTTTGGCGTGCCGGCGCAACGTTTGATTAGAATACAGGGGCTGAAGAACTCTCCACTCCCTACGGTCGAAATTATGTCAATATCCTAATTCTTCTCGTTTGGTAAAATCTTTAATTTCTGTTATAAACTTGCTTTCTGAACATTTTTGAGAATACATGATCACTTCTTCTTTTGCTCTGGTAACTGCAACATAAAATAATCTTCTTTTTTCTTGTTCCCTTAATCCATCATTATTTTTTATTGCCGGTTGAAAAGTGTCTGGATTTTCTAATTCGCATGGGAAACCATATAAATCTTTACCAACATTTAATATCATCACTATTCTTGCTTGTAATCCCTTACTTTTATGGACGGACATTATATGAACACAATTTGGTCTATCAGCCTTTTCAGAAATAGGGATTCCTAAATTTCGAGCATACTCGTTAATGAAGTTTCTTAATTTGGGTTTATTTGCAATTCTAAGAAGAATCATAAAGTCATCGTAAGGATAATTTTTTGTTGTATGGTATTCTTTTATTGTATCAAGACAGTGTTTTGCAATTTGTTTATAATATTGTCTGAAAAACTTTTTCTGATGTTTTGACGAATAAACAAGAATTGGTTTTGATTCTTCAGAAGTTGAAACTGTTTTCTTTTTAATTTGCCACTCTTTATTATTTTTGATTATGCAAGCACCCACTTCGACAATAGATTTTATGCTTCGATAGTTTTTTGTAAAATCTGTTCTTGCGGTATGAGGAAAATATTTATCAAAATTTATGAAAACATCAAGATTAGAACCAGCAAAACCCATAATACTTTGCCAATCATCCCCAACACAGAATAACTTACAATTAGTATTTTTCGCCATCAATTCTTTAATCAATTCATATCTCTGCATACTAATATCTTGATATTCATCAATAAGTATGTGGTCATATACATCTTTGTAAAATTCTTTATTCTATTTTAGATGATCAACAGCCAAATTTATCATATCTGAGAAATTAATATAATTTCCTTTCTCAAACTCCTTTTGATATTTAGAATAGATTATATTAGCAATTCCAGCAAACAATTTTTGTTTAGGAGACCATTTTTCCTTTTTTAATCTGTTTTCAATATCTTGAGGATACAATCTATAAGTCTTTTCGATGACTATAAATTTTGAAATATTAAAGGCTATTTGTTTAACAAACTCTTTACATTCTCCCTAAACACGTTTTACTAGTTCCTCATAGGGTATTATATCTAATTTAAATTTTTCATTTGGGTGTTTTTCTTTTAGAACTTTAAGGAAGCGTTTTTCTAATATTTTATAGAAATTATTGTTTTCATAATCTGTGTGTGATGTTTCAATTAGTGTTTTATTATTTTCCTTATATTTTTCCATCTTGATGTTCATATCTTCTGTATACTTCTTAGTTGGATTTTCTCCTGAAAACCACTTGGGCACTTTCCCATTTCTACCTATTGCCCAATGTTCCAAGTATAAGTCAAAATCAGGAAAATAAAAATCAGGTTTAGGAGTGTGTTCTTTTCCCTCTTTATTTCTATATTTCATCCAATTAGCAGGATTTTCATAAATTACTTTGATTTTTTGACCGTTTAAATTATGCCTTAAAAAGAAATTCATAATTTTTCTTTCTGCTTCACTTTTTACTTTTGTTCCATCTAAAGCTGTATATGTTAAATTTCTTTGATAATTGTAGAATGCTTCTTTTTTCTCAAAATCGGCTTCTCCTCTGATGATTTGGCTATCTCCATAACACTCCATAAAGTTGATTATTTCGTTCTGCAAATCTTTATTTTCACTGATTTCCTTGTCAAACAATTTTTGAATATATCTTTGATATTTCCAATCTTCAGAATACTCAGATTTAAGTTTAGGGTATTTTACATCCCCGAGTTGAAAAGTATATTCAATTATTTTTACCCAAAGAATGGAATGTCCTAACTTCGACATCAACTTTATATCTCTTTTTTAGTCGTTCGCTTATTTCATCAGCAGCTTTATTCTGAAAAGCTAATACTATAATTCTATTTGGTTCAATAGTGTCCGATCTTCTTTTGATAAGATAAGCTATTCTTGTAATCAAGACTTCTGTTTTTCCAGAACCCGCACCTGCTACGACCCAATTATGTTTATCATCCGTTATAATTGCAGTTTGCTGATCGTCATCTAAAACTAAATTTTCTCTTTTGAATAGATCACTATACTCTTTTTTATTTCTTGATACAAACTCTGGATTATAGTGTGTTATCTCAGCATCAAATTTATCCAATTTTTCAAGATTGTTTTGTAATTTCAACTTTAATTTTGAATTCCAAAATAAATACCAAGGAATTTTTATATCTTTATTTCCTATTTTTAATATATTTAATAGATCTGCCTTATAATCGTATATCAAATATACATCTTTTTCAAGAAATAATTTCCATTCCTCTTCCAAACTACTAACTGCAAAATTAGAATCCTTGATAATTTCTTCTTCTTTTCTTTTTATAAAGTCTTTAATAAATTCCATTATAATAGGATATTAATACTCTATTTAATAAATCTTGTTCTTGAAGGATCTTACGAGCCGATAGAACGCCCCCCAACTCGTTAGTCTTTCGGACAGTTGCACTCCCGTCGGTAGATAGTAATTAAGTGAAAATTCGACTTTGGATTTTTTGCCTTCGGCATCGTTGCAATAAAATTCAATCCTGACGGAGAGTTTAACAGTGATATTAATAGACTACGAAATCTTGCAGAGTTCTCCGTCCAAATTTGGCTACGCCAAACTTTTCTTAAGCGCATACGTTATATGAAATGTCAGAGCTATCTGGAGCACAGCAAACATTGTAGGTTTTACCTAAATGTTCCGGGTGCAGCCCTTCCCCTATCTCTTCAGAAAACCCTTCATGTTACACCAATGAAAAGGCAAATCGGTGCGTAGTAGAATATGGTCAAGGGTGCAGCAAACACAAAGGGTTAAATGTGTGAAATACTATGATATGGGAGAGTACTCATGGCAAGATTTCCAGAAGCTGAGGTTAGAATCCTTCACATGAAGATCTGCATGCGTTGTAACGCCAGAAACTCTGTGCGAGCAACCAGATGCAGAAAATGTGGTTATAAGAATCTTCGAATGAAATCCAAGGAGTCGAGAGGCGGGAAGTGAGCCTATAGTTGAGTGTTGAAGAAAAGCTCAACGAAATCATCAAAGCTACAGGCGCAGCCTCTCTGATCCTAATCGATCCAGAAACCCAGAAACCCGAAGTTGCAGGGAAGATGGCAGAAGATATTGCAGATGCTGGAACAGACGGGATAATGGTCGGGGGCTCCACAGGTGCAGGCGGCAGGGTGCTGGACGAAACAGTTCAATTCATAAAGAGAGCATGCAATCTCCCAGTAATACTCTTTCCCTCAAACGTAAGTGGTCTTAGCAAGTACGCCGATGCTATCTTCTTCATGAGCCTACTCAACTCAAGAGACCCAACATATATCACCACCAACCAAGCACTCGGTGCACCAATCGTCCACCGCTACAGGATCGAACCAATCCCCATGGCGTACATCCTCATCGAACCAGGCGGTACAGTTGGCTGGGTAGGCGATGCACGCCTGATCCCACAGAACAAACCACAACTCGCAGTCGCATACGCACTCGCAGGCAAATACCTTGGAATGAGATACTTCTACCTCGAAGCAGGCTCAGGTGCCGAAAAACACGTGCCACTCGACATGATCACAAGTGTCAAAGAAGCGATCGGCACAGACTGCAAGCTCATCGTGGGCGGCGGCATTAAAAACGGAGAAAACGCAAGCAAGATCGTTGAAGCAGGCGCAGATATCATCGTCACAGGAACCGCAATAGAAGAAGCAACAAACGTAAAAAAGAAGGTGAAAGAAATAACAGAGAGAATAAAAACAAAAAAATAGACCCATAGTGGTGTAAAAGCATGACCAAAAAAACGTTTTGGAAAGAAAAAAATTTCATCCAGCAGGATGTACATACAAACCCTATTTTAGACATACCATCAAAACGGAATGATAAACGAAGTAAACTGGAATTATCTTAAATCGACTTCAGGACGTATTTATATAGTCGAAATATTTTAATAGTATGGGAGTATAATAAAATATCTAAGAGAATTCAATAAGCACTAAAAAGAGGGAGTGAAATGGTAAAAGAAAATGAAATTCTAGGTTTAGTCTATCGGAAAATAGACTTACACATACATACTCCAGCATCAAAATGTTTTGATGATAAATCTATAAGTCCAGAAGAAATAATAAATAAAGCACTTAGTGAAGGACTGGACGCTATCACTATTACAGATCACAACACAGGAGAATGGATTAATAAAATGAAGGAAGCATCTAAGAATAAATTAGTTGTTTTTCCAGGAATTGAAATATCTGCCACTGGTGGAACAAGAGGAACCGTTCATGTAATTGGGATTTTCGATCAATCTAAAACTACAAAGGATATTGAGAATTTGTTAGGCGACTTAGGTATTAAAGCAGATAAGTATGGAAAAGAAGAAGCATTCACTAGACAGAGTCTGTCAGAGGTTATTGATAAGATAGACAAACACGGTGGCTTACCGATTTTAGCTCATGCAAATTCTAGCTATGGGGTCATGAATGATATGGTTGGAAATCCAAGAATAGATATAATCCAACATCAAAGATTGATTGCTGTAGAAGCCACTGATTTTGAGAATATAAATAAGAAGGAAAAGAAAAGCAGAGTTATCGATCTTCTTGATGGCACTGATCCAAATTATAAGCAAAAATTACCAGTTTATCGAGTATCTGATAGTCACTCATTAGATACCATAGGTTCAAGTTATACTCATTTTAAACTTGATAAAATATCTCTTGAAGGTTTAAGACAATGTTTTTTCGATCCCGATGTTCGCATAAAACAAAAAGACGAGTTCGAAATAAAAAAATTTCCTAAAATTATTTACTTAGAAGTGTCTCAGGGATTTCTAAAGAATCAAAAAATCAATTTTAATGAAGGACTAAATAGTATAGTCGGTGGAAAGGGTGTTGGCAAATCTCTTGTTGTAGAGTTTTTGCGTTTTGCTATTGAGCAATCATCGAAGGATAAGTCTATCTTGGAAGATTATAAAGATAAGTTAGAAAAAAGATTAGAGCCATTTGGTAAGGTCACTGTTGAGTTTGAATTAGAAAGTGGAGAACGGTATCAGGTGATGCGAACATACGACGGAGCCAATAACAAAATTGAATGCATTAATTTAGACACAAACGAATTATATAAAGGGGACATACCTGCCTTATTTCCGATTATAGCATATAGTCAAAATGAAATTATAAAGATTGCAGTAGATGAAGAAGCTCAACTTAGATTAATTGATTCATTTATAGACACAACAACATATAAAATGGACATCCAAGGATTATCCCGTAAATTGACCAAAAAAGATAAAAAACTGGCAAAATCCATCAAAGCGTCATCAGAAGTGGCATCATATGAAAAAGAGCTTTGCACGATAAATGAACAACTTACTAGTATAGACCAAGCTCTTAAGAATAAATTATTTGATGAGATGAAGCTATGGGAGAGGAAGAAAACAACATTTGAGAAGCATTTATCTTTTCATGACAATCTTACCCAAAAAATAGATCAAACAATATCTCATTTTGGTGATGAAATAACTAAACCTCGTATTAGCAAAGAACTTTCCGAAGATCCTCAAATTATGAACGCAAAACAGCTCTTGGAAGAATCGTATAATAATTTAATCAGTTCTTTGGAAAGGGTTAAAAGTGAGGTAATTCAGAATAAAGAGAAGATATCTGAAAATTTTAATAAATGGATTCCAGAATTTGAGAAAAAACAAAGACAATATGAGGACGTGCTCAAAGAAGCAGGAGGGGATAAAAGAAAATTGGAAAGTGAAAGAAGAAGACTGGAGACAAAGAAACAAAAGATAGATAAAGAACTTGAGAGATATAACAAACAATTAGAAAAACTCGATGAAATCAAAAAAAGTTGTGAATCACTCTTAGACGATCTCGAAGAAGTTTATTATAGGTACTACACGATCAGAAAACAAAAATTTGATGATCTCACTTCCCAATCCAATGGCAAACTTGAACTAGAGTTAAAGCATGCTGCAAATCAGGACAAATTTAAAGAGGCGCTATCGGCTCTAAAGAAAGGATCAAGAATCCGGGAAGCTGACATCGAAAAAGTTTCACGAAATCTTATGCCACGAGAGTTCATAAACCTGGTTATTAATAATGATATCGACTCATTGGCAGATAAAGCAGATTTAGCAGAAGAAAATGCAAAGAAGCTAATCGATACGTTAAATTCTAAAGAAGCTTTAGAGGATGTTTTAGCCATATCCCATAATGTATATCCCAAAGATATTCCTTCTATTGAATTTAGAAAAGAAGATGGTGATTACTATCCCCTTTCTGAACTTTCAATTGGTCAAAAATGCACTGCACTTCTAATTATTGCCCTTTCTGGTGGTATCAGACCAGTTATTATAGACCAGCCCGAAGATTCTTTAGATAATCCATCAGTTTATGAAGACATTGTTTCAAAATTGCGCATAGGTAAAGAAAAAAGGCAGTTTATTTTGACCACCCATAATTCTAGTGTAGGTGTTGCTTCTGACTTTGATAATTTCATAGTCATTAAAGGCAACGCGAAACAAGGAAGTGTTGAGTGTTCTGGAGCTATTGATAAATTAAAAGTTCGGTCAGAAGTCATTGAACACTTAGAAGGTGGTTCTGGTCCTTACAAATTAAAAAGTAAAAAGTATAATATTGAATGATTTACTTAACGGTCACTCGTTAACATCAGATAACAGGGTGTATCTGGCTACAGTGCTTCGCACCTCCGCCCAAATCCACCCCCACGGCTGGACTTCAGATATGCCAAAATGTTATGCGACATTGCCTTGAAGAGACTTGAATATGGTGGAGAGGGGTATAACAGCTTTATGGTTGGAGATATGTTTTATGGTTGGGGATGAGGACGTTATTGAAGAGATAGGGCAAATTTATAGATCTATCAGGGGGGAGATAATATCGAGATTGTGTGAGTTTGGGCAAGTTCTGGAGAGTGGGAGTGAGGATCGGATTTTTGCCGAACTTGTTTTTTGCATATTAACTCCGCAGTCCAAAGCGAAGCTTTGCTGGGCGGCTGTAGAGAACCTTACCAGTAAGAATATACTTTTAAAGGGTGATAAGGACGAGATAGTACGGGAATTGAGTGGTGTCCGATTTAAGTATAAAAAAGCAGAATATATCGTTGGTGCGAGAGAGAAATTTATAATTAATGGAAAATTAAACATTGGGGGAGAAATAATTGGATTGGGGGTTGAAGAAGCAAGAAATTGGTTGGTTAGTAATATAAAGGGGATAGGTTACAAGGAAGCGAGTCATTTTCTGCGGAATGTCGCGCTGGTAGAGAACATGGCGATTTTAGATCGACATGTACTGAAGAACTTAAAATCACTTGGTGTAATAGAAGAGATACCAAAGTCTTTATCAAGGAAAAAATATCTTGAAATTGAGAAAAAAATGAAGGATTTTGCAGATAAGATTTATATTCCTATGGATCATCTCGATTTTGTACTGTGGTATAAAGAAACAGGAGAGGTATTTAAATAAAGGTATTTAAAAAATATAAATAATTTAAATATTTAAGTTTTAAAATTTTATTGGAGTTGTTGTATTGGCAAACCTTTAATACTGTTTTGAATATATATTCGTGTATGCCGAGACCAAGACGTTGTAGGTGGGTTGGTTTCCATCCAGATTTCAATTATTTCACGCCGCGGGAAAGGACTGCGGGGGAAGTTGTGCTGAAGGTGGAGGAGCTTGAGAGTTTGAGGCTTAAGGATCTTCTCCAGAAGGATCAGACTGAAGCTGCAAAGATGATGAGCGTCTCACAGTCGACATTTCACAGGGTCTTGACAGAAGCAAGGCGTAAGGTGGTGGATGCTTTGGTTAATGGGAAGGCTATACGGGTGTATGGTGGGGATTACATGCTTAGAAATCTGTGCCGTGATTGCAGAAGTGAGTGGGGTGATTTCGCTGAGAGCTGTCCAAGTTGTGGAAGTACGAATATCTTTTACAGGGGGCGGGGTAGACACGGGGGAGGCGCTGACCAAAATCCTTAAGTAGTTGTGAATATATATTCATATAAGGAGGCGTTTGAATGAAAATATGTGTAACTTCGACAGGAAGCAATCTTGACGCCCGGGTGGATCCGAGGTTTGGCAGGTGCCAGTACTTCATGATCGTTGACCCTGATACAATGGAGTTTGAGGCAATTTCCAACGAAGGCATCGGGGCTTCTTCCGGTGCAGGAATCCAGGCAGCACAGACAGTTGCGAACAGAGGGGTTGATGCTCTTATCTCGGGAAACGTTGGCCCAAATGCATTCCAGACCCTGACTGCCGCTGGTGTAAGGGTGTTAACAGATGCATCGGGCACGATCAAAGATGCAATCGAGATGTACAGGACTGGTAGGCTAAGTGAGACTGGCGGTGCAACAGTCCCTGGACACGCCGGGATGCCTACATCTGCTCCTGAAACATTCGTTGGCGGGGGAGCAGGTATGGGTCAAAGCGGTGGACGTGGTATGGGACGCGGCGGTGGCAGAGGTGCAGGCGGAGGCATGGTCATGCCACAGCAGGTGCCGCCTCAGCCAGGTGCCGATATAGATGAGCTATGGAAGCGTGTAGATAGGCTGGAGAAAGAGTTGGAAGAAGTAAAGAAGAAGGGTGAAAGGTGATAAGAATGCCAAGAGGATTTGGAAGGGGGACACACGGTGTTGGCAGAGGCATGGGAAATCCATGCGGCAGGTGTGGTTATGGCAAGCCACTATCGTATCACTAC
>Ga0209013_10004092_pt1 | contig 12851 bp, 10 predicted proteins | sample Cruoilmetagenom2_FD_187291 | JGI IMG/M metagenome (GOLD analysis project Ga0209013, IMG submission 187291) | Oil polluted marine microbial communities from Coal Oil Point, Santa Barbara, California, USA - Sample 2 (SPAdes) (version 2) | ecosystem: Environmental > Aquatic > Marine > Oil seeps ... | reverse complement strand
GCTCACCTCCGTCTCGAGGCGCATGGGGCCCGTACCGACGAAGCCCTCGGCGCCGGCCTGCGCCTCGCCGAAGAGCAGGGCGGAGGCCTTCAGCCCCCATTGAACGCCCGGTTCGGTGACGATGTCGGTGAGTACGAGATTGGCGTTTTCCAAGCCAAGCTCCACAGGCTCCGAAAAGGTCCGGTCCTCGAGACGCGCGCTCGCAGATTTAATCTCGAAGCTGCCGACGACGATCTCCCAGGGGAAGGCCTCCTGGACCTGTTGATAGGTTTTCACAACCTCCTCCTGGGTCTCCTTGGGCACCAGGGCCTCCCATCCCGGAGTGCCGTCGGGCTCGATCCACATGAAGAGGTCGGCGCCTTCCACAACCACCGCGGACGCTCCGAGCGCAGCTTCGGGCCACACGATTTGTCCATCAGTGATGGTGATCAGGGGAACCTCCAGGACATTGACATCGGAGTCGCGGAGCTGCAACTCCATGTCCTCGATCCGGTAGTCGAGGTTGGAGATCTTCGCGTGCGGGCCGTCGTCCTCGAGAAACACCGAGTAGTCGAACCGGCCACCGGCGTTTCCGCCCTCGAGGTCGAACTCGAAGAACGGCTTGAGCACCGGCCACGCATTCTCGAGGAGGAGCTTGTCGAGGGTGACCGTGCCGTCGAGACCGAGCGGCTCCACCACCACGTCGCCGGCGACGCCAATCGTGCCGCCACCGATGAGCCCGATGGCGAAGTCGTTGACGCCCTGCTTGTCGGGGACCGTGCTGATGTCGTGGAGCTCGTACTCCGAGGGCCCGAATGTCATCTCCAGCGGCTCCTCGCGGGCGTGGTCCTCGACGTCGATCGAGGATCCCGTCACCAAAATGTGCTGCAGCAGCGCCCGCGGCAGGCCCCCCTCCTCGTCCGACTCCTCTTCAGGAGGCGTTCTCTCCTCGATGTCCTCCATCAGCTCGAGGACGTTGATGCCGCCGTCGGCGAAGCGCCGCAAGCCCGCGTACGGATTCTCGACGCGAAACTCCTTGAGAGTCGCCGCCCAGCGGAAGATGCTCGAGACCTGCGCGTTGGCGTAGAACTCGTCGAAGGAAAGCATGGTAGAGCCCGGCCGATCCGGGAACGAAAAGTCACGAATAGTCAGCGACAACGTGAAGGGGTTGCATCGCACCTCCCCCACCGTTGCCTCGCGCCCCGTCCGCTCCTGGATTTGATTGACGATAACCTTCTTGGCGATCACCGGCACCAGAAAGAAGCCGACGAGGCCGTAAACGACGATCACGGTCACGACCGCCGTGCGCCAGCTCACGAGCTTCCACGATTTGAACCAATTGATCAGACTGTCCATGACAACTCCGCCCCCGTTCAAGATTTTTCGAGTGCCGCAGTATACGCCATCCAAAGAGCGCCGCATCGTAGTCGGCTCGACTCTGTCGTTTACCTGAATACGATTGCTTGTTGACCGCGTCGAAAAGGTTAAACTCACCACCTGTGGACGCCGGGGAAAAGACTGACGGAGGAGTGGACGATGCCAGTTCGGGCGATGAAAGTGTTTTTCGGGGCCGTCGGCGACTTCATGGGGGCGTGGCCGCGGCTGCTGGCCACCGACGTGGTCTACAAGATCATCGCCTTCGTGGTGCTCACACCCCTGGTGGGTCTCGTTCTCAAGCTCTTCATGTCGACCAAGGACAGCACGGTCCTGGCGGACCAGGACATCTTGTTCTTCGTGCTGAGCCCGGTGGGTCTGGCGACGCTGGTAGTGGTTGGGGCGGTGAGCCTCGCGATTCTCACCCTCGAACAGGCCTGCCTGATGGCGATCGGTTTCGGGGAAACCCGCGATCTCCATGTCCGCACGACTGACGCCCTCTGGTATGGCGCCCGCCACGCGTGGTCGGTGATGATGCTGGCGCTGCGGATCTTCATCGGCGTGTTCTTGATCGCGCTTCCCTTCCTCGCCGCGGGCGGTCTCGTCTACCTTCTGCTCCTTGGAGCGCACGACATCAACTTCTACCTCGCCGAGCGGCCGCCGATCTTCCTCTTTGCGGCCGGCGCCATCGGCGCCCTTCTGGTGGTTATGGCGGTGCTGGTCATCCGGCGTCTGCTGAGCTGGGCGTTCGCGCTGCCGCTGGTGCTCTTCGAGGGAGTCGGTCCGGCGCAGGCTCTTACGACGAGCGCCCTGCGGACTGAAGGCCACAAGTTGTTGGTCGGGATCACCCTCGTGGCCTGGGGCGCGGTGGCGACCGTGCTGTCGGCGGTACCGTTGGCGGTGGTCGGTACGGTGGGCCGGTGGATGGTGCCCAGGTTCGCGGGCTCGATGACCCTGCTGGTAATCATCATGGGTGGGTTCTTGCTTCTGTGGGGGCTCCTCAATCTGATCGTGACGCTGGTGAACTCGGCGATGTTTGCGCTGCTCACGGTACGTCTGTACGACAAACTGGGCAGCTCTCCCGATGCGCAGCTCTCCAGCAAGGCAATCTCCGGGAAGTTGGCCACGAGTGATCGGCGGAGGCTGTCCATGAAGTGGGCGCTCGCCGGTCTCGCCGTGGCTGCGGTCCTAGCGGCCGTCGCAGGCTTTCTGTTTATGGACAACGTGCGGCTCGAGGACGACGTGATCGTCATCGCCCACCGCGGAGCGGCCGGGAGCGCGCCGGAGAATACCCTCGCCTCGGTGGCGCTGGCGGTCGAGCAGGGTGCGGACATGGTCGAGATCGATGTCCAGGAGACCGCGGACGGCGAGGTCGTTGTGATCCATGACAGCGACCTCATGAGAGTCGGCGGCGCCGCAGTCAAAATCTGGGAGGCCACCTACGACGAGCTTCTACAGGTCGACGTGGGGAGTTGGTTCGGCTCAGAGTTCAGCGGCCAGCGCGTGCCCACCCTCGAGCAGGTGCTCGAGATCTGCAAGGGGCGATCGCGGGTCGACATCGAGCTCAAGTACTACGGCCACAACGAGCGCCTCGAGGAGAGGGTGGCCAAGATCGTCGAAGGAATGGGGATGGAGGACGAGGTCGTGCAGATGTCGCTCGCCTACGATCTCGTGCTGTCGATGAAAGCTCTACGGCCCGACTGGACCGTCGGGCTGCTGACCGCAAAGGCGGTCGGCGACCTGACCACCAGCGAGGCCGATTTCCTCGCCGTCCACGTCGGGATCGCGAGCTCGGGTTTCGTGCGCCGCGCCCACGCCGCCGGCAAGGAGGTCTACGTGTGGACCGTCAACGACAAGCTCAATATGTCGCGGATGATGAGCCGGGGGGTCGACGGCGTCATCACCGACCACCCGGCGCTCGCAAGGCAGGTAATCTCTGAACGCGCCGAGCTGAGCTCGGCCGAACGGCTGATGGTGACCGCGGCGTTCTGGATGGGGCTCGAGCCGAAGGAGCCACCGCCCGAGGTGGACGCCGGGTGAACCGGACCAATAGAGGAATAATGAAAACCGGGGGAAAGATGAAAAACGAAATCAAGCTCGCAGCCGCGGCAGGAGCGGTCATTGTACTGGCCCTGGCTCCGATCGCCTGTTCTTCCGCGGATGGGAGCGAGGGGGACACAGAAATGTCGAATCAAGAATCCGGGATGACCCGTCCTCTCGAGGGACCGATGTGGGTCCTGACCTCGTACGGGGATCTCGCTGACCCGACGCCGGTGGTGGCCGGCAAGGCCGTGACCGCTACCTTTGACGCCTTGAAGAGCAGGATCGGGGGCAACGCGACCTGCAACCAGTACTTCGCCGGTTATAAGATCGACGGGAAGCGGATCAAGGTGAAGGAAGCTGGTTCGACCAAGATGGCGTGCCTCAGCCCCGAGCTGGCTAAGCAGGAGGATGCGTTCCTCGCCGCCATCGCGGCCGCAGAATCCTACAGGATCGAGGGTGACACCCTACGCATCAGGTACGGGGACAGCGATGTCCTGACCTTCGTGGTGCAGCCGTCCGTGGGTCTCGAGGGCACGGATTGGGTTGTGACGGGCTACAACAACGGCAAGGGTGGCGTGGTGAGCGTGCTCACTAGCACCAAGCTCACGGCACGGTTCTTCGACGGCGGGCTCGCCGGCAGCGCCGGCTGCAACAGCTACCACGCCGAGTACACAGCCGACGCTTCGAGTCTCGACATCGGGCCCGCGACCGTGACCCGCAAGCTCTGCGCGAGGCCGGAGGGGATCATGGAGCAGGAGGCCGAGTTCCTGGCTTCGCTCTCATCCGCCGCGGTCTACCGCATCGACGGCGACACCCTCGAGCTGCGCCGCGAGGAAGGCGCGCTGGCAGTGAAGCTCGAGGCGCAGGATTGATTCTTAATTCTCAATTCTCAATGACGGCCACCCTCACCCCTGATCATTGGAGGGTGGGTGGGTGGACCGTGATGAGCCGCGAAGCGGCGGAAGCCTCTTAGCTTGGAGAGGAGCCGCGAAGCGGCGGAAGATATTTAGCCTGGGGCGTGAGCCCCAGGTATCCGCGGGATCCTCTGGATCGGAGCCCTGAAGGGGCGACAGACCGCAGCTGGAATGTGGACTGCAAACGTAGACCGCCCATTGTCTGTCGCCGCTTCGCGGCTCGTTGTTTTTTTCTGCCCAACCTGGGGCTCACGCCCCAGGCTATGTGTCTACCGCGCCTTCGGCGCTCGGCTATCAGGTGACGAGCGCCGCCATCAACAACATCACCACCAGGATGAGCCACGGGATGGACGACGTCCGTAGTATCGATTCGTCACCTTCCCGCGTTGTCCCTGCCCCGGGGCCCGACATTTCATATGCCTCCGTTTCACCTCGGGTCGGCGGACGGAATTCCGAATTCCGAATTCCGAATTGAGCGGATGGGTGGTCTCACGGCGTGTACCAGATCGGCGAGGACCAGGCGCGCTCCTGGATGGTCGCCGGCGCGTCCTCGAGCAGAGGCAGGTTGTTCCGCACGGCGTCGTAGGTGGTCCAGCGCGGGGTCGGAATCTCGAGAACCCGCGCGTAGTAGAACGCGTGCTGCTCTGGATTGAAATACTCGTCGGTCCAGCTGCCAATCAGGGTGGCGGCCCCGATCGTGTTGGTGAACTTGGCGGTGCTCAGATCCACCGTGTTGCCGACTGCCGGCACCTTGCCGTCGGGCCCGTGCACGCGGTCACCCGACCACGCCACGTCGACGATCTTTTCGTGCAGCTCGCCCTCTGTATCGACCCAGCCCTTGATGATCTGGACACGGTCGAGGTTAGCCCCATCCGGATCCTTCATCGCGTAGACGGTCAACGTCGGTGCTGCACCGGTCGGCCCGAGGTCGCCCCCCATGGGCACGCCGAGTTCATAGCCCTGCCGGACCAGTGTCTCGGGATCGGTGAGCTCGGCCGGCAGATCGACGCCGCCGAACAGGCGCACCTTGATCCGCGGACCGCTGGTGGCGAAGGTCTCGCGCCGATTCATCGCGTCCCAGATCGCGGCGCGGGTGTTCTCGGTGGCCCAGACGCCGGCCAGTGAACCGATGCTGAGGTCCTTGCCGTCGATCCAGTTGGCCACCCCGGCAGTGCGCCGGCGCTCGACGCTGCCATCCTCGGGGCCGTGACCGCCGATGAAACTGTCCTCGGCCACCGCGGACGTCATGCCGTTGTGGTTGTCGGTGCCGCCGGTGAAACCGAGCTTGAAGGGATTGGCACCCAGCTCCTGCTCGAAGGCCACGCCCATCTTCAGTCCTTCGCGGACGAAATCTGACTTATGGAATATCCGGTCGCTGTATTTCTGGATGGAATCGGCGTTCTCGAAATCGGCGAACTCGTCGGCCGCCCAGAACTTGCGGTGGACCTCGGAGTTACCCTTGATCTGCATCATCTCGATAAGCGGTTCGAAGTGCTGGCGCATCTGGGCGTACTCGAGATCGATTGGGTCGCCATTGGCATCAGTGGAGGGGAACATCATCCCCTTGGAGGCGTTGGAGTTATGCGGGATGGCCAGCGCCTTGATGCCCTTTGCCTCCTGCTCGGCCATCCACGCCCACAGGCCGTCCTCGCGGTTGATGTCGATGTAGCTCATCGGCGCGGCGGGGACGTGCGCGCTGCGGTAAATCACGTTGCGATGGAGGTTGGCGCCGTTGGGCGCGGCGCTCCACTCGAAGGCCACGAAGGCTGTGAATCGGCCGGGATCGTTGTGCTTCTCGGCGGCGTCAATCTCGACCTGCCACGCGCTCTTCACCGTCTCCGGGCCGGCGAAGAACGGCGGGTGCTCCGGGTTGACGCCGCGGTTGGCGGACACCACATACTTGGTGAACCATTGCTGCTTGTCCTCGAGTTTGGTCAAACCTCGCAGCTCTTGCAACAGCTCCTGATCGTGGCCCGGCGCGCCCTCGACCATGGTCGAGTACATCTCCCCGATGTACTCCGCGTGGTCGGTGACGGCGGCAAAATCCAGCGGACGCCTACGGGTTTGCGGCTCGCCGTTCACACTCACGGTCTCGCCCTTTGCGTAGCGATAGGCGTCCGACGGCGTCAGCCGCGCACCACCGATGTAAGCGTCTAGCGAGTAGGATGTGTGCAGGTGGGTCTCACCGAAGTAGGCGTTGCGCAGCGGGTTGGCCTCGCTGGCGGCGGCCACAGCGTCTTTCCCACGCGAGGCGCTGGTGTCAGACTCTTGTACATCCCCGCCCGGCCCAGCACAGGCAGACACGAGTAGTATCCCGGCACCCAGGGCGAAGATTGAAGCGATCGGTTTCATTGTTTCCCCCAATCGGTCAGCCGCCACTCCACTGGAGAAGGAGGGCGGCATTCCTAATTCCTAATTCCTGATTCCTGATTCCTGATTCCTGATTCCTGATTCGCCTACGGCGTATACCAAATGGGTGACGTCCACGCCCGTTCCTGATGCTTCATCGGCACCTCGGGCGACATTTCGATGCCGAAGCGCTTGGCGTCGTAGGCGGTCCAGCGCGGGGTCGGGATCTCGATGACCCGCACGTAGTAACAGGCGGGCTCGGTGGGGTCGAAGTCGGGATCGGTCCAGAAGCCCGTCAGGTTGGAGTCGCCGATGGTGTCTGTCCATGTGGCGTTCGCCACGTTCACGGTGTCACCGACCGGCGGCAGCTTGCCGTCCGCGCCTGGTGTGCGGCGATCAGCGTCGCCCCAAACCACGTCAAAGACCTTCTCGTGGGTCTGGCCGTCGGCGTCGAGCCAGCCCTTGATGATCTGGATGCGATCGAGGTTGCCGCTCAGAGGGTCCTTGAGAGCGCCGACAAGGAAGGTCGGCGCCTTCGTCGCGGCCAGGGCCGCCGGAAGGTCGCCGCCCATGGGCACGCCCTTGGCGTAGCCCACGTCAGCCAGGTAGCGGGTGTTGGCGTCGCCGGCTTCGAAGTCCCAGCCGCCGAAGAAGCGCACCATCATCCGCGTGCCGGAGGTGGCGTAGACCTCCTTACGCATCATGGCGTCCCACAGCGCCTCGCGGGTGTTCTCGGTGGCCCACACCGCGGCGTAGCCGGCGGCGGTGTAGTGCCAGGTGTAGCGGGTCTTGCCGAAGCCCTGCTTGGAGACATGGCTCCAGCGGTGCGGGCTCGGCTCCTGGATGACGTGCTTGCCGAAGAAGTTGTCCTCCTCGATGGAGGTCAGCGAGTTGTGGACGTCGGTGCCGCCGATGAAACCGAACTTGAAGGGGTTGGCGCCGAGCTTCCGCTCCTGCTCGAGGCCTCGCTGGAGGCCGGCGCGCAGGTACATATAGCGCCGCATCTCGGGCGTCTCGGGTTCACCCTCCATGGTCAGGTTGCCGTACTCCCATCCCGCGATTCCGTAATTGGCGAACTCGTCGTTGGGCGACAGGGTCGGGTGAGTCTCGCTGTTGCCCTTGGTCTGCATCATCTCCTGCAGCGGCTCCCAGCGCGAACGCCGCTGGGCGTAGTCGAGGCTCAGCGGCCGGCCTTCGAAGGTCTCGACCTCGAACATGCGGCCGTTGGAGAGATTGCCGTTGTGGGGAATCGCCAGCAATCGCCCACCGGTCTTGGCCTCGAAGGCCGCCATCCACTCCCAGAGCTTTTCGGGATCCTCGCTCTGCCAGGAGGTGAAGGGCATCATCTGGTCGGCCTTGTCCTTGGCATCCCGGAAAAGGACGTTACGGTGCAGGTTGTTGCCACCGGGCACCGACGTCCACTCGTAGCCGATCATTGCTGTGAAGCGGCCTGGATCGTTGAACTTTTCAGCGGTCTCGGTGTATGCCTGCCAGACCGATTTCATCACCGGGCCGGAGGTCTCCGGATCGGTGATCGGCTCCGGCAGGGTCCCGTTGGCCTGGTCCGAGATGACCTCGTTCATCACGTCCGCGGCCTCTTTCCCACCTGCCTTCATCGCTTTGTTCCAACGCCGCAGGGTCTCGTCACCCATGAAGATCGGGTTCTCGTTATACACCTCGTACATCACACCCAAGCCTTCCGCATGGTCCGAGATGACCAGGAAATCCATCGGACGCGACAGCTTGACCGGAATCCCGGTGGAGGAAATCACCTCCTCGCCGCGGGCGAAGCGGTAGGCGTCCTCAGGGCTGAGCCGGTCGCCGTTCATGAAGGCATCACCAGAGTTGGCGGTGTGGTGGTGGGTGTCTCCGAAGAACACCCGCGTGGGATAGGTGCGGCCCGCGTAGGGCGAATAGCTGCGTCCCTCGGCGGACTCCTTCACCTCCCCGGGGTCATGGACCAGAGACGTGTGGGTTTGGGCTGAAGCCGTCGGCGCGAGCAGCGCCAGCAGCGCGATGACGGTGATGGTGACGGTGGTTTTCATGTGGGCCTCCTCAGGGTTTCCGGATTTTCAATCTTTAAAACGCGTAGCTCAGGCGGAGCCGCAGGTTCCTGCCCTCGCTGTCGTCGTTGGCCGCGACGATCTCGCCGTAGGTGGCCTGGAGCATCCAGGCCGGGGTGATGGAGTAACCCAGGGACAGCCCGGCGCCGAGCTGTCCCATCCGGTTGTCATCCGGGACTCCGTCAGTGACGGTCTCGCCGCCGTTCTGATAGCGCAGGTCCACCGAACCCCAGAGCTTGGGCGTGAAGTTGTGCGATAGGTGGCTTTCGAGCGAGAACAGTGGGTCCTGCTCGCGGATGTCGGCGCCAAAGGGATCGTCGTTGTCGGTGAAGACGCTGACGCTGGGGATGATCTCGAGGTAGGTGGATTTGGGCGGGGTGCCAAAGGGCACGACCATCGGCAGGCCAAAGCGGACGGTCCAGCGGTTGGTGCCGATATTGAGCGGCCGCGAGCTCGAGTAGCTGCCCACCGGAACGTAGGCGCTCACCAGGGCGTGAAGCTGGAAGCCCTGCTGGTATTTCATGAATTCAGGTATTTTCAGAGCCGGTGCCCCCACCAGACCGACACGCATGGCGACGTAGGAGTCCGCCAAACCGGAGACCTTCGGCACATGAAAAATCTCGGGGCCGTTCCCGCGATCGAACTCCACCGTCCCACTCACCGAGCCCCAGACCGGCGCGACCCACAGCTGGGCGAAATGCCCGCCGATCGAGAAGTAGCGCATGTAGGTCAGCACACCGACATCGCTCGAGATATCGGCATCCTTGATCAGAATGGTGCCGGCGAAGTTGAAGTTGCTCGACATGCTCATGTACGTGCCAACGAGCACGTTCATGTCCACCGGCGCCAGCAAATAGAGGCGGGGGCCTTCCATCTGGGCCTCCGCCCGCAACGGATGCAGTAACAGTGCAAACAGCAGCAGGCTCACAGTTCCAGCACCACGCCACAGGTTTCGTTTCAAGGTCCACCCTTTTCCGGTCAGAATCAAATGATCCGCGAGCCATCTCCTGGAACAGCCGGCAACCTCATCCACCTAACCGGCATATCCATGACTAAATTCCAGGTTGTTTGCGGTAGGCAGAGCTCACAACTGACGTGAATGTCCGTAGGCACGTACCGACCAGCTCTTCTTTCTCTCCCGCAATTGAAATTTGATTGCAATAACTTGCCATATTTGGTAAGTTATTGCAATGAAGTTTGATGAGCTCCTTGCGCTCGTTGAGGACGAACCGGTCTTCGAGACCTCCCTGCTACTGAGCGGAGAAGTGGATCCCGTCAAAGTCCGGAAACAGCTCTCACGGTGGGCCGGCAACGGTCGCCTGTACCGGTTGCGGCGCGGGCTGTACGCGCTCGCGCCACCCTACCGGAAGGTGGAGGCCCACCCCTTCGTGGTCGCCAACCGGATGGTCCGGCCGTCCTACGTCAGCCTGCAGTCGGCGTTGGCCTTTCACGGTCTGATTCCGGAGTCCGTTCCAGTCACCACCAGCATCACCACGGGAAGGCCGGGCGAGTTCTCGACGCCGCTCGGCGCCTTCGTCTTTCGCCACGTTCAGACGCCTCTTTTCCAGGGTTTCCGTGAGGTCGAGATGGTCAACCGGCAAACGGCATTCGTAGCCACGCCCGAGAAGGCCCTGCTCGATTTGCTCTACCTTGAGAAGGGCTCGGACTCGGAGGCATACCTCGCCGAGCTGCGTCTCGAGTTCGATGATGGGTTCGACTTCGACGAGCTCAAGAGGCTCTCCATGAGCTTTGGGTCGTGCAAGGTGCGGCGTGCCGTCGAAGGCGTGATCGATCGAGCCCGCGACACAGCACTGGAGGTCGAGATCCTGTGAAAGACGTCCTGCGCGACCTCGTGGTTGAACGGTCCCGGGCCGGGTTCGACCCACGCAACGTGGTCCGAGAGTACCTCCAGGCGCGAGTGCTTGGCGCGCTCCAGCGCGAAGGCGCCATGATGGCCATCGCCTTCCACGGCGGTACGGCACTGCGTTTCCTCTATGGACTGCCGCGCTTTTCGGAGGATCTGGATTTCGCGCTCGAGGATCCGCACCGAGGCTTCGACATTCGAGAAGCTCTTCGCCGGATCCGTTCCGGGCTCGAGGCCGAGGGCTACCGGGTCGATCTGAGAGTGAAGGACACAACAGCCGTGCACAGTGGCTTTATCAAGTTCCCGGGGCTTCTGCACGAGCTCGGATTATCACCGCGTCAGGATGAGACCCTCAGAGTCAAGCTCGAGGTCGACACGAATCCCCCGGAGGGAACCGGGCTCGAGACCACCCTCGTTCGCCGCTTCGAGACGCTCCGCCTGTATCACCACGACCGCCCGTCGCTGCTCGCGGGAAAGCTGCACGCCGTCCTGCAGCGCTCCTGGACCAAGGGCCGGGATCTCTTCGACCTGCTCTGGTACCTCAGCGATCCCGAATGGCCGCAGCCCAATCTCATGCTGCTGAACAACGCCCTGCTGCAAACAGGATGGGATCGGGGAGCCATCACTCCCGACAACTGGCGTAACGTCGTTCGGGAGCGGGTCCAGAGCCTAGACTGGGGTCAGGTCCTCTCCGACGTACGACCGTTCGTGGAGCCCCGAGCGGACATCGACCTTCTTACCCGCGACAACCTGCTGAGTGTGCTCTGAAGGGAGGCGGGTGCGGATCGAATTCGGAATTCGGAATTCGGAATTTCCACACACCCACACTATCCAGTTTTGAGTATCGAGTTGCCGCCCACCCTCCCCCGGCGTATCGGTTCAACCGGGGCGGCACCGTTCACGCTTGTGAGATCCGCTGGAGATCCACGACCGTAGGGTCGCCCCCCACCCGCGCTATGTAGCGACGATCCGCCGTCACCAGAGTGCCATCGAGCTCGGCCGCCACGGCATGGTACACGGCGTCGTAGAAGGTGACGCCGAACCGCCTCACAAAGACGAGTGCGCGGAGCTCGATCGCGTGCGCTGCCCCCACTTCGGCCATGCCGAGGTGACGAAGCTGGTCCAGGTACTCGCCGGCGTCATCCGGTACGAGACGTGCGACGGTGTTGCCGACCTCGTAGTACCAGAGCGACGGAACAACCAGCTCGATCTCGCCCGCCACGAACCGCTCGAGAATCGCCACCGCGTCCTGGACTCCCGGTTCGTGCTCCGGGGGAAGCACCCACTTGAGAATCACCGACGCATCAGGAGTGAGCAGTCGCATTACGCGCCTTCCCGAAGCTCCCGCACCATCTCCTCCGCAGTTTTAGGAGGCGCAGGCATCCGCCTCCGGAGCTCTGCCAGACGCTTGGCCGCTTCTCTTCGGTTCTCCAGAGTGGCGACATCCACGATAGCACGAGAGATGAAGCGGCTTCTTTGTCCTCGGGGCAGGGATCGAATCACTTCCCACGCCCGGTCGTCCAACATCACATTGACTCTTTGTGGCATAACAACTCCTTACACACCAATTATACACATTCCAGGCGCACAAGGACAGCCCGCAGTCGAAATCCCTACCGCCCCCAGTAGTAGAACAGCAAGAAACCGAAGAGCCCGAGTACCGCCCAGAAGGCGATGGCGCCGGTGGTCCAGGTACGGGCGAAGACGCCCTCCGGGCCGTGCAGGCGATAGATGAGCCGGTAGGTGCGCCCGGCGAGGATTTCGGTGAGCAGAGACAAACGCTCCCCTACCCTGCCCATCCTTGTCGCGATCCAGCGGATCAGGTCCGGAAGCGCCTTTCGATAGATCCAGTCGAAGTCGAGGTTGATGCCGCGCTTCTCGGGCGGGTAGATGCCGGTCCGCACCAGCACCGCAAAGGCGAGGATGGCGAAGATCAGGAGCTGGAACGAGGTCAGGACGTGGCCTGCGGTGTAGGGCACGTAGTCCACGTTCTGGAAGGGCAAGATGGAGTAGAGGGCCGCCGGGTAGAGGCCGATGAAGAGGCACAGCGCGGCGCCGGCGATCATCGCCACCAGCATGTTCCACGGCGCCTCCTTGACCCGGATCCCCGAGTCGTGGCCGAAGAAGGCGAAGTAGGGGATCTTGATCCCCGAGTGCTCCATGACGCCGGCCGAGGCGACCAGCAGACCGAGGAAGATCCAGGTCAGATGGCCGTTGCCGACCGCGTCGATCACCATCGACTTGGTGACGAAGCCGGAGAAGAAG
>Ga0209013_10004091_pt1 | contig 12851 bp, 8 predicted proteins | sample Cruoilmetagenom2_FD_187291 | JGI IMG/M metagenome (GOLD analysis project Ga0209013, IMG submission 187291) | Oil polluted marine microbial communities from Coal Oil Point, Santa Barbara, California, USA - Sample 2 (SPAdes) (version 2) | ecosystem: Environmental > Aquatic > Marine > Oil seeps ... | reverse complement strand
ATCACTGTGGGAGAAGTGCTACAAGTAATGCCTTTCGGAAATGCACTAGCTCTAGTAGAAGTAACAGGTTCTGAAATTAAAGAAGTGCTGGAGCACTCAGTATCACAGACTCCAAAAGAATCAGGCGCATTCTTACATGTCTCAGGGCTTAAGTTTGAATATGATAGCTCAAAAGAAGCTGGAAAACGAGTTGTAAAAGTAGAGGTTAAAGAAGCTGACAAGTATACTGCCTTGAATGATACAACTAAATATGTATTAGCTACAAATGCTTTCACAGCTCGTGGGGGAGATGGATTTACAACGTTTGCTAAAGCGTATGCAGAAGGTCGGGTATCTGAACCAGGCTTTGTTGACTACGAAATGTTCATTGACTATTTAAAAACATTAACAAAAGTTGAACCAACAGTCGAAGGTCGTATTGTAGACGTTTCAAAATAACCAATAAATAATAACCAAATATAGCCATACGAGAAAAAATCTTGTATGGCTATAATTTTTATGGATCAAATTACATAAAATTAGACAATATATTACATACAAAAAACCTAAATACCCAAAAAAGTTTCCAATTAAACCAAATTTAGCCCCAATGTCTGATAGGTTCGAAGAAAAATTTGTGATAAGATGCAGTTAGAAAAAGAAAAGGAGTATTAATCTGTGAAAAAAACCTATCTCACATTAATTGCTAGTTTCATTGCAATATTGACACTAACCGCCTCTCCGACACTTGCTGCTACAAATTATAAAGATGTAAAGAATACGATAAGTGCTTACGAAGAAATTACGTACTTAGACAAAGGGAATATGCTTTCCTCTGATAGTTCTACATTATTCTCTCCTAATGCTTCTATGACGAGAGCACATGCTGCAGTCATGATAGGAAAAGCGTTACAACTATCTGGAAATGATAAAAGTCAAAAATTTTCCGATGTATCTAGTTCGAACTTTGCTATCGGCTATATTAATGAAATGTCAAGTCGAGGAATTATTAAGGGATACAATAATGGGACATACTTACCTAACCAAACCCTAACGCGTGGAGAAATGGCCTTATTAATCGCTCGTGCTTTTGGGTATCAGTCTGCTACAACTAATGATGCGGCTAACGAGTTAATTAACAAAGGAATTTCGACAGGCGTTGGAAAAGGGAACTTTGGGACAACCCAGTTAATGAAGCGTGGCGACTTTGCTGTATTTTTAGCTCGTGCTGTAAATGCAGATTTCCGTACTAAGACATTAACAGATACACCAGTGAAAATGTATGTGAACTCTGGGAATGAAACATTAAACTTTAGAAGTGGGCCAGGAACAGGGTATACCACTACTCATAAGTTCTCAAATGGATATCCTGTAAACGTATATTATAGTGTAGGAGATTGGGTCTATGCGAAAAGTGCAAATAGAACAGGCTTCTTCAACAAAAGCTATTTAACAACAGATGCACCGGCAGCTGGTTCATCGCCAACTGAACCAATTCCAGTAGATACGAAAAAAACGTTTAATAACTTAGTTGTTGTAATTGATCCAGGACATGGTAAACAGGATCCAGGTGCTACTGGATTTGGCGTTAAAGAAAAAGACGTTGTATTAGACATAAGTCTTCGTATGAAAAAATACTTTGCACAAACACCAATAAAACCAATGTTAACTCGTGAGACAGATACATTCTTACAATTGTCTCAGCGAGCAGCATTTGCAAAAGTAAATAATGCAGATACTTTTGTAAGTGTTCATGCCAATGCACTTAACGGTTCTGCGCAAGGGCAAGAAACGTTTTATTATGCTTCAAATAATACAAACGGCGATCAATCCAAGGCTTTAGCAACTTATATTCATAAGCGTATGCAGGAGGCTTGGAATTTGAAAGATCGGGGCATTAAATATGGTAATTACCATGTACTAAGGGAAAACACAGTAGCAGCTGCTTTAGTAGAAGTAGGATTTATAGATAACAAAACAGATAATGCGTATATTGCATCTCCTCAAAGAAGAGAAGAGATGGCAAGAGCAATCTTCTTAGGAATACTAGATTACTATTATCACTATGAAAACTTTTCAGAAGCAGGAAGTTATTATTCTAAATTTAGTGCAACACCATCCAAAAAATATTATTAAACATACAGTCCTGATGAATTTTCATTAGGACTGCTTTTTCATACATAGATAGAGGGGGATTACCTTTGAAAGCTACTCAACTATTCATCATGTCTCTTTTACTCATGTTTCTCATATTCCCATTACAAACAATTGCAAACAGTGACAAAAACTACTTTATAGTATCGGAAAATGCCGATGAACTTAAGGAGTTTATGGAAGGAAAGAACATACAAGTAAATGATTACTTTGAACGTTTTTCTACCTTCGAAGTCTTTTTAAGTGAAGTGGAAGTAAAGGCTATCCAACAATTTGATTCGACTGCAGTTTTACAAAAAGAAAAAGAATATCGCGTGACAAGTGATAAAGTAATTCCTTCTATTACAACCATTAAAGCTACCCCTTCCAATACAAAGCCTTATACAGGTAAGAATGTGAAGATAGGGATACTTGATTCTGGAATTGATACAGAGCATCGAGATATTAAAGTGGCGGGTGGATATTGTGCATTCGTGAACCAATGTTCCAGTGGGGTTCCATATGACGACAATAATGGACATGGAACGCATGTTGCTGGAGTAATTGCTGCCCAAGCAAACGATACGGGGATAGTAGGTATCGCCCCAAAAGCAGAACTATATAGCATTAAAGTATTAAATGAAATAGGAATAGGTACAACAGGCAGCATGATTCGAGGCATTGAGTGGGCTATTGAAAATAATATAGATATTTTAAACTTAAGTATTACAACAACCACAAATGATCCTGTAATGGAAAACACTTTGAAAGTTGCCTATGAAAAAGGAATGTTGTTAGTAGGGGCAGCTGGAAATTTAGGTGTCGAGCAGCCAAAAGGTAACTCAATAACATATCCTGCAAAGTTAAGTAGTGTCATAGCAGTAGGTGCAGTTACAGACAGTTTGGCAAAATTACCAGAATCGTCAACAGGTCCGGAAATAGAAATTGCGGCACCTGGATATGCCATTTTTAGCACCTATCCAAGTGAGTGGGATTTCGCTGATGGCAAGCAAGACGGCTACACATATTTGTCGGGTACATCGATGGCGGCACCTCATGTTACAGGAGTTTTAGCCCTTTATAAAGAAAGGTTTCCTAGCATGACAAACGTTCAATTACGTGCATTAATAACTAGCCTTGCTAAGGATCTTGGAACGCCGGGTAGAGATTCAAACTTCGGATTTGGACTGGTTCAATATGAAAAAGACATAGAAGGATCGCCACAATTTGAAACAAAAGTGGAAAAAGGAAAAGTAGAAATTGCCGTAACCAACGCAGTTACAGGAATTCAACTATCTCTAAACAATAAGAACATCAACAAGCAAAATGATAAATGGACTTTCTTTGGGGTGCAAGGAGATTACCCGATAGAAGTTTCATACCAAACAGCACAAGGTATTAAAATGAAGGAACTTTTAAACCTACAAATAACAAAGCCGAGCTATTCCGATGTAAAAGGTACACAGTGGTTTAGTGAACATATTGGATATTTAGCAAACAAGGAACAAATAAACGGCTACGATGATGGCACATTTAAACCTTACCAAGAGATTACAAGAGCGGAAGCGGCAGTATTAATTGGAAGAGCAAAATCTTTAGAAGGAAAACTACAAAAAACTACCTTTACGGATGTTTCCGAAACATCTTTTGCTTCTGGCTATATTCAAAGTGCAGTAGATGCTGGAATTATATCAGGTTACAAGGACGGTACATTTAAGCCAGACAAAAAAGTAACTAGAGGTGAGATGGCTATATTACTAGCGAAAGCCTTTAATCTCACACCAACGACATCAACTACTAGTATATTTGTAGATCTTTCATCATCAATGGCGGCATATCCATATATACTTCCAATTATTGAAGCAAAAGTAACGGTAGGTTATGGAGATAACACTTTCAAACCTTACAATGAAATAACACGCTCGGAATTCGCAGCGTTTCTTGCTAGAATTCAAAAATAGTTATATGAAAATACGAAAGAAATGTAGATTAGTAAAGTATACGTGAGATTTGGAAGGAGTTTATAATGAAAAAATTAATAGCAATACTTGTTGCACTTTCATTTGTCATTACTGCATATATACCTGTGCAGGCTGCAGATGAATTAACAGGTTTAACATTAGAAAAAGAAATGCGAGCAATGATTGAACAAGGTATTATTCAGGGATATAACGATGGAACAGTTAGACCGAAAGACGATGTTACAAGGGAGCAATTTGCTGCATTCATCGTTCGTGCATTAGATTTACCGTCAGCAGTTCCAACTTACACGGATGTAAACCCATCCTCAGCGCTAGCTTCTGCAATCGGTGCTCTACAAAGTACTGGAATTATGAAAGGAACATTAGATAATAAGTTTCTTCCAACTAACAAAATAACACGTGAAGAAATGGCAATTACAATGGCTCGTGTTATTCAACAAAAAAACATTAACCTTTCTATTTTAGGAATAACACTAGCTGATGAAAATCAATTTGGCTCACAGGAAAGTATTTTAGCAGCTAAACAAACAATTGCAGCGAAAGTTATTAATGGTTTTGCCACATCAGAGACAACATTAAATGCAGTGCTATTCAAACCAAAAGATGTTTCAAAACGCGATCAAGTGTCGGCGGTAATATACCGTTTCATCGAACTGATGAAAACAGTTGAAAAACCTGAACCAACCCCAACACCAGAACCGACACCAGAACCGGGAATACCTACACCAATCGATCCTAAAGCATTTCAAATTGCATCTGTCAAAAACGGGGAATTAGTAAAAACAACTAAAGTGTATGCAACCTATGAAGAAGCAGAAAAAGCATACGCATCATCATCCATCGACGCAATTTACAAAGGCAATGACGTTATAAAGATAAAATCGGGGCTAGCCTATTCAACTACTAACCCTAAAAACTATGCATCGATTTATAGTGACGCAAGTTTAAAGACAGAAATAACATATATTCAAAAAGGGCGAGAGATGAAGTACATTGGAAGTGGTCCTAATTATGTTATTGTTCAAGCAGGAGGGACTGTTGGATATGCAAAGCATTCCGAAGTTGATCTGACACCTTCCCAAGCAATTATAGGACAAGACTATTATTCGAAAAATGGCTCAGGAATATTGAATCATTATTTATTTAACCATGTAACTCAAAAACAAGAAGGCTCTTACCAAGTGGGAAAAGCACCAGAGTTTATGAATACATCGGATAAATATTATAGTTATGACGGTGTGCAATTCTATGATATAAAAGGAATTCTTAAAGGGACATTCTTTCCATACTTCCAATTCCAGTCAGTAAGACAACCGACAAGTTACACAGCAGAAGAGTTAGATCGCTATATTAGGGCAGTATTAGTAGAAAAGGAAGCAACGAAAATTGCGCGCTATGCCAATATAACGCAAAAGTCTAAACTACTAAATTTAGGTGTTTATCTAAAAGAAATGGAAACTACTTATGAAGTAAACGCAATGTTTATACTTGCTGCTGCGATGCATGAAAGTGATTTTGGAATAAGCGGATATGCTCAAACTATTAACAATTTGTTTGGTATTGGTGTATTTGACTCTGACCCAAATGCTAAAGCATATGCAAAACCAGAAAATAGTGTGTTAGCTTTTGTAACGAGATATATAAATGGAAGTTATGGACTTCCAACTGGTTCATATGCAAATGGCGCAGTTCCAGGGAACAAAACAACAGGGTTTAATGTGAAATATGCATCAGACCCTCAGTGGGGATCTAAAATAGCTGGGCATATGTATCGCATAGATACAGCACTGGGAGGGCGTGATTATGGCCAAGCTACACTTGGAATAACCACACCTAAGAGCGTGTTAAATATTCGCTCAACTCCAGAAGTAAATTCAAGTAATCTTTTATACACATATAAACAAAAAAACTTAGGTGTAAATGATATATTCGGATACCCTGTAGTAATAATTAGTAAAGAAATAGGTGCAGATGGTTATTACTGGTATAAAGTATTAACGGATACTCCACCACCATCACCAGAATTCGGTTGGATTCGAGGAGACTATGTAAGAATAGTAGAATAGTATAATCAGAAAACGGAAGGACGCTGTCATCTGACAGTTTCCTTCCGTTTTTAAATTACGCAGTGATTACCAATTTATTTTGATCCGCCAGTATTTCCGGCATAACCGCCAGTATCCAGTCAAACTCAGGGGGGTAATCGCAGCGCCACCGCGAGTAAAACCTAAAAAAGAAGCTTTTCGCAAAAGCGAAAAGCCTATATCTAGTCCAATCTACCTCTTCACCATCTGAAGCAACCTCGTAAATCCACTACGATATGTCACCCTCAACAGAACAACATACGCAACGATTCCTACCGGCACCAAAATACCTAACTGAAGAAGAGAATACCAATCTTCCATAGGGATTATCAACTTAACGCCCCATACAATAAGCCCCATTAAAACAGATGGAATCACAACACGTATAGACATCGATGCAAAACGTTTGAACTCATCCATCCCTAAATCACGGTATACAACAACCATAGAAACCGCAAAATAATAAATACTAACAACGGATGCCGCAATCGCTAGTGCAGGGTATCCATATTTATCAACAAGTAACCAGTTCAACAAGAAGTTTAGAGCAATTGTTGTCACACTTATCCGAAACACAACTGCCGTTTTCCCACGTGCATACATTGATTTACTCAATATGAGCTGCATACCTTGGAACACAATGATGGGTAAATAATATAACAACGCTAAATACGTATTATGTGTATCATCTGAAGTGAACTTCCCGCGCTCATATATAAAAGATAGAGCTGCTTCTCCAACAACCAATAATCCAATAGCTATTGGTAACAAAGTGATCAATGAAATTTCCATGCCTTTGAAAAAGGTTTGCTTAAACTTCGGAACATCTTCAATTTGCTCACTCATTAACGTGAAAATAATTGCAGCAAGTGTAGTAGCATAAATAGCATTTGGAATACTTACTAATAACGATGCATTATTTAAATACGTAACTGCACCTGTTGCTAATCCTTCACCAGACGCAAATGCTTTATTGACGAACAGATTCACCTGTCCAACAACCGAGTTTAGTAACGATGGCACGATCAATATAGTAAATGCTTTCTTAAAATCCTTTTCCATAGAGAGGGTAGGGCGCCATTTATAATCAGATCTACCTAAATAGTAGATTTGAATAATAACACCAAGCCCGGTACCAGCGATAAATCCGTATACTAATGAGTAAATACCCATACTAGAACTGAATAAAATCGCAAATATCGCTGCCATTAAAGTACCTAATAGCTTTGCAAGCTGGGAAGGAACAAAAATACGACGAGATTGTAAATAAGAATCCAATAATCCGCTTAAAGCAATAATCGTCATAAACGCAAAGAATATTTGGGTCATCTCAATAGCAAATGGCTCAATTTCAGGCTTCATACTAAAGTAAATAAACGGAACAAACTGAGGAGAGAAAAACCATCCTAATATACTAATAACAACAAAACCAAGCATCGTCCAGTTAAGTAATGCATTTGCATTACTATCGGATGTATCCGTGCCAGCCTTTTTCCGTTTAATGTACATTGGTAAAAATACATTATTAAATCCGGTTGATATCATTGCAATCACGAGTGTGATAAAACTAAATGCTAAAAAGTACCCATCTGTTTCGTTGGAAACTCCAAATTCCTTTGCAACAATAGCTTCTCTTATAAATCCCGATACCTTCAGGAGCAAAGCGATTGCGGTTGTCCAAATCGCTGCCTTTTTTAAACTACTCATACCTTAATCTCCTATATCCAGAAAAGCTCCTTACATAGACTGCAAGGAGCTCTTACATTATTTCGTTACCGCTTGTTTATAAACAGCTTCATACTTTTCTGCAGCTGCATAGTGTGAGTACTCTGCAATAATTTTACTGCGAGCAGCATCTGCAAGCTTTTGTCCTACCTCTTTATTTTCTAATAAGTAAATCATTGCGTCAGATAATTCTTCCACATTACGTTCTGCTACTAACAGACCATCTTTTTCATGATCTACAATTTCCTTTAATCCACCAACAGCACATGCTATTAAAGGTACGCCTGAACCCATTGCCTCTAATGCGGAAATAGAAGTTGCTTCTTCTACACCAGCACTGTATATAGAAGGGACAAGTACAACGTCGCTAAGTGCATAATACTCAATCATCTCTTTATGGTCAATAGCACCAAGCATAGTAATATTATTTTCTACACCTAACTCTTTTGCTTTGGATTTAATTTCCTCGAACATCTCTCCGGTACCTGCAAAAACAATACGAGCATTAGGGAATTTCTTTAAAACAGGTGGGAAAGATAGAACAGGGTAGATCACGCCGTTCTTCTTCGTTAAACGTCTTGGTACGAAGAACAATAGCTCGTCCTGGCTTAAATTGTGCTTTGTACGAAACTCAGTGCGACGTTCTACCTCAGGTTTAAATGATTCTACGTCTATAAAGTTTTTAATCATAGTACCTTCTACGCCAGTTTCCTTTTTCACATAATCTTTAATGCGAGTATCTACCGTAATAATGGCACTAGTTGCTTTATACATTTCACGTTCAGCAGTCATTAGTGCTTCTGCTTGAGTGGAATCTTTATCCACAGATCCTTTTGAAATACTTTCAAATGTTAAATATCCGTGAACCGTACTTACTGTAGGGATATTAGAAGTTAAAGCAGCTTCTGTTGCAAACACATCTTGCGCATTGATAATATCGTAATTTTTAGAAATTCGCTCTTTTACAAGCTGTTCTAAAAAGTCCTTTCTGCGTTTTAATGTCCATACATACCCAGAGCCTTTTTTCACTTTATTCAATAAAAAGGAAGGTCCGCGAGCGATGAAATCGCGCTTCCATTTAGGAGTGTCACTAAAAGAAATAATATCTACTGTGTGACCACGCTCCTCCAAACCCTTTTGAAGTGTAGCCATATGTGTAGAAAGTCCACCTAAATGAGGGTAGTCATAGGATGTAGCTAGTAGTATTTTCATGATTTAAGTCCTCCAAATTTTTCTTTTAATAAATAAACGTTTCGCTTCGCTTCTTGACGAAGTGCCTCCACATTAGGTTCCATCATCTGCTTCACTTCCACTGAATGGTCTAATGAATGAAGGGCAGACTGAAGTAATTCTTCTTTCTTGAATTCTTCCAATGTAAAGGAATGCTGCCACATACCAGAGCGTTTTAAGAAACTTTCCACTTTGCGGTCATAGCTAAGACCGATATGTGGTACATTGCTCAAAGCAGAGAAAATGAGTGCATGCAATCTCAAGGCAATCGTCATATCTGCCTTGCCGATAAACTGGTAAAACTGATTTGGTGTAAATTGATCACCGAGTAACTTAGTTTTTGCCCCATGCTCCATCTTCTCTATAATTCGTTTAGAAATATTCGTGTCATATGGTGGCTCCATCGGAACAAATACTGGAGTAACATTACGTTGTTCGATTAATCTGTCCAATGTCCAGGCCAGTTTGGTAATATACTCCTCTTCCTGTTCAAACCAAGGTCTTGGTGCAACAGCAACGGTTCTTTCAGAACCATCCAAGTTCAAAGAATCATAAGCAGACGTATCCTCTGTTCCTTGGAAAGCAAAGACAATATCAGCAGTAACAACCGTCTCAGGTCTTTTAACACCCAATGAATGAAGGTAGTCTTTCGAATATTGGTCACGAACTGTTACGAAATTCGCCATATTAGCAAATATTTTCATAAGAATCTTACCCCATGTAGATGTAACAGGGCCGATCCCCTGGGAAAAGAACATAACTTTTGTCCCGCATAGCTTAGCTAAAAATACGATTAACAAATAGTATGGAAGCGGACCAAATAAGAATTTAGTAGGATATGTATCTTGCAGTAAGCCGCCTCCACCAGAGATAAGTAAATCTGCTTGACGAAGAGCCTTCACTTTTTCTTTGTTTTCATGTCTCCAACCACGATATACCGATTTAACCTGATGTTCTTCGGACGTTTTCTCCGGTGAAAGAGAGAAAACAGTTATATGTGGATTGTCTAATTCACTCCGTAAGTTATCAACGATCGCTTTTAAAATGGCTTCATCACCAGTATTTCCTAATCCATAAAAGCCAGAAAGTACAATTTTCAAAATAATTAATCCTCCTCATAACAAAAGCTTTCACGAGACTGTGAAAGCATGATATGACCAAATTCTATCACTTGTGACGGAAGTTATGCAACTATACAAAGAATCTGCTATAATTATTAAGTTCAAAGTGAAAAAGAATTGAGGACATACACATGAAAGAAACCTACTTAGGAGTAGATGTATCGCTACTTACATATGAAGGAATCATAAATGATTTAGAAAATAGAATACAAAGGGAAGAACAGTCGACAATCATCGCTGTGAACCCAGAAAAAATTATTACAGCGCAAAAAGACCCGACGGTTAAAAAGCTTATAAATAACGCAACCTATCAAATAGCGGATGGTGTTGGCGTTTTGTTAGCATCTAAACTAAAAGGTGGACATATAAAAAGTCGTGTGACGGGAGTAGACATGATGGCAACGCTGTTGGCATTCGCAGCGAGCAAACAACACCCCGTGTACTTTTACGGTGCAAAAGAAGAAACAGTAAAGCTTGCAATTGAAAATATTCAAAAAGAGCATCCTACTATTCAAATAGCTGGATATACGAATGGCTATGATAAGGATGAGACTGCACTTGTTCAACGAATTCAAGCAAGTGGAGCAAAACTACTATTTGTAGCCTTAGGAAGTCCAAAGCAAGAATTATGGATTGAGCGAAACATGGACAGACTTTCAAACGTCAAAGTATTTCAAGGAGTAGGTGGAAGCTTCGATGTGTTTTCTGGAACAGTGAAGAGAGCCCCAGCTATTTTCCGAAAACTAGGAATGGAATGGCTGTACCGCTTAATATCCAGTCCTTCAAGACTAAAAAGGCAGTTAAACTTGCCGATTTTTTTATTTAAAGTATTAAAGGAAAAAAGAACTAAATAACTAAATAACTAACTAGTATTTAAATAGAAGGAGAATGAATGATGAAAAGAACAATTTGTGTAGTTGGATTAGGATATATTGGTTTACCGACAGCAGTCATGTTTTCAAATCACGGGCATATAGTACATGGTGTCGATGTGAATGCTAAAGCTGTAGAAAAATTACAAAACAAGCAATTACATATAGAAGAGGAAGGATTACAAGTTCGTTTAAACAAAGCGATAGATTCTGGAAATCTTACTGTGTCAACAACACCTCAAAAAGCTGATGTATTTATCATTGCTGTACCATCCCCGATTAAACCGGACAAATCCGCAGATCTTGAATATGTTCGTACGGCAACAGCATCAATTGTGCCGTTTGTAGAAGCGGGAAATCTGGTTATTTTAGAATCGACTGTGCCACCAAAAACGGTGGAAAATGTTATGCTTCCGGAGTTAGTAAAATCGGGACTAGCAATCGGAGATGAACTATTTGTTTCTCACTCTCCAGAGCGTGTAATTCCAGGTCGTGTATTTGAGGAACTAGTTTCAAACGATCGTATTATCGGAGGAGTCAATCCAATATCAGCTACTATGACAACGGAACTATATAGCTCTTTTGTAAAAGGTAAAATGCATGAAACGGATGCGACAACTGCGGAGCTTGTAAAAGTTATGGAAAACACATACCGTGACGTTAATATTGCCTTTGCAAATGAACTTGCTAAGATTGCAGGGAATATCGGAGTGAATATTTGGGAGGCCATTAAACTGGCGAACTATCACCCGCGTGTGAATATCCATACACCAGGACCAGGTGTAGGTGGACATTGTATCGCAGTGGATCCATGGTTCTTAGTAGAGCTTGACCAAAAAAATGCACAACTTATTCACTTAGCTAGAAGCACAAATGATGGAATGCCTGCGTATACTGCTCAGTTGACTAAAGATATACTGAAAGCAAAAGGTATAGCACAACCGAAGATAGCAGTCTTAGGTCTTGCATTCAAAGGAAATATTGATGACATGAGAGAAAGTCCTTCTATGGAAGTTATTGAGCAGTTACAGGAACAAGCTATCGATTATATTGCATTTGACCCGCATATTAAAGAAAATAACTTAGAAAAACAAACACAACAACTAGAAGTTGCACTAGAAAAGGCGGATGCGATCTTAATATTAACGGATCACCAAGCATTTAAGGATCTTGATCCAACACTACTAAAAGATCAGATGCAGCATTCGATAATTATAGACACGAAAAACTGTATTAATAGAAGAACATGGGAAAAAGCCGGGTTTGACGTCTTTGTTTTAGGCGATTCAAAAAATTAATATCGAAAATCAACTAATATTCTGATAAAAGGTTGAAATTAGGAAAAATTTTGGTAAAATGGAGAATAAGTTTATAAAAATATATTAGTTAAACCTAATTTTCACGAATTTTGCTATAAAAATAGTATCTTTTATCCATATTTTATAAATTTAGTAGCTTAACTAGGTTTTAACTGATATAATTTAAACTGAATCTATGAAATTCTCATAGAGTAAAAAGATTTACAAATCAGGGAGGAATTCTACACATGGCTTACCAACCAAAGTCTTACAAAAAATTCGTTGCTACTGCAGCAACTGCTACTTTAGTAGCAACAGCAATCGTACCAACAGCACTAGCTGCTGCTTCTTTCACGGACGTTAGTTCAAACTATAAAGTAGCAGTAGATTACTTAGTAGAAAAAGGAATCACAGAAGGTATCAGCGA
>Ga0209013_10004090_pt1 | contig 12852 bp, 8 predicted proteins | sample Cruoilmetagenom2_FD_187291 | JGI IMG/M metagenome (GOLD analysis project Ga0209013, IMG submission 187291) | Oil polluted marine microbial communities from Coal Oil Point, Santa Barbara, California, USA - Sample 2 (SPAdes) (version 2) | ecosystem: Environmental > Aquatic > Marine > Oil seeps ... | reverse complement strand
GGTCACGCCTCCATGCTGCTCTACGGCGTGCTCCACCTGATGGGCTACGACCTCGGTCTGGATGACATCAAGAACTTCCGACAGTGGGGATCGAAGACTCCCGGCCATCCCGAAATCGAGGTTGTGCCCGGGGCAGAAATGACGACCGGCCCGCTTGGGCAGGGTGTGGCGACCTCGGTGGGGATGGCCCTGGCCGAGGCCCACCTGGCGGAGAACTTCAATCGATCAGACTACACCGTGATCGATCACCGAACCTGGGTTCTTTGTTCTGACGGAGATCTCATGGAGGGTGTGAGCTCAGAAGCGGCGTCGCTCGCAGGCCACCTCAAGCTGGGCAAGTTGGTGTGGATCTGGGACGACAATCGCATCACCATCGAGGGTGGCACTGAGCTCACGGTTTCCGACGATATTCCAGCGCGATTTGTTGCTCATGGTTGGCGGGTTCTGGAGGTTGAAGACGCCAATGATCTCGAAGCACTCGCTGAAGCTTTCGACCAAGCGGCAGCCAGCGATGGCCGACCGACCCTTGTTCGAGTTCGATCACATATAGCCTTTGGCGCACCCTCCAAACAGGACACGCCGGGGGCGCACGGTGCACCCCTCGGCGCCGACGAGATACGAGCCACCAAGGCCGCCTACGGGTGGCCGGAAGAGGAGACTTTTCTCGTGCCTCCGGAGGTTCGCGAGCATTGTCGAAAGGCCGCTAAGCGTGGAGCCGAGGCTCGACGGATCTGGGTGTCGACGGTCGAAGCATGGGCGGCGGCTGAACCCGAACTCTCAACGGAGTTACAGCGGCGCCTCGACCGAAGGCTGCCCGAAGGGTGGACCTCCTCGTTACCCATCTTCGAGGACGACGCGAAGATCGCAACACGCGGCGCATCAGGCACGGTCCTCAACGCCGTCGCTCGGGAGCTGCCTGAGCTGGTTGGAGGCTCGGCGGACCTCGCCCCCTCGAACAAGACCGTGATTGCCAAAGGTGGAGATGTGCAAGCGACCTCGCTTGGTCATCGCAACCTTCACTTCGGGATTCGCGAACACGCCATGGGTGCCATGCTCAATGGCATGTCACTGCACGGTGGTATGCGGCCGTTCGGTGGAACTTTCCTCGTCTTCTCGGATTACATGCGGCCCGCGATCCGGTTGGCGGCCCTCATGGAGCAGCCGGTGATTTATGTTTTCACTCACGACTCGGTATGGGTGGGCGAGGATGGCCCCACCCATCAGCCGGTCGAGCACCTGCTGGCCCTGCGAGCGATTCCCGGCCTCGTGGTGCTCAGACCTGCCGATGCCAACGAGACTTCCGCCGCATGGACGGTGGCCCTCGAGCGAACGAACGGGCCGACGGCCCTCCTGCTCAGTCGGCAGGGACTGCCGGCGCTCAAACAAGCACGCGAACTCGGTGCAGAAGGTGTCGCACGCGGTGCCTATGTTCTTTCCGATGCAGAGAGTGGGACGCCGGCAGTCATCGTGATTGCCACCGGTGGCGAGGTCACGCTGGCGATCGACGCTGCCACAAACCTTGCCGACCGCGGGATCGAAGCGCGGGTTGTATCAATGCCATCCTGGGAGCTCTTTGCCGAACAATCTGACGACTACAGACGAAGAGTATTGCCGCCGATGGTCCCACGTCTCGCAGTGGAAGCCGGGGTGACTCTGGGCTGGCGAGATATCGTCGGCGACTCGGGAGCCATGATCGGCATCGATCGTTTCGGCGCATCGGCGCCAGGCGTGGTGGTGGTGGAGAAGTTCGGACTGACGGTCGAGGCCGTGGCGAAGAAAGCGGTAGAGTTGGTGGGGGAGCAGTCTTAGAGGGTGCGGTTTTCGGGCGCGGACGCGGATGCGGACGCGGACTCGGGGTTGGAGGCCCAATGAATCCGTTGCAGCGATTGTGGCAGGAACAACGACAGGCGGTGTGGTTGGATTTCATCGAGCGCGATCTCCTGACCGGGGGCGGGCTGGAACGTCTCGTCGCGGACGACGGTGTGCGGGGCGTGACCTCGAACCCGTCCATCTTTCAAAAAGCGATCGAGGGCGGAGGCCCCTATGACGAGGCGGTAACGAACCTGCTCGCTACCGACCCCGAAATGACGACGGTCCAACTCTATGAGGCCCTTGCGATCGAAGACATCCAGCATGCCGCGGACATTCTCCATCCGGTTTGGGAAGAGAGCCGGGGTGGTGATGGCTATGTCAGCCTCGAAGTGTCACCGCATCTTGCGCGCGACATCGATGGCACGGTGGCTGAAGCAAGGCGATTGTGGCAAGCGGTGGACCGGCCGAATCTGATGATCAAAGTACCGGCTACGCCCGAGGGCATACCAGCGATCGAAAGCCTAATTGGCGAAGGCATCAACGTCAATGCAACCCTGATGTTCTCGCTCGCCGACTATGAGGCAGTGGCGACCGCCTATTTGCGCGGCCTCGAAAAGAACTCGAATCCTGCGGCTGTCGCTTCAGTCGCTTCTTTCTTTGTCAGCCGTGTCGATACCAAGGTCGACGCGGCGCTCGATGCCATAGGATCGGCCGACGCCCTCGCCTTGCGTGGCCGGGCTGCAATCGCCAACGCCAAGCTCGCCTACCGTCGTTTCGGAGAGCTTTTCGGGCCTGAGCCCTTTGCGCCGCTGTCGGCACGGGGGGCGATGGTTCAGCGCCCGCTGTGGGCGAGCACCAGTACCAAGAACCCGGGCTACCGAGATGTGATCTATGTCGAGGAGCTGATCGGTCGAGACACTGTCAACACCGTGCCGGTAGCTACCCTCGAGGCCTTCCGAGACCACGGCGAGCCGAGGCCCAGCCTGCTCGAGGATGTCACCGGAGCCGATCGCATCTTCGCCGAACTCACGCAAGTAGGGGTTGACATCGACGCCATCACCGCCGAGCTTCAGGTCGAGGGCGTTGCCGCGTTTGCGAAAGCGTTCGATCAGCTTCTGGGCGCTTTGGACGGGGCCAGGGCGGGCTCCTAGAGAGCCGAATGGAGGTCTGAGCATGTGCGGCATAATCGGTTACGTAGGTCCTGACGAGGTCGTGCCGGTCCTCCTCGATGGTCTTCGCCGTCTCGAGTATCGTGGCTACGACTCGGCCGGAATGGCGGTCATGGGGTCGGACGAGATCGGAATCCTCCGCGCCGCTGGAAAGCTCGGCAACCTGGATCAGAAGGCCTATCACGAACCGTTGCACGGCACGGTCGGCATCGGTCATACGCGGTGGGCGACCCATGGTGCACCGACCGAGGCCAATGCCCACCCGCAGACCGACAGCGAAGGCCAGGTGGCAGTGGTCCACAATGGCATCCTCGAAAATTACGGCCGCCTGCGCCACGAACTCCTCGATGCGGGTATCGAGCTGCAGTCGGATACCGATACCGAACTCATCGCACAGCTCCTCGGCCGCGAGGCGGGTCCGCTCACCGAGCGCGTCCTTGCGGTGCTGCCCCGCCTCGAGGGGCAGTACGCGGTGGTGGCGGTTCATCGGGCCGAACCCGATGTGGTTGTCGCCTTCCGCAATGGTCCGCCATTGGTGGTTGGCCTCGGTGAAGAGGAGAACCTGGTTGCCTCTGATGTTACCGCCCTCCTCCATCGAACCCGCCGGGTGGTCTACCTCGAGAATGGCGATATCGCTGAGGTCCGCCGGGATGACCTGCGTTTACTCGATACCTCCGGGGAGGAGATCGAACGAGAGGTAGACATCCTCGACTGGGATGCCGCGCGAGCAGAAAAGGGCGGCTACCGCCACTTCATGCTCAAGGAGATCTTCGAACAACCCGACGCGATCCGTAACACGGTTCGCTCATACCTCGACCAGGAACGTCGCGGAGTCAATCTCGATGGGCTCGGTTTTTCGGACGAGGAGCTGGCGCGGCTCCGACGGGTCCACCTGGTGGCCTGCGGGACCTCCTGGCACGCATGCCTGGTCGGCAAATTTGTACTCGAGGAGCTGACCGGTCTGCCGACCGAGGTCGACTACGCATCCGAGTACCGCTATCGCACGCCGCTGATCGGCGATGATGTGCTGGTCATCGGAGTCACGCAGTCGGGCGAGACCGCCGATACCCTGGCGGCGATGGAGATGGCTCAGGAGGCCGGCGCACTGTTGGCGACGGTGTGCAATGTCCGCGGCTCGTCGGCATGGCGCCTGGCTCCCTCGCAGATTTTGACCCAGGCCGGACCGGAGATCGGCGTTGCCTCGACCAAGGCATTTACCACCCAGCTCGTGGCGATGGTTCTGATTGCTCTTGGTCTACGTTCGGCCCGTGGGCTTGCCGACGAGACCGATGTCGAGCTGGTTGCCGGCTTGCAGAGGCTGCCGCAGGCTATCGAGCGGGCGCTGTCCATCGATGACGAGCTCTACGACCTCGGCACCGAAATGTTGGCCGATGCCACCGACTCGCTCTTTCTGGGGCGCGGCATTCTCTACCCGATTGCCCTCGAAGGCGCCCTCAAGCTCAAGGAGATCTCCTACCTCCACGCAGAGGGCTATCCCGCGGGCGAGATGAAGCACGGACCGATCGCCATGCTTCAGGAGGGTTTTCCGGTGGTGGCGGTCGTTCCTGGAGGAACCAATCGCGATAAGCTGATCAGCAACTTGATGGAGGCGCGGGCGCGGGGCGCGGCGGTACTCGCGGTGGCCGACGAAGATGCTGACGAAATCGTCGATGTTGCGGATCTGACGCTGACCGTACCGACTGTGCACCCCGTGTTGCAGCCGGTGGTCACAGTGGTGCCGTTGCAGCTCCTCGCCTACCACGTAGCGGTCGAACTGGGCCTCGACGTCGACCAGCCGCGAAACCTTGCCAAGAGCGTCACCGTCGAGTGATGCGGACGCATCACTCGACGAATTAGGAATTAGGAATTAGGAATTATGAATTCCCAGCCGCGCTTCCTTTTGACCTCGACCTGTCTCCGAATGGGTGGGCGGCATTCCTAATTCCTCATTCTGTTCAGTTGTTTCTCCGGCGTCGCGCTGTTACCTTCTTCCCTCCTTTGGAGGAGCGAAAAAGTGGGTTCCCTTCTCGATGATCTGAACGAACAGCAGCGCGAGGCGGTGGTCCACGGCGAGGGACCGTTGCTGGTGTCAGCCGGTGCGGGTTCGGGCAAAACCAGGGTTCTCACCTACCGGATCGCCCACCTCCTTGCCTCAGGCGCCGCGGATTCGGCCGAGATTACGGCTGTCACCTTCACCAACAAGGCTGCCAGGGAGATGCGCGAGCGCGTCGAGGGCCTGCTCGGGCGCCCCCTCTATGGAGGATTCGTCGGAACCTTCCACCGCTGGGCCCTGGGAATTCTCCGTCGGTGGCCCCGGGCTGCAGGCCTCTCCAACCGCTTCGGCATCGCTGATACGGACGACCAGCGGGCGATGATGCAGCGAGCGCTGAAAGATCTCGGGCTCGATCCCAAAGAGCTCCCACCACGGATGGTGCTGTCGAGAATTTCGGGCATGGTCAACCGTGGCACCGACCGCGGGGTTTTTGCTGATCGCGCCACCAGCTCGTCCGACGAAACCGTTGGTCGCCTGTGGGAGCGCTACGAGAAGCTTAAGACTGCGGCGGCGGTGGTGGACTTTGACGACATGCTGGTACGCGCCCTGCAGGCAGTTCGAGAGGACGCGAAGGTCCGCGACGCCGTAGCTCGACGTGCGCGGTTCCTCCTGGTCGACGAGTTCCAGGACACCAACAGCCTGCAGATGGATTTACTGACAATTATCCTCGACGGGCGTGGCAACATCACCGCGGTCGGTGATGAGGACCAGTCCATCTATCGGTGGCGCGGGGCTGAGCTCGCCAACATCCTCTCGTTCGAAGCTTTCTTTCCGGGTGCGCGGGTGGTGGCGTTGGAAGAGAACTATCGATCCACCGAGCCGATCCTCGTGGTTGCCGGTGGTCTCATCGTCGCCAACCGTGGACGTCGCGGCAAAAACCTCTTCACCAGCCGTGAGGGTGGGGAGCCGGTACGACTCCACATCGCCGGCGACGAACGCGGCGAAGCGCGATGGGTGGCCGATCATATTGAAAGTAAGGTCGGCACTTCACCGCTCAAAGAAATGGCAGTCCTCATGCGTACCAACGCCCAGACCCGGCCTTTCGAGGAGGAGCTCACGCGTCGGCGGGTGCCCTATAAAGTGGTTGGTGGCCTCCGATTCTGGCAGCGGGCCGAGATCAAGGACGCTCTTGCCTATCTCCGTCTCGCAGTGAGGCCCGGCGACCTCCTTTCCTTCGAACGAGTCATCAACGTCCCGGCGCGGGGGATCGGTGCTGCCACGATGGATGTTCTGCGCAGTGCCGCACGGGACCTCGGACTGAGCCTGCCCGAAGCGGCGCGCCAGCTGCCGGAAGGTCTCAGCCCACGGGCGCGCCTTTCTTTGGGGAAGTTCTTTTTGATTTTGGATGAGGCACCGGAGCGACGCGGAGAGCTCACCCCAGGAGACTTCGTCGGATGGCTGCTCGAGGCGTCCGGGCTTTTTACCATGTACGAGGGCGATGCCGAAGATCGGGTGGCGCGGCGCGAGAATTTGCAACAGCTGGCGGCGGCGGTGGCCGAGGCGGCGGCACGCGGCCAAGGGCTCGAGGAACTTCTGGATTCGGTGGCACTCCTCGAGGAGAACAACGAACAGGGCGCAGCGGATGGTGTCGCTTTGATGACCCTCCATTCGGCAAAGGGATTGGAGTTCGACGTCGTTTTCCTGGCCGGGCTCGAGGATGGACTGTTGCCGCACGCCAACTCCCGGGACGAACCCGAGGGCCTCGAAGAGGAACGACGTCTGGCCTATGTCGGCATGACCCGGGCTCGGAAGTGGCTGGCACTGACCGGTGCCCGGAGCCGTTTCCTCTTCGGGCAGAGGCAGCCGACCCGATTGTCGCGTTTTCTCGACGAGCTGCCGACGGGAGCGGTCGATGATGTGTCGGAGCCAGTTGCCAGCTGGAGCGCTCAATCCTCTGCGGGCTCTGTGGCGCGTCCCAGGCCGACCCGCAGCGGTGGCGCGATGCCGGCGAAGCGGCGGGGAGGCCCGGCTCCGGCGACGGTCACCGATGCAAATGGTTCCGGCTGGCGACCCGGAGATCGGGTCCGCCACCAACGCTTTGGTTCAGGAGTCATCCTGGCCTGCCAGGGAACCGGCGCCCAGCTCAAGCTGGTTGTCTTCTTTGACCGTGCGGGCCGAAAGACCCTCGTTCCGACAATCGCGAGACTTGAAAAGGTGTGACCCGGAATCAAAGAGGAGTATCCTTCGTAATGCTCTTTCGCCCGTACTTCTCACCACGTCGCGTCGCGAGGCCCGCGAGATGTCGTGAGATGTGGGGTTTTCGATCCGAGGGGCGCGGAGCGCGTACTTGCGGTACGTCGAGCACCCCGAGGCGAGAAAACGCCGCAAATTGCGGCTTGTCGCGGGGCGCAGCAGCGAGGGTGGTGAGAAGTACGGATTAAGACCGGCACGGACAAGGTGCACGCACAGGAGACATCATGAAGAACGAATGGCATCACACAACGGTGCTGGCGGTACGCCGCGATGGAGTCGTGGCGGTCGGCTCGGACGGTCAGGTGACCCTGGGCACGACCGTAATCAAACAGGGCGCCGCAAAGGTCCGGCGGCTTGCCGGCGGCAAGATACTGGCCGGTTTCGCAGGCTCGGTGGCGGACGCGCTGGCCTTGTTCAGCCGCTTTGAGTCGAAGCTCGAGGAGTACGGCCACAACCTCGAACGAGCGGCGGTGGAGCTCGCCCGCGATTGGCGAACCGATAAGGCGTTGCGCCACCTGGAAGCACTTTTGATCACCGCCGACCACCGATCGACCCTTCTCGTTTCAGGCACCGGCGAGGTGCTGTCACCTGACGACGAGGTGGTGGCTGTAGGCTCGGGTGGAAGCTATGCTTTGGCGGCGGCCCGCGCGCTCCTCAAGTACACCGAGTTGAGTGCCGAGGAGGTGGTCAGAGAGAGCCTGTTGATCGCCGCAGATATCGATATCTACACCAATGATCAAATCACTATCGAGGAGCTCAGGGCGTGAAGCTGGACAAGTTGACCCCGCAGGAGACTGTTGCCGAGCTTGATCGGTTCATCGTCGGCCAGGACGCAGCCAAGCGTGCAGTGGCAGTGGCCCTGCGCAACCGCTGGCGGCGTCAGCAGCTCGAGCCAGAGCTGCGTGAAGAAGTGGCGCCAAAGAACATCATCATGATCGGACCGACCGGAGTCGGCAAGACGGAGATTGCCCGGCGGCTGGCGCGCCTCACCGGGTCCCCGTTCCTCAAGGTCGAGGCCTCAAAGTTTACAGAGGTGGGCTATGTCGGTCGGGACGTGGAGTCCATCATTCGCGACCTGCTCGACGCATCGATCCAGCTGGTCCGCGCCGAAAGGGTGGCCGAGGTTGCGGTGCGAGCCGAGCGCGCGGCCGAGGATCGACTTCTCGACCTTCTGGTCATGAGCTCGAGCTCGGCGACCGAGACGTCTTTGGAAGAGCGCCGACGGGCGCTCAAGCGGCCGCTCCGAGACGGACTCCTCGAGGAGAATGAGGTCGAACTCGAGGTTGCCGAGGACCGTATGCCGACGGTGGAGATGTTCACACCGCAGGGCATGGAGTCGATGGGCATCAACCTCAAAGACATGATGGGTGGCCTCATGGGCCGCAAGTCGCGCAAGCGTATGACAATTGCAGACGCGAGGCGGATTCTCCTCTCCGAGGAGGAAGAAAAGCTCATCGACCGCTCCCAGGTCGAAACCGAGGCCATCACCCGGGTCGAAGGGACGGGAATCGTCTTCCTCGACGAGATCGACAAGATCTGTTCTCGCGAAGATGCGGGTGGGCGAGGTCCGGATGTGTCTCGCGAAGGCGTGCAGCGCGACCTTCTTCCGATCGTCGAGGGAACCCACGTCAACACCCGATATGGCGTAGTGCGGACTGACCACGTTCTGTTCATCGCCGCCGGCGCTTTCCACGTCTCTCGGCCGGCAGATCTCATCCCAGAAATGCAGGGACGCTTTCCAATCAGGGTCGAACTTCAATCCCTTGGCGCCGACGAATTCGAACGGATCCTGAAGGAGCCGGAAAACTCTCTGATCCGCCAATACACTGCGCTGCTGGCGACAGAAAACCTCGAGCTTCGATTTGCCGATGAGGCGGTGCGGACCATCGCCGTGATGGCGGCGGAGATCAACGAAACCGCCGAGAACATCGGCGCTCGCCGACTGCACACAGTCCTCGAACATCTGCTCGAAGAGCTCAGCTTCGCAGCTCCCGAACAAGCCGGCGAAATGGTCGAGGTCACGTCCGAGATGGTGGAGGAGCGACTGGGCGATCTCGTCGGTGACCGCGACCTGGCGCGCTATATTTTGTGAATTAGGAATTAGGAATTAGGAATTGGGAATGCCGATCATTGAGTCGCCAAACTCCCCACCGCCAACGGGTCCAGAGGCATGGGATGAAATCAAAACTCAAAACTCAAAACTCAAAACTTCAGTTTGTATTTCGGTTGCCCTTGCTATCGCCCTCGTTGGCTGCGGGAAAGAAGGGGTGCCTTTGCCGCCCGAGATCCGGGTTGCTGAACGGACTACCGACCTGACGGCTTTCCAGGAGGGTGATGAAGCGGTGTTGAGGTGGAGCTATCCTGCGATGACGACTTCGGGCCAGAACCTCACCGACATCGAGGAGATCCAGGTGTGGCGGGCGGCGTTGCCCCTCGGTCAGGAACCGCCCCCTCCGATCTCGCCGCAAGATCGACAGATGCAGCGACAGCTCCTGGAGGGCCAGGGCGAGATGCTGAGGGCGCTTGGACCTGACGAGATCGCGATTGCGACGAGAGGTTCGGCCATTTTGCTTCGAGATGATCTCGAGCTGTGGCGGCGGACGGTGGAAGATCCGGGACTATTCGTTCTGTGGTACGGGGTCCGCACGGTGTGCTGCCGGCATCGCGAATCAGAGCTGTCCAATGTCGTACGTCTTGAACCGAAGGAGCCGCCCGATCCACCCACCGACCTTGGTTTGGAGGCGGGTGCGGCTGGAATCGACGTGCGATGGTTCCCTGGAGCTGACACCAAGACCCTGATCGAGCGGTCCGCGGACGGTGCTGGCTGGACCGCGGTGACGGATGAGCCGTTGGATGGAGACAGCTGGCGCGACGAAGAGGCGACCCAGGGACAGGCATGGAGTTATCGCCTGCGTTCGGTGATTGCGCTTCCGGGCGGCGATCTGGTGGTCGGCAAACCGTCGCAACCGACGCGTGTCGATCACCCCGACACATATCCCCCGGACGCTCCGTCGGATGTCGTGTGTCTGCCGGAGGGGGCGCAGGTGCGAGTACGCTGGCAGGCGGTCGCGAGTGCGGTGGCCTACAGCGTGTCCCGTCAGCGCGGCCGCGAAACGGCGGACATTCTGATTGGTGACCACCGATCGATAGAGTTCATCGACAAGGAGCCACTGCTCGGTGAACTCGTCTATTTCGTAACTGCGCGGGATGCCGCGGGCAACCTCAGCGAAGAATCGAGCTGTGTCGTCGTCATGGGTGCCGTGCCGTGAGGTCAGCGCTTTTCAAGGTCGAAGGCGCCGGCAACGATTTCGTGCTTGGTGTCGGGGCCTGGGCCGGGCGCCTCGATAACGAGCCTGATCTCGTGCGACGGTTGTGTGACCGGAGGCGCGGTATCGGAGCCGACGGCACGCTTGCGCTCGAGGCCCTTGGGGCCGACCGGGTCCGGCTCGGCTACCGCAATGCCGACGGCAGCGAAGCTGTATTCTGCGCCAACGGCACCCGCTGTGCCGCTCGAGCCGCGGTGGAGCTTCTGGGTTGCGATCCAATGGTCGTGATCGAGACGAGTTGGGCTGATATCCCGGCCGCGGTTGATGGGTCATCGGTGAGTCTCGAGCTGCCGCCGCCCCAGTCCGGGCCGCAGCGACCGGAAGCCGCCGAGCCGGACGGCCTCAGCAACGGACTGTCCTTGAAGATCGGTGTCCCACACCTGGTGATCGAAACTACAGAACTCACCGATCTCGACCTCGCCGTTGTTGCGCCACCCCTTCGCCGCCATGCGGCCTTTGGATCTGAGGGTGCCAATGTCAATTTTTACGAGGTGGAGAAGGACGGCGCCCTGAGAGTGCGAACCTGGGAACGGGGTGTCGAGGCGGAGACCCTGAGTTGCGGTTCGGGCATGACGGCGGTGGCGTTGGTGGTGATGGCGGATCGGCGCACCGATCGCGTTGAGCTTGTGCCGCTCTCCGGAGATCGCCTTGTGGTGGAAGCGCTCGGCAAGCCACCCGTCTGCGCAACCCGTTTCACCGGGCCTGCTCGGTTCGTCGCCAAGCTCGATCCCTCCGAGGACCTCCTCCGCGGCCTTTGATCCAAGGGCAGACGGCTAAACGGCTATTCGGCTAGACGGCACATACCCTTGACATCGCAGACGCCAAGCCCAATTGTTTTGTCGTAAAGCCGTAAAGCCGTAAAGCCTTACGCCAACACCTTCCAGCCGATGATCAAGCAGGCCGCTGCGAAATAGCCGGCCGCGAGGTCGTCCGCGACGATGCCGATGCCGCCGGGGAGCTTTTCGAATGCTTTGATCGGCCACACTTTGACCACGTCGAAGAATCGAAAGAGGAAGAACCCGGTGGCAGCAAAGATGGCGAGATGGACGGGGGACTGCAACGGTACGAAGGGCAGCGCCACGAGGTAAGCCAGCCACTGACCAGCGGCCTCGTCAATGACGATTGGCCGAGGGTCGCCCTCTCCCCGTCTCCCCGCTTCGATTTCGGAGGACCAGATCCCAACGACGGAAAATAACACCAAGCCGGCCGCGGTCAGTACGATGCGAGCCGAACTGGTCGACAGAAAAGCACATATTCCGAACCACAGAATGGCCGGTGGTAGAGAACCAACAGTTGTACCGGGCGCGGGCAGCCTGTCTCCGAGCCCGCCGAAGGTTGCAACAGCTCGCGCGAGAGGTTGGTGGCTGGCCCGCATATCTTACCGCCTTTCGTAGCGAGGTCGGAGAGATGTTGTGAGATGTGGTGTTTGAGACCTGAGGGCGGCGGAGTCGTACTTGGCGGTACGTCGAGCAGCCCGATGGGAGCAAATGCCGCAGATTGCGGCAGATCTCCGGCCACAGCAGAAAGTTGGTGAGATATGCGGGCTTTTCATGACTCATCTCCCGTCTGCAAAGCCTCGATCATTTTCTTGTGCATTCCGTCGAAGGCGCCCGAAGAACAGCCTACCACCACATCCCCAGGCTTGAGGACCTCGAGAAGCCTATCAACATAGTCATCATCCTCACCGGGCATCACTGACTCAACGCCCCGGGCTTTGAGAGCGGTGGACAGAGCTTCCCGATCGAGGGCCTCAGATGCTTCGAGACGGTGCCGGTGGTAGGGCGGTGCCACCATGACAACGTCAGCCGCAGAAAACTCTTCGAGGTAGGAGTCCTGGAAGGAGCGCCGCGCAGCAGTCAGCGAGCGTGGTTCGAAGGCGATGACCAGGCGACGGCCCGGCCAGCGTTGGCGGGCGGCGGCGATGGTCACTCCAATGGCGGTTGGGTGGTGTGCGAAATCGTCGACGATCGTAATGCCTCGGGCCTCCCCGACAACCTCCATCCTTCGCGCAACTCCCGGGAAGGAGCTCGTAGCAGTAGCCGCCTCGGCCGGTGCGATCCCGGTACCGATAGCGGCAGCCACGGCCATGGCTGCGTTCTGGAGATTGTGAAAGCCGGCCTGCGGCAGTTCCAATCTGAATATTTCTCCGCGCCAGGTGATCTCTGCTCTGCTTCGATTGGAATCGGCCTCCCAGGACAGGAGCTGCAGGTCGCAGTCAGAATGTTGACCGACGCGGATCAGTGGTGCCGTCGCATCGCGAGCGGCAGCAACCGCCCCCTCGCTCCATGTGTTCACGACC
>Ga0209013_10004089_pt1 | contig 12852 bp, 14 predicted proteins | sample Cruoilmetagenom2_FD_187291 | JGI IMG/M metagenome (GOLD analysis project Ga0209013, IMG submission 187291) | Oil polluted marine microbial communities from Coal Oil Point, Santa Barbara, California, USA - Sample 2 (SPAdes) (version 2) | ecosystem: Environmental > Aquatic > Marine > Oil seeps ... | reverse complement strand
TTTATCAACACCGTATTCCACGAAGTTGTATTGAATCCCACTGAAATTCACGGCAGAACCATGTGTTAAGTGACCACCATGAGATAAGTTCATTCCTAACACTGTATCTCCTGGTTGAATTGCTGTCATGTACACCGCCATATTAGCTTGTGATCCTGAGTGAGGTTGAACGTTTGCATGTTCTGCACCGAAAATTTCTTTAATGCGATCGCGTGCGATGTTTTCCACCACGTCTACATGCTCACAGCCACCGTAGTAACGTTTCGCTGGATAGCCTTCTGCATATTTATTTGTTAATACAGACCCTTGTGCTTCCATTACCGCTTCAGAAACAAAGTTTTCAGATGCAATTAATTCAATGTTCGCTTGTTGACGTGTTTTCTCCGCATTCATCGCTTCAAATACTGCATTGTCTTGTTCAGCAATCTTTTTCATTTGTCTGGATCCCCTTTGAGTCTACTGTATTTTTGTATACTGCTCTCTCCCCGCCAATTAATTTCGGACGGGTTGTTGCTAGTGTGACAATAGCTTCTCCAATTTGTTTAACAGACGTTCGGATTGGCACTGCCACTGGTTTTAAGTTCATTCCGATAAGAGTTTGTCCAATATCAATGCCACCATGGGCTTGTACATATTCGACAACGACTGGATTTTTGAAATGTGTATATGCATATGCCGACATGGATCCACCCGCTTTTTGCACAGGTATGACTGAGACCGGCTCCAGCCCGTAAGCTTTTGCCGTTTGTCTTTCCATCGTCAAGGCACGATTAATATGCTCACACCCTTGGAATACAAGATGAATATCGTGCTTTTGTGCAAAGGTTTGTAGCGGAGTGAATAAACTTTCCGCTACTTCCATTCCACCAGCTGAACCAATTCGTTTTCCTACGATTTCAGAAGTCGAACAGCCAATGACAAGTAGCTGTCCTGAAGAGAATGTGACTTGCGTCGCGAACTCTTCCAACAATTTCTCGAGTTGCATGTGCACCAACGATTGAACACTCATATGAAAGAACTCCTCTATTATTTATCTAGTTCAGAAAGTTTGGCAATACGGGCTTCATGTCGACCGCCTTCGAACTCGCCTTCCAACCAGGTTTTCACGATTTCACGTGCCAAGCCTCCGCCAATTACGCGCTCGCCCATGGCTAATATATTGGAATCATTATGGCCACGAGTTGCTTTCGCGCTAAATACATCGTGGACAAGTGCGCAGCGAATCCCTTTTACTTTGTTTGCTGCAATTGACATGCCAATTCCTGTTCCACAAATGACGATTCCGCGGTCAAATTCGCCTGATGCAACGCCGTCTGCCACTGGTTTTGCATAGTCCGGGTAATCAACAGAATCACTTGTATGTGGTCCGAAATCTTGATAGTTATATCCTAGCTCGTCAAGTAATGAAGTGATTTCTTTGCGCAAGTTATTGCCTCCGTGATCGGATGAAATCGCGATGTTCATTATATTCCCTCATTTCTGTTAATACTCAATTTTATCTTACCATTTTTACATTAGATGTACACATGAAGGTTTAAAAATGGGCATGTTGTATTAGTCCTGTTAACGTTTGTTAAAATGAACCATTTGGAAATCACTGTCACATTCAGGTTTCTTCGGTCGCTATGGATGCCTGCTTATTGCACCATAAACTAAAGAATAGCAAGGGGTGCTTTGTGACTTCGTCTTGCACCCCTTACCTTTTTAGATTATCTTGCGGCATTTGTGCATCTGTCGCTCCCTAGTTTCCTTTATGTGAACAGTGATATTGATTTTGGCAACTAGAGAATAGACACCTTTCTTTATCTATCAATCGGTCGAAGATGGAATTTCGACTTCCCACTGCTTTCTTTATTTTGGTAACCGCTTTTTGTTCCCGCGTGGTGTCTAAGTTACAAAACTTTTTTAACAAAGTGTGGGGGTGAAGATCACTGAAAAATTCCTTACAATCTAAAAAGCAAGTCTTCCCTCGATAATCTCAAAGGAAGACTCGCTTGTTATTTAATGATATCAATATGCCTACTAGCGTAGGCGACTTTCCAGTGGTAGCCGGAGCTAGAAGACTGGCTAGTTATTTTCTGCCCGGCTTCTAGCGGGAGGCATCCACAAAGCGCCGAAGAGGTATTTAAGGAATACTCTTAGTCCGTCTATCATGGTGCACATTTTCAATCGTCTCTTTGAACGAGACCTATACAAAGTTACTCTTCACTCAATTTACTATGTAACTCTTCATTTAAAGTCGCTAGCTCCTGGAAGGTTTGGCGGTACATTTGGAGGTCGCCACCAAATGGATCGGAGACGTCGTGTGAACCGTATGGTCGGACGTATTCCTTTAGCGTGAAAATTTTGTCTGCCGCAAAAGGAAATGCTTGCATGACCATTTGTTTATGAGCGGAAGTCATCGTTAAAATAAGATCGGCCCAGCGTACATCTTGTTCATTTAATTGACGTGAATTATGTGTGAATTCAATACCTGCTTCTTGGATTACTTGTTTAGTATTACGGGATATATCCCCATCATCCATTGCATAGATTCCGGCTGAACGTGCTTCCATTCCAGGATTATTTTTGAACTGAAATAGAGCTTCCGCCATAGGACTGCGGCAAGTATTTCCTGTACATATAAAATAAATATTCATGATTAATCCCTCATTTATTTAGCAATGTGAGCAGGCCCATCACCATCAGACACACTCCAGATATCCTTGTTAATATAGGTCCTTGAATGATTTTGCTTTTTAACGCTATGTAGGAACATAGTAAGGCAAAAAAGCCGGCACTCATCAAAAACAACCACTTATGTAATTGAAGCATACCAAAAGAAAGGCTAACTGAAAAGGTATCTACGCTAACAACGACTGCGAGTAAAATCGGCGGAATGATTGTCGACGTTGGTTTTTGTTGATGCAAAACTAAATGTGTACCTGTTAGAAATAACAGGATACTGGAAATATAGCGGCCACCTTCCACAATAAAAGACGTCACCCATTCCCCCGCTAGAAACCCAAGGAGTGGGAAGAGCATATGTAAAAACGCTGTCCAAATGGCTAGGAAGAGCGGAAATCGAATTTTCGGCAATACGCTATATAGTGCAACAACATCCAGTGCAGTTAGGAGCCCTGCGAATAGTTCTGTTCCCAATGAAAAAAATCTCCCCTCTCTTTTGCACTGCTATTAACATATGCAAAAAAGGGAGAGTTTAGGATGACCACCAGTTACCATCAGCCGCTTTTTCTAAACGATTGAAAATCGCCGCGCCTACGCCTGTTTTTTCAGGCACTGTGACTAAGATGATATCGGCAGTTGTTTCGTCGCATGCACGTAATTGTGCATATAAATTGTGTGCAGAGTCTTGTGGATTGTGTTGATTGCCGAGTGACCAGAACCAGTCTGCATCGGTTTTCTTAAAATCATCGGACGCTAGCAAGGCAACTTTTTGTTGACGCGTATGTATGGTTCGAATTGCTTGTTCAATTAAATCCTGGTTCGGTTGAATTAAATATACCGGTGCATCAGGAGCATAGTGTGCATATTTCATACCCGGTGCTCTTGGCGTAGTTTCATCTTCGACTTTTGTTGAAGCAGGTTCAATCACTTCACCAATAACTTCGCGTAGCATATCTGCTGTAACTCCGCCTGGTCGAAGGATTACTGGAGGTTCAACCGTGAAATCCACAACGCTTGATTCAAGTCCAATTCCTGTGGCACCGCCGTCTAGTATTAATGGAATGCGTCCAGTTAAATCTTTTTCTACATGCAGTGCAGTTGTGGGACTTGGTTTACCACTTCGGTTGGCACTAGGTGCAGCTATTGGTTGTCTAAGTTTACGCAGTAACTCCAGTGCGACTGGATGATCCGGCATACGGACGCCTACGGTTGATAGTCCAGCTGAAACATTTGTCGCAAAGACATTTGGTTTTGATTTTAAGATGAGCGTTAATGGTCCTGGCCAAAAAGCCTTGATGCAGGCATCTGCTTTTTCTGAGATTTCACTGACATACTCGAGGATATCTTGTGGTTCCCCAAAATGAACGATTAGCGGGTTATCCGATGGTCTTCCTTTTGCGTCAAAAATTTTAGCAACTGCTTGTTCATTCGTCGCAATCGCACCTAACCCATAAACCGTCTCTGTTGGAAAGGCGACAACTTCTCCCGCTAGTAATTTTTCCACAGCCTGTGAATAAGTTGAAATGTTATTCACATCGTTTTCCACAATCAGTCGTTTCGTTTCCATGCTGTTTTTCTCCTTTCTTTCGCGATTTCAGCGCATGTTATGCACAACATGTGGATAACCACTCGTGAGAATGTGTATAACTATGTTAAAACCAACCTTTAATCCATTCCCATGTCCAAAACTTCGCAGGCTCTTCTTCAATCTTTTCTACTTTTTCAGTTTCTTCTTCTTGGTAACAAATTTTTGGAAATAACGCACACCACCAGTTATCGCCTTTTCCGCTTCCAATTGTCACAACAAATGCATGGTGGAAGTCCTGAGAGTAATAGTTGGTACCATCAGATTTTGGTGGAATCAACGTTTCGCCTAAGCTAATGTTGATCGCATGTTCTGTTATTAGTTTTGCTTTATCTGAAATTTCTGTGGATAAGTTCATTAGGGCTAATTCTAGTTCAGCAGGTGTTTGTAATTTAGCTGCAGCTTTTTGAAGTAACGGTTGAATTTCTTGTTGAATAAGCCATTTTACTTCTTGATCTTCATTACTGTTGCTGTTGGCGACGATTCGCACTTGAATAGCATCGGCTGGCACTGCATCCGCTGCACCGCTTCCAGCTGGTAAAAGAAATAATAATGTTTGAATGAATACAAGTGCCATGATTAGTTCAATCCAAGGTGATCTCTTCGTTTGTGGTTCTTCGTTTCTTAAAATCTCGTAATCTTGTATCATGTTCATTCCCCCTTGACCTCATTGTGGACAAGGTATTGATAAATTATTCAGTAATCTCACAAAAAATCATTCTTTCTTTTTCATTGATATCTTTTACAATTTCCACGCGTGCATTCGGGAACGCTTTTTGGAAGAAAGATTGCACGGCTGGCCCTTGTAAATAGCCAATTTCCAAGCCTATCAATGCTGGACGATTCATGATTTCCGGAAGTTCTTGCGCGAGTCTTTTATATAGATGAAGACCTTCATCATCCGCGAAAAGTGCACTGTGAGGTTCATAGTTTCGTACTGTATCTGATAGAGTAGGAGCTTCTTCATATCCGATATAAGGAGGATTTGATAGAATGACATCCCACATATCAGTGGCAATCGGCTCGGTTAGATCTCCTTGCTTAAAGGTGATCGGTGCTTCTAAGTGCTGTGCATTTGCTTCGGCAACTTTCAGTGCTTCAAGAGAAAGATCCGTTGCCGTTACGTGCAGTGTTGGATTCTCAAGTTTCATCGTAACCGCAATTGCCCCACTGCCTGTCCCAATATCGGCAAGTTTTACAGGTTGATCGGCTGTAAACATGCGCTTTATTCGACTCATCGCTTCAACAATTAGTTCTTCGGTTTCAGGACGTGGAATGAGGACGTCTTCATTAACATGGAAGGTTCGTCCGTAAAATTCTTCAGTCCCCATGATATATTGGACTGGTTTTCCAGACTGGTGTTCCTCAATCATGGCCCAGTAACGATCGAATTGTTCTGGTGTGATTTCTTCCCGCATATCGGACAATAGCTGTACATGTGTTTTTTGCAATACATGTTGAAGCAAAAGTCGTGCCACTGGTTCTTCACGTCCATTTTGAATTAAAAAAGAAGAGGCTCGATTGAGAGCCTCGTATACATATTTACACATTGGACTCATTCATTCGCTCAAGTCGTTCCGTTTGGTCAGTGATGACTAATACATCGATGATTTCATCAAGCTTGCCTTCCATGATTTGGTCCAATTTTTGAATCGTCAACCCAACACGGTGATCGGTTACACGATTTTGTGGGTAGTTGTATGTGCGAATACGTTCAGAACGGTCACCAGAACCTACTGCTGATTTACGCACTGCATCATACTCCGCTTGTGCTTCTTGACGGAATTTATCCGCAACACGCGCACGAAGAACGGTCATTGCTTTTGCTTTGTTTTTAATTTGTGATTTTTCATCTTGGCAAGTTACAACTGTACCCGTCGGAATATGCGTTAAACGAACGGCTGACATCGTTGTATTAACCGACTGACCACCCGCACCAGAAGAGGCATAGGTATCCGTACGAATATCATTTTCATGAATTTCAACGTCTACTTCCTCTACTTCGGGAAGACATGCAACCGTAGCAGTAGATGTATGAATGCGTCCGCCAGACTCTGTTTCCGGAACACGTTGAACACGGTGTGCGCCGTTTTCATATTTCATTTTCGAATACGCACCTTCACCTTTGATCATGAAGATGACTTCTTTATAGCCACCGATTCCTGTTGGTGATGCGTCCATGATGTCGATTTTCCACCCTTGGACATCTGCGAAACGGCTATACATACGGAAAAGGTTTCCGGCAAATAACGCGGCTTCGTCTCCACCAGCTGCTCCTCGAATTTCCATGATTACGTTTTTATCATCATTCGGGTCTTTTGGAATAAGCAATAGTTTCATGTGTTCTTCCAGTTTACCGATTTGAGGCTCTAACTCGCTCATTTCTTCTTTTACCATTTCACGCATATCTGAGTCTAGCTTTTCGTCGAGCATTGCTTTTGCTTCTGCTAGTTGTTCTTTAATTTGTTTGTATTCACGGTAAGCAGTCACTGTGTCTGCCAAGTCCGATTGTTCTTTAGAAAGTGTACGTAATTTATTCATATCATTAACAATCTCAGGGTCACTGAGCAATTCATTTAAGCGTTCATATCGGTCTTCTACCGATTGTAAGCGATCAAACATACTTTCACCTCATCCGTTCATGTGTTTAACATACCAATTATACTGAAGAAAAGCGGAAAACGCCACTCTAGCCTAGCACCGGTGCTGGAGGGACTGAATCGAAAGCCTGCTTTCGCATGAAGGCCTGAAGCTTAGGTGTGGGCTGGCGTTTGGAGCTAGAAAATGAAAAAAAGCGGAATGCGCGACTCTAGCCCAGTGTCTCCGTTGAATCACTTGGAGTTAGAATAGAACGTGATAATCTCGATTATAGAAACAGAAAAAGAGCAGCATTAGCTACTCTTTGTCATACGCAAATGAAGTTTGATGTGTTACACCTGCAGGCACTTCGTGATGGTGTCTGCAACGTGGTTCATAGGCTTCAGTTGCTCCTATTAAGATGATAGGATCTTCATAACCAGCGGGTTCGCCGTTAATTAGGCGTTGTGTACGACTTGCGGGTGATCCACACACCTGGCAAACTGCTTGTAATTTCGTGACTAGCTCTGCACTCGCCATGATTGTTGGCATCGGACCAAATGGTTCCCCTCGAAAATCTTGGTCAAGTCCCGCAACAATTACGCGGAATCCGTGATTCGCTAGACGCGCAATTACGTCGATGATGCCTTCATCGAAAAATTGTGCTTCGTCGATTCCAATGACGTCATATTCATCGGAAATATATTCCCAAATGTCTTTTGAACTTTCAATGGGCATTGCGATTACTTTCGTGCCATTGTGGCTAACTACTTCTTCTTCACTATATCGATTATCTAAACGCGGTTTGAACACGGCAATTGTTTGCTTGGCAAATTGCGCACGTCGAACCCGACGAATTAATTCTTCTGATTTCCCGGAAAACATACTTCCGCAAATGACTTCTACCCAGCCAGATTGTGACATCACATACATGGAAGTCACTCCTTTCAAAAACACTCTAGTCACTATCATACCGAAAATCGAGCTAGATTTCGCGTCTTTTATTTATTTAAGTTTTGTGATATAGACAGCCTTTTTCATGGTTTCTATTGTTCACATGAAGACTTATTCTATCATCTTTTCCCATGAATAGTACACAGCGAAAGATATTTATTTTCATAGAATGACAACTTTGTATTTAATTAAATTTCACTTATGAAAACAGCAATAAGCGCAAGTGTGCGGGGCCATTCAAGTTTCAGTTCCCGCTACTTTCACAGAAACACCCGCTAAGCGCAAGCGTGCGGGGCCATTCAAGTTTTTGAAGTCCTTAGAATGGGGCTGTTCGCTACGCTCTACAGCCATTTTTGTTAGTTTGGGGGCAACTTTTGGAGAGGGTTTGTGGGGTTTCAGACGTCACCCTCGATTTTTCAGACGTGAAGCCTCTATTTTCAGACGTCGATGCCTTTTTTTCAGATGTCACCCTCGAAAAGTGCGATTGAGCCTACGCTCGGTCTTTCAGTTCCCGCTACTTTCACATAAACACCCGCTAAGCGCAAGCGTGCGGGTCCATTCAAGTTTTTGAAGTGCTTTATATAGGGCTGTTCGCTGCGCTCTCTGCAGCCATTTTTGTTAGTTTGGGGGCATCCTCTTGGTGAGGGATTGTGGGGTTTCAGACGTCATCCTCGATTTTTCAGACGTGAAGCCTCTATTTTCAGACGTCGATGCCTTTTTTTCAGACGTCACCCTCGAAAAGTGCGATTGAGCCTACGTTCAGCAGCCATTTTTGTGAAAGAAGTTAGCGTTAAACAAAAAATACCCGCTTAGAGTGGACACTCTAGGCGGGTATTTTGGTACTATTCTTGAATTTCTTCTTTAAGACCGTATTTTTTGTTGAAGCGATCAACACGACCATCCGCTGATGCGAATTTTTGTTTTCCAGTATAGAATGGATGACATTCTGAGCAAAACTCTACTTTGATGTCTTCTTTTACTGAACCTGTTTCAAATGAGTTACCACATGAACATGATACTGATGCGACTTTATAAGCTGGGTGAATTCCTGGTTTCATCTTAAATCTCCTCTCGCCCTGGACCATCTGGTACAGAGTGGTTATTAGACTGTCACCTTACACGACCCGTTCAATTCAGTCGAATATGTCACAGATATGGTAAATCTACCGACTTATAGTATAGCAAGGTTCTTAAAATAAATCAAGTGATTAATTGAAATTCACTTGGACTCTTTATAGTAAGCCTTTGCCGCCTCTTTTTTCTTTCATTTCGGTATTTAACTGTTCAAAGAACTCTTCATTCGTTTTAGACTGGCGTAATTTTTTCAAGAAACGCTCGCCGAAATCATGAGAATCTGAGAACGTTTTGCGAATTGCCCATAGTTTATCAAGTTGGTCTTTCGGGATGAGCAATTCTTCTTTACGTGTTCCAGAGCGACGGATATCTAGTGCTGGGAAGATGCGGCGTTCTGCCAGGCTGCGATCTAAGTGAAGCTCAAGATTTCCTGTTCCTTTGAACTCTTCGTAAATGACTTCATCCATACGTGATCCCGTTTCGACTAAAGCTGTTGCTAAAATCGTTAAACTTCCGCCTTCTTCAATGTTACGTGCAGCACCAAAGAAACGTTTTGGACGATGGAATGCGGCAGGGTCAATCCCCCCGGATAACGTACGGCCACTTGGTGGAATCACTAAGTTATATGCTCGTGCCAGACGTGTAATCGAATCCATCAAGATGATGACGTCACGTTTATGTTCAACTAAACGCATCGCACGATCTAGCACTAGTTCAGCTACTTTAACATGGTTTTCAGGTACTTCATCAAATGTTGAGCTTACTACATCTGCATCAACTGAACGTTCGATATCCGTTACTTCTTCTGGACGTTCGTCAATGAGTAACACGATTAGTTCAGCATCTGGATAATTAGTAGTGATAGAGTTTGCAATTTCCTTCAGAAGCATCGTTTTCCCGGCTTTTGGTGGTGCAACGATTAATCCACGTTGACCAAAACCTACTGGTGCAACTAGATCCATGATGCGTGTAGATAAATTGTGTGTATCTGTTTCTAGTTTTATATGACGATCCGGATATAGCGGTGTTAACGCTGGGAAATGAACGCGTTCTTTTGCAGAATCCGGGTCTTCCCCATTTACTAATTCTACGTGCAATAAACCGTAATAGCGTTCGTTTTCTTTCGGCGGGCGCACTTTACCTGTTACTTTGTCTCCGTTACGTAAGTCGAAACGTCGAATTTGCGATGCGGAAATATAAATATCTTCTGAACTTGGAGAATAGTTTATGGGGCGCAAGAATCCAAATCCTTCAGATTGAATGATTTCTAAGACACCTTCCATAAAGAAGAATCCTTCTTGTTCTGCACGTGTTTTTAAGATTGCAAAAATTAGTTCTTTTTTCGTTAGTTTGCTGTAGTACGAGATTTTGAACTTACGTGCAAGCGCATACAGTTCTTTTAACGTCATACTTTCTAGTTCAGCAATGGTTAAATTCGACATAAAATGGCACCACTCTTTTACATATTTTGTTGTGTCTGATCAAATGAAGTTGGATTGGTTTTGCATGGATTGGAATTAGTAGAAGATGCCCGGCCGTTTAAAGCCAGGCACATATTTTTGAAGTTTAGTCCATCAAAAGATTTGGTTTTTTCTTCAAGCTGTGACGCCCTTCTACAAAACGGACAGTGCCAGATTTAGCACGCATAACTAGAGAATGAGATTCTGCGTATGCACCTTTGAATTGAACACCACGAAGTAGTTCGCCGTCTGTTACTCCCGTTGCTGCGAAGATTGCGTCATCACCTTTTACAAGGTCTTCCATACGGAATACTTTATTGACATCAAGTCCCATACGGATACAACGCTCTAATTCTTGCTCGCTTTGTGGAATTAGTTTTCCTTGGATTTCTCCGCCTAGGCATTTTAGTCCAACTGCTGCGATCACGCCTTCAGGAGCGCCTCCTAGTCCGAATAAAATATCTACACCAGTTTCATCAAATGCTGTGTTAATAGCTCCCGCTACGTCACCGTCATTGATTAATTTAATACGTGCACCTGATGCACGAATTTCATCAATGATTTTTTGGTGACGAGGACGATTTAAGATGGTTGCTACAACGTCTTCGATGTCTTTGTTTTTCGCACGGGCAACCGCTAATAAGTTGTCGGTAACTGAAGCGTTGATGTCTACAAGACCTCTTGCTTCAGGACCTACTGCTAATTTATCCATGTACATATCAGGTGCGTTGAGTAAGTTCCCTCTATCCGCAATTGCTAGAACTGCTAATGCATTCCAGCCACCTGACGCGACAATATTTGTGCCTTCTAATGGATCAACTGCGATGTCAACTTCTGGTCCACCATTGCCAAGTCCTAATTCTTCACCAATGTATAACATTGGAGCTTCGTCCATTTCACCTTCGCCGATTACGACAAGGCCTTGCATTGGGATTGAATTAAAAACGTTACGCATGGCTGTCGTTGCTGCATCATCCGCCTCATTTTTCAAGCCACGGCCCATCCATCGTGCCGAAGCGATTGCTGCTGCTTCTGTTACACGCACTACTTCCATTGATAAACTGCGTTCCATTTTGTGTGTTCCCCCCGTTGTACGGTTATATATTCGTATAAATCTTCCATTTGTCATTGTACCATAAATGGCAAGTGGTCGAATTTTTTACACTAATTAGTCTTCTTTAGTAGAACCATGTTCAACTTCAATCGTTTCTCGACGGATGTCTGCACCTAACCCACTCAATTTTTCAACGAGGTCGCTGTAGCCACGTTCAATATGGGAGATGTCACGGATTTCGGTTTCACCTTCCGCTATTAAACCTGCTAACACTAGTGCTGCACCAGCACGTAGATCTGAGGCACGAACTGAAGCTGCTTCTAGTTTAGTAGGTCCTGCTATGACGGCTGTACGTCCTTCTACACGCGCACTTGCATTCATGCGGCGAAGTTCGTCAATGTGTTTAAAACGAGCGGAATATATCGTGTCTGTAATTACAGAGGAACCAGTCGCTTGTGTCATTAGAAGCGAGAATGGTTGTTGTAAATCAGTTGGGAAACCTGGATACACTAAAGTTTTCACATCTACAGCATTCAAATTCTCCGATTTTGGAATGAAAATTGATTCTTCATTTTCCTCGACTTTGACACCCATTTCACGAAGTTTAGCAGTTAACGCTTCCACATGGAAAGGAATAACGTTATCAATCGTTACGCCGTCTCCAGCAGCCGCTGCCATAATCATAAATGTGCCCGCTTCAATACGGTCAGGAATGATTGTATGGTTCGTGCCATGAAGTTCATCGACTCCATCGATTCGGATAATATTCGTCCCTGCTCCTTTAATTTTCGCACCCATATTGGTTAATAGAGTTGCGACATCAATAATTTCAGGTTCTTTCGCTGCATTCTCAATCGTCGTTTGCCCTTTTGCCATTACGGCCGCAAGCATAATGTTGATTGTTGCTCCTACACTCACTACGTCTAAATAGATTTTGGCTCCACGTAATTCGTCGGCACGTAAATAAATGGCACCATGTTCGTTCGTTACTTTGGCACCAAGGGCTTCAAAGCCTTTGATGTGTTGATCAATTGGGCGCGGACCTAAGAAACAGCCACCGGGTAAACCAATAACCGCTTTTTTAAAACGGCCAAGCATAGCCCCCATTAAATAATAAGAAGCACGCAATTTCTTCACGTTTCCATTTGGCAAAGGCATTCCTTGCATTTTAGATGGGTCAATTATCATCGTACCGTTTTCAAACGATACCTCGCCACCAATCTCTTCTAGTAGTTCTTTTAATGTCCAGACGTCCAATATTTCTGGTAGACCTTCAATTGTGACAGGCGATCCCGCTAAAATAGAGGCTGGAATTAAGGCTACAGCACTGTTTTTAGCACCGCTCACTTTAATCGTACCTTGCAAACGTTTTTGCCCATTAATTTTATACACGTCCATGTGAGTCACCTACAATCAATTCAATAGTTAACTTATTGTGCACTATTTCGCTTATTCCAATCCGCTAAAAATGCATCAATTCC
>Ga0209013_10004088_pt1 | contig 12853 bp, 11 predicted proteins | sample Cruoilmetagenom2_FD_187291 | JGI IMG/M metagenome (GOLD analysis project Ga0209013, IMG submission 187291) | Oil polluted marine microbial communities from Coal Oil Point, Santa Barbara, California, USA - Sample 2 (SPAdes) (version 2) | ecosystem: Environmental > Aquatic > Marine > Oil seeps ... | reverse complement strand
GCCGAACGGTTGGGTATTGAGCTGGACAAATCCGCAGCCCTGCAATGGCTGACTGCCATCCATGCCTCTAAAAATGAAGAAGATATTGTGTTCGACGATCGCACTGGAGTTTTTGGTCATAAAGTATCAATGCTGGATTTCAGCTCCGAGGATCTAGCCCACTTCAGAAAAGTTGGCCGGCTTGTTGAATTCCAGGATGTTCCAGGCAAAGTTGAAACCGCCCTGGCCCTATCAGGATCAGCTGCCCAATCAAAAATCCAGATCTACCCCGGGGATGCAGATTATTTTGAGCGCATTAATATCCTGGCGGATACCAGGGATGAAGCATGCTTCATACTTGCGCAGCTTATTAAAGAAAAGGCACTTCAAACCCACTCTGGGCCCACCTACCATCTAATGGAAGTTCGTTTCGGATCCTACCCACAAGATGTCCTAATTGATAACCATGAATACCCTACCGGAAGTTCTATATCCTGGACCCCCGAGCAATTAATGGCAGGAATAATTAAAGCCAGTTCTCCCGATGGCAGTCCGGTCGAGATTATCTGGTCTGAAATTGCCCTCGATCCTGGTTGGTGTAAACTCGATTGGGTCTTTGGAGATCCTGTGCGTGACGAACTAGTTAATGTCAGTAATATGCTGGATGTTACCTGGGAAGCGCCAGACGGGAAGATCATCCCGCTGGACGGTTTCCTTGACCCTTATTTTCAGGAAATATATCTGGATGAGGAATCCATTCCAATATTTTCCAAACTTTCCCAGCATGTTTCTGCCGACGCCCTGGAAGAATATATTGAACAGCTTGAAAAAGAAGTAAATAAATACATCACAAAAAACATTAACTACGGCAAGGCCGCAAAGCGCATGTACAATATCTTCCGGCTAACGGGACGCTATAACGAGGCAGCCATCATCAGGGAGCTTTTTGATGAACCATCATCAATGCTGTATCAAGTATGGGCGCTGATCCGCACTATGGAGGAATGCAGCCACCCGGGATCAAGCATCACTGAGGAAATAGTTCAATCCCAGGCAGATAGTTTGATCCTCGAAGTGGTCCGGACATTAGAAGGTGATGAAGAAAGCATTGTTGTTCAACACCTCCTTAATCTGCGGGATGCATTGGAAGACCAGACCCAGGGAGAAACTCTTCCCCGGACCGTTGAGGCGGCCCGTGACGAGGTGATCAATATTGTAAACAACTTCTTTTTTGAAAAACTAACCACCGTTCCAGAGATCAAAAAATATATGGATCAAATGGGGGGTTAACACGGGAAACTTGATTTTCCGTAAAAAGACGCTATAATATCCAGCAATAAACTAACGCGTTGACCGGGACGAGTAGAGGTAAAAGTCTTCGACAGGGAATGAAAGCCACAGATTGAGAGCTTTCTTGAAAGACTCACTTCGAAAACCCCCCGCGAGCGGGTCCCTGAAATCAACAGAGAGTAAGGCGACACGTTAGGCCCCGTTACTGGCCCAATGAGATGAGTCCAGCACCACTATATTGGACTTAAATCTGGGTGGAACCGCGAGAAACTCTTGCCCCAGTTGGCAGGGTTTTTTATTTTAATGGAGGTGTATCATGGCAAAAGAAGATTATCTTGGATCTGAATTATGGAAGATCCGGCATTCAGCCGCTCATGTCATGGCTCAGGCAGTACGGGATATTTTCCCGGAAGGCAAAGCCAAGATCGCGATTGGGCCACCCATTGCTGATGGATTCTATTACGACTTTGATCTACCCAGACCACTAACTCCGGAAGATCTGAAACATATCGAAGGTAAGATGCGCAAGGTTCTCTCCCAGGATCATGGGTTCATCCGCCGTGAGCTTTCCGCTGATGAAGCTCGGGAACTTTTTAAAGACCAGCCCTACAAGCTGGATCTGATTGACGGATTGGAAGCCGGGGGCCTGGATGAATACGGCGAACCGTTGGATGAGGAAACCGTCATCTCAACCTATACTCACGATGACTTTGAGGACCTCTGCCTGGGACCACACGTCGAAAGCACCAAGCTGATTAATCCCAAAGCAATAAAATTATTGAATGTGGCAGGCGCCTATTGGCGCGGCGATGAGCACAATCCTATGCTCCAGCGCATTTATGGAACCGCCTGGGAAACGAAAGACGAATTGGAAGCCTACCTCGAAAAACTCGAGGAAGCTAAACGGCGCGACCACCGCAGGGTAGGCAAGGATCTAGACCTTTACAGCACCAACCCAGATGTTGGCAGCGGTTTAATACTCTGGCACCCCAATGGAGCTTATATCCGCTACAAAGCAGAAAAATACTGCCAGGAAGAACATCTCAAGAATGGTTATGAGTTTGTTTCCACGCCCCATATCGGAAAAGCCAATCTGTGGGAGACCAGCGGTCACTTAACCTGGTATGAAGAGAATATGTATTCCTCGCTCGATATCGACCAGGAATCTTATTTTCTGAAACCAATGAACTGCCCTTTCCACGTCATGATCTACAAGAATTCCCTCCATAGCTACCGTGAACTGCCATTACGTTGGGCAGAATGGGGCACCGTTTATCGCTATGAACGCAGCGGGGTTTTGCACGGAATGCTGCGGGTGCGTGGTTTTACCCAGGACGACGCCCATATCTTCTGCAGTCCAGAACAAATGCCGGAAGAGATCGATCGGGTGTTGGATTTCTGTCTGCATATCCTGCGTGGTTTTGGGATGAAAGAATTCCACGCTTATCTAGCAACCCGTGATCCAGATAAATCAGCTGGTGATGTCGACCGTTGGGATTCAGCCACCGAAGCCCTGCGGGAAGCCCTGGAAAGAGCCGAACTACCCTATGATGTTGATGAGGGTGGAGCTGCATTTTATGGACCAAAAATCGATCTAAAGATTATTGATGCCCTCGATCGGGAATGGCAGCTGAGTACGATCCAATTTGACTTCAACCTGCCAGACCGGTTTGACCTCAACTATGTTGGCGAGGATGGCAATCAGCACAGACCCTATATGATCCATAGAGCGCTGCTCGGCTCTATGGAAAGATTCATGGGTATTCTGATTGAACATTATGCCGGAGCTTTCCCGCTATGGCTGGCGCCCACACATGCTGTCTTGATCCCAATCACTGACCGCAACCTGGATTACGTTCACGCCGCGGCAGAAAAGATGAGGGCAGAAGGTTTGCGCATCACAGTGGACGACAGCAGCGACAGGATGGGCGCGAAGATCCGCGATGCTGAAAAACTGAAGATCCCTTATATGTTGGTCGTAGGCGATCGGGAGCAGGAAGCTGGCACGGTGGCTCCCCGTTTGCGGTCTGGCGCCCAGCTGGATCCCATGAGTATTGATGAACTCATGAAACGCATGCAAGAGGAAATAAAAACGCACGCCCAGATCTAGAATAAGGGGGCAGTTTGGACTGGATATTTCCTCTCTGCCCCCTGCTTTCCGTTACGTTATTCCCAAAATAATGGTATTATTGAAGTCTAACTGGACATAAAAAAGGAGAAACCAATAGGAAACATTAAATTCCGGGCTAATGATCGTATCAGGGCTAACGAAGTTCGCCTTGTTGGGGCCACCGGGGAAAATATTGGAGTAGTACCGATAGAAGAAGCTCGACAGCTCGCCAGGGATGCAGAAATGGACCTGGTAGAAGTTGCGCCAAATGCCAAACCACCTGTTTGCAAGGTGATGGACCTGGGCAAATTCCTCTACGAACAGGAAAAAAAGCGCCAGAAGGCTCGCAAGTCACAGAAGATCGTGGAAGTGAAGGAAATTCGCCTGCGGCCTAAAACCACTGACCATCACGCAAACTTTAAAGTCCGTGACGCCAGAAGGTGGCTGGAAAGCAAGAAAAAGGTGAATGTCCGAGTCCAATTCCGGGGCCGCGAGGTTCATTATCCTGAGATTGCCTTCAAAATGCTGCAAGATATCGCTGAAGAGTTGAGTGATGTCGGCGTGGTAGAGCAAAGACCTTCCCGGGAAGGTTATTCCATGCTAATGGTAATAGCCCCCGCTAAAGAATAGAACTCCCGTTTATCAAATTTCCCAGATAAATTAAGTGTGGTTTTTTTACAGTCCAATCACGCACCTATCTGGGTGTGCAAAACAAGTTTGATATGGTATATTAACCGGGCTGTAAAAACCAAGTAACGCAGCTGCTGAGTGCGGCAACAGGTACCGAAAGGCAACCGGCGCCCAGGGGTCTGCAGGAGAGAAAAGAATGGCACGAGTAAAAACAGGAACGAATCGTCGACGTCGACATAAGAAGATCCTCAAGATGGCAAAAGGGAATTATGGCACGCGCAGTAAACTTTACCGCCGAGCTAACGAAGCCATGTTGAAAGCTCTCTGGTATGAATACCGAGACCGACGGACAAGGAAACGAGATCTGCGCCGGCTTTGGATCACCAGGATCAATGCCGCCGCCCGCATTAACGGATTGACCTACAGCCGCATGATCTACGGTTTGAAAGAGGCCAAGATCAACCTTAACCGCAAAATGTTGGCCGATATGGCAGTCCGCCATCCGGAAGCTTTTGCCCAGGTTGTTGAAAAGGCAAAAAAAGCCGTAGCATAAATTGATTGAGCCAAAATCAGAGAGGACAGGGTCACCTGTCCTTTTTGTTTTTAATGCTACAATCGATTCTTGAGAGGGCACAACACAATGATCACTTCCCGGCAGAATCAAAAAATCAAGAGGATCAGACAATTGACATCCCAGGCAAAATTCCGGAAAAAGGAGAATGCCTATATTGTTGAAGGGATCCGTTTATTAGAAGAAGCCCTCCAGGCAGATCAAATACCCGAGCAGGTCCTTTATTCTCCAGACCTCGATCAGAGAGGTCAGGCCCTGGTGCAAATATTCCAGGATCAACAGGTGACTTGTGAGCAGGCTGCTCTGGACGTATTAAATGCTGCCAGTGATACTGAAAATTCTCAGGGGATCATGGCTGTTTTCCCTATCGATCCGCTACCGTTACCAGACCAGAATGACCTGGTACTGATAGCTGACGAGATACGGGATCCCGGCAATCTGGGCACATTAATGAGATCTAGCCTTGCAGCGGGCGTTGATATGTTCCTTCTTTCCCCAGGATCAGTGGATCTATATTCGCCGAAAGTCATTCGGTCAGGGATGGGAGCGCATTTTCGATTACCAGCAATTACCGCTTCCTGGGAAGAAATACTCCAACTTACCTCTGGATTGGTTCTTTATCTGGCAGATATGAATCAAGGGAAGAGCTGCTGGGAAACCGACCTGACTGCCCCATTAGGAATTATCCTGGGCGGAGAAGCTCATGGTCCTGGCAAAAGTGCCCGTGAGCTCGCAAACCATTCTGTTCATATTCCCATGAACACTCATTCAGAATCGTTAAACGCGGCTGCAGCGGGAGCGATCCTTCTCTTTGAAATTCGCCGCCAGCGATACCTTCAGGAATAACTCAGAATTAATAAGTTTTTATGACTAAGAAAGAACTCCCTCTTAATCAGATTCTTCCTGGCGATGCAGTTCAGGTCATGGGTGAACTACCAGAAGACTCCATTGACCTGATCTTTGCCGATCCGCCTTATAACATGCAGATCAAAGGCAATTTAACCAGGCCAGATTTCAGCAAAGTGGAGGGAGTGGATGATGATTGGGATAAATTTGACAATTACCAGGCCTATGATGAATTCACAACAGCCTGGTTGAAAGCTGCCCGCCGGGTGTTAAAACCTGAGGGAGCTATTTGGGTCATCGGCACTTATCATAACATTTATCGGGTCGGGAAATCTCTTCAGGATTTAGGTTTCTGGGTGATCAACGAGATCATCTGGGAAAAGACCAATCCCATGCCCAACTTTAAGGGCGTTCGTTTTACAAATGCCCACGAAACCCTGATCTGGGCTAAACAGAACAAGAACTGCAAGTACACAATTAACTATCACGCTATGAAGCCCTTTAATAACGGGAAACAGATGCGCAGCACCTGGAAGCTGCCTATCTGCAAGGGAAAAGAACGCATCAGGGTCAACGGCGAAAGCGCTCATTCAACCCAAAAACCCCTCTCCCTTCTTTATCGTGTGATACTTGCATCCACAAATCCAGAAGATGTTGTGCTTGATCCTTTTTTCGGGACTGGTACAACCGGAGCAGCCGCGAAGATCCTTCACCGAAACTGGATCGGCATTGAGAGTGACCCAACTTATATACCCATCGCGCAGGAGCGTATAAAACGGATCAAGATCGAAGATTACAGTTCCGAAGCCTTTGATATCAGGGATGAAAAAAGGCTCGCGCCCCGGGTTCCATTTTCACGATTACTTGAAACTGGATACATCAAACCCGGTCAATCTCTTTACTTTAATCAGGACCAAAAAATGGCTGCGAAAGTCAAACCCAATGGCATTCTCCATTTCGGGAAATTTGAAGGCTCGATCCACCAGACAACCAAACACATTCTGAATGGCAAACCTGCCAACGGGTGGTTGTACTGGTTTGTAAAAGACAAACAGGGCGTTTATACCTGTATTGATATGATCAGGGAAAATTACCGTAAAGATCAAAATCTCTCACACACCGAAAAAGACAAAAACTCCTAAAACCAGAATCCAGATTAAATATTATGAAAATTCGTTCAGTGACCTTATTTGACAATCCCGGCCAATCCATAAGATCGGATTTCCTCCTATTGGTCGAGAAATTCAACCAGGAAGTAAAAGCAGCATTCCAGGATTCTAGTATTGAAGTGCAGACAATCCGTTTCGCCACACCTCCTTATCCGATTCTTCTGAAAAGTATGGGACCAGACCAGGTGATAGATTATGCCATCCAGTTGGAAGGAACCTTGAATAGTTTGGGGTACGAGTACCTCTCGTTGGGTCCTGCCCTGCCGGATTACCCTGATAGCTATAGTTTGATACCGGATTTGATCGATTCAACTGAGAACACTTTCTGTTCCGGGTTGATGACCGATCCTGAAAAAGGAGTATCCCTTCCAGCTGTTAGAAGCTGCGGCGAAGTCATCCACCGGTTAACACCATTGGATCCAAATGGGTTTTCTAACTTATTTTTCGCTGCCCTGGGTAATGTCCCGGCCGGAGCTCCATTTTTTCCCGCTGCGTATCACCACAACGGACAACCTTCTTTCTCCATTGCTGTTGAAGGCGCAGATCTGGCGGTTCAAGCATTCACAGGATCTCCCTCATTTGAAGAGGCCCGGAATGAATTAAGAACAAAGCTTGAAGATCTGAATGATAGCTTAGTCCTAATAGCCGATCTTATAGAGAAAACTACTGGAGTGGAGTTTACTGGAATTGATTATTCGTTAGCCCCATTTCCAGAAAGGGATTTATCGATCGGTGGGGCCCTGGAAAATCTTGGCCTGAAGGAAATTGGGCAGCACGGATCCCTGGCAGCTGCCGCATTTCTGGCTGACACTATTGACCAAGCGGATATTCAAAGGACCGGATTCAGCGGATTAATGCTGCCAGTTCTGGAAGATTCGATCCTTGCAGAACGTGCAGCAGAAGGTACTCTTACGGTTAAAGACCTGTTGCTATATTCCGCAGTGTGCGGTACCGGTCTGGATACAGTCCCTCTCCCAGGAGATATCAACGCGGACCAGATCAGTTCGATATTGATGGACCTGGCTGCTCTCTCGCTCAGGTTAGATAAACCTCTCACCGCCAGGTTGATGCCCATTCCCGGGAAAAAGGCCGGAGACAACACCAACTTTGACTTTCCTTTTTTTGCAAACAGCAAAGTGATGGCAGGTGAAACAAAGGGAATGTCAGGTTTGTTTATGACTGATGGCTTTTTAGATATTCAACCGCGAAAGAGGGGATAAGATAAGGATTACGGATATATGGGGGAAGAATAATAACAATGGCATTGCGAGAAGCCCGAGCAAAGCGAGGGCGACGTAGCAATCTCAGCTTCATCCATCTGAAATATTTATATATATAACAAAAGGTTCGTTAGCGGGGCAATCCCGTTCGGAAATCATTCAAAATTACCTCATAATGCCAGTGTGAGATTATCGAGATTGCTTCCCTTCGTTTTCGCTCTGGGCAGGCTGTCGTCCTGCTCCCTCCTCGCAATGACAGGAAGAGCGACGCAGCGCGTCGCCCCTACAGTCCTCTATAATCTAATCGCCATATACCTTACACCTTACACCTTACACCTTACACCTTACATCTTACTACTTACGTATTTAAATCTCCCGCACTGCTCCCTGAATATATTCCAGGCGCGCTTCAGCCAATCCCGGCAGAGCCTGTAGTGCGAAAAATGGACCTGACCCTTCAATCACCAGAGAGGCTGCAACACTGCCATACAAAACCGCCTGAAGGGGATCAAAAGTCCGTCGGTAACCAGCCAGGAAACCGCCTGAGAAGGCACTTCCTATACCACCTGGATTTTTAACCCGGGCAGGGTAAGCAGTGATCTCCCATTTCCTCCCTGATGCTGTATCGTATAAATACTGCCCGGCAGCACCCCGCTTTATGATTACTAGTTCACATCCGAAACGACCCAGATCAGCTGCAATCTCCCAAAGATCTACTGATCTACCTTTATAAAGGTTTAACAGATCCCTTTCTTCTGGCATAAAAGCAGTCAAACCTGTAATCAAAGCTGGGATATCTCCAATATGGACAGAATCCATATATGAAGAAGAAGGATCAAGAGTGATCGTAGAGAATCCTTGCTGGCGCAGCAGCGCCGGAAGCAGGTTATGTGATAAGTAATCTAACGGGCATAGATGAGCTGCTGTTGCACCCAGATAACTAGAAGGGACATCACTTCCTTGAATGGCAGTGATTTTTGCTGAACGTCGAGTACTCGGTTCTAGATCCAGATCTTGATAGCCAATCAAACCGGGCGGCATGGCTAAACCCAGGCGCGATAAATGGGGAATGGGGTTTCCAACCAGATCATTGGTGTTTTTTTGCTGGATAATACAAGATCTCAAGTCTACTGCCTGAGGGAGAACTACAACTCCATTTACATCAATTCCCTGATTGGAAAAGTTTTCTAGCCAGGTTTGTGGGAAATCTTCCCCAACCCGGGTCATTATTCCCGGGGTCTGTTCTTTTTCCCAGACCAGGTATCCCACTGCGGCATAAAGGGCATTACCTCCCGGGGCGTCCAAGATCCAATCTTCTTCAGCGGTTAGATAATATTCCCGTCGGAATTCCCCCACAAAGACATCCCGGGGTGTGGGATTTCGGTGAGTCATAAATGAGAAATGATCCAGAAATCTAGACTAGTTGCCCAGGCTGGAAATTTGTCTCAAGAAAGTAATAATGGAACCCCCAATTTTGATCCCATCACCAGCAGTGAGTTGAATTTCCTCACCTTCTTCTATGCGTTTATTGAGTAAATATCCCGCACCGGCGCCTGTGATTGCTCCAAAGAGAGCACCTAGGATGATGTATAGAAAATTACTGGATTTATTTTCCTGATCCTGATTTTCAACGTTCATAACAACTTACCACCTTTATCAATCGATCTGAACTTCGGAGTTATCCTTAGAGAAAATACGCCGGATTCCTGCCCGAAGAGCAGCTGGTCGGACTACTGGTACAGCCGCAATTTCCGATATTGCCTGAACACTTTTCTGGACCCATTCTAATTTATCCAGGATCCACCCAGTGATTGATGGCAAACCCTGGATGATCTTTATTACCAAGGCGATCAACGCTCCCAGCAGCAGCATCACCAATAAAGAGCTGAACAAAACCGGGATGACTAATAACACAGTGGATATTTCCGCGAACCTGGAAATATTCCCGGGGCTTGTATATAGAATTATCCAGATGCCCAGCAGTAGGAGCAGCATTGTTCCAATCAGTGTTGGAAAGATGATCTGCCAAAAAAACGAGCCCGCCGGAGATTTTTTCTTTTCTGCCATGATACCGATATTGTAGCACGGATTTAGTACCAGCCCTTCAGCGCCATCAGCGTTATCCAACTGCTCTAATTATTAACTCCATTCCCAATTTTTACTTGTTTTTTACATCTCCCTAAATATTCCTTAACAATTGATCTGTATCCTTTAAATAAACCCAAAAAGGATAAGTAATGAACAGTGTTTTGTTAAGTGACCAAAAAACGCTTCAGCATTTTGACCCCGATGTTTTTCCAGTATCTGGTAGCGTTCAGTGGTCACTTCAGTCCAGGCTTAACCAATTTTCACCCATCTATCTGGGCCAATTGGGTAGTGCAGCCTTGATGGACCGCCAGGAAACCAAATACATCTTCCAGAGAGATCAAATTATTAATTTACTCCCTGAGCTAGTAACCGAATACCAAATTCTGGAAATCAAGGGGCGGCGGATCTGTAGTTACCGGACAGTGTATTACGATACAGCCGATTTCCATTTCTTCCAGCAGCATCAAAACGGCTCTGGCCAACGCTGGAAGATCCGCCAACGGACTTATCTGGACTCACAGGCCAACTTCCTGGAAGTGAAATACAAAGACAACCGGAAAAGAACCAGGAAGAGCAGGATCCAAACAGAACTCAATTTGGATCGCTTTCTTGAGAATGAGAACGCATTTTTATCAGCAAATGCGCCCTACTACATGGCAGAGCTTTATCCCAAGCTTGAGGTTTGGTATACCCGCACAACCTTGGTGAAGAACGATGGCCTGGAAAGGGTTACCCTGGACAGCCAACTTAATTATTCCAATGGGAAAATCAGTCAGGATTTGGAAGGATTGATGATCGCGGAAATTAAACAGGCATCTTACAATCCAACGTCTCCCTTCATGGCCCAAATCAAAACGGGAGGGATTCGCCCTTCTCCATTCAGTAAATACTGTATCGGGATCAGCTTGTTATACCCGAAGATCAAACACAATCGATTCAAACCCATTCTTCAGCGGGTCAACAGCCTGATGGAAGGAGATTCTACAAATGAACGGACTCAGTGATTTCCTGATCGCCTTCGGGCTGAATCTGGTTACGTCAATCATTATCGTGCGCTGGATCTATTATCCAAAACACCGTAGTAAAAAATACGTTTTCACCTTTTTAGCATTTAACCTGATCATCTTCCTGGTGCTAAGTATGATGACCAGCGTTGAAATGAGCATCGGGGTAGGTTTTGGTCTTTTTGCTATCTTCTCGGTATTAAGGTATCGCACGAACCCAATTCCCATCCGGGAAATGACCTACCTGTTCATCATCGCTGCCCTACCAGTCATGAACGCAACAGCAGCAACAGGAGATTACTGGGCCAAATTGCTGATAGCAAATTTATCAGTGATCTGCATTCTATTCATCCTTGAAAACGAGTGGGGCTTCACCTTTGAGTCATCCAAAACCATAACCTACGAAAAGATCAATCTCATCCGGCCGGAAAATCGCGTTCTACTACTGGAAGATCTTGAAGAAAGAACTGGATTGATCATAAAACGTCTGGAAGTCGGAAAAATCAATTTCCTGCGCGATACAGCCACTATCCGTGTCTACTATGACAACGGCGAACAGCTAAACAGGTTCCAGATCCCGGAAGAAACGGGAGAAGCTAAAAATCAGCAGGATCTTTTATTCACAGATTAATTTGTTAAAGGAAAAAATGATGAAAAAGACCAAAACGATCTTCTATTCCTTATTGATCACTTTAATACTGATCTCCGCCTGCAGTACGCCAGCAGCGGCAGGGTCAATTGAAAATTCAGACAATTTACCTTCCGGGGGAGTTGAATCCATTTCTGAAAACAACCAGGGTGAGCCGGATCAGGATCCAACCAGCGATGGACCTGATTATGATGTGGTGTTTCCCCAGGATGCAGTAAATGAGATCACCATCACGATCTCATCCGAAAATTGGGACCTGATGCTGGAAGACATGACTGCAATTTATGGCGAACAAGGCAACGGGCAGAGAGCTGGCCCAGTCGGTAGGCCGGGGCAGGCCCCCGGAGATGTCCAGAAACCCGCCGTTGATGGGCAGAACCCACCACCCGCAATGAGACCTGAGCGTCCCGGGGAGGGAATGATGGGCAGCACTGAGGATAAAAACCCTGTTTGGGTGGATGCTGAGTTTTCCTTTGATGGCGAAAGCTGGGAACATATTGGCATCCGGTTTAAGGGCAATTCCAGCCTGCGATCAACCTGGGGCAGCGGTTCATTAAAACTGCCCTTCAAACTTGACTTTGATCAGTATGAAGATGAGTATCCTGAAACGGAGGACCAGCGATTTTACGGATTCAAACAATTAAGTTTTGCATCCAATTATCGAGACGATTCCGCGCTGAGAGAAAAAATTGCCGCGGATCTCTTCAGAGAAGCTGGGGTGCCATCCGCTCAGACTGCATACTATGCAGTGAATATTGATTATGGTGAGGGCCCGGTCTATTTTGGGCTCTATACCGCTGTAGAAGTCGTGGACGACACCCTAATTGAGACCCAATTCAGCGATGATAACGGCAATGTCTATAAACCTGACGGCGCAGGGGCAACCTTCGCGGCTGGTTCATTTTCGGAAGGATCCTTTGACAAGGAAACTAACCAGAATGAAGATGATTACAGCGATATCCTGGATTTATTCGATATTCTGCATGATCAAACCCGAATTTCTGACCCGGAAAACTGGAGGGAAAATTTAGAAGCCGTATTTGACGTGGATACTTTCCTCAATTGGCTGGCCGTGAATACAGTGATCCAGAATTGGGATACCTATGGTGTTATGCAGCATAACTACTACCTGTACAACGATCCTGATACCGGCAAACTAGTCTGGATCCCCTGGGATAATAACGAGTCCTTTAAAACAAATGGTCAGATGAGAGATAGAGAAACCCTTCATCTGGATCTCAGCGGGGTTGGCGAAAAGTGGCCGCTGGTAAGTTATCTACGGGATGATCCGGTGTAC
>Ga0209013_10004087_pt1 | contig 12855 bp, 11 predicted proteins | sample Cruoilmetagenom2_FD_187291 | JGI IMG/M metagenome (GOLD analysis project Ga0209013, IMG submission 187291) | Oil polluted marine microbial communities from Coal Oil Point, Santa Barbara, California, USA - Sample 2 (SPAdes) (version 2) | ecosystem: Environmental > Aquatic > Marine > Oil seeps ... | reverse complement strand
TACAAAATAAGTAGTGGGGGACACCACGAAATTTACTGAATTTCCGTTGCCATTATCAACCGACATTAATGTATAACAACCTTCTCCTTCACCATTAGCCCCTATCATAAAATCACTAATCCTGGTAACGGTACCCTGAAAAGCTTGAAAATTTACCATACTCAAACCTCCATCGCTATTTAAACACGCACTTATACATGTTATGCATTTGAATGGTTTTGTGTTATCTAAATTTATTATTTAGAATTACCCAAATTTACTTTGTATAAATTGTAGATTACATTAAATATTCATAATAAGGCTCTTCTTGTTTTGTATCCTCAAACCACTTCATACTCACATAGGTGAACCCGATTTTTTCTAAAATCTTTAATGAACCTATGTTTTGTGGATCTGCTGATGCAGTGATTATTCTAATATTTCCTTTGTTTTTAGCTAGCTTAAGGCAAGCTGCAGCTGCTTCAGATGCAAAACCTTTTCCCCAAGATTTCTTACTAAAATGATAAATTAACTCTATTACTCCCGTCGAATCAGTTGGATTAAAACCAGCTGCTCCTATTACTAGATCCGATTCTTTTTCTATTACTGCATAAACGGATAAACCTCTATCTTCATGTAATTTACGATATCCCTCTATAACTTTGGGAAGTAATTCATGTGCAGAAGGCCCATCACATAATGACATGACTTCTTCGTCCCCCCAAAATTGCTGAGCGGCTTCCACATGTGATTGTTCAAATACACATAAATATAATCGCTCTGTTTCACCAATAACTTTCATGTTGTACAACTCCCAAGCTAAAATCGTTTCTTGTTCACAATATTAATCGCTTTCCCAGTATTGGCAAAATGCCATTTAGTAATAGACTTGAGAAACTCTTCTCCATGCTTCAAATAAATTTTCGCTGCTATTTCATCAACCTTAGCACTTGCTCCTTTAGGTATCGTCGTACCCGCTATTTCGGTCAGACGATCCATTTCCTTCAAGAAAGCATATCTCGCTATGATTGATGCTGCTGCAACAGATACGTGAAGTTGCTCTGCTTTTGTAGAAAACAAAACATTTTCTCGGACGATTTCTTTCTCCGTTTTAATATGATTATAGTAAATACCGCGCTCCGCAAACTGATCGATTAATATATATGCCGGTTTTTCTGAGTCCATTTTTTTCAGTACATGCTTTAATGCTTGGTTATGCATAAGTGCTTTTATCTTACCTTGAGACGACCCACGAGACTGTATGTCATTGTATTTTTCGTTTTTCAATACGAGGACACTATGTGTTAAAGTCGCCATTAAGTCAGGTGCCATTTTACGCATTATGTCATCTGTAAGCATTTTGGAATCCTTCACTCCTAAAGCTTTAACTAGCTCGACTTGTTCTGAACTGACAAAACATGCTGCAACTGTAATGGGACCAAAATAATCTCCAGTACCAGTTTCATCTGAACCTAGAACCGATAAGGTTGCAAAGTTAGGAGGTAAAAGATCTCCCTTCGCACCAGTTGTTGTAGTTTTAGTCGAACTTGTACCCCAAAGGGAAGCTTCGCGCGTAGAACCGTTTCCTTGAAACATCACCTTGCCAGATTTATAAATAGTAATGGCTGTATCTGCAAGCTTTGCTGCAAAAATAACCCCAGGAGCAGACCTCTCTACCTTAAATTTCATATAATGCGATTTAACTTTTTCGATTTCGTTTGGTTTCAATAATAAGACTGTATTTGACATTCGTTCGTTCCTTTCTTCACATAGCAATCTATTTCGTGTTATTATTAGTATTAGGATTTTCTGAGGAGGGTTATGGCTTTGTCAGAACAAGAAAAAACACGAATTTCGGTTGATATATATGGACAGAATTATAAAATGGTAGGTTCTGAATCGTCGGGCCATATGAGACTAGTAGCATCAATGGTTGATGATAAAATGAGAGAAATAAATTCACATAACAGTCAACTAGATATTGCAAAACTTGCTGTACTCACAGCTGTGAATGCTGTAAATGATTACATAAAAGTAAAAGAACAATTAGAACTCTTAGAAGAAGAATTGAAAAGATTAAAGGACTGAAAACATGTTAGATATAATTATATTAATATTACTTGTCGGTGGTTTAATCACTGGCGCAAAACGAGGGTTAATCGTTCAACTAATCCACATGACTGGCTTTATCATTGCATTAGTAGTGGCTTATTCTTATTATAAACCACTTGCAGATAAATTTGTTTTATGGATTCCGTTTCCTGCTGTAACGGCTGGTGCTAAATTGACAATCGCCGTGGAGAGTTTAGATTTAGCACAAACTTTTTATCGGATTATTGCTTTTGCACTCATTTTTATCGTGGTGAAGTTCGCCTTGCAAATGATTGCATCTATGTTTGATTTTTTGAAGTATTTACCGATTTTAGGGTTTATAAGCAATATGGTGGGTGCAGTTTTAGGACTTATTGAATTTTATTTTATTATGTTTGTCTTATTGTATGTACTTGCTCTTTTACCAATCGATATGATTCAAAATTTAATATCAGGTTCAGTTTTAACTGGATGGATGTTAGAACACACGCCTATCCTGTCGGAGATGGTTAAAAATTGGTGGTATATTTATATTGAAAAGTAACTTCTCTCAATAGAGGGAAGTTTTTTTGAAGTTAGCTATATTGGTTAATTGAGAAGAAAGAGGTGTTTTCGTTGGATAAGAAGACGATTATTAAAACATTAGAAAGAATAGCTTTATATATGGAATTGCAAGGTGAAAATCCTTTTAAAGTATCTGCCTTTCGAAAGGCTGCACAGGTGTTGGAATTAGATGACCGAAGCCTTTCTGAAATGGATAATATCTCCTCCTTAAAAGGGATTGGAGCAGCAACAGGAGCTGTAATAGAGGATTTAATCACTAAAGGAGAATCTTCTTTGCTTGTAGAATTACAACAAACAGTTCCTAGTGGATTACTTCCGATGCTTAAAATACCTGGACTTGGTGGTAAAAAAATTGCCAAGCTATACAAGGAATTACATATCGATTCCATTGATGCGTTAAAGCTTGCATGTGAAGAAGGTAAAGTCCAAAGTCTTCCTGGATTTGCTAAGAAGACAGAAGAAAAAATATTACTAGAAATAGTGAACCTTCAGTCTAAACCAGAAAGAACTGCTGTATGGCAAATTGAACCTATCGTAGATCTTATCGAACACAAATTGGCTTCTATAGCTTTAATTGATAAGTTTTCTGTTGCCGGGTCTTATAGAAGAGTTAAAGAAGCGAGTAAGGACATTGACTTTATCATCGCTACAAGTTCTCCTCAAGAAGTTAGAGAAGAATTGTTAAAAATACTTCCTGTACAGAAAATAATTGCAGCTGGAGATACGAAAGTTTCTGTCACGCTAGATGCAGAAGTCGAAATAGATGTCGATTTCCGACTGGTGGAACTAAAACAATTTGCTTCTGCATTAAATCATTTCACTGGCTCAAAGGACCATAATATAAAAATGCGTCAAATTGCTAAAGACCAAGGAAAGAAAATTAGTGAATATGGTGTGGAATTAGCGGATGGAAGTGTAGAGCATTTTGAATCGGAAGAAGACTTTTATGCTTACTTTGATTTGCCTTTCATACCTCCAACAGTTCGAGAAGATGGATCGGAATTTTCCAAATTAGATCAGCTGCCTTCATTAGTGAAGTTAAATGATATAAAAGGCGATTTTCATATGCATAGCACTTGGTCGGACGGGGCTCATTCTATAGAAGAAATGGTGGAAGCTTGCCGAGTAAAAGGCTACTCACATATGGTGATTACTGATCACTCTAATTATCTCAAAGTTGCTAACGGACTTTCGAAGGAAAGATTATTAAACCAAATAGATATTATTCACTCTCTAAACGAAAAGTACACTGATATTGAAATATTTACGGGGACCGAAATGGACATACTACCAGATGGTTCACTCGATTTTGAAGATGATGTGCTTTCACAACTAGATTTTGTTATAGCTTCTATCCATTCAAGTTTTAGCCAACCGCAAGAAAAGATTATGGAAAGACTCTTAAATGCGTTGAAAAACCCATATGTACACATGATTGCTCATCCAACGGGAAGAATAATCGAACAAAGAGATGGTTATAATCCAGATGTTCCTACTCTGATAAAATGGGCTAAGGAAAACGGTAAGATTTTAGAGTTAAATGCTAGTCCTTATCGTCTCGATTTGAATACGGAATACTTAAAGTTAGCCCAAGAAAAAGGCGTACCAATAGCGATAAACACAGATGCACATCATATCGATCAGCTAAAATATATGGATATTGGTGTACGTTATGCACAAAAAGCCTGGTTACACAAAGAAAATATAGTGAACACTTGGTCGTTGGAGAAGTTTAAAGAATATATACAGAAATAATTAGGAGGTGACTCAGTTGATAGCTGAAAGAGCATTAAGGACATTAGAGTATTTTAAAATTAGAGATGAAGTTTCCAATTATTGTACTTCATCTATTGGGAGAAGCCATATAGATAATCTAATTCCTTCCGTTGAGTTTACAGTAGTGAAAAAGTTGTTAGAGGAAATGGATGAAGGAATGACAATACTTCGGTTACGAGGCAATGTTCCAATGGGTGGGATGACAGATATTCGACCTCATGCTAAACGTGCCCAAATTGGGGGTATGCTTAGTCCAACAGAACTAATGGAGATCGCAAGTACTATTAGAGCTAGTAAAATCTTACGTCAATTTTTAGAAAATGTAGCGGAATCCGAAGATGTGAAGATCCCCCACTTTATAGAGAAAAAAGAGGCTATTCCGATTTTAACAGCCCTTGAACATGAGATTAATGATTGTATTGATGAAAACGGCGCAGTGTTAGATAGCGCAAGTAGTACTTTGCGTTCTATTCGCCAACAATTACGCATTCAAGTAAGTCGTGTGCGTGAAAAGCTAGAAAGTTATACTAGAGGGGCAAATGCTGCGAAAATGTTATCAGATTCGATTATTACTATCCGAAATGATCGATATGTGATTCCTGTAAAATCCGAGTATCGTAGTCATTACGGTGGAATTATCCATGACCAATCCTCTTCAGGACAAACATTGTTTGTGGAACCTTCAGCAGTAGTGCAAATAAATAATGATATCAGAAGTTTAAGAGTGAAAGAACAGGAAGAGATTAATCGTATCCTTATCAAATTGACAGCTGAAGTAGAAATAGTTGGTCATGATATTTTTGTATTAGTAAGTGTACTAGGAGAAATTGATGTTATTTTAGCTAAAGCAAAATATGGTCAAGCCCAAAAATGTACGATGCCAATCATTAATAACGAGGGATATATTCGTTTAGTAAAGGCTAGACACCCACTTATTCCACTGGAAACAGCTGTGCCAAATACGATTGAATTCGGCAAAGACATTACCACTATTGTCATCACTGGGCCGAATACTGGGGGTAAAACAGTTACACTGAAAACAGTTGGACTTTGTACATTAATGGCGCAAAGTGGACTACCTATTCCTGCATTGGATGGCTCAGAAGTGGCATTATTTGAATCGGTCTTTGCAGATATCGGAGATGAGCAATCTATTGAACAGAGTTTAAGTACTTTTTCTTCTCATATGGTTAATATTGTGGATATTTTAAAAAAGTATGACGATAAATCATTAATCATATTTGATGAACTTGGAGCAGGAACCGATCCTCAAGAAGGTGCTGCGCTTGCTATTTCTATATTGGATGCAGTACATGGGACCGGAGCACGAGTAATGGCTACAACACATTATCCTGAACTAAAGGCTTATGGATACAATAGACCTGGCGTTGCCAATGCAAGTGTTGAGTTCGATATTGAAACGTTAAGTCCAACTTATAAACTGTTAATAGGAGTGCCTGGTAGAAGTAATGCTTTTGAAATTTCCGAGCGACTTGGGTTACCAGCGTATATTATTAACCAAGCACAAACTTTTACAGGGACAGATCGTGGTGAAGTGAACTCTATGATTGCATCTCTGGAGAACAGTCGTCGACAAGCAGAAAAAGATGCAGAAGAAACGGAAGCCCACTTAGCAGAAGCACGTAAAGTTAAAGCGGATGTTGAACTGAGATTAGCAGAACTAGAACAGAGCAAAGAAAAACTAGAACAAAAAGCAAAAGATAAAGCGAAGAAAATTGTAGATGAAGCTAGACGAGAAGCAGAAGATATCATAAGTGAACTGCGGAAAATGCAGTCTAATACACATAACTTCGTTAAAGAGCATGAACTAATCGATGCTAAAAAGCGTTTAGATGCTGCTTTACCAGATAATCCAGTATTGAAGAAGCAAAAGAAATTAAACGAAATGGCAAAAGAGTTGAAATCTGGAGATGAAGTGAAAGTATTGAGCTTCGGACAAAAAGGGACTCTACTTGAGAAATTGTCTAAGACAGAGTGGTCTGTTCAGATTGGTATGCTAAAAATGAAATTAGACGAATCTGACCTTGAGTTTGTAAAACCTGAAAAACAAAAGCAAACTGTCTCAGTGAATTCAATCCGTGGAAGAGACACTAATGTAAAATTAGAGTTAGATCTTCGAGGAGAACGCTATGAGGATGCCATCATGCGTACAGAAAAATATTTAGACGATGCACTTCTTTCAAACTACCCAAGAATCTCTATTATTCATGGAAAAGGCACAGGTGTGTTAAGACAAGCAATACAACAGTTTTTGAAAAACCATTCTCGCGTGAAAAGTTATCGTTTCGGTGAAGCTGGTGAAGGTGGGCATGGTGTAACGGTTGTTGAACTAAAATAAAGTAGAAAAAATGAAACTTTTTTGCGGGCTCTCCGTATAGAAGGAAAAGTGTAAAAGGGGTTTTAAACATGCTTCTATCCAGTTTCTGGTCAAACCCACTCGTAGAGTCTGCAGGTTATTTTAGTGTGGTAATTTTATGCTTACTCGTTTCGATGGTTATTTTTGAAATAGTCACGAAGTATAAAAATTGGGAAGAAATAAGAAAAGGTAATGTAGCAGTTGCACTTGCTACTGGTGGGAAAATTTTTGGTGTATGTAATATATTTAGGTATTCCATTGAACAACATAACTCATTATTCGAAATGGTTGGTTGGGGTTTATTTGGTTTTACACTATTAATAATTGCTTACTTATTGTTTGAATTTTTAACGCCAACCTTTAATGTTGATAAGGAAATCGAAAACGATAATCGTTCAATTGGATTTATTTCACTAGTTATTTCTGTTGGGCTATCATTTGTTATTGGTGCAAGTATTTCTTAGGAGCGGTTGAAATGGAAAAATTGTCGAAAATTTTATTGGCTGTTGGCTTACTTTTTGTCTTAGTAGGTATAATATATGTCGTAACAAATTAATATAATAACTTAATAACGTATTTAAAGACTGTGATGTAACACTTTTCATCTTAATGATAAAGAAGTGAACTTTGCAGTCTTTTTATATTTTATGTTAAGCGTGAGAAAGAAATATCTGTTTTAAACGAGAAAAAGACGGTCAAAAGTGCGTTTAAGTAAGGTATTTATATTGTAGTAAGGAAGGATTAGTTTTTTAAAAAGCAGATAAAACTATTAGACTAGAAAACTTTGAAAACTCTTTTCAATAAAGAATTGAATTGTCATTCATTTTTCTCTATAATTAAAAATAGGAATATTCACGCTATTAAAAACAAAGGGGGCATTAATATGACTGAAAAGCCGTGGTTAGCACAATATCCACCAGAAATTCCACATACGCTTGACTATGAACACATTCCTGTTCAAGAATATCTGACGAGAGCGTATAAGAAATTTCCGACAAAAATTGCGATACATTTCATGGGGAGAGATTTATCGTACAAAGAGCTATATGAGTCTTCTTTAAAATTTGCTAACTATTTACAATCCATTGGTATTCAAAAAGGAGATAGAGTAGCAATTATGCTACCGAACTGTCCACAAGGGGTAATCGGATATTACGGAGCACTATATGCGGGGGCAATAGTTGTTCAAACAAATCCTCTTTATACGGAAAGAGAAATAGCTTATCAAATGAAGGACTCTGGTGCAAAAGTTATTTTAGCTATGGATATATTATATCCACGGGTTACAAAAGTTTTAAAAGATACGAGCCTAGAGAATATTATTGTTACTGGTATTAAAGATTACCTACCATTTCCTAAAAATCTTGTTTATCCTTTTATCCAGAAGAAACAATATGGGTTTAGTGTAAAGGTAGAGCATCGAGGCATCAATCATCTATTCACTGAAATTATGAAAGTTGGAAAAGCTGAACCGATTAGTATGTCTTTTGATTTTGACGAGGATATAGCACTTTTACAATATACTGGTGGTACAACAGGATTTCCAAAAGGAGTTATGCTTACGCATAAAAACTTAGTAACAAATACTACTATGTGTACGGCGTGGAATTACAAGGCAATAGAAGGCGAAGAAAGTATATTAGGAGTTCTTCCATTCTTCCATGTATATGGAATGACTACTGTATTAATCTTTTCTGTTATGCTAGGTAATAGAATGGTATTGTTACCTAAATTTGATGTAGAAACTGCACTAAAAACAATTGATAAGCAAAAACCAACGATATTCCCAGGAGCTCCAACGATTTATATTGGATTATTGAATCATCCAGATATACAAAAATATGATTTATCTTCAATTGTAGCTTGTTTAAGTGGCTCTGCTCCTTTACCATTAGAGGTACAAGAAAAGTTTGAAAAAGTTACTGGTGGTAGATTGGTAGAGGGATATGGCTTAACAGAAACCTCTCCAGTGACACATGCGAACCTAATTTATGCAGAAGATCGTATTAAAGGCTCAGTAGGAATTCCTTGGCCAGATACAGAAGCAGCGATTTTCGCAGTCGATTCAACAACACCATTACCATTTGGGGAAATTGGAGAAATAGCAGTTAAAGGGCCTCAAGTGATGAAGGGATACTGGAATCGTCCAGAAGATACTGCAATGACTCTGCGTGATGGTTGGTTCTTAACTGGTGATTTGGGGTATATGGATGAAAGCGGTTACTTTTATGTAGTTGATCGCAAAAAAGATTTAATCATTGCGGGTGGTTATAATATCTATCCGAGGGATGTTGAAGAAGTTCTATATGAACATTCTGCAATTCAAGAATGTGTTGTTGCTGGAGTGCCAGATCCATATAGAGGGGAAACGGTAAAAGCATTTATCGTACTTAAAGAGGGAGCTTCTGTGACAGAAGAGGAGTTAAATACTTTTTGTCGTGAAAACTTGGCAGCGTTTAAAGTACCAAGAATTTACGAGTTCAGAGCGGAACTTCCGAAAACTGCAGTAGGTAAGATTTTGAGAAGAACTTTAATAGAAGAAGAGAAAGCGAAACAAAAAGTAACAGTACAAAGTTAATTGATTATTGACAATCGACAAAATTGAATATAATATAAAAATATGAATGAATCATCATTCATATTTTTATTTTATTTAAATAAAGTATTAAACTATTTAAATAAAGTAAAAGCCTCTAAAGAATGTCAGAGATTTTGGAGCTATTGGAAAAGGGCGAGAACCGTATTCATACGACAACGGCTATTTAACTGTATATGCAGACCTTATACAATTCAAAATCTAGACGAATAATTCTTTGAGGTATTTGAACAATTGGTGGTGAATTCATAATGAAGAAGGACAAACCAAAGTATAAGCAAATTATTGACGCGGCAATTATTGTTATCGCTGAAAATGGGTATCACCAGTCACAGGTTTCTAAAATAGCTAAACAAGCTGGAGTAGCTGATGGGACAATTTACTTGTATTTTAAAAACAAAGAAGAAATTTTAGTCTCGGTTTTTGAAGAAAAAATGGAGATATTTGCACACAATTTAAAAGAAATTATTCAACAGGAAATTAGTTCCTCCGAAAAGCTATATAAAATGATTGAAAATCATTTCGTAGTATTATCAAGTGATCATCATTTAGCGACGGTCACCCAGTTGGAATTGAGACAAGCCAATTTAGCGTTGAGATTACGAATAAATGCAGTTTTAAGAAATTACTTAGTATTGTTAGATACCATTTTAAAAGAAGGAATAGAGCAAGGCGAATTTGATCGTACGATTGATATTCGCTTAGCAAGACAAATGGTTTTTGGTACAATTGATGAGACGACTACTACTTGGGTCATGAACGAGCATAAATACAACTTAGTTGATCTGACCGGTAAAGTACATCGTCTATTGTTAAATGGTGTGAAAGGTTAACGAAGGGGAGTGGGAAGATGGAATTTCTATCATGGACTATAGAAGACGGCGTAGCTACCGTCATTCTGAATCGTCCGCCAGCAAATGCTTTAGCAAGAGGGGTTATTTTAGAAGTAAATGAGCTGCTAGATGCAGTAGAAAATGATGATGCCGTTCGAGCAATTTTGCTCAAAGGGGAAGGCAGATTTTTCTCTGCAGGTGCTGATATTAAAGAATTCACTTCAATTACATCAGGAGCTGCATTCTCTGAACTTGCTGCAAGTGGGCAAACAATTTTCGAAAGAGTGGAAACTTTCTCGAAACCTGTAATCGCAGCAATTCATGGTGCTGCACTTGGTGGAGGACTGGAACTTGCGATGAGTTGTCATATTCGACTTGTAGCTGATAATGCGAAGCTCGGATTACCTGAGTTACAGTTAGGCTTAATACCAGGCTTTGCAGGAACGCAACGACTACCTCGCTATGTTGGGTTTGCGAAAGCAGCAGAAATGTTGCTAACAAGTGATCCGATTAGTGGTAAAGAGGCAGCTCAGTTAGGGCTTGCTAATCATGCTTACCCAGAAGAAGAATTATTCGAGCAGGCAAACAAGCTTGCAGTGAAAATTGCGAAGAAGAGCCCTATTGCTGTCAAAAACGCATTAGAAATGCTTCAGTTTGCTAAACCAGCATCTTATTATGAAGGTGTGAAAGCAGAAGCAAATGCTTTTGGAACTGTATTTGTTTCAGAAGATGCAAAAGAAGGTATTTCTGCATTTATTGAAAAAAGAGAACCTGTATTTAAAGGTAAATAATATTTTACATTGGGAGGATATCTAAATGAACATTTATGTATTAGTAAAGCGTACGTTTGATACTGAGGAGAAAATCGTTGTTAGCGGGGGGAAAATTCAAGAAGATGGTGCCGAGTTCATCATTAATCCATACGATGAGTATGCAATTGAAGAAGCAATTCAAGTTCGTGACGCTCAAGGTGGAGAAGTAACAGTTCTTACGATGGGTGGAGAGGATGCTGAGAAGCAACTTCGTACAGCATTAGCAATGGGCGCAGATAAAGCGGTTCTTATAAATATTGAAGATGATGTAGAAGAGTTAGATCAATTTACAGCTGCACATATTATCTCGGAATACTTAAAAGATAAAAATGCAGATTTAATATTAGCAGGTAATGTAGCGATTGATGGAGGGTCTGGACAAGTAGGACCACGTGTTGCTGAAAGTTTAGGTATTAACTATGTAACTACTATCACAAACTTAGAGATTAATGGTACTACTGTTACGATTAAACGTGATGTTGAAGGAGATACAGAAGTATTAGAAACTTCTTTACCATTATTAGTTACTGCGCAACAAGGTCTAAATGAACCTCGTTACCCATCTCTTCCAGGAATTATGAAGGCAAAGAAAAAGCCTTTAGAAGAAGTGGAATTAGATGACTTAGATATAGATGAAGATGATGTAGAAGCAAAAACAGAAACAATTGAAATTTACCTACCTCCTAAAAAGGAAGCTGGAAAAGTATTAGAAGGCGAGCTAGCTGATCAAGTAAAAGAGTTAGTTCATTTACTACACTCGGAAGCGAAAGTCGTTTAACTTATTCAGAAGAGATTATTTTGTACACAAAAGATATGCCAAGGCATATTTGAATCGAATTAATTTTAATATTAGGAGGAAAATAGCATGTCTAAAAAAGTATTAGTATTAGGAGAAGCACGTGAAGGTGCTCTTCGTAATGTATCATATGAAGCAATCGCTGCTGCTAAACAAATTTCAAGCGGCGGAGAAGTTGTTAGTGTTCTATTAGGAGATTCAGTGGGAGAACTAGCTACTGAGCTTGGTAAATATGGCGCTGATCGTGTAATTACTGTGGAGCATCCACATTTAAAACAATATACTTCAGATGGCTATGGTCAAGCATTGTTAGCGGTGATTGAGCAAGAAAATCCAGAAGCAATTGTTTTTGGTCATACAGCACTTGGGAAAGATTTATCTCCTAAAATTGCAAGCAAGCTTCAAATTGGTTTGGTATCAGACGTAACTTCTATCGAGGGTGAAGGCGATGCTGCTGTATATATCCGCCCGATCTATTCTGGTAAAGCCTTTGAAAAAGTTAAAGTGAAGGATGGTATTGAATTTATCACTATCCGTCCTAACAATATTGCTCCACTTGCAAAAGATGACAGTAAGTCAGCAGACGTTTCATCTATGTCTGTAGACATTACAAACTTACGTACGATTATTAAAGAAGTAGTTCGTAAATCTACTGAAGGTGTAGATTTATCTGAGGCAAAAGTTGTAATTGCTGGTGGTCGTGGTGTAAAGAGTGAAGAAGGTTTTGCACCTTTAAAAGAGCTTGCAGATGTATTAGGTGGAGCAGTTGGAGCTTCTCGTGGAGCTTGTGACGCGGATTATTGTGATTATTCATTACAAATCGGTCAAACTGGAAAAGTAGTTACTCCGGACCTTTATATTGCAGCAGGTATTTCTGGAGCGATACAGCATTTAGCTGGTATGTCTAACTCGAAAATTATTGTAGCGATCAACAAAGATCCAGAAGCAAACATTTTCAAAGTTGCAGACTACGGGATCGTAGGAGATTTATTCGAAGTTATTCCAATGCTTACTGAAGAGTTCAAAAAACT
>Ga0209013_10004086_pt1 | contig 12858 bp, 11 predicted proteins | sample Cruoilmetagenom2_FD_187291 | JGI IMG/M metagenome (GOLD analysis project Ga0209013, IMG submission 187291) | Oil polluted marine microbial communities from Coal Oil Point, Santa Barbara, California, USA - Sample 2 (SPAdes) (version 2) | ecosystem: Environmental > Aquatic > Marine > Oil seeps ... | reverse complement strand
CGTAAAGGTGCTGGCTCCCGGTTACAAACCACGCTTCTAACTCTTTCAAATTCTTTAACATAACACTTTCTAACTTTTAATCTTTCCAACTCATTTTCATACTCTGGATATTGTAAAGTTGTATCCCCCGTCCCCCAGCTTTTCATACTTCCTTTTATCAAATCTGTACAGGAAAGCTCCCTTCCTGGAATGGATCTTATCTTTCTCTTCCAGCTTGATGAGTACATCCATGGAGATTATTTTCTTTCTGAAATTCCTTTTATCCAATTTGGACTGGTAAATGGCCTCATAGAGTGACTGAAGCTGCGGAATGGTGAACTCCCTGGGCAACAGTCTAAAACCAATGGGTTGTGTGGAAGCTCTCCATTGTAGTCTTGTGAGACCTTTTTCCACCATAACATCATGGTCCATGATCAGTGGCGGCAGATCTTTAATACTGACCCAGGTAGCTCCGTATTGATTTGAATACGCTTCTGAATATTTGTGGGCTGGAATCAATGCATAATAGGCCACTGAGATCACCCTTCCCGCAGGATCACGTTCAATGGCTCCATAGGTCTGAAGCTCCTCCATGTAGATCTTTTCAAGACCGGTTAATTCCTGGAGGATCCGGTTGGCTGCTTCCTCGAGGCTCTCATCCTCTTTCATGAATCCCCCGAAGAGCGACCAATGCCCTTTGGCAGGTTCAAAACGGCGTTTGTGAATCAATAGCTTTAACTCCCCCTTATCAAATCCGAAAATGATGCAATCCAGCGCCACATGAAATTTAGGATGTTCAGAATAATTGTTTTTTTCTGAAGTCATACTTTTAGAATTTCCTGATTACCAGAAATAGATATAAAACGCAATAATGAACACAATTATAATTGCCGAATTGATCACATCCCACTTGCTCCAGCTTGCCCTTGTGATGGCCCGCTGCTCGGCTGTTGCCGAGCCAAAGTAAAGCCCTTGTATTACAACTGAATCCTTGGCTTTTGTAAAGAAACTAACAATGATCATCAGCGTAATGACGACAAAGAAGAGAGCGATCTCATAGTGCAACCAGTTGGGTGCAATGATCAATTGGTAGATGAATCCGTCTGCAACAGTATCCCCGTAATAAATGTTCAGTCCGAGGCGCAGCATTCCCAGTGTGAACCCTACCACCAATCCAATGAACCCGGCAGATGGTGTAGTTCTTTTGGAGATGATCCCCAGGAGGAAAACAGCTGCAATACCCGGAGCCAGCAATGACTGTACATCCTGGAGGTATTCGTACAGCACCTTTCCAATATCTTTCATGACAGGGATCCACAGGATTCCCAGTATCACAATAACTACCGTTGCAATCCTTCCGACCCTTACATAGTGCTTCTCTGAAGCATTTGGCCTGATCTTTTGGTAAAAATCCACGGTGAAAAGCATGGATGAGGAGTTGAACAGCGAAGCGAGCGAACTCATAAGAGCTGCAAGTATGCCCCCCACAACAATTCCGGTAAATCCTTTGGGCAGAAGATCCTTGACCAGTGTGGAGAAGGCGGCATCGTTGGTATCGAAATCCATCGTACCCTGTTGCTTCAATGCGAATGCGATCATCCCCGGGATCAGGAAAAGGAACACAGGTGTCAGTTTCAGGTAGGCTCCAAAAATAGTTCCCCTTCTGGCCTGCTTTTGGTCACGACCTGATAGCACCCTCTGCACAATATACTGGTCGGTACACCAATACCAAAATCCAATAATAGCCGATCCCAGAATCACACCGGTCCAGGGAAAGTTAGGATCGCCTGGAGAGCGCATTAAATTTGCCATGCTGTTGGAGGTTGACCGGTAGGCCACTTCCCCCGCATCATTAAGATAGGTAACATCGGTGGACCTGACAATCTCCATCAGATTGCCCCAGCCTCCCAGCTGAGTCAGTCCGATCACCAGGATGGCAATGGAGCCAGCCAACAGAATGGGGGTTTGCAATATGGATGTATATAGTACCGCTTTCATACCGCCGAGGACGGTATAGATCCCGGTGAGAACCACCAGACCAATGGCGCTGACCCAAAAGAAATCGATCTGCTGATTAAAAATATTAATATACTCAATGTTGAATACATCCTTAAAAACGACACCTCCAGCATAGACGGTAACAGCCACTTTCGTAAGAATATAGCTTACAAGTGAGATGATGGAGAGAAAAGAACGGGATTGTGAATTATAACGCTTTTCCAGAAACTCGGGCATGGTAAAAACCCCGCTCCGGGCATAAAAAGGTACAAACAGCCAACCCAGGAGCAGAATCAACCATCCATGCATCTCCCAGTGAGCCATGGCCATTCCGCTCTCAACACCGGCACCAGCCAGTCCAACCAGGTGCTCAGATCCAATATTAGAGGCAAATATGGATGCTCCGATGGCAATCCAGGTGGCATCCCGACCGGCCAGAAAATAGTCGGAAGTATCCTTATTTTTCTTCTTTAAAACCAATAAAATTACTCCAACAAGCGCTAAACAAAAGAGTCCCAGCACAATCCAATCAAGTGTTGCCATAATTTTAGTTAATGGTTATTGGCTAATGGTTAATGGTTATTGGTTATTGGCTAATGGTTAAGTGTAATATTAACACTTATAAACATTAAGTTCAAGTAACCCGCACTATTTAGATCAAATCCAAATGCCAAATCAAATAACCACCCATGTTGTAAAAGCTGAATATATGTGATTTATAAGGACGTCAAAATTTGCCTGATAGATTTTAGTTTATACTTTTAATGATATTTTTCAAACCAGATATTCTAACCAAATCCGACTCATATGCAAACTTCATTTTCGTTGGCTACACTTGACTGGATCGTCATCCTGATCTATTTTATTTTTGTACTGGGCATTGGCTGGGCTCTTAAGAAACATATGAAGGATGCTACTGCTTTCCTTGAAGCCGGGAGATCGCTTCCCGCATGGGTGACCGGACTGGCATTCATATCCGCCAACCTGGGTGCCCTGGAGGTCATCGGGATGGCTGCATCAGGAGCTAAATACGGGATGATGACCGTCCATTTCTACTGGATCGGGGCCATACCCGCCATGATATTCCTTGCCATCTTTATGATGCCATTCTATTACGGTTCCAAGGCACGGTCGGTTCCAGAATACCTAAAACTCAGGTTTGACGAAAAAACAAGGGGCTTTAATGCATTTGCATTTGCCATTATGACGGTTTTTGCCTCAGGTATTTCTATGTATGCACTGGCTTTACTGGCCCAGGTAATCATCCCGCTTGAAATCGACTGGAACTTTCTGGGTATCCATATCGGAGAATTTGATTTCTACCTCTTCGTTTCAGCCATCATTGTACTTGTTTATATGGTACTCGGGGGACTCACCTCTGCCATATACAATGAGGTATTGCAGTTCTTCCTGATTGTGATCGGATTTGCACCGTTGGTGATCATCGCACTGACTGATATCGGAGGATGGGAAGGTATAAAGGCTAACCTGCCTGAAAACATGATGCACTCCTGGAAGTTTGCCGGAAACGCCGATGCCAATCCCATGGGAGTAGAATGGTTCGGAATCCTGGTGGGACTTGGTTTTGTTTTGTCATTTGGTTATTGGTGTACCAATTTCCTGGTGGTGCAGCGCGCAATGGCTGCAGGTTCCATGTCCGCCGCGCGTAAAACCCCGCTGATCGGTGCCATTCCAAAAATGTTCTTACCGATCCTGGTAATTGTTCCCGGGATCATTGCTCTGGCTTTAACTAATACGGGTGCATTGGAATTACCCTTGAAGGAGGGTACAATGACTACGGATTTTGACAAAGTGATCCCGGTTCTTCTTATGAAATATATGCCAGTTGGAGTGCTGGGGCTGGGACTGACTGCCCTGATGGCTTCTTTCATGTCCGGAATGGCAGGTAATGTTTCTGCATTCAATACAGTTTTCACCTATGATATTTATCAGAGCTATATCAATCCCAAAAAGACTGACAAACACTATCTGAAGGTGGGACAGTGGACCACCGTAGTGGGTGTGCTTGTGAGTATCCTGACGGCATATGTGGCCCGATCCTTTAACAATGTGATGGACTTCCTCCAGCTCATCTTTGCCTTTGTGAATGCACCGCTGTTTGCCGCATTCCTCCTGGGGATGTTCTGGAAACGCACTACCGGTCATGCTGCATTCTGGGGCCTTATTAGCGGAACCATTTCGGCAGCTTTCCATCATGGGCTAACCTTACCCTATGGTGGCATTGCAGGTGTAAAAGGAGGTTACTTTGGCGTTATACATACCTATCCCAGTGAAATGGCTCAGAACTTCTGGACTGCCATCTATGCATTCACTGCGGCCCTGGTCATCACATTGGTTATTACACTTCTTACAAAGAAGTTAAAAACCGATGAAGAGCTGAAAGGATTGGTCTACTCGCTCACACCCAAAATTCAGGATGATTCAAAATACTTGTATCAGAAACCTGGATTCCTGGCCATCATTGTGGGTGCAGTGGCACTGGCATTAAGTATAATATTCTGGTAAACTATAAACAGAAACAACTATGGGCTTAGATATAAAAATACCTATCGGATTGATGTTCTGCATACTGGGCGCAATCCTTACCATCCACGGGATCATTACCAACGGAAATGTGGAAATGTATGAACAGTCGCTAGGACATAACCTTAACCTATGGTCTGGATTGGCTATGTTGGTCTTCGGCGGTTTCATGCTACTCACCTCCAGCCTGGTAAAGAAGAAGAAAAAGGAATAATAATTCGAGGTTCCATTCACCTATATCAGACCGCAACGTGGTTATTTAGCTACGCTAAAAAATCCCAGGTTGCTAACCTGATACAGGTGAAAGGTCTATCCGTTATTCTTTCTTTTCCAGCCGGCTGAGATGACCAGAATGGCCCCTCCCAATACAGTGAGGGCTCCAAGGAAGCTCAATATGGAGAATGATTCGGGTTCGATCCAGGGTACATTCATCTGCGTAAGAATGGCCATGGACACAAAAGTAATGATGGGATTTAGAGTGATGATCACACTAACCCGTGTGGCCTCAGTGAGCTTGATGGCCAGGGCCAGTGATCCGTAGGCCAGAACGGTATTCAATCCCAGATAAAAAAGGAGGAACCAGTTGGTGGCTGTCAGGCCCTGAAATTTTGAGAATTGTACCAGAGGGATCAGTGCAATGGCACAAAAGCCATAGATAAATAGATTTAGTTGATTCGGATGAAGTTTTCTTACCAGGGCTTTCTGCATGGTGGCAAAGATGGCCCAGGAGAGTCCACCTCCAAGGACCAGCAGCATCCCCAGTGTAAAGTTCTCGTCGGTACCGGTTAAATCCCTGAGCTGTTCCGAATAAAATAATCCTATTCCCAACAAGACCAGCAAAAAACCCACAACGTGTTTCCAACTCACATGCTCCCTGAAGATGATGATCCCCGACAGGGCAAAACTCACAGGAGCGATCTGTATAAATACCTGTGAACTGGAGGGAGAGACATATTTAATGCCGGAAATGAATCCCAGGTAGTTGAGTCCCAGGAAAATTGCAGCCAGGAATAGAAGGATTGGCGGCCGTTTAAAAATCACGAAATCCTTTCGGCGAAACAGCAGGGTATACAGGCCCAATAGGAGGAAAGCTGAAAAAAACCTGAACCACACCACAGTAACCGGGGGTAATTCATAGGTAATCACCTTCAGGACAATGGCCATGAAGCCCCACATTGATGCTGTGAATGCAGCGTATAAAACTCCTTTTCGGTTATCGGTGCCCATCTACCAGGTGATTTTCATTTCATCCAAAAGATACCCTGCCCCGGCAAACTTATCTACAATAAACAATACATACCTAATGTCTACAGCGATATTGCGACAGAGTGACGGATCGTAGTAGATATCGCTCATGGTTCCCTCCCAGTTCCTGTCAAAATTGATCCCAATCAAGCGGCCATCTGCATCCAGAACGGGGCTTCCCGAGTTACCTCCGGAGGTATGGTTGGAAGCTATGAAGCAAACGGGCATGGTGCCCTCAACACCGTACCTGCCATAATCTTTCTCGGTGTAAAGCTGCACCAGCTTATCAGGAACCCTGTAATCCTCAAAATCTTCTGTCCCTTTCTCCATTAGTCCGGAAAGGGTTGTAGAGAACTGGTATTGAACGCCATCCCAGGGTTGATACCCATGGATGTTACCGTAAGTCAACCTCATGGAAAAATTGGCATCGGGATAGAGCAACCGGTCGGCTGACATTTCAAGCAGAGCTGACATGTAGGTTTGGTAACTCTTCTCCAGCTCATGTTGAAGCTGGTAATACACCGGGTTTACTCCAACCATGTAAAGCTCTCTGAACTGATCCATGTAGATGGACATTGGATCTTTCATAAGTTGTTTTATGGCATTTTCCGGGTTCTTGTGGTATATATCTAAGAGCTTGATTACCTGATTCTTATCACTGAAAATAGACCTCCTGTATGTCTCTTTTGCAAATCGGTAAAAATCTCCCTTGTATTTTCCATTGATCTCCATAAAAAAGGAGGGGAGAAATGAATCGGCCATATGTTCCCGGCACGCTGCCATCATGGCTGCAAAAACCTCCAGATCAATGGGCAGATAAAAATCTTTGTAGAATCTCTCTACCTGATTTTTCAACATTTCCACAGGCACTCCCTGTCTCATCAGCCCTTTCATCCTGGAGACCTGCCGAAACAATTCCACTGGTTCGATAGCCTCTCCCATCAAATCAATGGCTACTGAATACTGAACTATGTCTGAATAGTCCTGGGTGAACTGATCCAGCAGTCTACCATATTTTAGCTGCCGCTCACCATCGGCATCTACCCAATGCTGAAAGGCTCGTTCCTCTTCAATCTTCCTTTCAACTGCTTCCATGCGGTTCAAACCCAGAATGATGCCCTGCCATTTCTTCCATGCATTGCTCACTCCGCGGTACTTAGTAGCGTACTGGATCCGCACCTTATCAGAGGATTTCATATATCGGTCCATGATCTCAAGCCTGGTGGTTCTGAGCTGGATCTTCAAGGGAAGGCTCTTATCCAACATAAGTTTAACAGCATCAGAGTAGAGGTACTGTGTGGTGGAACCCGGATAGCCCAGGATCATCGTAAAATCTCCCTCCTCTATTCCCCCGGCTGCTATCTCCAGGTGCATGCGCGGCTTATATGGCTTGTTGGAAGGATCGTACGTGGCAGGTTGGTTATCCTTACCGGCATATACCCTGAAGAGGGTAAAATCACCCGTATGTCTGGGCCACATCCAGTTATCCTGATCTGCACCAAAGTTTCCAATAGCTACGGGAGGTGCTCCCACCAGTCTGATATCCCTGAAAACCTCGTAAACAAAAAGGTAGTATTCATTCCCATAATAAAAGGGTTTAACAACCGCTTCTAAATGAGTTCCGGAAGTAGCTGACTGGATGATCTTTCCCATATTTTCATTCACCATTCGCTCGCGTACCTGAGGATCCATCCCTTGTATGAACCCTTCAGTTACTTCAGCAGATACTTCCTTGATGTGCCTAAGATAGGTCACTGACAGGTTTTCATTGGGCAACTCCTCCTCCCTGCTCATGGCCCAGTATCCATTGGTCAGGTAATCATTTTTCACCGAGCTGTGTGATTGGACCGCCCCTTCCCCACAATGATGATTGGTAAGCAACAATCCTTCGTCCGAAATCATTTCACCGGTACAGCCCCGACCAAAGATCACAATGGCATCTTTCAGGCAATCACGGTTAATGCTGTAAATATCTTCAGCACTCAACCTGAGACCGGCCTCCTGCATATGTTCTATCTGGTATTTTTCGATCAACATGGGAATCCACATCCCCTCCTCGGCTTTCAGGTTCACCGAATCGGAGAACAGAAATACTCCCAGTAGATGAAATGCCCCTGTAACCCAATACTTCTTCCCACTCCATATCATATGTTACACTTGTTTTGTTTGGTACCCGATAAAAGACTTCAACTCATTGTACACTCTCTGGACCGGAAGTCCCATTACGTTGAAATAACTCCCCACAATTCTTTCAACAGCAATATATCCAATCCACTCCTGGATCCCATATGCACCTGCCTTATCCAAGGGTCGGTATCTGGCTACATAGGATTCGATCTCTTCAGGTTCCAGTTTGGAAAAAGTTACATCTGTGACAGCAAAGAAGGAACTCCTTGCTGTACGTGACCTGAGACAAACCCCCGTATACACCTGATGTGTGCTGCCCGAAAGAGTTTGGATCATGGCAATGGCCTCCTGCTTGTCAGCGGGCTTTCCCAACTCCTTCTCCTGGTGCCATACGATGGTATCGGCCGTGAGCAGGATCTGTTTTTCAGACAACGTATTGCTGTAAGCATCGGACTTATGGTCAGCCAGGAACCTGGCAATTTCACCCCCTTTCAAATGGGATGGATATTGTTCATCACCATGGCCCGTCTCAACCACCGTAAATGGCAATCCCAGTTCCTGCATCAGAAAAGTTCTCCGGGGTGACCTGGAAGCCAGTAGTATTTCATATGACATCATCCCCTCCAGCAACACCTAATACTTGAAGTTCACCAGGTAGAAAACCAGAACCGAATAGAGGATGCCTGTGAGCATAACCAATTTAATCAGGGAACTTGCCCTGTGATAGCCACGCTTATTCTGCGCCAGAATAATCTGGATCATCAGGGAAACTAATGGGATGATCAGGAACAAGCCAAAGTAGGCCATAGAGATATAATCGACTGGTTCCACAGAGAACATAATGTATTTTACCAGGAGGAACAGGAGCATGAAAACAGTCAGTATAACCAATACCAGCACCGCGATTTTTGTCCATAATGTTCCCAGAACAATGGGCACGGTTTTCATTCCGTAAGCCATATCACCCTCAAAATCTTCCGCATCTTTGATCACCTCACGGATCAGGGTGGTGAGAAAGGCAAAAAAGCTGAATCCGCCTACCCAGGCCATGATGTAATTGAAGCTGGCTTCATTCCGAAGCATCTCCTGGCCATATTCCCTGTTCAATAGCGGGATCTCAAATAGCACTACCATCAGTGGTACCAGTCCGGTAAGGAAAGCTACTGAAAGATTACCTACCAGGAATTGCCTTTTATAACTGGTGGAATAGAACCAGAGCAATCCAGTGGCAATAATGAATACAAAGGAGAGAGAAGGCAACTTGATATAAAATGCCAGGTAAACACCCAGTCCAATCCCGATAATGTTTAACAGTGCATGAAGGATCATGGCCACCCTCCTGCTGATCCTGACGCCCACTACCACACGGTCCGGTTTATTGATCAGATCGGCCTGTGTGTCAAAATAATCATTAATAATGTACCCTGCTGCTGCGATGAATATGGTGGAGAGTACAAGGAGAAAAAATTGAAGATCCCCAAACTGAAGCGAAAATGTTTCGGATGGCAACAGGGGTTCCATCAGCAGGTACCGCATGGCATACTGTGTCGCTGCTATGATCACCAGGTTTGGAAACCTAATCAACTTAAATATGGAACGCAGTTGCTTGAGCATCAGTTTAACTATTGGTTACCAGCTAAAAGACTCGCCACCCATCCATCGGCCATGCAAACGAAGGACCTGTTCAATCACATCCCTCGCACAACCCTGTCCGCCAGCATAAGGAGAAATATAATGTGCCACCGACTTGATCTCTTCAACAGCATCGGCCGGACAACAGGGCACTCCTACGTTTTTCATTACTTCATAATCGGGCAGATCATCGCCCATGTAGAGGATATCTTCCGCTTTGAGGTCGTACTTAAGGAGAAAATCATTGAAATCGTCAATTTTACAGGAGGATCCCATGTAAATATCGGTAATGCCCAGTCCTCTGAAACGCTCACCAACCGATTCTGTATTCCCTCCGGTGATAATGGCTACAGGATAGCCTCTCTTCACTATATATTGGAGTGCATAACCATCCTTGGTATTCATGGAGCGCATCAGTTCTCCGCTGGGATGAAGGTATACCACAGGGCTGCTGAGCACACCGTCCACATCAAACACAAATGCTTTTACTGTTTTTAATCCTTCTTTAAAATTGGTCATTTCCTTACAAAAGCTTCAGAGGTTATTCATTCCGGGACCTGCCGATATCCTGGCTTATAAAAGTATACAATTTCTCCCACTCGGGATGCTTCTTTAGCAACTCCAGATGTTTCTGCATGGTCTCCTGATCATCCCTCAATGCCGGACCTGTCTGTGCAGCTGCTGCTCCCATCTCACCGAATTTTTCATAGGTCTCCTTCAGCAAGGGATCCAGAAGCTTCGCATCAATCTTCTCCTCTTCCAGTATCTGCTGTGCAAGGTGCACCATATGGTTGGAAAAGTTGTTGGCAAAAACAGCAGCCATGTGAATCACCTGCCTGGAGGCGGAGTTCATTTCATACACATTTCGTGAGATTGTGGAAGCCAGCATCTTAATTGCTTCCGCTATCTCAGGAGAGGATCCCTCCACCAGGAGTGGTGTATCTTCCAATGAGACAACACGTTGTTTACTCATTGTCTGGAGAGGGTAAAGGACTCCAAATTGAGGTTGAAAATCCTCAAAAACCTCCATGGAACATGCTCCGGCAGTATGCAGCCATATCCCTTTCCGATCCTGGAATTTCCGTACCACACTTAAAATGACCCTGTCGGGCACACATATAATGAAGAAATCTGCAGTGGGTGGAACCTCTTCCGGAACAACTGTTCCAACACTACCCACCTCTTCTGCGAGTCTGGCTGAACATTCGTGGGTTCTGGAATGTACACATGTAATGGAGTGCCCTGCAAAATGCAAGTGCCGGGAAATGTGTGTAGCCACATTCCCGGCACCAATCATTACAATATTGTAGGAATCAGTAGATCCGATGACCTTTAAGTTAGAAGCAGTATTTATTCTCTTCAATCAAACGGTCGGCAATCCTTCTACGTGCTTCTTTCACATTTACACCTGCCACCGAAGTGAAATGGGAGATCCCTTTTTCAAGCAGATCCCGTACCTCACCATATGCAAAGGAGTAGGTAGTATCGCTGGCAAATTTGCTGATGCGTGTTGCAGCATCGTATACAAATACATCAGCCATATCCTTGTAAAGTTTGATCTCCTCTTCACTTTTCAGAGGCTCCATCTTCTTCAGGCGAAGTACCACTGATTCGGCCACATACACCTGAATGATGCAATCGGAGATATTACTCAGAATCTCTTGCTCAAGACCCAGCTTGCGGGTGAATTTCTCAGAGACCGCTTTCAGCAACATCAGAATCACTTTCTTGAAATTGGCAACATATTGATCTTTCTCCTCAAAATAGCCTTCAACTGCTACCGGAGCTCCATTCAGGTTTTTTACCTCTTCAAAAGCCTTTTCCGCCTCTTCCATAATCGGAAGTACTCCTCTAGCTCCTTTTTTAAGGACACTATCCACCAGCAAAAGCCGGTTGATCTCATTGGTACCTTCAAAGATCCTGTTGATCCTGGAATCGCGATATCCCCGGTCAACCATCATCTCGGCTGAAAAGCCCATTCCACCGTGGATCTGTACTGCTTCATCCGCAACATAATCCAGTGCCTCTGAACCAAATACCTTCATGGCAGCTGCCTCAATAGCAAAATGGTTGAAAGCCTCCATGGTGTTCCGTCCCTTATCATCTCCATTGGCCACATAGTGTGCAATGGTATCATCAAGTGCCTGACTGGCGCGATAAACAGAGCATTCTGTAGCAAAAGTCCTGATCACCTGCTCAGCCAACTTATGTTTGATGGCCCCGAATTGTGAAATCAGGCAATTGAACTGTTTTCTTTCGTTGGCATATCCAACCGACTGGTTGATGGCAGTTTTTGCCGATCCAATCACATTGGCTCCCAGTTTGATCCTTCCCATATGGAGGATATTCAGCGCGATCCTGAATCCTTCCCCACGCTTTCCAAGCTGGTTCTCAACAGGCACTTTGCAATCGTTAAAGAATATCTGACGGGTGGATGAACCTTTTATTCCCATCTTTTTCTCTTCGGGATTAAAGGTAATTCCCGGGAAATCACGCTCTACAATAAATGCACTCAATACCCGGTCGTTGTCGATCTTAGCAAAAACGGTCATTACATCCGCAAATCCACCATTGGTGATCCACATCTTCGCACCATTAAGGATGTAATGTTGTCCGTCTTCTGACAGCACAGCCTTGGTGGTTCCGGAATTGGCATCCGATCCTGCTCCAGGTTCTGTCAGACAGTAAGCGCCTACCAATTCTCCAGTGGCCAATTTGGGAATGTATTTAGCTTTCTGCTCCTCACTCCCATAATAGAGAATGGGCAGCGTACCAATACCGGTGTGACATGAGAATGCTACGGCAAAGGAATAACCAGCTCCCAGCACCTCACTTGCATACATGGTGGTAATAAAGGATTGCCCGAATCCGTCATACTCCTCCGGAATGGCAATACCCAGCAATCCCAATTCACCCGATTTCCCAAGCAGCTCCCTCATTAATCCCACCTCCTGGGCATCAATGCGGTCTATTGTAGGAAAGACCTCCGTATCCAGGAAATCCTGGCAAGTCTGGCCAATCATTCGCTGCTCTTCATCTAATTCTTCAGGGATAAAAACATCGGCCGGATCGGTCTCCTTCACCAGAAACTCACCACCGGTAATTAATCTTTTGTTCTCCATTGTTATTGTTTTTACTCGCTTCGCTCGCGTTAATAAAACCGCTTCGCGATTGTTAATAGTTATTTATAATTCCAGGGCCTGAGCTACCAGCTCAGCTATATCATAAGCCTTCACCCTATCTTCTTTGTTCTTATACTTGATACCATCAGTCATCATCACCATGCAATAGGGACAAGCTGTGGCTATGATATCTGCACCGGTGTCAAGGGCC
>Ga0209013_10004085_pt1 | contig 12860 bp, 10 predicted proteins | sample Cruoilmetagenom2_FD_187291 | JGI IMG/M metagenome (GOLD analysis project Ga0209013, IMG submission 187291) | Oil polluted marine microbial communities from Coal Oil Point, Santa Barbara, California, USA - Sample 2 (SPAdes) (version 2) | ecosystem: Environmental > Aquatic > Marine > Oil seeps ... | reverse complement strand
GAATGGCGCTTCAATGGAGGCAATCACCAAATGCTATTAAAGCAGTTAAAATACTGGTATAAATACTCTAAACATTAACCCTTAGCTACTTCAGCCCCTTAAATAATTGTCTTTAACGAATCTCAGAATATCATCCTATTTCGGAACATAAATTAATTTTCTATACCATTTTAATTGTTTCCGCATTATTTTGATAGCATTTTTACAAAATGGTATTATTTTTATCTAATTACTCGGCACTGATAGAAAATAGCACATTAGAGAGGAAAGTTAATGAGAAAAGTTAAGGAACTCAAACATACCCAAGTATACCGAAGTTGTGATTTGCGCTCTCTTAAATTCAAAACAACTGAAGATTTAACTCCCTGCAGAGACTATATAGGACAGGAAAGAGCGGTTGAGGCAATTCATTTTGGTTTGGGAATGGAGTTCAGGGGATACAATTTATATCTTGCTGGCCCTCCGGGAGTAGGAAAGACCACAACCATTGAAACCATTCTTTCATCAGTAGCCAAGGATAAACCATCCCCACCAGACTGGTGCTACGTTTTCAACTTTCAAGACCCAAATGAGCCCAAAGCAATTGAGCTTCCCAAAGGTAAGGGGAAAGAATTGAGAAATGATATGGAAGATTTCCTCCACGATCTCAGGATGGATATCCCAAGAGCCTTTGAGAGTAAGGAGTTTGAAGAGCAAAAACAAAACACAATGAACGAATTTCAGAGAGAAAAAACTAATCTCTTTGAGGAACTTCAAAAAAAAGCTGCCGAAACTCAGACGCAGGTGCAGTTCTCGCCAACCGGAATAATTACAATCCCACTTATTGAGGGGAAACCTGTAACCCAGGAAAATTATAACTCTTTAGATGAGGAAACCAGAGAGAAAATAAAAGCGAGAAAAGAAAAGATCGACATTGAAGTTGCCGAAGCCTTAAAAATTGCTCGAAAAATTGAGAAAAAGGCGGCAGAAAAAGTTAAAGAACTCGAGAAAAAAGTTGCGCTGTTTTCAGTACGAGATCTAATTGAAAGCATAAGAGAAAAATATAAGATATACCCACAGGTTATTGATTATTTTGATCAGATTCAGAAACATATTTTAGAAAACATAGACAATTTTCTCCCCGCTAAAGGAGCACCGGCAGGAGTTCTAATGCCCTTTAGTATGCCTCAGCAAGAACAGACATTCACAGAATATAAAGTGAATGTATTTACAGACAACTCAAATACCGAGGGAGCGCCTGTAATTTTTGAGACACATCCGACTTACAATAATCTTTTCGGCACAATTGAGAAAGAAGCTCGGTTTGGAGCACTGGTAACAGATTTCACAATGATACGAGCAGGCTCGCTCGCAAAAGCAAGCGGAGGTTATTTAGTAATAGATGCTCTCGATTTATTCAAATACCCCTTCGTATGGGACTCACTTAAGAAGGCCCTTGAAAATGAAGAATTAAGAATAGAAGACTTATACCAGCAATACGGGCTCTCAGGCACGCTCGGAATCAAGCCTGAGCCTATTAAATTGGACGTTAAGGTAATAATAGCGGGGAACTCACAGCTATATCATATGCTATACGCATACGATGAGGATTTCAGGAAATTATTCAAAGTAAAGGCTGACTTTGATTACATAGTAGAAAGGAATGATATGACTCTGTCGCAATACTCATGCTTGATAAAATCAGTTTGTGACATGGATGGCCTGAACAAGTTTGATAGAAGCAGTGTGGAAACCGTAATTGAGTACTCATCAAGACTTGCAGGGGATCAAAACAAACTATCGGTTCAGTTCGGGTCAATTACTAAAATTTTAAAAGAGGCGGATTACTGGGCTAAGCTAGACAAAAACAGCAAATCTATAAAGAGGGAGCATGTCGAAAAAGCAATAGATGAAAAGATATATAGATCAAACATGATCGAAGAGAAAATCCAGGAGATGATAGCTAAGGGGATTATTCTCGTAGATACCGAGGGATTGGTAATTGGGCAAATAAACGGGCTTGCTGTCTATAACATTGGAGACTATGCGTTTGGCAGACCATCGCGGATAACTTGTGAAACCTATATGGGCACTGAGGGCGTAATGAACATAGAGAGGAGAGCTAAGCTAAGCGGAAGTATACATGATAAGGGAGTGTTAATTCTAAGTGGTTATATAGGAACCAAATATGCCCAGAAAAAACCTCTAAGTCTATCTGCCAGCATCGGATTTGAGCAAAGTTATGAAACGATTGACGGTGACAGTGCGTCAACTGCTGAATTAGTTGTTCTTTTATCGAGTTTATCGGGAATACCGATAAAGCAGAGCTTTGCTGTTACAGGCTCGGTAAATCAAAAAGGACAGATCCAGCCAATTGGAGGGGCAAACGAAAAAGTTGAGGGATTTTTTGAAGTTTGCAAAGCAAAGGGGTTAACGGGAGAACAGGGAGTTGTAATCCCATATCAAAACGTTAAAAACCTGATGTTAAAAAAAGAGGTTGTTCAAGCTGTTAAGGATAAAATATTTCATATCTACCCTGCGGAATCTGTCGATCAAGTTATCGAGTTACTTACTGGAAAAGAAGCTGGTGGCAGAGGATCAACAGGGAAGTTCAAAACAGGCACTATTAATTACCTAGTAGACAAAAAACTTAAAGAATTCGCAGAGGATTACCGTAAATTCGGAAGGCGAAATGCCATTAGCAGAAAAAGAAACGGTTCAGATTAGAAATTATTGGTCACTATCTTGAAGGTAAAGTTTTTCGCTTTTTATTATAGCCGAATAACTCTATAAAATTGCCGAATACCGAGTTGCTGAGTTCGTTGAGGCGTGAAATCAAATCCGGGGTCTCGGCTCTAATTTGCTCCGGATCAACCTTGCCGTTCAAATTCTCGATCTCTTTCTTGTTTTCAGGCACTCGGAGCCAACGCTCTATCATAGCTGTATCAACTTCAAGATGAAACTGGAAACCGTAAACACTTTCTCCATATCTAAAAGCTTGGTTTTTACAAAGAGGAGAAGAAGCAAGGAGCCTGGCTCCTTCTGGCAGTTCAAACGTATCCCCGTGCCACTGAAAAATCTTTTCCTCTTGCATGAAATTTGAGATCAGTGGATCCTTTTGTCCTTTTTTTGTAGGAGAAACATCGTACCAGCCGATTTCTTTTTCAGGATTTTTTGTGACATTAGCGCCCAGAGCCTTTGCCAAGAGCTGAGAACCCAAACATATGCCTAAAATTGGCATCTCTTTTTGAACTGCTTCTCTAATAATATTCATTTCAGTTTTCAAATTAGGGTATTTATCAACCTCATCAACATTCATCGGACCACCCAACACAATTAACCCGTCATAACCCTCAAGACTAGGCTCAGCATCCGGGTGACGCTCAAAATTAACGTATTTGATCCGAAATCCGGCATCCTTAAGCAGCGGATCCAGAGTACCCAGAATTTCATATGCAACATGTCGAAAAACCAGCAATCTCGGCATTAACTTGATATACCTCTATTTCATATTATGAGTTCATATAAAGAGAAAGTAGATTTTACCTTGTTATTACAGTTAAGAGAATAATACTAAAGTTTTATTTTCCCAATAAGGATATCTTTAAACATAACCCAGTCACCCATTAAGCTGTACAAGGGGTAAGTAAACGTTGCAGGCTTATTCTTTTCTACAAAATAGTGCCCTATCCAGGCAAATCCATAACCCATTACAGGCACCAAGATTAAACCTATCCAGATTTGGGTAAAAACCACACAGAAAACTACTATAATTGTTAATAAGGTTCCAAAGAAATGCAGCCTGCGGTTTACAGGATCTGTGTGTTCAGAAAGATAATGCGGATAGAATTCAGAAAAGCTTTTAAATTTCTGGTCATCCTCTTCCATACTTTTTCCATACCTTACAGGATAAAATAAATCTAAGGGAAGTTTATCTGAGATTAATAAGTTAAAAAAGAGAGTATTACAAATAAAAAATAGAGACGGTCTGTTAAGGCCGTCTCTATTAACAATCTGATTTTCTATAAGTACAGAGAGCTAATTATTCTCCCTTAAGATATCTAACAACATCTTCCTGGATCGATTCATCTACTAATTCTCTCCATTCATCCTTACCTTCAGCGACTGAACCTCTGATCTTAGTAGCGGAAACCCAGCCAATATTTTCAGGCGGGAAGAATTCATTCATCTCATAACCAACGCCTCTGCCCCAGTTTACAGACTCAATATCAGGAATTATCATTACCACTACATCATCACCTTTGCTCTCATGATATTTCCTAATCATGTCAACTGTCTGCTCAGTAGTAAAGGGGTTTTTCTCATCCGGCGGGATATCTCTAACCATAATTAAACATGGAACTCCCTTATCAAGTTTCTCTTTTACTAAACTCACGTGTCCGATATGATAAGGCTGATACCTACCGATAAAAATAGCCCTTTTGCCCTTATCAGGCTGTATATCAGGATGTCCATGATTTATAACTGTCCATTCACTCATTATAAGTCTCCTTTCATTATAATTTCTGATTACATTTAATGGATATTAGAGGATTTAACTAAAAAGGCGTAAAACATTGCTCTATCAATCATCCAACTTAAACGAAGTTGTGATTATACCAGTTTGTACTTTTTTTTCAATTTAGATTATCCTGATTTCCTATAGTCAATTCTACAAACTTTCTCCCCCCCCAAGGCCATTCTTTTTTGACTCCAAGGATCAAAGTCCACAGTCTCAATTATTTAATATTTATATCCCCCCAGTTACCCAATATAGTTTTCTTACGCAATGAACTCTCTAGCCTTAGGAGAAACTCTCCCTTCTCTAATTCCGTGCCTCCTAAACCTTTCATATGATCGTTTGGAACTTGAGAGTCAACAAAATCAAAATCCCACGAACGAAGCCTCTCCACAAGATGATATAACGCAACCTTTGAGGCGTTTGTCATTTCAAAGAACATGGACTCTCCGAAAAAAGCGCCTCCCAGAGAAACGCCATATAAACCTCCGACTAATTTCCCATCATGAAATATTTCAACGGAGTGCGCATATCCTTTTTCATGCAATTTGACATAAGCCTTGACCATCTCATCTGTAATCCACGTTCCATCCTGTCCCCTCCGATCGGTCCTAGAACATTGTGTAATAACATCGTGAAATGAAGTATCGAATCTGACCTCAAAAATATTTGACCGTATTATTTTTTTTAATTTGGTTGAAACGTATAAGTCATCCAGAAATAAAACCAGTCTGGGATCCGGGGAGAACCACATTATTGGATCGCCTTCGGAGTACCATGGGAAAATGCCGCTTTTATAAGCTAAAAGCAGTCTGTCTATACTCAGATCTCCGCCGACAGCCAGCAGACCGTTGGTTTCGGCATCCCTTGGATCTGGGAATACTAAAGAATCATTTAATAAGTAGACTGTCATTAGATTTGAAATAATATGCTTATATCTGTCAACAAAACTTGATTTATCTATCTGTGTGACCCAATGATTTCCCTGGAGCAATCTTATCTCTCAGAAGCTTTTTAAGTTCTTTAATATCCGGGAACCTCCCTTCATCTTTGAGAGACCATAGGAGCTTATCATTTACCTTGATTTCAAATATACCGCCTGTTCCAGGAATTAGGGCAACCTCTGAAAGTTCTTCATCAAAAGTGGCAAGGATCTCCTGAGCCATCCAAGTAGAACGCATTAACCAGCGGCATTTTTTACAATAAAAAATTTCGACCTTATTACCAGTTTCCAATTGTACCTCTTATATATTATTATGCCTTATTTTATCAGTCAGATATTGTAGAGTCTAATACAAACGTACATTCAAAAAACAATTGAATTCAAGGTATATTTATGAGATAATCGATTCAATTTACAAATTAATTAAATGGAGGAAAGGAATGTTTAAAGAATTCAAAGAGTTTGCAATGCGCGGCAACGTTGTCGACATGGCAGTAGGTATCATCATAGGTGTAGCGTTTGGAACGATCATCCAATCCCTGGTCAATGATGTAATAATGCCGCCTATAGGATTACTGCTTGGAAACGTTGACTTCTCTAACCTCTTCGCAGTGTTAAAAGAGGGTGTGCCCCCCGGACCTTATGCCGCATTAGTAGAAGCAAAAGACGCGGGGGCTGTGACAATTAATTACGGCTCGTTCATCAACACGATTATTAGCTTCCTGATTGTCGCTTTTGCGGTTTTTCTTTTAATTAGGAGCATGAACAATCTAAAGAAGAAGGAAGAAGAAGCTCCCGAGGCACCTCCGGAACCGCCAAAAGAAGAACAGCTCTTAACAGAAATCAGGGACCTTCTAAAACAAAAGTAATAGAAAGTCTATATCTACTGCGGAGAGGGCTCGTCAGACGATTCCGACTGAACCTTTTCTTTTTTCTTGCCCGAATCAAGGGGTTTAACTAAAGTTACCGGGATATTTAAAGTTTGCTTAATAATTCCTAACAATCCGGCTCCTATTGAATGATGGGAAAGTTGTGTAATTTTAGGATCAGAGAAGTCTCCTTTTACCTGAATAGGTATGGAAACAAAATCTTTCCCTAAAACGGTGCTAATCAATGGGATTTTTTCTATAACTGAATCAACGGCCATTACAGGAATTACTAGAACCTGAAGATCGAGTTTTTCATTTACCAAATCTATAGATCCGTTACAAACAATTTTAAGTGAATGACCGTCCATAGCCGCTTCCTTAATGATCAATTGGCCGTCTTTGATATCTGTTGTCACAGTTATAAAGTCATAGGGAAAGCCCCCATCAGTATAATCATTTGTATTACCTCTAAAGATTTCTCCAAAATTAAGCCCCGATAAGAACCTTGCAAAACCTCCATACTTACTAACCCTGCCGCCATTTGATGTTAGTTCCAACTCTCCCACAAGAGAGTTCGTGACATTAACAATATCACCATTAGAGCTTACTGTGCCACTTAAATTGAAATCTCCAGTGATTATACCGGCTTTGTCGAATAAACATTTAATAGCATTTGCTAAATCTTCTTCTTCTGAAAATGGCTCAAACGCTAGTTTTAAAGTCGGAGAAGTGACCTCAAGCAGACCCGGAGTTGCGATACCGCAGAGATTCGCCTCATTTATATTCACATCAATTTTGTCCCCTAACAAAGCAACTTCTGCATCTACGGTATTCCAGTTAAAACCTTTGAATTTAAAATCATCAGTTTTTACGACAACCTTGCCGTTTAGAGTAATTTTACTACTACTTGTCTCATTTCCATCACTTAAATTCTCTTCCTTCATATTTTCTTCTTCCGTATTAGTTTCAGCATCTGTCCATTCAAGTGATTTAGCTACAATGCTCATATTCAGATCGATCTCTTTGCTTGAATTGTTCGCTTTGGAAACACTTGAATCATTAAGCGAAGAAATGGCAGAGCTAGGGGTTTTTTGCACAACTAGACTGGAATCAAAAATTGAAATTGGGCTATTAAAATCAAGTTGTTCCGGGACACTAAAGTAATCTGAAAAAAGTTCTGCCTCATCTGCCAGCATATCACCGTAAAAATCCATACTAAATTTCAAATTATCCCTAAAATAATCATTTAATACCGCCCCTGCACTCATAACACTGTCCTTGATGTTAATAGTCGCATTAGACAATGTCATATCTTGAGATGAGGATTGAATTTGTGCTTTTGAAATTGTCATCACACTGCCAAATCCCTCTAGACTCACATCAATCTTGTTAATATTGCCGTTGGCATTTATTTCCCACTCATCAGATTGTGATAATGGGCCCGTAAAATCAATTGCAGAGAAGAATGCGGTACCTGCCATTGATTCTATGTGCCTTAAATGTGGCTTAATAATTTCAAAAGAGCTAAGCCATGGAAACAAGACGCTAAGATCAATGTTTGTCTCTTTAGAGCTAAGTTTTATGAATTTTTCATCTTTCCAATGATAAAAACCCGTAGTTTGAGGGGAAGCAAAGTTGCCAATATTAATATCCAGACCTTCAAATTCTATTGATTTATCAGAGAATTCAAACTTATTACCTTTTATATTTACAGGCTCAGGAACCCTTTTATAATCACCTGTAATATCCAGCTCGGATACGTAAACACTTGTTTGAGGAGACTTTTTAGTATCTCCTATCTTCAACTTTCCTTTTGCTCTGCCGTTTATGTTGCTTATCAGGTCAAGCTCATATATTAACCCTTGGTCATCAACAAACTTCTTTATTATTGCGGGAATCTCAGAAGCATCCGAATCGACTAAGATATCTAGATCCAAAGGACCTATAGGACCCTCTAGACCAATTAGAAAGGTGCCGTCATAACCAAGAGAGTTACCAGACTTCGCTCTTAAGTTTGTTCCTTCTAGCCTCCCATCACCTATTACCGCACTCCCTGAAACTTCCACTAAATCAAAATCACCAATTGGCACAAATATCTTTCCGTCGGTCATGCTGCCCTTAACTTCATAATTCCCCTTGCTCCAAAGATCTCTAAAATTTTCTCCACTCGCTTCGAGGGTAATCTCAGAAACAGTTCCTCCCCTGACAATATTAAAAATAAGATCCACTATACGATCCTCACCAGCTACAAAGAGAACCGCATCGCGGGATGACTCGATATTTATATCGGTACCGCTAAGATTTAAATTAATCTGATTAAGATTTCTATCAATTTTATGCTCACCGCTTGCTTTTATATCCGGATGTGCAAATTCAGCATTATTTAGAGTAAGGACCGATTTATTTTCATCGAGATATACATCGGTATCTATTCCCTTCACGCTAATTTTAAACTCATCATCCCCCTTACTTAGAGTTAATAGAGAATTAGTTACAGCAAGATTGCCCTCAAGGATTTTTAATCCCTGTGAGTTATAATTCAGATCCATGTCTATCTTCGATTTGGAGATTAAGTCAATATCCGGGGAAAAATATTCGAGAATCATATGAGGTTTAAATCCGCTCAGGTTAATCTGACCTTTAGCGTCGTAGGATTTTGTATTTATCCACCCCTTAAACAATATTCTATCGCTGATATTGGAATTACTGTTAATTCTGTAGCTTAGTGTATTGTCCGGGAAAGATATATTCGCATTTACATTGTTGAAGCTAAGAATGTTCTCTTTAGAACTTGTAATTTGTAATTTGCCGTATTCAATTTGAGCATCAAGACCTTTCTCATTAGAATTTAGATGCTTTAGAATTTGGATAATCTGTTCTTTCTGTTCATTAAAAGAAAAAGCTTTGTTATCTTCTTCTTTAGGCTCAAAAGTCTTGTCAGGGAAATTAATTGTAATATCGGGTCTATAGAATCTTAATGTTGATAATTCGAAATTACCGTATAGAAGTGGAAGTATTTTTGGATAAACAACTATGAAATCAAAACTCCCGCTAAACTTCTCGGGTACGGAGAATTCGCCGTTATCTATAATAACATGGGGCCAAAAAAAGTAAAAATTCATGCTCTCATATTTAACATCACCTCCCACCTTCTTTGAGATGAGAGTGTGAATCTTCTCTTTAACCGAATCTTTTTGTACTAATTTAGAGGCGACAAAAACGGCACCAGCAAGGAGAATGACAATAATGCCTAGAGATACCGACAACCATATTGAGAACTTCTTTATTTTACTCACAAGTTATACATAACAGCTATTTAGTTAAAGATCCGCCCGCCCTCAGATTTATAGAAATTTATTATTATGAATTGTAGAGATAAGAGTAACTTACAAGAGGCCGTTCCACAATCAATTTTTTATGTGTTTATAACTACATTAAAACAAAACTTGAGAACTTACCTTATGGCAATATCAATATTTTAGGAGAAGGTTTCTTGCAAAACTTCTGCACTTATAGAGAGTTTTCTTTGCTCACTTTCCCTTTAATAAAAAGTATAGCCAACACTGCTCCCAAACCCGAAAATACTGCTGTAAATATAAGCCCGCCGCTTACACCGGTTATATAAGCATGGTGAATATGAGTGAAAACATTATTGTACTCTTGTTGACCAAGGCTATCTAATATTTTCTGACTGCTTCCGCTGCCTACAATAAAATTAATAATTTCTGATAGTTCTGCTTTAGATAAACTCAGACTTGAATCACTCAACCTACTTAAAAGATCGTTTTTAGCAAAATCTGTAAAAATTGTTGTTGCGACAGCTAGCCCGAATGCTCCACCCACCAATTGAAACATATATATGATTCCACCAGCCAAACTACTTCTTGATTCACTTACAGCACTGACACCCGCAGTGGTAATAGAAGGAACTGCAAAACCCAACCCTATGCCAGCTAATACGTAACCGGGAACTAAACCATAGAAACCGGAGCCAAACCCGAACAAAACTACACAAACAACCCCTATTGTGCTTAAAACCATTCCAATAAATATAGCTAATCTCGCTCCCAATTTGTTGTATATTTTGCTGGACATAGTTGATGTTGCGGAAAAAAACACGAGCATTGGAAGAAGAACAGCGCCCGCCTCGAATGGACTGTAATTCAGGAATTTTTCTAAATATTGAGTGACATATAGAAGAATCGCAAAGAATCCTGGTATATAAGTAAACATAATAGTGCCAGCTATCATGAATTGAAAATTCCCCATAACATCCTTTGGTATTAATCCATCTTCTTTCCTAGATTCGACTATAAGAAACAAAAACATAACTGTTACAAATATTACTAATAGTGAAATGGTCTTATATGAAGCCCAACCCCATGTAGGTGATACGTTTAAGGCATATAAAAGAGCTACCAAAGAAACTGATATGGTAACAATTCCAAGATAATCTATATCACTTTCTCCTTGTTCTACTACTTGTTCCTCAACCTCTAAATACGTAATAATCCCCGCAACAACACATATGGGGACATTAACAAATAGCACCCAGCGCCAAGATGCAAATTCCGTCAATGCTCCCCCCACTAAAGGACCCGCGGCATTACCTATACCGGCGATACCCATAAGTATTCCACCGGCAATACTCTTTTGATTTTTAGAAACTGAAGAATAAAGAATCCCGATAATACACGGCCATAACATTGCTCCCCCTACCCCTTGCGTAACCCTGGCAGCAATTATCATAGCTGCACTGTTGGATAAGGCCCCGGCAAGAGAAGACAATCCAAAAACAAACAATCCCATAAAAAATATTTTTTTTCGCCCAAAGATATCTGCCAGTCTACCGAAAGTTACCATCAAAACCCCAAATGATAGTATATAGCCGTTAACTAACCACTGTATGGTTTCGACATCAGTTTTAAAGGTCTTCTCAATAGCGGGAATTGCAACATTAATGGCGGTTATATCCATAGCTACCGCCAAAATTCCCAAACCCATTGCAAAAAAAGTAAGTATCTGTTTCCGAGTCACTGAATCTTTCCTTAGAGTTATGCCATCTATATCTTGTGGGGTTACTCTCTGATATTCCTTGACATTGTATTGTCAATCATATATCACTGAATAATCAAAGATAACACACATGGAGGAAATTAGCATGAGATTTTTAAGCATATTTCTAGTATTAGTATTTTCTTTCCTGTCTATAACAGCATCAGCCAAGATAGTAGGAAAAGAAGTTGATTACAAATCAGACGGTACTACTCTTAAGGGATATCTAGCCTATGATGACAGCGTAAAAGGCGAAAGACCCGGAGTGCTAGTGGTTCATGAGTGGTGGGGTCATAATGATTACGCAAGAGCAAGGGCTAATAAACTAGCTGAGCTTGGGTATACAGCTCTCGCCGTAGATATGTACGGTGATGCACAGAATGCTGACCATCCGGAGAAAGCCGGTGAGTTAGCAGGCTCAGTCCTAGGAAACTTAGATGTTGCAGAGGCAAGATTTACAGCTGCAATGAAATTCCTTGAAGAGCAGAAAACCGTAAATTCTGAGCAGATTGCGGCAATCGGATATTGCTTTGGTGGAGCAGTAGTCCTGAACATGGCTCTTCGTGGTGTTGACCTAGACGGAGTGGCAAGCTTTCACGGAATTCTTCCACAGGAAGCTCCTGCCGATGCGAAACCAACTGCTGACATAGTAGTTTTCCACGGTGGTGCTGATCCATTTGTACCAAAGGAACAGTTTGATGTCTTCAAGAAAATCATGCAGGACACCGGTGCCAATTACGAGCTTGTTGTTTACCCGGGCGTTCAGCACAGTTTCACAAACCCGGACGCAGACAAATACGGAAAGAAATTTGAGCTTCCGCTTGTATACGACGAGGACGCTGACAAGAAATCCTGGGAACAAACTCAGGCTTTCTTAAACAGAATTTTCCAACCGGAAAATAATTAAGATTTAAATATTACTATAGCGGAGAGGGTTACAAGCACTCTCCGTTTTTTTTATCCAGTTCAACCCTTTAAATATCTACAGCTAACTGTGCGCCTACTACAACTGCATTAGGAATATCAGAGCTTCCACCGGGGTGCACAATCCACTGCACGTCAGGCTGAATCTGGAGCCATGGAGTAGCCTGAATGATATAGGTCAATTCCAGCATCAATTCATAATCTTTATCTTCTAATTCATCACTAATACTGCCGTATGCAAACCCGAAAGCTGCGTTATCATCATTTCTATTCGGCAACAGTCCTCGATAGACGAATCCACCTGAGACAAAAAATGGGAAGGTGTTGATGTTCTCGTCCGGCGATATTGTAAGCACAGCCCAGGGAGTAAGCCCCTGATCATCCTGAGCTGTTTCACGATAAATCATCTGCTCCAATATCCAATATAAACTGTAATTCCCTTTTTGCTTCTCAGATTCGTTAGATAATTCATCAAATTTCCTGTTGGCGTAAAAAGCGCCGAATTTATAACTCCCCGAAAGTGACTTTGAACCGAAATCCAGATTAGGCATATAACCCAGTTCTGCAATGA
>Ga0209013_10004084_pt1 | contig 12860 bp, 9 predicted proteins | sample Cruoilmetagenom2_FD_187291 | JGI IMG/M metagenome (GOLD analysis project Ga0209013, IMG submission 187291) | Oil polluted marine microbial communities from Coal Oil Point, Santa Barbara, California, USA - Sample 2 (SPAdes) (version 2) | ecosystem: Environmental > Aquatic > Marine > Oil seeps ... | reverse complement strand
ACAACATCTGTCACATCTTCCATTGGTGCAAGTACGAAAAATGGTCGTGGTAAATCACGCCAAAAATTATCTATCATTTTCAAACTCAATTCCTCTCATAATGGATACAACTTCAAACTCTTGTCCAAACAATATAAACCCAGACGTTCCACTTCTTTATCACTTATATCATGCTTAATAACTTTTTATCAAACACATGTACACTTGGATAACTATTGTGAAAATCAGAAATGTTTAATTTAACAAAAATCGTTCCTGATTGGGAAATGTTAATTTTTTTAGAAGTGTCAATTAAATACGGGTACTTTTAGAGTCAGTTAACGTAAAGGAAGTCCTTGAATCAATTATAGATTCCGGACTTCCTTTTCTATTATTTCCTTAACTCCAACCAAGCTACAGCTTCACAATGCGACATCACATAACTTTTATACAATTTAGCATAATATTTTATGCTAATATACTATCTGGCAGAAATTACCCTACGGGGTGGTAATGGGGTACAGTTAATAGTTAAGAAGTTTTTTGTTAGCTCTGCTATTGTCTCTCTATCAAAACAACTACCTAAACATGGTTAGAGAGGACAGAATGAATGTCTTTTGAGCTATCCGTTCTTGGGAACATATCCACTGCATTAGCATAGTTAAACTTAATGTGCTTTTCAGCATAAATGGAATTTATATTTGGGATACTTACCAACAAGAATCAATTACTTACTTATCTTCAGTGTATCTTTCTTGCCGCAAAAATTCCTTTGCCTCGCTAAGGCGTAAATCCCAATGTTTTTGCAAAAGGTAAATGATTTTCTCATCCTTAACTTCAGCTTCCTGCAGAGCTGCAGTTGCCTTTTCCATCCCAATGACTCTTTCTTCAAAGGCAGCTTCATCTAGCCATGCATTGCTATTTTCTCTTATTCGTTCCAACAATTCACTACCAAATCCCGAAAGGGAATCTCTAATAGAACGTGCCATTTCTATTCCTCCTCTAAATTCTAATTTATTGCTCTGTTTAACTATTTTTCATTGCCCCAATTGCAATATATTTTATTCAGTCTTTTCAAACTTTCCTACTGTGGAACACAATGGTATACGGGAACATATCCACTTAATTTTCACAAATAATAATGATACCTTCCATAGCATAATAATTCAATGTTGCCTGAGAGTAATCATTTACAAAATTAATAATATACTTATGCTATTCATCAATGCCACATGGATGATATTCAAAACTTCTATAAAATTCATTTGTCTCTAATCCGTGGTTTCACTAACAACGGCAACACCTTTATTTCATTAGGCAACTCATTTATGTCATTCTGACATCAATAAAAAATGATATATATTCAACAATTCGGAACCCCCCGCGACTAGCTAAATATCCCTTTAATTCAAAATTACTCCTCAATTTTCCGACGGGAGTTATTAATAATCTCATATAAGATTTGAATTATCCTAGGTGCATAGCTTTCAAAAATCACGGTCCAAGTTCCTACTTCTGAAAGAGGAAGAGCTGTATCCTCAGGACCTTCTAAACAATATTGATAGGCATTTCTATGTGTCATTATATTTCTTATTCCTCGAATACCAGATTCTTTATTTGCTAGAAATTCATAGTATTCTTCAGATAAAATATTTTTGTTTTTTAAGTCTGATAAATCCTCTAAATAGTTTTGATTATGATTTTCCCTTACAGATTTACAGATTAACTCCATAGCATTAAACAAAACTAATATAGCCGCATAATCCTCTTCACCATCATGTAAACGTAGTGAAGTAGAAAGCATATCACCATAATAAAGCAGAATCATCGTATTGATCACTAGCACCGCTTAAAAAATTACTATTTATTTTTCGAATAAACCCAAAACATAATACTATCTGTTAGTCTTAAACAAAACAGCGCATCTTCAACTGTTGGCAATTCAATAGTATTCTCATTCCTATGGGTCCCATAATCAGACATCATAGAGTAAATCATATAAATTGTTTTTGTCTTTGTCAGCTTTCCATCTTTATTTTCATTGAAGAAATCTGATAAATCTTCTTTTTTCAGATCTGACTTAAGGGCCCTATCTAAGTCAGCGACTGATGCAGTTGCACTGTCTCCGCTTGTGTTAAAGACACCCCTCATCCACTTTGCGAAATTTTCAGTCCCCTTATATTTTGAAAATATACTTACAATACATGTCCTACATGATTCAATACAAGCTCCTGAATGACCTTGTGTATAAGCATCAATTGCAGATTTGTAAGCATCATATACTTCTATATGGTTATTTTTTATCCATGACTCAACAGAAAACATCTCACTTACTCTGGCAAAATCACTTTCCATGCAAGCAGTAACTTTAACTTTGTCAAATTCAATGGCTATACTTAATCCTAAAATCTCGTATAGTTTAGCTAGCTCTTCAAAGTCTTCATCGATATCTTCAGAAATATATCTTACGTTGAAAGATTTAGTTATTTCTTTTAATAGATTAATAATATCCTCATGCCTTTTTTCCTTATATAAATCCGAAAAAATACTATCTAAACCTAGAAACACATCGTATTCCTCGTTATTATTCTTAAATTTGTGTGCATAGCCTTGATTGTAGAAGTACGGCACTAGGTAGTCTATATATTTTTCGTAAAGGTCATTAAGCCCCAAGCATTTTAATCTGGCCTTAAATTCTGAATTTTCCCTTATAAAAAAGCCTGGTCTGCTAACAATTTCTGCAATTTTTGAAAGAATTATTTCTTTATCATTCATTATTTCACCCCATCTAATGTCCAAATATCTATTACTTATTCAAAGCAGGTAAAACTGTCTCTAAATACTCCTGCCAATGATCATTATCGCCTTCCATATCAGGAAGCCAATAGTACATATACAGTATTTCAAATTCTTGCTTTCTTCCTTTTGTGAAGGATTTTTTCGGCATCTTTCTATATAGTGAATCAATGTTAAAAAGGTTACCTTTCTGCTTATAATCGTAGTCATTCTTCCTCCAAGTATATTGACACTTCTTTCTATGTGTTGATGGCCAAACATCCTCGTTGTCATACAAACTATTTATCCAACCATAATCAAAGGCAAGAAGATTAACCTGATATTTTGCCCAAGTCTTATCGATCCAATTAGTTATTTCTTCTGATATTGATGGTATTCTGAAATTATACCTTTGCTCGCTTTCTACCCTATGATAGTCTTTTATAAAAAGAAAAAGCATCTCTGTTTGGTCCTTAAGAAACGTTAACCTTTTAATGAGCTGTGAATAGCAATCATATGAAGCATTTCTAAATTCACTTTCAGCATTATACAGATAGAAGAACTCATTCTCCTTCAAAATGTCTCCAATGTATTTATGGATTTGCTTCCCATATTCATTCACTACTTAGCATTTTAATCACCTCAAGCTTTTTCACTCACATGGAGCAAAGGTATCACCCTAACAACTCACGTATCCTTTCCGTGAGTATTGCTTTTCTTGCCTCATAAAATTTTTCAAAGTCTTCTATTTCAAGCGACATATCTTGTGAAATCATAGCTTGTTTATGAAATTCTTCCTTTTGCATATCGTTCATGTCATTATAATAATCAATGAGGCGCATAGCATTTTTACTACCGTTACTTCTACCTTCGAGAAGTTGTAAATTCGAGAGTCTATTGCGGTTGCCCCTCCATCGTCTCCAATCTTCCATAGAAATGGAGATCGGCTTACTGCCATCAAATCTGTCAAACGGATGGAGATGGTCTTGCTCATATTTGAAATTTTTATTTTTCCAATCAAGGCTCAAATAGTATAAAGCCTCGCCTGCAACCCTGCTTCCTTTTTCTGTATTCAGAATGTCTTCTATTTTGCCATCTGTTACTCTGAGGTCATTAATCTGCTCAAGCATATCAACCGTGATTTCTTGATCATTGCTGTTGATGCTGCTCTTCATCTGCTGCAATTTACTTGTTGTGCCAGATTGGAAATAGGTGAACAGCACTGCTCTAACTAAGTAGGCACGGATACCCTCAAGATTGTTATTATAATTAGGATTGTAATAAATGAAATAGACGATTGGGAGCAGTACATTCCAGCTACTTGAAAAGCGGCCGACTTCGATTTTCATTCCTTGCAGCACAATTTCCAAGTTCTTAAATGCTTTTTTGAATTCATTCCAGTTATTCTTAAGTTCCTCTGCAATCTGCTTACTAATATTAGATTTTACAACATCGCCATAAAGCATAAGAGCAGCACGGATAATAAAATCAGATCCAAATCCGTCATAAGAATCAGCAAGTAGCTTCCCAAACTCAGTCTTAGCACTTGGCCAGTATGCCTCAAGAATAGACATCGTAATTTCAGACTTGCGGAGCGCTTTACCACCGCTGTTAAATCTTACGAACATTTCCAGAGCATCGTCCTGCTTCATATCCTGGATTTCCGTAAAGCGAATCAGCTTTTCCACAAATATTTTATTGTATAGCTTATTCAGAATTCCCCTTGCATACTCTTTGCTGTCTGCCGGAACATTAACTATGGCCGCCTCAATAGCTTGTGGTCTTGTTGTTTCATCCTGAAATTTCTTATCTAGGATGTTTTTAATTTCAAACTGTGTCGGACTCAGTTTTCCAACTTTCTCACTGAATTTGATATCATACTTTTTACTATTGTATTCCTCTTCATCAACAGTCAGCTTATTCTTATTCAGTTCAATCAGTAACTTTGTAACCAATCCACCGTTATTATTTCTTCTTGCGTGTTTCTGGCGGATATATGAATTTCCCAAAAGTGAAAGAAACAGGGATGTTAATCTCTGTTGTCCATCAAGTACTGCTGTATCTGTAATCCTTACATCAATATTACTTAATTCATAATTTACGCTGTCTGCCTGTTTTCTACTATCAAAGGTTACCTCAGACAGAAAGTTGCAGAAGTATGTATCCCAGGTCACATTGTCATCGTCCACGTGCCAGAACAGGAATGTGGCAATTGGGTAATCAAGCAAAATAGAGTCCCACAGCTTTTCTATCTGCTCCATGCTCCAAACATACTGTCTTTGAAATGCAGGCATTACATATTTTCCGTCTTTTATGTTATGTAAAGCATCGTTTATTGTAATACTGTTATCTATTAATCTGCTCAACCTTGTGCCCCCCTCTTTAATTATAAAACCATGATGATTTGTATTTCAAAATACATCTTCAATCTCGTGCCAAATCGTTTTGATACGTATTATCCTTAGTACTTTTGGGATTAATAAGCAAATGATTTATCGCAAATTTTTTTATCAACACACTACCTTTTCTTGGTAAAACCTACTAATTACAATATTATCAGAAAATAAATGAATTTCTATTGTATTCTAATAAACAAAATTAGGCTGATTTGAAAATCTATTCAAATCAGCCGTTGTTAGTCTTCTTCCTATTCTCCATTGCATTCTATTTCAATTTGCGCTGTTCCCAAGCGTTTGTGAAAAGAGCTAAGGTCTAAATACTCCTTAGCTCTTTTCTAACACTATTATTTACCTAAAAGACTGATAAATTTACTAAGTTCGTTTTTGGCTTCATCGGTTGTCCCGTTCAACTCATTCAAAAGCTCAAACAATTTGTCATATGAATTCGTGATATCCGCTTTTACTTCTGTCAACTCTTGAGCCACTTGTGAAAGTGGAATAACTTCTTCATCTTCAAATGTGTCGACATAACGTGGAATGTTCAAATTGTAATCATTTTCTTTGATTTCATCCAAACATGCCACATGAGCATATTTCTCAACGTCTTTACGGTTACTGCAAGTTTCGATAATTTTGTTGATGTTTTCAGGAGAGAGTTTGTTTTTGTTCTTGCCTTTTTCAAACTCATTTGAAGCATCGATAAACAAAATATCTTTGTTCTTGCGAGCTTCACGACCTTTGAAAACAAGCACACATGTTGCGATGTTTGTGCCATAGAACAAATTAGCAGGCAATCCAATAACAGTATCTAACAGATTATTGTCGATGATATTCTTACGGATTTTACCTTCGGACGCACCACGGAAGAGCACACCATGTGGCAACACGATAGCCATTGTTCCAGCTTTATCTAAATGGTACAAACCATGAAGAACAAAGGCATAATCTGCCTTAGATGCAGGTGCTACACCATAACCCTTGAAACGTGTGTCTTTTTCTCGGTCAATGTCTTTTGTATCCCAATTTTGAGAATATGGGGGGTTAGCCACGACCGCGTCGAACTTCAAAGGAATTTGTGTGCCATTTTTTTCAGCAAATGGCCAGTCAGCTTCAAGTGTGTCTGCTCGTTTCAACTCCATATTGCGATAATTTACCCCATGCATCATCAAGTTCATGCGAGCCAAGTTATAAGTCGTTGTATTCAACTCTTGACCGTAAAACTCAACGCTTCCCTCTTCATCACCATTTGGCAATTCATTTTGAACTGTTAAAAGAAGTGAACCTGATCCCATTGTAGGGTCATATACACGGAATTGATCGCCAGTACCAGCTACATCAATCGTGACAATTTTCGCCAAAACTTGACTAACTTCATGAGGTGAATAAAATTCTCCACCTTTTTTACCAGCATTGGCAGCAAATTGCCCAATTAAATATTCATAAACGTCACCTAAAATGTCATGCCCAGAGTCGTCTTTGAAAGTGAACTCGTTAATCATCAAAACGATATCATTCAAAGCCTTTGCACGTTCGTTGGTACTTGAACCTAGACGTGTGTCCCCAAGGTTAACATCTGAGAATACGTTAGCAAAGTCAGCTTCTGCGACTGCATTACGTTTGGCATTTGTATTAAATGAGTCAAACATGTCTTGGAAGTCACTAGCTTTGATTTTGTGATTTTCAATTTTTGATACGATTTTGTCCCAAGTGTAGGCTGGGTCAATCGCATATCCGATACCTTTACTGATTTCTTCAAGGTAATCTTCTTTTTCAGTGTCATCTTTCACTTCGTAGAACTCTTCCAAATCATTGACTTTTAAGTATTCATCTTGATTTTCTGATAAATACCGATAAAACATAAATGGTAAAATATAGTTCTTGTACTCACTTGCATCCATTGTCCCACGCAGTTTGTTAGCCATTCCCCATAGCTTTGATGTAATATCTCTTGCATTACTCATTTGTGTAATCTCCTTTTCTTATATAAACATTTGTTGAAGTAGTGATATCTTCAAATTTTTAAGCAAATTTAACTCACGCTGATGAAGAGCGATGTGTTGGTCGAAGTTGCGGAAGAACTCACCTAATTTGTCTTGTTCTGTTTTTTCAGGAATAGAAATTTTATAATTAGATACGTCTTTTTTTGTTAATTGTGGTTGTGCTGAACCAAAGCTAATTAAATCAATCTGTCTTTTTCCAAGTGGCGATTTCAAATATTGTGCAATATAACTTGGTTCTACTTCTTCCATTGAACGTATAATTAACATCCCCGAATTAATTCGTGCAAACGGTACTAATGGCTTAATGTCGTTGTTATACCAAGCAATATGACCTAATGAGCCACGAGAAGTTAATACGATATCATTAAGTTCAAGTTTCCCATTCCCTAACGCATTAGATTTTTCCTCTGTGATATATTGGTCGCTTCCAAAAGAGAATCCATTTCTAGTAATGTTTGTAGCACTTAAGAATAATGTATGACCCTGCTCAGAAAAATCAGCACCCGACGGATAGTTTTTCCCCCTATCTCCATCGATCAAATCAGCAACGTCAGAAAGCTTACGCTGTTCCCAAGCATCAGTAAATCCTGCAAAACGAATTTCAGGAACACTGGCTCCATCTTTCGGAAACATTTTTTGAAGCAGACTCTTTTTCGTTTCCTTCTGTAGTTCCAACCTACGCTGATGAAGTTTGATAAGGATGTCTAGTTGTTTGAAGTAGCCACCAATTTTAGCTTGCTCTTCATAACTTGGAACTGAAACATCGAACTCAGAGAATTTTGAAATCCAATGTCGTTCATGACTTTGCGGAATATATTTGATGTTCTTCAGAGTGTTATAGACGAAATAAAAATCTTCATCACCTGATCTCAAACTAAGCAACTTCATCGCCGAACTCTTTACTTTGAAAGGAAAATTAACATAGTGCGAGCCTGTTGTGAAATCATCAAAAATGATAACTGGATTTTCGTCACTTGCTTCTTTGATGCTATCAGTTTCATTCGTATATCCCAAGACGAAGCTTTGACCCGCTGTCAAAACAGGTATTTCAAAGCTATCGTCATAGTTAGTTGATTTGACAATGTACTTTGTTGGCTGCTCATATGTAAGCAAATCCCCCGATTTTCTCTGTTCCCAAGCATCTGTAAATCCTTCGAATCTGATTTGAGGTGATTCTGTTATTTTATCGCTCATTTCTGATCTCCTTTTTGTAGTCTGCATAATTTTATCACTTGACTATTCTCCCTTCTTAATTTCGTCAGCCATTTCGTAAAATGCCTTACGGAATTCAATGCGATATCGTACCCAAGTTAATACTGCAATCTTTTCAGCTGCAATTTCTTTATAATCAGCTCTTGCGTCATTCATGATTGCTGTTAACTCACCTTGTTTATCCATATCCTCTTGACCTAATCGGTGTTTCTTAATCAAGTTTTCAAGATCCTTGGGCTTTGTGCTGTTATCAAGTCCCCAAGTACGGATGAAGTTCGTTACAAGTTGGATATTAATATCCTTTTGTGCCTTATCCATAGCTTGGTTCATTTTTTCAACACTTCGAGGTGCTGGATAATTATCAAATTCAAACTCCTTTGAAAAAATCTTAGATACAAAGTTACGCATCTTAGATTTTTCTTTTTCATTGTCAGACTTGGCAATTTCATGATGGATTTCATCACGTGTGCTTTCCGCATTTGACATATCATTCGCGTGAACTTCGTCAGCCATCTGGGCAATCAATTCAATCAAATAATCATAGTTGATGGTAACATCGTGAATATGAACCATAGAGAGATTGACTTGCGAAATATCAATGTCTTCTCGCTTAGCACGTCGTTCCTTCAACTCACCGGCGATTACAGTTGTTAAAATTACTTCCTGCTCTTCAGAAATACCTAAACGTTCATAGAACTCTTCAGGATTATCATAGGCAGAAATAGGATTTTTGTCATCATCTTCGGTATATTGTTTCAACTGACTCAACAAGCGATTATACTCTTTCAAATTCTCAAAGACATCATCCTGTGCTCTTTCACTTGGTGGTAATTGTACAAAATCATATGTGAGCGTTGAAAGTTTCTTGATGACTTCTTGCATCTCAGCTTGGACCTTGCTAAATGGTTTAGAAATGATACCAGACTCTTCGTTGCCTTCTTTTAAATCATCAAGTGAAAGCTGTTCGTCAGCAGAGGCACGATTTGAATAGATAGCAAAAGCCTTATTCATTTCATACTCGTTTTGCTCAGGCCAACGATAATTCACAACATTTCCCCAAGGCTTATCAATAAGGTTATGCATTCTGTTTGTACGTGAGTATGCCTGAATCAAGTTCCCACTCTTAAGCGTTCGATCAATATAGAGTGTATTCATCTCAGGAGCATCAAAACCGGTCAAAAGTTGATCAATAACGATAACCAAATCTAAATAGTTACCATCATCAGCTGTCTTGTTAAGACGCCTTGCTAAGTCTTCTGTGTAGGCTTTAACTGTCGTCATATCAAAAGCTGTGCCAAACATTTCGTTATAGGCTTTGATAGCTCTATGCAAGTTTTCGTTCGTTTTAAGTTGATGAATACTATTGGATGTATCTGCCGAGAAACTCACTGCAACTTTTAATCGTTTATCTGCTGGACGATTCGCATTCTCTTCCGAAAACTTATCGAAGTATTCCATCGCTCTTGGTGTACTTGCTTTATTACCACCAACGTGAACTGTAAACAAAGCATTATACTTACGGTCATTTGAGCGTTTCTTCCAGTTATCGAATATGTCGTCAACTACCAATTCCACATGTTCTGGACTAAAATCGTAAACACTACCGCGAACATTATCGTCGATATCATCTTCGTTTGGATCTTCAGGAGCCTCGATAGTTTCCTTGAATTCAACGTTAAACCCTAGGACGTTTCTATCCGCAATAGCTTCTTTAATGGTATATGCATGTAGTAATTCACCAAATATTTCTAGTGTTTCAGGAAATTTTGGTGTACCAGTATAACCAACCCAAGCAGAATTAGGAATCCCTTTTCGAATAGTTTCAAGCATTCCTTCATTTTCGGTACCGTCACCAGTTGAACGGTGGGCTTCATCAACGATAAAAAGAATACTTTCATTAAGTGGCTTGAAGCTATCACGCGCTACATAACGCGACATCTTTTGAATACTTGTCACAATGATGTTCTTATCGCTCTTCTTAGTTAATTTGCGATGAAGATCTGAGATATTTGCTGTGTCACTCACCACACCAGATTTCCCTTCAAATCCCGCAACAGGGTCATAGGCTTTATAGGCATCAGCTGTTTGGTTGGTAAGCGCTACACGGTCAACCAAGAAGACAACTTTATCTACATTAGATAGACGACTTGCAAGCCACGCCGTCTTAAAACTTGTGATTGTCTTACCTGAGCCCGTAGTGTGCCAAATGTATCCCAATTTACCATCGTCATATTTGAAGTCAAATTTTCTAACTTTATCAAGCACACGCTTTGTTGCATAGACTTGATAAGGACGCATGACTTTGGTACTTTCTTTGTTTTTAGTACCATCAAGTACCATGTAGCGTGTTGCTAAATCATGAGCCATTGGAATTGACAATACTTTATCCGCAAACGTCTTCCATGAACGAATAGGTCGAGCATCATCTTCGTTTTGCCAGTTGAATGCAAAGGCTCGATTAAAACTTTGGAGTGGGGTATTTGCCATGTAACGAATATCAAACTGCGTCATTGCAATTAGAATCTGCAAGGTAGAAAAGATACCGCTAAATTGTTTTTCAGCAATATACTGTTCCATCTGGTTCAAGGATTCTGTAGTGCTGTGTAGCGCTTTCTTTAATTCGATTTGAATAATTGGCAAACCATTAATTAGCAACGTCACATCAAATCGACGATTCGGTTTACCATCAATTACTTTTGGTCGTTTAATTTGATTTACCACTTGATATACAGTGTCCCCGCCGCCAACTTGGGCTTGGTCGAATACTGTCAAAAACACATGCTTACCATTGTCAAGGTCGACTTCAATTTCAGAAACACCGTTAACACCATACAAAAACTGTCCGGCACGGTAAGGTGATTCAATACTAGTAATGATTTTCTTCACCTGGTTAAATTCAGTGACAGACAATGGTTCATCTAAACGAGCGCGATTGTTTTGTTCTAGAATCATTTTAAAGTTTCCCCAGAGTTGTTCGGTTGTTCTGATGTCTTTTTTGTACTCCCATTGTTTTACTCCACCGATTTTGGTCAAATAATCGATGACTTCATTTTCAAATGCTAATTCCGATTGACTTTTCATTTGACTATTTCTCCTTTAAGGTTTCTTCTATTATTGAGCTCGCAAACTGCTCAATCAAGTCTGCGTATTTGTTTAACTTACTTTGCAGCTTCAATGTTTCTGCGTAAATAACACCTATTTTCTTCTGTTCCTCAAAAGGAACAACAGGAACGATAATTTCCTCTAGTGCACGAAGTGGAATTCTGAGGACAGGACCATTCCCCTGTAACTCCCTTTCTTTTTGTCGCCTCACATCTTTGTAAGCATTAAACAAGAAAAGAAAATATCTCTTATCAAGTTGTTCGCTATCAAAGTCTATTTTTGTGAAGTTGAGGGACAACACTTTACCAACATTCTTTTTACCGACCATTGTTGCAAGCTGTAGTGAGTTACTGATAACAACATCACCTTCATTTAACGATAGGTTATTTTGAGATACAGATTTTGACTCATCTTCAACTACTACGTCCTCATGACTATAATCACTTTCAAAAGACGGCTGGTCATAATAGTTCATTACTTTAGTACCAAACTGTTTTTGCGCCCTTGTTGGATTTATACCTGGAACGAATGTTACGAACTCTTTTAATCCTCTTTTCTCCAAATAAATCACCTCCAAACTTCGGTTAGTATTTTTTGAAATAATTCTATATTACATATTAAATCACCTCGAACTTGTTTTGTCAAACGATAATTTGAAATATCATTATATTACAAATTATCGTTCGTTAAAAATCTGCAAAACGTTTCTGCAAGCCATGTTTTTATTTTAGTTTTCCGCAAAAAGGTTCTCCTTCCACCAAATTGTTAAACCCTTTCCGCAAAACTGCACATCATTTTTCTACTCCACCTTCAATCACAAAGCCTTAATCCCCTAAAAACACACCTTAAATTCTGTCTATATCTCAATTCAAAACATAAAAATAACCCTCAAAAATGCCGTCAAACCTGCATTTCCAAGGGTTCCATTCTTTATTTCGATTCCAACCAAGCTACCGCTTCACAATGCGTAGTTTGCGGGAACATATCGACAGGTTGAACTTCTTTTGTTTCATATCCACCGTCTTCTAATATGCGTAAGTCCCTTGCAAGTGTGGCTGGGTTACATGATACATAGACGATACGAGTTGGTTTTTGTTCTAGAATCGTTTGAAGCAATGCTTCGTCACAGCCTTTACGTGGTGGATCGACTACTAGTACGTCGGCTGTTTTGCCTTCTTTGTACCATTTTGGAATGACCACTTCTGCTGGGCCAGCTTCGAAGTACGTGTTGTGCAGTCCATTAATTTCAGCGTTTCGTTTCGCGTCTTCAATGGCTTGTGGCACAATTTCTACGCCTAATACTTGCTTCGCTTGTTTCGCTAAGAACAGAGAAATGGTTCCAATTCCACAGTAGGCATCAATGACAGTTTCGGTACCCGTTAGCTGTGCATAA
>Ga0209013_10004083_pt1 | contig 12861 bp, 10 predicted proteins | sample Cruoilmetagenom2_FD_187291 | JGI IMG/M metagenome (GOLD analysis project Ga0209013, IMG submission 187291) | Oil polluted marine microbial communities from Coal Oil Point, Santa Barbara, California, USA - Sample 2 (SPAdes) (version 2) | ecosystem: Environmental > Aquatic > Marine > Oil seeps ... | reverse complement strand
AGGTTTCAGAACGATCAATGAAATGGTAGGGCGAGTAGATAAGCTTAAAGCCAAAGAGAATGTAAATCACTGGAAAGCAAAACATCTTCAGCTTGATAGGCTGCTGTATAGAATGCATCTGAATGAGGGTGATTCTGCCTATCAGACTCTCTCTCAAGATCATGGCATTGAAGCAGCACTGGATAATAAGCTTATAAAGCTTGCTCAACCTGCTATTGATACCAAAACAGCAGTGAAGCATGATATAGAACTTAAAAATATTAACAGAACTGTGGGAACCATGCTCTCTGCAGAAATGACACGAAAACATGGTGAAGACGGACTGCCGGATGACACTATATACTTTAAAGCCACCGGAACGGGTGGACAGAGTTTTGGTGCATTTGTCAACAGTGGTATTACTTTTGAGATCGAGGGTGATTCAAATGATTATTTCGGTAAAGGACTGTGTGGAGGAAAACTCATCCTCTACCCACCTAAAAATGCAACTTATAATCCTAACGAGAATGTTGTTCTTGGAAATGTATCTTTCTACGGGGCAACGAGCGGAGAAGCATATGTCTATGGTCTTGCAGGAGAAAGATTCTGTGTAAGAAACTCTGGTGTGAAAGTAGTTGTAAGTGCCATTGGTGACCATGGATGTGAGTATATGACCGGAGGACGAGTGGTTGTGCTGGGTGAGATCGGTAAAAACTTTGCTGCAGGTATGAGTGGAGGTATCGCATATATCTATGATGAACATGATACTTTGAAACAGCGTATCAATACTGAAATGGTTGATCTGGATGCCATAGAAGAGCAAAAAGAGTCTGATGAAGTGAGAGCAATGGTTGAAAAGTATGTGAAATATACGCAAAGCAAAGAGGCTCAGAATTTACTGGATGACTGGGAGACCACTGTATCGAAAATGATAAAAGTCATGCCGGTTGATTACAAAAGAGTGTTGGCATATATGCCAAGAGCAAAAGATGAACAAGATGTTAGCGCATAATAGGAGTTTAGTATGGGAAAAGTAACCGGATTTAAAGAGTATAAGAGAAAGAACTTTTCGTACGCTCCTGTAGCTGAGCGTATCAAACATTACAATGAATTTGTTATCCCTTTGGATAAAGAGGAGATCGTCGAACAGAGTGCCAGATGTATGGATTGTGGTGTACCGTTCTGCCATAGCAATTATGGCTGTCCTGTCGCCAACATCATACCTCATTTCAATGATCTGATCTATCGTGGAAAGTGGAAAAGTGCATTCAATATATTGATGAGTACCAATAACTTTCCGGAGTTTACCGGCCGTATCTGTCCGGCACCTTGTGAGGGTGCCTGTGTACTTGGTATCAATGAAGATCCGGTAAACATCAAGAGTATTGAATATAGCATCATTGAAAAAGCATATAAAGAGGGTTGGATGAAGCCTCGTCCTCCTAAAAATAGAACAGGTAAGAGTGTAGCCATTGTCGGCTCCGGTCCTGCAGGAATGGCTGCTGCAAACCAGCTGAACAAAGCAGGACACAGTGTTACTGTTTACGAGAGAGATAAAAGGATCGGCGGCCTGGTTCGTTACGGGATACCAAACTTCAAGCTCGATAAGAAAAAGGTTGTACAGAGACGTGTTGACCTTATGAAAGAGGAGGGTATAGAGTTTATTACCAGTGCACATATAGGTGTTGATATTTCCGTCAAAGTGCTTCAGGAGAAGCATGATGCTGTAGTGCTTTGCGGAGGAGCAAGTCTGCCAAGAGATCTTCCTATAGAGAACAGAGATGCCAAAGGCATACATTTTGCGATGGAGTTTCTCTCTCAGTCCAACAGTAGAGTTGAGGGCGAGAGTTTTGCAAAAGAGGATGAGATCCTGGCTACAGGTAAGCATGTTGTTGTCATAGGTGGCGGTGATACAGGAAGTGATTGTGTAGGAAACTCTGTAAGACAGGGTGCTTCTTCCATTATGCAGATAGAGCTTATGCCTAAAGCACCACTCCAAAGAGATGAGAGTATGCCTTGGCCTCTCTTTCCACGAGTATTCAAGATATCAACTTCTCAAGAAGAGGGATGTGAAATGGACTTCAATGTACTCTCAAAATCTTTCATAAAAAATGATGACGGTAAAGTAGCCGGTATCAACTGTGTTAAGATCGAATGGGGAGATAGAGGCTTTGAAGAGATAAAAGGCACAGAATTTGTACTTAAAGCCGATCTGGTTCTTCTTGCTATGGGCTTCCTTGGACCTGAACAGACAGGTGCCATTGAAGAGTTGGCTCTTGAAACGGATGAAAGAAGCAACATCAAAACAACAGGCTTTGCAACCTCCACAGAGGGTGTTTTTGCAGCAGGTGATATGAGACGAGGCCAGTCTCTCGTGGTCTGGGCTATCAATGAAGGACGTGAGTGTGCCATAGAAGTTGATGAGTATTTGAGCAAGAGATCTTCAGTTCTGAACTCAAAAGACAGATCTTTGTATGAGCATGTGTAGAGATAAAAAGAGTATCAAAAAAATAAAAAATTGATATATTTGCCCAGAAAAAGCGTTATAATAAAAAATAGGCACATTTCTAAAAAAGGTAGGTATTATGATGAAGATTACAAAATATTTATGGCTATGGATGCTTTTTGCTACTTTTCCTCTGCATCTTTCCTCAGCTCCAAAAGTAGAAAACAGCAGTACAAAAATAGCAGTGATCTTTAACACGCTCTGTGCGAAATGTCATGAGGGTGAATGTAGTGGAAGACTGAGTTTTGATACGGATAGCAAAAAAGCAAACAGCCATATAAGACGCTATGCAGGTGATACTAATCTTTCCAAGAGTAATACAGAAGAGTTCTTTAGTCTCTTAAACCATATGAAAAAAGAGTGTGAATTGTGGATGCCGGATAGTGGAGAGTGGAGACCAGAGAGTCTTTCACACTTTGCTCTGCCTTCAGCTAAAGGCTATTTTATCCCTCTGGGGCTTCTAAAAAAGGGTAAGTATCATGTCGAGATCAAGATAAAAGATAATAGTCACTTTAGGGTTGAAGTACTCTCAGATCATTTTGACCATTTTCTTGACAAATCGGCTTGTCCTAATGGGAAAAAGGAGACCCTTCAATTTACGATAAATGAGTCAGTCAATACTTTTTTGCGTATTCAGAGTAGAAAACCTTTGCAGATCATTGCTTTGAAGGTTTGCAGATCATTGCTTTGAATGTTAAAAGGATAAGTAAGGGGGAGTTATATATATAGGTAGAATTATAACTATAACAAATGTAATATTATTGTAAGTAAAGTATGGTAAAATAATATTAGTCTCTAAATATACTATAAGAGGAGAGTGAAATATTATGCGAAATATGAAATCCTTCATACTGTTTGCACTTTTACTCTTTGTAGCGATAGGCTATAAAACCTATGATGAATACCATCGAATTCAAGAAACTCAGAAACTCATTGTCTTAAATGAGAGTCGGTCCCTTTCAGAATTCATCTCTGCTTTTCGCCAAACCTATCAAGATTTTTTCCTCCTTTATCATATTGAAGTTGATGAGAATACGATCAACTTGCTTCCTGTCAAGACCATCTCAGAAATAAGTAATCGTTTTTCATCAAGTGTTCAAGGTGATGTAGTTATACGTACCGTGTCAGACCGTCCGCGAAATCCAGACAATATCGCAAATGATTTTGAATTGGAAATGATCCGGTATTTTAAAAACAACCCTGAAACAACAGATAAATTTATACAAAAAGAAGATGTATATTATTATACAAAACCTCTGTTGATCCAACAATCCTGTCTTCGCTGCCATGGTAAACGTGAAGATGCCATCCCAAGTATCCGTGAAAAGTATGAAAATGCCTATGATTATAAGCTCGGAGAGATACGGGGATTACTAAATATAAAGATCAAAGAGCGTGAATTTTTTGCTGCAATGTACTCTGATTTTATAGAAACACTTATCAGTGCCATCTTTCTCTATATCATTTTTTTAATCATTATCTATATATTGCTCAAAAAAATGCGTGTAAAAGAAGAGCAATATACCAAGCAACTTGAAACAGATATAGCAACAAAAACCTATGAGATAAAAAAGCAAAAAGATATTTTATTTGATCAGGCTCATCATGATGCTCTGACAGGTTTGCCTAATCGTGTTCTTTTTAATGACCGATTGGAGCATGGGATCGAGCAGGCAAAACGGCATAAGACAGAAATCGCACTCTTTTTTATAGATCTAGATCACTTTAAACAGATCAATGACTCTTTAGGCCACCTAATTGGTGATAAAGTACTAGTAGCAGTAACAGAGCGCTTAAAAGCTAAAATACGAAAAGAAGATACTCTGGCTCGTTTAGGAGGTGATGAATTTACAATTATTATAGAAGGTATGAAAGAGATACAAGATGTATCACACTTAGCCCAAAAGATATTGGAGGCCATAACACAACCCATTTATATTGAAGGTCATACGCTTTATATCTCCTGCAGTATTGGTATCAGTCTCTATCCTCAGGATGATATAGATGCAAATCATCTTATTAAATATGCTGATGCCGCTATGTACAAGGCAAAAGAAGAAGGGCGAAATAATTTTCAGTTCTATGCCTCTGAAATGACTGCATTGGCATTGGAACGTGTTGTTATGGAGACAAATCTACGTCAGGCTCTAAAAAAAGAGGAATTTATACTTTATTATCAATCTCAAGTCGATGCTAATTCCGGGAAACTGACAGGAGTAGAGGCTTTGATACGGTGGAAGCATCCTATCTTAGGATTGGTATCACCTGTGAAATTTATTACTTTAGCCGAAGAGACAGGTCTGATCGTTGAGATAGATCGATGGGTAATGAAGACAGCAATGAAACAGGTGACTAAATGGTATCAAGAAGGATTAGAGCCTGGTGTACTTGCAATTAACCTTTCAATGAGAGAATTAAGGAGTAATGATTTTATCGAGATACTTCAAGAGACTATGGAAGATATTGGTTTTAAGCCAGAGTGGTTGGAATTGGAGGTTACGGAGGGACAAGTGATGATAAACCCTGAAGAAGCCATTAACAAGCTTGAACTGATCAGTCAGATGGGTATCAAGATCGTGATCGATGATTTTGGTACCGGATACTCTTCATTGGCATATTTAAAGCGATTACCTGTTGATAAACTCAAAATTGACCAGTCTTTTGTGAAAGGTATCCCTGATGATAAAGAGGATGTTGCTATTGTAAAAGCAATTATTGCACTTGCAAAGAGTCTTGGTCTTGAGCTTATTGCAGAAGGTGTAGAGACGGATGCTCAAAGAGACTTTCTTGTAGCGTGTGGATGTGAGAATCTACAGGGGTATTACTATTGTGAACCAATGCCTTCGGACGAGATGGAAAAAAAATGTTTGGGAGATTTGCGATAGAGATCTTATAATATTACGGCAAGAAAATCTACCCTTATAGTAACCCCATCGCAAGTTTTGCTTCATCACTCATACTGTCTTGTCCCCAAGGTGGGTCAAATACCAACTCTACTTCTACATTTTCTAAGTACTCTAGCCGAGAAGAGATACTTTCAACTAATTGAACTATGATCTCTGACATGGAACAGGTAGCAGAGGTGAGGGTCATAGTGATCTTGCACATCTTTAAGGCTGTTTCGTCATCTGTCCAACACTCTATTTGATAGATAAGTCCAAGATCGTAGATATTAACAGGGAGTTCCGGATCATAGATGGTTTTCAGTTGTTCTGTGACAAGTTCTATCATCTCATCATCAGAAGGGAGTTTTGCTAAAAAATCTGCTTTGTTTGCATCCATCTTACTTTTTATTTTCTCTTGGGTTGGTGTTTCAACTTTTGCTGCATGTTTTTCTTCATACGCTTTTAATTCTTCGTACGTAGTAGGGATCTCATTTTCTGTACTCATGCTTTTTCTCCTTGGGCTTTACATCTCTTTACATGTGTATAAATGGTATTTAAAAAGGCTTCCAGCCCTTGTTGTCTTACAGGGCTAAGTAGTTCGGTAATGCCCATAGTATGCAATAAAGCAGGGTCAAAAGCCAGTATCTCTTCTGGGGTACGGTCATTAAATATATCTAGTAAAATAGTCATCATCCCTTTTGCCATCATAGACTCTCCTTCACCACGGAAGAGTATCTTAGGGTGTGCATATTCAGCGACGAGCCAAGCATTTGAAGAACATCCATGTATGAAACTTTCATCATTTTTCTCTCCCGGTTTGAGTGGAGTTTGATTTTTCCCAAGGTCGAGGACGTATTCTATTTTATCATCTGCTGTAGGGAAAAGGTCGAAATCTTCTTTATATGCGGCTACTCTTTCTTGCATAGTCATAATGTATCCTTTCTCACTGTTTGCCAACATGGCTTCGCTATTGCTACGACCATTTCGGTTCCGAACCTATAAACAACAAGTATTTGTTGTTTATTTAACGGCTCTCATATAAAATGCTTTCTCAAAGCTCTCTTGTATCATCTCTTGATGACGTGCATCTTTCACTGTTTCTATGAGGGTATTTGCAAAAGCAATGATGAGCATTTTTTTAGCTTCTTGTTTAGAGATGCCCCGTGACTGCAAATAAAAGAGTTGTTTCTCATCTAATTGTCCTGTTGTCGCACCATGTGAAGCCTCCAACTCATCGATGTAGATCTCAAGCTGTGGTTTAGCCACCATATAGGTTCCAACATTCAGTAAGATAGACTTTGAATTCTGCTGTGTTTTGGTATATTTAGCCGTCTGTTCCACCCGTATGAGTGCATCAAATATTCCTCTGGCATCACCCTCTAAAATATTTTTTGATTCTTGAACAGAGCTGGAGTATTCACCCTTATGTACGATATAAGAGATACTGCCTCTTCTTGCTTTCCCTGAAAGGTAAAGCAAATGTCCCGCATCGATGTGTGCGTACTCTTCCAAGTCTACCTTGAGTAGTTGTAGGGCAGATGTGTTACCAAAATCAAAAGTTTTCAGCATGACATTAGCATGATTTCCTACTCTTATGTGGTGAGAAGCCATCATGGCATACGCGTCATCCTTAATGGTTTGATTTTTGATGATACGAAGGGTACTATCTTTTGCTACGGTAATATCATAACCATAAAGTACAAGTGAACCTTTAGCACTCTCTGAGTCAAAACTTTCATAAATGGTTGCATGTCTATTGGCTTGATTTTTGATGACTATACGGTAATGTATGAGCGTATTACTCTCAGTATATCGGTGTAAGAGTTCTACTTCTCTGTCTCCATCTATTTCTATAATGATGACATTAGGACAGAGTAAATGGCCCAAGAAATAGAGTGGATCATAATGTTCCATATCTACTTCAACATAAGTCCCATAATAAACCCTCAAACCTATAGGTGCTGTAGTTACCACACCATTTACTATCTCAAGTTTATCGGCTTCTTGTATCTTTTTAGGTATATACGATAATGTTTTATATTCTTTGTCTAAAAGGCTCTCAGAGTCAAAGTAACGGTAAGCTTCTCTTTTTTTGGTTGGAAGTCCAAGAAAAGAGAGTTTTTTCAGTAGGGGATTTTGTTCCTTGACTTCAAAGACTTTTGCCAATGCTTCTGAGTTTCGATGTCGTAGTGTATCTAGTTTCATGACCTTGTCCTTAAAGGCTCTTGCTCTTCTATACCATCATACCCATGTTCTTCCAACTGTTCTACCAGCTCAACCCCTGCAGTTTTCACTATTTTGCCGTCTTTAAGTACATGTATATAATCAGGTTCTATATAGTCCAGTATGCGACTATAATGCGTAATGACAAGAAAGGAACGTTTGCCGTCTTTCATCTTGTTAATACCCTCAGAGACGGCTCTAAGTGCATCTATATCCAGCCCGGAGTCTATCTCATCAAGTATAATAACTTCAGGTTCCAGTATGAGCATTTGTAAGATCTCGTTTCGTTTTTTTTCTCCACCGGAGAAACCTTCGTTAAGCGAACGGCTAATCATATCTGACTTCATGCCCAGTGCTTCAAGATGACCTTTCATCACTCGTAAAAACTCCGCAGCATTGAGTTCTTCTTTACCTTCGTGTTTACGTTTCGCATTGAGTGCTGTTCGTAGGAAGTAGGCATTATTTACGCCGGGTATCTCTATAGGATGTTGAAAACTCAAAAAGATGCCCTCCAAGGCTCTCTCTTCCGCTTCCATTTCCAGGATACTCTTGCCTTTGTACAGGATGGCTCCCTGAGTGACCCGGGTATCATAGTGTCCTACAATAGCTTTGGAAAGTGTGGATTTTCCTGAACCATTTGGTCCCATAATTGCATGGACTTTTCCCTCTTCAAGTGTAAGGTTGAGCCCTTTAAGTATCTGTTTATCTCCTATGTTTACATGAAGATCTTTTATATCTAGTATCATCCTACACTTCCTTCCAATGTTAATTCCAATAATGCTTTTGCTTCTACTGCATACTCCATAGGAAGCTGGCTAAAAACCTCTTTACAGAAACCATGTACGATCATCGAGACTGCATTCTCTTCACTTATACCTCTTTGTCTGAGGTAAAAAAGTTGTTCGTCGCTTATCTTAGAAGTGGTTGCTTCATGTTCTACCTGCCCATACATATCTTTAGACTCAAGGTAAGGGAAAGTATGCGCACCACATTGACTGCCTATAAGTAGTGAATCACACTCACTATGGTTTCTAGCTCCAACAGCATTAGCACCTATCTTAACTAGTCCTCTGTAAGTATTTTGCCCCTTCATCGCAGAGATACCTTTAGAGATGATGGTAGAACTTGTATTTTTGCCTATGTGTATCATCTTTGTACCTGTATCTGCCTGCTGGGCAAGGGTAGTGACAGCTACAGAGTAGAACTCACCTACAGAGTTGTCGCCCTTGAGTATGCAAGAAGGGTACTTCCATGTGATGGCTGAACCAGTTTCCACCTGTGTCCATGATATTTTGGAGTTATCACCTTTGCAGATGCCTCTTTTGGTCACAAAGTTGTAGATACCCCCTTTACCTGTTTCATCACCGGGGTACCAGTTCTGTATGGTAGAGTATTTGATCTCCGCGTCTTTCATGGTAATAAGCTCTACTACCGCCGCGTGAAGTTGGTGTTCGTCTCTTGTCGGGGCAGAACAGCCTTCGTTGTAAGAGACATAAGATCCTTCATCGGCTACGATGAGGGTACGTTCAAACTGTCCTGTATTGAGTGCATTGATCCTAAAATAGGTACTCAGCTCCATAGGACATCGTACACCTTTAGGGATATAGACGAATGTACCATCGGTAAATACAGCTGAATTGAGTGCAGCGAAGTAGTTGTCATTCATCGGTACGACAGAGAACATGTACTTTTTGATGAGTTCAGGGTGATCCTGTATGGCCTCTGAAATAGAACAAAAAATAATGCCATGTTTGTTGAGTTCCTCAGAGTAAGTAGTTTTAACTGAAACTGAATCAAAAACAGCATCCACAGCTATCCCCTGAAGCTGTTTTTGTTCCTCTAGTGGAATACCCAGCTTTTTATAGGCTTCTAATATCTTAGGATCTACTTCGTCAAGACTATTCGGTGCTACTTTTGGTGTAGAATAGTATGATATAGCCTGATAGTCTATTGGATCATAGTCAATGTGTGCCCATTGCGGTTCTATCATCTTCTGCCATTTGACTAAAGCTTTAAGTCTCAGTTCTAACATCCACTCCGGTTCATTCTTCTTCTTTGAAATAAAAGCAATGGTATCTTCATCTAATCCGGGAGGAATAGTATCAGTCTCTATATCGACTTCAAATCCCAGTTTATAGTCTCCCGAGACTATGTTGTCTATCTCTTCAGTTGCCATAATTTTTTCTCCTTCTAGAGGTTTGCATCTTTATCTTCATATTAGGTAGAGTCTGTGCAGTGTGCGTGTAGTAAAATTAATACAATTCAAATTTTTCTTGCAGTTTTCCAAGGTCATGAGAGAGGCTGAAAAGTGCCTCTTTTTCATCTTCTCTGAAATGCTTTTCAAAAGTAACAGACTCAGCCTGATAAAAAATACCGATCGGTATCGGGTCATTTTCAAGTGCTTTTTGCATTGCTGAAGATAGACTACTGCTGTCATAAGTGCTCTCCAGTTCATAGGTATTGGATTTGAACCATTTATAGGTATTGACTTTGTTAAAGACCACACAGGGCTGAAAAATGTCAACCAAGGCATACCCTGTGTGTAAAAACGCCTCTTTGAGCACCGTTTTGGCATGAGCATAATTACCTATATTGACTCGTGATACAAATCCGGCCTTTAGTGCCAAAGCAACTGAGATGGGATTAAAAGGTTCGTTTGTCACACCTTTTACCTGCACAGGGGTTTGAAAACCTTTTTGGCTTGTGGGAGAGGCTTGTCCTTTGGTAAGACCGTACACCATATTGTTGTGTACGATATGGACGATATCAGGATTTCGTCTGATGGTATGTATAAAATGGTTTCCTCCTTCGCCGTACATATCTCCATCACCTCCTTCAGCGATAACAGTGAGTTCAGGGTTGGAAACCTTAAGTGTTGTAGCTACAGGAAGTGCTCGTCCATGGAGCCCACAAAACATATGTGTATCGATGTAGTAGGGTGTTTTGGCAGCTTGCCCGATACCTGAGACGATGACTGTCTGTTTAGACTCAATCTCAAGTTCTGTCAGGACTTTCTTTAGCAGTTTCAAAATGCCGAAGTTCCCGCATCCTTTGCACCAGGCATTATCTATATCAAGTCTGTCAAGTGGATGGTTCATGATAACTCCTTTAAGACTTTAAGTAGCTTTTCTTTCAACAGATCTGCAAAAAAAGCAAAACCGTTAGCTTGAAGAATGCGATGATCGATCTTAATACCGTGGCTTTTCAAAATGTCAGCAAACGTTCCCGTAACATTGTTCTCAATAACGATATTTGTTTCGGTTTGTTTGAGTATCTTAAGACTCTGTGGATCGAGTGGATGCACCCAGGCAAAATGTATCTGAAAAAGACGAGGATCATCCAGGCTGTTGAGTGCTTCCATGATGGCACCTTTGGTTGAACCCCATCCTATGACAGCAATGCTTCCTTGACCCAATACTTCAGGAGAATGGGCTTCAGAAGTAACAAGTTCGATCTTCTGTTTTCGTTTCTCTACCATCTTTTCACGTACTTGGTAACTCTCTGTGATCTGACCACGTTCATCATGCTCGTCACTTGTAGCAACTACTATCCCTGTTCCAAGACCCGGAACGCCTCTGGGTGTTATGCCGCTGTCACTGAATTGGTAGCGATCGTACAAGGCATCAGTAGACTGGATATAGCGTCGCTGTTCATAGGTAGAAAAATCAATTTTCCCCAACATACCCATAGTGTCCGCCAGATATTGATCACTAAGTACAATAACCGGTATTTGGTACCTGTCAGCCAGTTCAAAAGCAAGATATCCATAGTCGATACACTCCTGCAGACTTCCCGGTGACAGAACGATACGTCCGAAATATCCATGTCCGCTATGGATGGCAAGATCGAGGTCTCCTTGTTCACTTCGTGTAGGCAGACCTGTGGCTGGTCCGGGACGCTGAGCTAGGTAGATAACGGCCGGGGTTTCGCTCATACCTGAAAGACTGATGGCTTCACTCATCAAGGCAAATCCACCCCCGGAAGTGGAGGTCATAGCACGTGCTCCGCCAAACCAACCACCCAATACCATATTGAGTGATGCGATCTCATCTTCACTCTGTTCAACCAGTAGGGTGAACTCTCCAGACATAGAAGCCATAAAGTTCAGCACACCCGTAGACGGAGACATAGGATATGCCGTTATCATATTGCATCCTCCTGCTAAAAAACCAAATCCAGCTGCTGAGGAGCCATCTATGAGATGAAAGGAGTTGATAAGTCCTGATATAGATTCAGGGAATTTTGGTAGAGGCAGGATTTGCAGACTTTGGCTATAGAGACTTCCTTCCTGTACGGATGCTTCATTTTCTTCTTGATTCTGATTTCCAAACACATTCACTATACTTTGCAATAACATGTCAGAGTTAAGTTCCAGCATACCAAACAGTAACCCTGCAACATAACTGTTTGCATAACGTGTATTTCCAAGTTTTTTAGCGGTTTTCATCATGGGCATGGCTGTGATGGCTATCTGAGCATCTGTAACACTTTCATCAGCAAGGACAATAGTCTGGTCTGTAAGTCGCTCTTTTGTATGTAATATAGCATCTGCATCAAGTGCTATGAACAGATCTACATACCAACAGGGTGCCTGTATGGGTTGATTGGAGATACGCAGCAGTGTTGTATTGCTGCCGCCACGTACTCTGGACATATACTCGTTGGTAGAAAATACAAAATAACCACTTCGCCTGAACGTATCACTTAAAAGCTTTTCCAGTGTCTTTATTCCCGTACCTGCAGCACCTCCTATAAGAATAGAAATGCTCTGAGTATCGGCATATTCTTCTTTCTTGTACCTTGGAAGAGATATGGCTGACTGAGATATCGTTGCCTGAAATGGGATTTTTATCTCTTTCATGAGAACTCCTTCTTTGACCAGGTGATCTTGCCAACATAATAGACCACAAAACTACAGTAACTCAACTACACCCTCCTATTAGAGAAGGTATTTAGTGATTGATATTATTCTCTTCACCTTTTACTTTTTATCCTTTATAGTTTGGGTGCCTGAAGTAGATATTACACCAACCCTCCGGTTCAATGCTCCCTTCAACGGTTTTACACTCATTTGTTTCAGGGATGAAGTGTAGACACGATTTACATGTTTGACCATCTTTAGGTGTTGCCTGATATTTGACGACCTTCTTTGCTGTTTTTACATATAAGGGTACTGAGTAAAAACTAGCCAGACCTAGCACAGACATGTATTTAAAAAAACTTCTTCTTGATTTTCTCTCTTGCATTTCATTCTCCTTTAAGTGTTGG
>Ga0209013_10004082_pt1 | contig 12863 bp, 9 predicted proteins | sample Cruoilmetagenom2_FD_187291 | JGI IMG/M metagenome (GOLD analysis project Ga0209013, IMG submission 187291) | Oil polluted marine microbial communities from Coal Oil Point, Santa Barbara, California, USA - Sample 2 (SPAdes) (version 2) | ecosystem: Environmental > Aquatic > Marine > Oil seeps ... | reverse complement strand
AGGGCATCCGGTCAGCGTACCGGAAGTCGCTTCGGCCACCCCAGAGCTAGGCGCAATCTACGAACGAGGAGCGATCATCGTCTGCCACCATGACCACAGCCTTCCGGCGTGGTGGCCCTGGATCATCACGAGGTGGTTGCCGAGGGGGTCGCTGAGGAGTTCGTCGACGGCGCCCTCTTCCAGCCGGAGTTCTACCTGAGTTCGGCACAGATCAGGTTCGTCACCGGCGTGGAGGATCTCACCCTCGGCAAGCCAGATGCGTTCCATCGCGTTCCCTCCGATGCGGATGACGGTGATCGGCCCGGGTGCGAACTCGCCGTGCATGCCGACGCCACGATCCGACTCGTAGTGCGTATCGAGCCGGAGGTTGGAGATGAGGCTGGGCGGAACCGTGCAGTGCGCCAGCCAGAGGGTGTCATCCACCGGATCGACGCGGGACGGGTTCGCCATCCAGGCGACCTCTCCGAGGAGCTCGCGGACCCACATCATCGTGACGGTGCTAACCAGATCCCCTTCGCATCCGGCGATGATGCCGTCGTCGTTGAGGCGGGCGAGTGCCAGGCACCCGGTCGTGTCGATGTCTCCGATCACATCGAAGCATCGGAGGCTGAGCGCGTCGAGGCTCTCTCCGGCTACGAGATCCTGGAGACCGCGGTAGATCCCTTCTGCCTTGTTGACCTCGCCGATCGTTACGCGCGTCTCACCGGCTGGCAGCGGTTCGACTTCCGGATCGGTCGTGTAGACCTGGTAGAGGCGGTCGAGACCGATCGGAACGGCGGTCGGGCCCCACGAAGCTTCGAGCACATCTGGTGTGGGCATCGAGGCAACCAGCCAGTCCGACGGTGGGCCGACCACGCCGATCGTTTTCTCCTTCATGTGGCGGTACACGTCGAGGTCGTGGACGGCGTTCGCTATCTCATCCAGACCCTGGCGGTCGTCGGGCCCACTCAGATAGAGGATGCGTCCCCGACCACCGAGCTGTCCAACGCGGGCGAGCGCTTCGAGGGACGATGGGAGCGAGTTCTGGTTGGGATGGGCGATGAGGAACAGGGGCTCGGCGGCATCCCACTGCTCGAGAATCTGTGCCTCGGTGCCGCCGGTCAGCACGAACGGAAGAGCTGGGCCCTCGGAGGCCTCAAGGGTTCCCCCGATGCTCTCGAGAGCAGGCAGAAACGTCTCGATGAGACGCTCGATCGATGCTTGATCGTGGATGGCAGACGCCACGGGCGTGATGGTGAACATGCAGTGGAATCTACTGCATGGGCGAGCACGCGAACTCGTCGTGAACCGGACGACGTGCGTCAGGATCTGTGGGACTACTAGTCGCGGTAGTTGACGAACTGAAGCGGCACGCGGAAGTCGAGCGCCTTGATCTTGGCGATGACCGTCTGGAGGTCGTCCCGCTTCTTCGCCTGTACCCGCAGCTGATCGCCCTGGATCTGGGTCTGTGCCTTGAGCTTCATGTCGCGAATCGTCTTCGAGAGTTCCTTCGCATCGTCCTGTGCGATGCCCTGATTCAATGTGAAGTCGGCCCGGGAGCGACTGCCACCGACCGGTTTGATCTCGCCACCGGAGATCGACTTGAGCGAGACCTTTCGTTTGACGAGCTTGCCCTTGAGGACGTCGATCGCTGCCTCGACACGATGATCGGATGCCGATTCGACGGTGATGCCCTCATCGGTGATCTCGATCCGGGTGTCGGTTCCCTTGAAGTCGTACCGATTGACGACCTCTCTCATCGACTGGTCGACGGCGTTGCGGACTTCTTGCATGTCGACTTGTGACACGATGTCGAATGACGGCATGGTTTCTCCTATCCCGAAAACGGTGCGCCGGACGGTCCGCGGCGCACAACGGCCGACCAGATCGTCTCGTAGTGGTCCCGATCGTACGGGTCGATGTGAGGAAGTACGAACTCTTCCCATGAACGGCGCAGCGGATCCTCATCGGCTCCATACATGTCGAGGCCGGCAGGGATCCGGTCAAGCACGGTGCGGAGGCTCATCGGTGTCTCGACCCGCGTTCTGGCGTCGCCTGCAACAAACGACTCGTTGATCTCGACCGCGAGTTTCGACACGTACTCGACGAGATCGGTTCGCATCGTCGGGTGGCGGCGTTCGATCATCGACCGCAGTTCGTCCTCGGACGGGAACTCCTTTTCCCAGATGATCCAACGGTCGGAGAACGCTTTGTTGAGCGTCTGCGTCCCGGCGTAGTCACGCAGATCGGTGGGATTGAGGGTCCCGAAGATCCGGACGTCGTGGCGCAGGCGGACCATCTCGCCCGTCGGCAACTCCAACGCCTGGTGCCTGTCGAGGAGGCCGTGGAGGGCGAAGAGCGTCTCTGCGCCCGCAGCGTTCAACTCCGAGAGGTTGACGAGCGATGGGCCCCGCAACGCCCGGGTGATATCCCCATCCTCCCAACGGCTCTCGGTCCCACCCTTGCCGTCTCCGTGAAGCTTGACCGACCCGATCAGCGTGATGTCACGGACTTCGCCGGTGAGGGGGATCCGGTAGTAGGGGAGTTCGAGGATGGCCGCGAATTGCTCGAGGTCGTGGTCCTTGCCCGTCCCCATGTGACCCCGCAGCGCGAGATGAAGGGGAATGCCGGTGAAGCGGCGTTCGCGGACCTGCTCGAGTGCGGCGAGGCGATAGAGCATGCCGAGATCGACGTAGAAGGGATCGGCTGTGGGAATGTGATTGCGACGGATCGTCGCGTCTGGGAGGTCTTTCGGGATCGTGGCTTTGGCGAGCGTGATCGGTGGGCCGGCTCCCAGCGGATCTTCGAAGGTGACGGTGTTTGCCATGGATGCTCCTCAGTTCGTGCTTTGTGTGATCTTCTCGGTGGCGTGGGTCCACCACGTGTCTCCGCCCTCGTCGGCGATGGAACGAAGCAATGCCGATCGAACGCCATCGACCATTGCAGGGGCGAGTGCCTCGGGTTGCTCAACAACTTGATTGCGGCTGTATGCGGCTCGGACAGTTTCGTCGCCGATTCCAATTCCGAGGACCATCGTGCCGCCTCGTTCGATCGATGCCGACGTCTCGGCGAGCGCCTCGACCGATCCGCGGGTCATCCCGTCTGCGAGGACAACGATGATGCGGTGCGAGACGTTGCGGGCCGAGAGTCGCTCAGCCGCGTGGGCAAGGTTGAATTCATCGACGTTGGCCGCCTTGTCGAACATCGAGATCGGGGGAGCAGCATCCGGGTCCTTCCGGACTTCCTTGGCAGCCTCCTGCGGAGCGGCAGCCATCCAGAACAGCCCAGCGAGGGCATCCTCTGCCGCGCGCCAGCGTGATGCGAAGGACTTGACGACGTAGTGATTCACGGTGCGCGTGAGTCTCTCGGCAGCGCCGCCCTGTGTGCGCCGAAGCGCACCGGTGGCGCGACCCCTTCGATCGGCGAATGATCGCTCGGTGTCTCCGGCAGCGGCAACGAAACCGCGATTGAAGATGGCGACCTCGAACTCGATCTGAAGCTCGTCGGCCAGTCTGGCCAGTGTCCACGCACCGAGCGTCGCAGCGGCAAGCGCCCAGGGGCGCTTTCTCCCACCGCGAACGTCTCGAGGTTGGAGCATCGACGCGGAACCGTCCACGAGCAGACTCACGCCGTACGAACGCCGGTTCGGAAGATCCCGTCGTTCGAACATGCGCTCATAGAGGCCGGCGCCGAGGAGGAGCGGCGTGTACGGGGAGAGGTCCCCCGCATCGAAGCCGGTGCGTAGGCCCCGTCGCTGATTGGCGAGGAAGAGCGGGTAGAGCTCGCCGGAGATCCGCCGCTGAGCGACACCCCACTCCTGGGCAGCAACCTCGAGCAGGTCACGACCCTGGTGAGCGAAGCGCCGGAACTCGACGGGGAAGTCGCTGACAACGAGTTTGCCCGCCTGACCGGTCGGCAGATAGACCGTCGGAGCGGTCGATACTTTCATCAGCTGGTCGGTAGCCGGATCACCGGCCTGATCGGCCTCACCATGCCTTCCGTCTTCCGCTGACACGGTCTGTGCTGCCTGACGCGTCTCTTCATACCCGTCGCGATCGGCGAGAGGAGGAGTGACGATCCGGACGGCGTCGACGCTTTCAGCGATGGCCATCTCATCGGCAGCCATCTCCGTCTTGCGTCCGACCGAGGCATCGGCGGCAGCACCTTCCGTGAGGAGGCCATGTATGCGGGCAACCTCGATGAGTTGCAGAGCGACACCACCAACAGCCCAGGGGTCGTCCAATTCCTGAACCGTGTCGAGGAACGGGACAGCATCGTCGAGGGCGACCGCGACATGTGGATCAACACGTCGCTGGAGATCGTTGCGTTCGAAGTAGCCGCCGACGATCAAGAAGCAGGCGAGGGCGAACTGGCCGAGCGGCCTGGCATTGGCCGACGCTCCGGGCACTGCAGCGCGGTAGAGATCGGAGAGCACGGAGCGAGCGCCGGGAAAGGGCGCCAGGTGACGCTGCTCCTGCCGGGCGTCTTCGAGGGAAAGGAACATCGCCTCGGCTGCAGGGCCAGCGACCGTGTGGAGCGCGTCGAGAAGCGTGACGGCACCGCCCGTTGTCTCCGGCACCGTGTCGAAGGGATCATCGAGCGGATGGGACTCGCTGTCACCGTCGATCTCGGCTTCAGGTTCGATCCAATCGTACGACGTGAGTTCAGCGAGTGGGGGCGGCTCGGCGCCATCGTCTTCGAGGGAGCGGCGGTGGGCAAGCCACGACTCAGGGATGGGACGTTCGTCGTCGAAGTCCGTGGCGATGAGGTGGATGGCCTCATGCAACGCAGATGTCAATGCCACCTCGGTCGGCGTGACGGGGGCGCTCCTGGAATATGCGGCTTGGAAGACACCGGGATTGATGACGATCTCGTCTTTCGACGCGGACGCCTTCGATCCGAGACGGACTCGTAGCTCGTCGTTCCCGGCGATGGTACGCGCGAAGCGGGTCACCGCTGGAGCGACCCGCTGATAGCGCGCCACGACGGCTTCGATCACCCGATCTTCGGGTGGAAGGATCTCCTCGAGGAAGGTTTCGTCGTGCGCGCGCATGAACTCATGAGCATACGACGGGTGTCAAGCCTGTACAGGGAAACATTGCTGTCGTCCTTCGCTGTACGGTTCGAGTGTGGACGACCTGAAGATCTCCGAGACGATCATGATTCCCGCAGGTGAACTGGGCTGGACGTTCTCGCCAACGGGCGGTCCCGGTGGGCAACACGCCAACCGGTCGTCGACCCGCGCCGAGTTGCGCTTCGACATAAGTGCTTCGAGAGCCTTCGACGACGAGACTCGCGACCGACTTCTCTCACGACTGGCTCCCGACGCGACGGTCACGGTCATCGTCGACGAGACGCGGTCTCAGTGGCGGAATCGCCAGATCGCCCGCCAACGGCTTGCCGATCGGATCCGGGAAGTCTTGAAACCCGACCCTCCGAAGCGTCGACCCACGAAGCCCAGTCGCGCGGCTCGCAGCCGGCGGGTCGACGAGAAGAAGGCCCGGTCACGCACGAAGTCGCTCCGCAAGCCACCTGGCTCGGAGGACTGAACGATGGCGGTCATCCCGTTCTACGGCGCCGATCATCCGGAACTGTTCGCGATCGAAAGGGCGGCGATGGACCGCCCAGGGTTGGTCATTGAGCGTCTGAACGAGGTGTTGCCAAGGGGAACTGTGCTCGACATTGGGGCCGGTGACGGCTTCACCGCTAAGCATTTGATGAGGCCGGAGCGGAGGGTCATCGCCATGGAACCGGTCGGCGGGATGATCGACCGGAAGCGCGCGGTCACGTGGGTTCAGGGGGACGCCGAGTCGCTTCCGTTTCGCAACAGTTCCATGGCTGGCGCCTATGCGACATGGGCGTACTTCTTCTCCTGCGGCTTCGATCCAACTCCCGGGATCGCCGAACTGCATCGGACCGTGCGTCGTGGAGGACCAATCGTGATCGCAGAGAATCTCGGTGGGGACGAGTTCTGTGGCCTGGCACCATCCGACATCACATGCGACGTCTCCTTCTGGACGAGGCAGGGATTCTCGCTTGAGGTCATCGAGACGGAATTCTCGTTCGAGACGAGGGAGGAGGCGCTCCGACTGCTGACGTTCTACTTCGGCGACGTCGGGCCAACGCCTCCGACCAGGCTGACCTACCGGGTCGGCCTGTTCATCGGAGAGAGCAGCGGGCCTGGTTGAGTCGGCGCCGTGTGTCTTCAGCCTCGAAGGCAGATGCCACACGTGTGGCACAGACGGTAGGCCTGTAGAATCGGCGTGACGCACCCGGCGAGAGCCCAGGAATCCTCACAAGGCTCCTGCGGCATCCTTTCCCGTCGGGTGCGTCACTCTCGTCTGCGGAGAGAAGCGACCGTCGCCGTGGGAATCAACCGGCCGCGGTGAGGTCAGGGGTGAACAGCCCTGCCTCGTTCGTGTTGCTGTCTGATGTGAAGAACTTGGCGGGATCGGCCTGTCCGTCGTTGTCCGCGAGTCGTTCGCAGAGGACCCGGAACTGCACCGTGCTCTCGGTGTCGGTCGGACTCCGCTGTCACATCCCCATGCACTGAGATCGAGTGCAGTTCCGTCCCGAAGGAACCGCGACCGGTAGGCTCCCGCGTCCATGAGATGGAACACCACCGCATGCTGAAGGGTGAACCGGGATGACGGCTCTCCTCGCTCGACTGCGCTCCGGGAACGACCGCGGCCACAAAGGCGGTCTCGGGACGTTCATCGGGGTGTTCACGCCGTCGATCCTGACGATCCTCGGCGTGATCCTCTACCTCCGCACGGGATGGGTGGTCGGCAACGTGGGTCTCGTCGGAGCGCTGGCGATCATCATCCTCGCGAACCTCATCACGCTGGCAACGGCGCTCTCGGTGTCGTCCGTGGCGACCAACATGGAAGTCGGCCCGGGCGGCGCCTACTACATCATCTCCCGCAGTCTCGGCGTCGAGATCGGAGCCGCCATCGGGCTGCCCCTGTTCCTCGCCCAGGCATTCTCGATCACCCTCTACGCCTACGGTCTCGCCGAATCGCTCCAGTACGTCTGGCCCGCCCTGCCGCAGATGCCAGTCGCTGCCGTAACGGTGCTGTTGGTAGCACTCCTTGCAGCTCGCGGCGCTGGAGTCGCATTGAAACTCCAGCTCCCAATCATGGGAGCGATCGTTCTATCGCTGTTGGTGTTCTTCTTCGGTGTGGCCCGTTCGATGCCACAGAGTGTGGACCTCTTCGATCACATCGCGGACCCGGCAGGATTCTGGACGGTGTTCGCGGTGTTCTTCCCGGCAGTGACCGGGATCATGGCCGGCATTTCCCTTTCCGGTGACCTGAAGAACCCGACCCGCTCGATCCCGCGGGGAACGATCATTGCCGTCGTCGTCGGATTCGCCGTCTACGTCGCGGTTGCGATTGCCCTGGCGCTCGCTGCGTCTCCCAGGGAGCTCGTTGCGGATCCGCTCATCTGGTTCACGATCGCAGGCGGGGCGGCCTTCCTGATCTTCCCCGGGTTGTGGGGAGCCATCTTCTCCTCTGCGGTTGGGAGCGTGCTGGGCGCACCGAGAACCCTCGAGGCCCTTGTGCACGACCGCATCTTGCCCGGTCGAATAGCGGCCAGAATCGGCAAGATCGAGGGTCCCGGCGTTCCGCTGCTGATCACGACGGCGATCGCTTTCGCAGCGGTAGGTCTGGGTGGTCTGAACGCTGTGGCGCCGATCCTGACGATGTTCTTCCTCACGACCTACGGAATGGTGAATCTGGTCGCCGGCCTTGAGCGATTGAGCGGCGATCCATCGTTCAGACCGTCGATGAAGGTCCACTGGATCGTGTCCCTTGGCGGAGCAGGTGCCTGTTTCTGGGCGATGTTCCTGATCAATCCGTTGATCGCTGCGATTGCGCTCCTGGTAGAGCTCGGGATCTACCTGCTCGTGAGGAGGCGGGCGCTTACCGCCCGGTGGGGTGACGCGAGACGCAGTGCTCTTGTCTCCCTTGTCCGTTCCACGGTGTTGCAACTGAGGCGCTTGCCGGAGGACCCGCGGAACTGGCGGCCGAATGTCTTGATGTTCACAACCGATCCCGAGAGGGATTATGAAACTGCTCGTTTCGCGAACTGGCTTGTTCAGGACCGGGGCATCTTCACGATCAGCCATCTGATCGAAGGTTCAATCGGTGATCATGTCGCCGACCTGCCTGACGCTGTCCACGACCTCAACGAGTCGCTCGAGAGGGCAGGTCTTACGGGATTCGGCGAGGTGGAGATCGTTCCCGAACTCGGCCGCGGCATCGTGTCGGTGGCTCAGGCGAACGGGATCGCGGGGATCGCCTCGAACACCGTGCTCTTCGGATGGCGGGAGCGTCGAGATGAGATGGCGACCGTGCTCAATGCCATCGAAGATCTCTCGAAGCTCCACAAATCGAGCGTCATCTGTCGACCCGTTTCTCAGCGTCTCGCCCCGACCGGCAGGACGATCGATGTGTGGTGGGGCGGGTTGCAGCAGAACGGGGACCTGCTCGTCCTCTTCGCCCACCTTCTCTCTCTCGATCCGGGATGGCGAGATGCCACGATCAACATCAAGTCGATCGCCACGACGGAGATGATGGAGGAACGCACCGTGCGTTCTCTCGACGAGATGATCAGAGCTGCGAGGATCGGAGCGCAATTCGAGGTGATTCGCAAGCCGGAAGACGAAACGATCCTCGAGATCATCCACAGCCGTTCCAAGGACGCGGACGTGGTCTTCCTCGGCTTGAAAGAGATCGGACCGAACGAGGCGGATGACTATGTCGAGCGGCTGCTGCAGTTGATGTCAGGATTGAGGACCGTCCTCTTTGTACGCAACGCCGGCCAGTTCCGCGGCCAACTCCTCGGAGTCGAACGGTCGAGCACGAACCTCGGCTGATTTGCCTGGGAGCTTGGGCGCTTTCGAAGTGAGCGGGGTCGCGTAAGGCCGGGGAGGCAGCAGGCGGTAGTACGTGTTACGTATGACGTAGTACGACCCCGATTCAGGAGGGACATATCCAGTTCTCGAGAATCGCGATTGACGTCTTGAGTTGCTCAGCGTGTCCGCGTGAACCTCGAGCGGGTTCTCTGCCGACGAAGCCTTCGAGTCGTACTACGTACGACGTTCCGGGGCGTCGACCGACTCCGAGTCCTCGGCATCCGGAACACTATCGGCGACGGCCCGGGGTCCGGCGATCAACTCAATGGCTCCGACAAGGAAGCCTCCTATGAGGATCACGAGAACAACACCCATGACGGTGACCGTGGGCATGATCAACAGCGCGAGCAACGCGACGCCGAGAAGACCCCACTCCATCGGGCGGCGCCACGTGTAGAAGAAGAGGGAAGGACCGGTAGGCGATTCCTGGCTCTGGCCCCTCCAACGGTCGACCCCATCGCCCGCGGCCACGCGTAAGCGGCTTGCACGGGGCCCGGGACCGAAGAACCATGCGACCAGTCCGATGACGAGTGCGAGGAACACGAGCGCCCACAGAGCGCCGGTCAGGCTCCCGACCAACGTGTCCCACACGGCGACACCCGCTGATCGATTGACCTCGTCCCCGATAGAACCGACCGTGAGTCCACGCCCGAAGCGCAGCGAGACAACGTTGAGCAGACCCGATATGGCCGTACCGAATCCAAGGATGGCGACCTGCCGGCGTCGATCATTGGCCACGAGCATCGCCGCTGCGATCGCTGCGATCGCGAGGAGCAGGGTGAACCAACCGAGCATGTCGAGGAGCTGGACAGCGGCTTGTGCTGAGCCGAGGGCGTCGTTCTCGACCACCACGATCTGTCCGAGTGTGAAGTCGTCGCCAACGAGGGCCTGAAGATCGAATCCCTTGTCGGAGACTGCGACGAAGACCGGCTCGGCGATCGTGTCGAGATCGATCGCGACCTTCCCATCCTCGGAGACGACGGCTCCATCGCCTGTGAGGATGACCATGAGCGATCCGTGCGCCGTGCGTAGCGCCGTGTGCCAGACGGTGGCGAATGCGTCGGTCAGGATGAGTTCATTGGCAGCCGTGGCGACGAGTGTCCCGGTGGCGGCAGCGACCGGACTGGCGATGAACGCCAACTCCTCGGGCAGCGCTTCGGCGATTGCGGCCTCGAGTTCCGTGGCTTCGACAACCGCATCTCCGATCGTGATCGAGAGGGCCTCTGCGACCGCCTCGTCCCGTGCCAATGGACCGAGCGTCGAAACGAACGCCTCGGTGTCGAGAAGAACGGTCTCGGCCCAGCCAACGTTGACGGCGAGAGTGATCAGGACGATGGCGAGAATGGCAAGGACCCACGCGAAGAACCGTCGGACACTGGACCCCGATCTGGCTGGGACACTGCCCTCGAGCCGGGCTCGCAGAGCTTCGTTCTCAGCCTGAAGAGTGGAGATCGAATCGTTCGTCGCGGCGGTGTCGGCGTTCTTGTCGTTCATGACGCGAATCCTAGAGTCGCTGATATCTGAGTGACGTCGGAATTGCGCTCCATTCCGCGGGCTCACAGCGCCAAATAGGACGCCGCGAACCCTGGGTACGCGAACGCTGTGTTCGTGGCGTAGCTCCCTATCATCGAACGATATGCATTACGACCTGACAACGCTGCCGAACGGGCTGCGCATCATCTCCCAGGACATGCCCTCTCTGCGCTCCCTCTCCATCGGAGCATGGGTGGGGACCGGGAGCCGTGACGAAGAGTCCATCGAGGCCGGTGCCAGCCACTTCCTCGAGCATCTCCTCTTCAAAGGCTCTGAGAAGTGGCCGGCCCGCCGGATCAGCGAAGCGTTCGACGCCATCGGAGCCCGACACAACGCCTTCACCTCCAAGGAGTACACCTGTTACTGGGCCCGGATGCGAGACGTCGATCTCGAACTCGGCGTCGAGATCCTTGGGGAGATGATCCAGCACCCCGCATTCCGCCAGGCAGAGATCGACAGCGAGCGTGGCGTAGTGCTCGAAGAGATCAACATGAACGAAGACGATCCGACCGACGTCGCACACGAACAGTTCATCACCGCGCTGTGGGGAGGCCATCCTCTGTCACCGCCGATCCTCGGTACCCGTGAGTCGATCGTCGACATGAGCCGCGACACGATTCACGACTACTGGGAGCGTCGCTACACACCGAAGTCGACGGTGATCGCCGTTGCGGGACGGATCGACCACGACCACCTTGTCGAGCTCATTGGGAACGCTTTCGGCGACTGGCAGGGGGACGGGATCGATCGTGATCTGGTCACACCTTCTCCATCGCGCAAGGTATCGGTCCGCCACCGAGACACCGAGCAAGCGCATCTGATCCTTGGCGGTCCGAGCCTCGTTCGCGACGACGAGCGCCGCTACGAACTGATCGTCGCCGATCACGTCCTCGGCGGCGGCATGTCGAGCCGCTTGTTCCATGAGATCCGGGAGCTGAGGGGTCTCGCCTACGCGGTCCACGCATTCCGACTGCCGTTCGCCGATGCGGGATCGAACGCTGTTTACGTCGGGACGACCCCCTCGCAGACAGCCGAAGTCCTCAAGCTTGTTCGCGGAGAACTGGACCGGATGATGGAACACGGGATCACCGAGGAGGAACTCCTGCGTGCGAAAGGCCACGTTCAAGGGGCACTCGCGATATCCCTCGAAGACGCCGACGGGCGCATGAACGGACTCGGCCGCAACGAGATCACCGGACTCGAGCATCGTTCGGTCGATGAGATCGTCGCCAAGGTCGATGCCGTCACACTGGCCGACGTCATCGACGTCTCCCGCGCGGTCTACAGCGGACCGTACGTCATTGGAGCGACCGGGCCGTTCGAAGAAGCCGATCTGGAGGAGTTCGTTCGATGATCGTCAGCGTGTCGGGTGCAGGTGGTCGGATGGGCAGCCTCGTAGCGGAGAATGTGGCTGCGAGCACCGATCTGGAACTCGGACCGCTCTACGATCCGCGCCATGCCGGGTCGATGGTGGCAGGCCACCAGATCAGCGACGACCCAGCAACGATGGCCAGCGCCGATGTCGTCGTTGAGTTCACCGAACCTGACGTTGTCATGGAGAACCTTGCCACGTGGAGATCGCTCGGTCTGAGCGCAGTCGTTGGCACATCCGGCTTCGATGGCGATCGTGTCTCCCGGTTGCGATCCCAGTGGGGGAGCGGTCCTCCGAATTGCCTCGTGGTGCCGAATTTCTCGATCGGGGCCGTTGTGATGATGCGCCTCGCTGAGATCGCAGCGCCTCACTTCTCCGCGGCAGAGGTCATCGAGTTGCATCACGATCGCAAGGTTGACGCTCCGTCGGGAACGGCCATCGCCACCGCCGAGCGGATCGCCGACGTTGCACCGCAGAGCCGTGCCGTCGAGTCGACCGAACTCCTCGCGGGTGCGCGCGGTGCCGACGTCGAGGGAGTGCCGGTTCACGCAATCCGACTCCCCGGACTCGTCGCCCACCAACAGGTGCTGTTTGGTGGTACCGGAGAGATGCTGACGATCCGCCACGACACCACTGATCGCACAGCCTTCATGCCGGGAGTTCTCGCGGCCGTGCACGCTGTTGGGGATCTCGGCGAACCCGTGACCGTTGGTCTCGAGTCGATCCTTGGTATCTGAGTGGCGGAGTAGCGGACACACTTCGCCGACGACCAGCAACCGACAACCGACCTAGAACAACGCGGTTGCCAGTTGCCTTCGGTAGGTCAGGGTGAGCGGGTGCTCGTCGCCGAGCACACCGAAGATGTCGAGCATCGCGACCCTCGCGTCGTCCTTCTTCGGTCCCCTTGTCCGCACGACGGCGAGGAGGTGGTCGAGAGCAGGTTCGAACTCGCTCTGTGAGGCGAGCGCCTTGGCGAGGTCGAGTCGAGCTTCCTCGTCCGAGTCGTCGGCTGCCAGTCTCGCCTCGAGTTCGGACAGGTCTTGGCCACTGGATGCTTTC
>Ga0209013_10004081_pt1 | contig 12865 bp, 11 predicted proteins | sample Cruoilmetagenom2_FD_187291 | JGI IMG/M metagenome (GOLD analysis project Ga0209013, IMG submission 187291) | Oil polluted marine microbial communities from Coal Oil Point, Santa Barbara, California, USA - Sample 2 (SPAdes) (version 2) | ecosystem: Environmental > Aquatic > Marine > Oil seeps ... | reverse complement strand
CCCGGGTCGGGGCCGTCGGCGGCGATCGCCCACAGGTTCTTCGAGGCCATCACCCCGCCGTATCCCCCACGGCCACAGAACCGGGGCTTCGCATCCCCACTCTCGAGTTGATTGTCCGTTGACAGTGCGATCGACGCATATCGCACCGACTCGTAGTGCTCCGCAGCCGGACCAACGACAGCGAAATGAGCATCCGGATACCGGCCGTGAAGACCCTGGATACGCTCATTGACGGTCGCTCCTGAGAGGTCAGATGCCTCCAGAAACTCGAACACCGCCGGTTCACCCTCACCGCCCGGTGTCAGATGCAGCAGCGTCGGCCGCTCCGCACGACCGGTGAAGATCACTTCGTCAACTCCGAGACCTCGCAGCTTGGTTCCGAAATGGCCGCTCCCAGCGCTCCACATCAAACCCGGTGCCCCACTGTCGGAGACCTTCAGTGGCGAATACCCGTGGAAAAAGGTTCGTAGCCCCGTCATGACACGCGTACCGCTCAACAGACCAAGGTTCATGATGAGCGGCGACGATGGTGCGTACGGATCATCGACGTCAACGTCTGCGAGCATCTTGGTCGCCCTGGCGATTCCGCCGAGGGCATCCTCGAGGTCTTCGCTCGGCACCGGTACGAACCTGACGGTCTGATCGGTCAGATCAACGTGGTATCGCTTCACCACGATGTCTCTCGGCTGAAGCAACGGCAGCACCTGCGTCACAGGCCATCCTTTCGAACGATAGGGAGAGACTAGCGAAGGCCTAGTCGCCGCGTCTTCGGCTCCATCGAACTACAGGTAGAGCCCCGGTTGCTCCTCGTCGCTCGGCGCTTCGAGCGCCCGACGATGACTCATCTGTTCGAGTTGGGCCTGGGCCGACATCTGCTGTGACCACAGGGATGCCTGGATTCCATGGAAGAGACCCTCGAGCCATCCGACGAGCTGTGCCTGGGCAACCCTGATCTCTGCCTCCGTTGGCGTCTCGCTCTCGAGCGGCACAAAGATCGAGTCGAGCTCCTCTTTGAGATCGTCGGAGAGCACGTCCCTCAACTCGTCGATAGAACGGTGATAAACGGCGAGAAGCCTCTGGCGCCCAAGATCGTCCATGCCCGAGGCGCGAACCTCTTCAAGCATCGCCCGCGTCATCGATGCGATCCTGATGAGTTTCGAAGGCTCGGTTACGAAGGTGCCCCCGTTCTCGTCTCCCTCATCGACGGGAACATCGCCAGGGGCGTCGACCACCTGCGGAGTGATCGGCTCGTCGTCGTTCTGCGTGTGCTCCGGCTCGGTCGTGTCTGCCATACCCCCATGGTACGACGGCGCGGCTCAACACGAAACGAGTACGATCGCTCGTCATGACCGATCCAGCAGTGCCGGGCGACGGGCCGAAGCAGTCGCGCAGATGGTGGAAGATCGTGCTCGGCGCCATCGTGGCCCTCCTCGTGATCGTGGTACTCGGCGTAGCAGTGTTCGGCCGTGTCTCCGTCAGGCGGGCGTTTCCGGACGTCGACGGGGAAGTCGCCATCGCTGGCCTCGCGGCGAACGTCGAGATCGTGCGCGACGACATGGGTATCGCTCACATCTACGCCGACAGCCCGCATGACCTCTTCGTTGCTCAGGGGTTCGTTCACGCCCAGGAGCGTTTCTGGCAGATGGACGTGTGGCGTCACATCGGTGCTGGACGCCTGTCGGAGATGTTCGGTGAATCCCAGCTAGAGACCGACACCTTCCTGCGGACCCTCGGCTGGCACGACGTCGCCACGGCACAGCTCGCTGCCGCTACACCCGCGGATCGCGAGATCATGGAGGCCTACTCGGAGGGCGTGAACGCCTACCTCGCCACGCAGTCGCCCAGCGATCTGAGCTTCGAGTACACCATCCTCGAACTCCTGAACCACGGCTACGACCCGGAGCCGTGGAATCCGCTCGACACGCTGACGTGGGGCATCGCGATGGCGTGGGACCTTCGCGGCAACATGGATGCTGAGATCGAGCGAGCCATGCTGCTCGGAACTCTCAGCGAGGATCAGGTCTTCCAACTGTTCCCGCCGTACCCAGGTGACATCAATCCATATATCGTGCCGGCCGGCACCAACGATTCGATGCCGACCGCATCCTTGCGGGTGACCCCCGGTATCCGCACCGCCCTCTCCTCGGTCCAGGCGAAGCTCGATCTCGTCACGGCGCTCGGTGCCGGTGACCCTGAGGCCGGCATCGGCTCCAACTCGTGGGTCGTATCCGGGGAACACACCGACACCGGCGCACCGATCCTCGCCAACGATCCCCACCTCGGGATCCAGATGCCCTCGATCTGGTACCAGAACGGTCTTCACTGCACCGACGTGTCGGCCGCGTGCCCGTTCGACGTAGCCGGCTTCTCATTCGCTGGAGTGCCGGGCGTCATCATCGGACACAACGCGAACATGGCGTGGGGCATCACGAATCTCGGTCCGGATGTCCAGGATCTCTTCGTCGAGAGGATCAATCCCGACAACCCGAACCAATACGAGGTCAACGGCGCCTGGGTCGATATGGAGGTTCATAAAGAGACGATCAACGTTGCAGGCGGCAGTCCCGTCACCATCGAGGTCAAGGCCACCAGACACGGCCCCATCATCTCGGATGCCTACGGAGACCTAGAAGAATTCTCGGATTCGGGCATCGAGACACCCGAACCGTACGCGATCGCTCTCCGTTGGACTGCGCTCGACACGAATCCCGGAGTCGTCGAGGCTTTCATGGGACTCGACACTGCAGCCAATTTCGACGAATTCCGCACGGCGTTGCGATCGTTCGCCGTTCCTTCGCAGAACGTCGTGTATGCCGATATTGAGGGCAACATCGGCTACCAGTCGCCCGGCCGAATCCCTATCCGAGCGAACGGTGACGGGACCCTCCCCGTACCCGGCTGGACGGACGAGTACGAGTGGATCGGCTTCATCCCGTTCGACGAACTCCCCCGGTCCTTCAACCCCGAAAGTGGCTACATCGTGACGGCGAACAACGCCGTCGTGGACGATGATTACCCGCACATGCTCACGTATGACTGGAATTTCGGCTACCGGGCACGGAGAATCGTCGATCTTGTCGGCTCGAACAGCGGTATCGGTCTCGATGAGCATGCCTCGATCCAGTTCGACTCGTACAGCCTCAACGCCGAGCAGGTCATCCCCTATCTCACCGGCGTCACGTCCCCGATCAACGACGTGCTGGCAACATGGGATCTCGGCAGTCAGGTCGACTCCGCCGGTGCGGCGGCATTCAATGCCGTATGGGCACGGATCATGGAGTTCACGTTCCACGACGACCTGCCGGAGGACTACTGGCCGAACGGTGCCGGACGCTGGTTCTACGTCGTGGGCCAGATGCTCGAGAACCCCAACGATCCGTTCTGGGACGATCAATCCACGAGTGAGACCGAGGACCGCGATGCGATCCTCCAGCGTTCGGTCGATGCCGCCTACGACGATCTCAAGGGATGGTTCGGCGACGACCCGACAGGCTGGAACTGGGGCGAGATGCACGGCTCCGTGTTCCGCAATCAGACACTCGGCGAATCCGGCATCGGCCTGATCGAGGACCGCTTCAATCGTGGCCCGTACGCAACCGCCGGTGGCGCAGACCTCGTCAACGCGACCGGGTGGGCCGCCAATGAGGGCTTCGAGACGACGTGGCTCCCTTCCATGCGGATGCTCGTCGACCTCGGCGATCTCTCGCGTTCACTCACCACGCACACGACCGGCCAGTCGGGACACACGGATCACCCCCACTACGACGACATGATCCCCCTCTGGCTCGCAGGCGACTATTCCCCCATGAACTGGACCCGAGCCCAGGTCGACGCAGCAGCCGAGTCGGTGCAAACCCTCACCCCCTAAGGCGTCTGGCGTCCGCACAGCTCGTATCCGGTTCGAACGGACGCCGGAGTCCATCAGCCGGTCCATATCGACGTGATGATCGCACGGACTGACTCGGGTTCGTCGACGAGTTGTCGCCAGGTGAAGCGATAGACAGTCCACCCGAGGGCGTGGGCACGGTTCTGCTTCTCGCGGTCCCTCTGGAACGAGACGGGGTCCATATGCCAACCTTCGCTGTCGGTTTCGATCAGTGCGCTCCGAGCCGGATAGGCGAAATCGAAACGTCCCACGAAGTCGTCCGTCGACCCGAAGAGACGGAACTGCGGCTGTGGCATCGGAAACGGCAACGGCTTGATGACAGACATGAACAGATCCTCGAGATCGCTTTCAGTAACGGTTCTCCACTTGAGGCGTTCCTCGATCAGCGGGCGGATCGTCCCGACGCCGATTCGGCCCGGCCGTGCGACCCTGGCAATGAAGCACCGCACTTGCCACGCGGTGAAGAGCTTCTTGCGGAGCCCGGTGTCGAGACAACGCTCGACAATCCACGGCGGAGCAGATGCGCCAAGGTCTACAACGGTCCGGACGGCCGTGGTGATGGGAACACCATCCACCGTCACGACGTCGGACTCGATGAGGTCCTTCGATTCATGTTCGACGAACCCCGAGTGCTTCCGGCGGCGGTGTCTCGGAGTGACCACCTCAATCTCCTCCGGCCTCCTGGAGGTCAGCCCCCATAGATGCGCCGCCGTTCGGTGCGAGGCTCCCGCAGGCCCTGCCGCCGACAGAACCGACGCCACCACGCGGCGATGCCAGGTGTCCTCCGACCCAGCCATCCCGTATATGCCGGGGAAGATCGATTCATACGCGCCACGAGCGACCCTGCCGTTGATCGTCGCCCGCGGAAAACCGGATGCGAGGCCCTGAGCGATAGTGAACAGCCCTCGCTGATCTCTGGCAATCGCGTTGAGGCGGTGTTCTCGTTCTTCCATACCCGCACCGTGCCATGACGCGGCCTCGATGTGAATACCCTCGATCGCCATCCAGGCGTTCGGCGTCCGCACAGATCGTATGCGGGCTGTGCGGACGCCAGACGCCTGGGGGTTAGATGAAGGCGTACACAGCAAACGCTGCAAAAGCCGTCAGGAGGATCGCGCCTTCTGTTCGCGTGATGCGTCTGCCGCTGAGGGCGAAGACTCCCGCTACGAAGACCACTCCAACCATGATCGAGAGGAGTGGGGTGGTGATGTCGTACAGCTCTCCCGGGCCGAGAACGGCAGCAAGGCCGATGACTCCCAATGAGTTGAAGATGTTCGAGCCGAGGACGTTTCCGAGAACCAATCCCGGCTCTCGATTGCGAGCCGCCGCGATGCCCGCCGCCAATTCGGGAAGGCTCGTGCCCACGCCGGTGATCAGGCCAAGAAACAAGGTCGAGAGTCCGAAGTGAACTCCCACACCGATGACACCGTCAAGGAGGAAGTCCGCAGCGATGACCGTCACGATCAGCGCACCAACGCCGATAAGGATCTCCTTGCCGACGGTCTTGCGCCACACATCGATACCGTCGGTGTCTGCGGCATCGACGGAATCACCCTCATTGTCGAGACTCTCGAATACCGGACCGGCATCGTTGCTCGACCACCGGATCATGAGCCAGATCGCGACTCCCAGAAGAGCGATCAGCAGGAACCCTTCCCAGGCGTCGAGCCATCCGTTGGCGAGGACCGCCGCCAGCACAGCGACGGACGCGAACATGAGGGCACCCTCACGTTTGATGACCCGTCTTCTGGCGACGATCGGTGTGAACAGCGCTGCCGCCCCGAGCACGAGCGTCACATTCGATATGTTCGAACTGACGACGTTGCTCACAGCCAGATCGAGTTCACCTTCCAACGCGGCGAGTGCCGAGACGACGAACTCCGGAACCGACGTGCCGAATCCGACAACGACGGCACCGATGAAGATCACGGACACGCCAAAGGCGTTCGAGATCCGCACTGCCGATTTCGCGAGTCGGTCGGCCGCGTAGATGAGGGCGATCAGCCCGCCGATGATCCTGAGGACGTCGAGTAGCACCGATACCTTTCGAGACGATGGGATGGTAATGAGGGCCGGAGGCCGACAGTCGGACATGCGCCGCTACTCTCTGGATTCGCATGGACCGAGACACTGAACCGCTCCACAAAACCTGGATCAACTCAGATCAACTGATCCCGCGGCGCTTCGTTCGCCCGGCTCTCGCGTTCACCCGCCTGGAAGCTGCCGGTGCGATCGTCCTCCTCGCCGCCACGGTCCTCGCTCTCGTCTGGGCGAACTCGGCGTGGGGAGAGTCCTACTTCGAATTCTGGGACATCCACATCACGTTCGAAGTCGCGGGGTTCCACTTCGACGAGTCGCTGAAGCACTTCGTCAACGACGGTTTGATGGCGATCTTCTTCTTCGTCGTCGGCCTCGAGATCAAACGCGAACTCGTTGTCGGCGAGTTGAACTCGGTGAAGAAGGCATCGCTCCCCGCCGTGGCCGCCCTCGGCGGGATGGTTGTCCCTGCCGTCATCTACGTCGCATTCGTTGCCTCAAGCGGTCCGACCGACGCGATTGCCGGCTGGGGAATCCCGATGGCAACCGACATCGCGTTCTCCGTGGGCGTGATCGCTCTGCTCTCGACCCGGGTTCCGATCGGGGCGAAGCTGTTCCTCCTGGCACTTGCGATCGTCGACGACATCGGGGCGATCCTCGTCATCGCCATCTTCTACACAGACGACCTCGCCTTCACCTGGTTGGTCGTGGCAACCGGTTCTGTGGCTCTGATCGTTGTGGCTCGCAAGGCTGGAATTCGGGCCGGCATCTTCTACCTCCCGCTGGCGTTGCTCACCTGGTTCGCATTCCTCGAATCCGGAGTTCACGCGACCGTCGCCGGCGTCATTCTGGGTCTCCTGGTCCCGGCACGGGCCTACTACAGCGACGTGGATTTCCGACGCCGGGCAGGGTGGATCCTCGAACGGTGGGATCGCGACGCGGCTTCGCCGCAGGCTCACGCACGTCTCGATCAAGACGCCCTCGAACTCGCTGCAATTGCCAGGGAATCCGTCTCACCACTCGAGCGGTGGGAGCACTCCCTGCATCCCTGGTCGTCGTTCCTGGTCATCCCCCTCTTCGCTCTTGCCAACGCGGGTGTGCGGTTCGTCGACATCGACGTGATCGAGGCCGTGACCAGCCCAGTCGCACTCGGCGTCTCCGTTGGACTGATCGTCGGCAAGCCGGTCGGGATCGCTCTTGCGACCTGGATCGGGCTCAAACTCAATCTCGGTCAGCTGCCGCGCCATACGACCTTCGGTCACGTCATCGGGCTTGGGTTCCTGGCGGGAATCGGATTCACCGTCTCACTCTTCATCTCAGAACTCGCCTTCCGTTCGAGTCCGGACGCGCACCTGTTCACCGATGAAGCCAAGATCGGCATCTTCATCGGCTCGATCGTCGCGGGCGTCGCCGGATACCTCTATCTTCGCTTCTACAAGTCGGGGTCGGTCGAGGACTGACGGATGCGCTCGGGAACAGACCCGTCATCTGCACCGTTGAGCCAGGGAGCTAGTCCCCGGAGCGTTCTCGATGGCCGACCAACCCAATCCGATCTCAGTAGCGGTCTCGATCCTTCGGGCCCGGCGAGTCCGCCGACCCGATCCGTCGGGATCCGGAGCGATTGAATCGGCCGACCTCGGACGCATACTCGAGACACTCCGCTCCGGCGGAATCGCCGCGCTCCCCGAGGAGAGAGAGGGCCTCGACGGATTCCGGGACCGGATGCAGGCCATCGATCCGGAATCACTGTCACGTGATAGAGCGCTTGCGTTCTGGCTGAATCTCTACAACGCCGGAGCGCTCGCAGCTGCCTCTGATGCCTTCAATGACGGTGCCGCGACTGTGCTCCGCACTCCGGGAGTGTTCGACGCGACATGGGCAACGATCGCCGGTGAGACGTTGTCGCTAAACGACATCGAGCACGGGAAGATCCGCCGGTTCGGGGATCCTCGAATCCACGGCGCCCTCGTCTGTGGATCGGCCTCCTGTCCGACGCTCCGGTACGAGCCTTTCGGTGAAAACCTCGACGATCAACTCGACGACCAGATGCGCTCGTTTCTCGCCGGGGGCGGCGCTGCAGTCGATCGCAGTGCCGGGACTCTGCGGCTCTCCCGCATCTTCCTTTGGTACGGAGGCGACTTCATCCGCCCGCACCGGATGCCGACGCTACTCCCTTCCCGCAAGAAGGATCTCGCGACATCCATCGCCGTTTGGCTCCCCGACGCGGACGCCGCGTGGGTGGTCGAATCCTCACCGACGGTCGAGTACGCGTCCTACGACTGGGGACTCGCCTGTTCCATCGCCTGACGGCGGGTCCCAAACACGAACGCCCCGATGGCCAGGACCGCTCTCTCCATCGGGGTGTTCGATCGCTTCGACTCATCGGTCACCGGGGTGAGCCCCGATGACCAGCCCGGGCCGTGGCAATCCGCTTCTCCGCAAGGGCGGCGTACTCCGAATCCGTGTCGTAGCCGACGAAGTGCCGATCGGTTTGCACCGCGGCGACGGCCGTGGATCCCGATCCCAGGAACGGGTCAAGTACGAGGTCGCCCTCGAACGTGTACAACTCGATGAGACGGCGGGGCAGTTCGGTCGGGAACGGTGCGGGGTGACCGACCCGGCGGGCCGACTCGGGGAGGATGTCCCACACGGACATCGTCGCCTCGAGGAAGTCCTCCTTCGAGATCGTGTCGTTGCCTTTCCGCTCCCTCCGGAACGACTGCTTCGACGCGACGATTACGTATTCGTGGACGTCGCGAAGCGTCGGATTCTTCGCCGACTGCCACGACCCCCACGCAGTTGATCCGCCTGCAGCTTTGGCCTTCTTCCAAATGATCTCGCCGCGCAGCAGGAATCCGATCTCTGTGAGGAGGACTCCGACAAGGTGATTGAGCGGGAGATACGGCTTGCGGCCGAGGTTCGCCACGTTCACAGCCACCCGTCCACCGGGTTCGATGACGCGATAGGTCTCGGTGAAGACCCGCCTGAGCAGGTTCAGGTACTCCTCGAGATCAAGGTCTTCGTCGTAGTCCTTCCCGACGTTGTACGGCGGCGAAGTCACCATGAGGGCGACGCAACTATCGGGGAGTTGGTTCATCGACTCGGATGACTGCACGAAGATCTGATCGAGCACGTTGGCTGGCGCATCGCGCACCTCTCCGACCGTCCCCGGCTCCGGAGTCCGTGTCATGCGCCGTGCGTAGTAGGCGGAAGAGTCGTGACTCTCCCGTTTTCCCGCGCCGAAGCTCGCTGTGCTGGTCGCCATCCTTTGTGCCTCCGGATGCAACGCTAGTTGTAGAACCTCTTCGGGACGCGGACCCGGCTACTCCGCTACTCGAACGTAGCTGCCGAGAACCCAGAGGTCGGCACAGGTCGCGGGCGGGGGATCGATCACTTTGGCGAGGCCTTCGGGCCCGGGCTCGTGAACGAGGTCGACGAAGAATCGGTACGACCATGCCTCGGTCGATGGGCGGGATTCGATCCGCGTCAGGTTGGCGCCTCTCAACCCGAGTTCGGCGAGCACCAGCGCCAATGCACCCGGTGTGTGCGATGTCGTGAACAGCATCGTGGTCTTGTCGTCGTCAGGGTCGACCTGAGGTTCGCCTGGAGCGAGCACAACGAACCGTGTCGTGTTGTGATCGCGATCCATGACGTTGCTCTCCAGGATCTCGAGGCCGTGGATCTCGGCAGCTCCCGGTGGAGCCAGGGCAGCGATCGTCGGGTTGTTGAGTTCCGAGACCTCCCGGACTGCGCCTGCGGTGTCGTAGCGAGCGCGCGACTCGACACCGAGGGCAAGGAGGTGATGCTCTGCCTGCGAGAGCGCCTCCGGATGAGAACGCACCTCGCGTATGTCGTCGATCGACGCTCCTGGTATCCCAAGGATGGCATGGCGAACTTCAACGAGATGTTCTGCAACGATCGCGAACGGCTGGTGCCTCATGCCACCAGGGAGACGATCGAGCACCGGGAGAACCGACCCGGTGGTCGAGTTCTCGACGGGAACGACAAGTCGGTCGACCTCACTGCTCTCGAGGGCAGCGAACGTGCTCGCGAATCCCTTCAACCCGACTGGCTCACAATCGGGGAACAACTCTCCGACGGCCCGGTAGCTGTAGGAGCCCGGCTCTCCCTGATATCCGATACGCATGACGGAGACGATAGGCCGCGGCGGTTACCAGCGGGCGTGGACGAATGGTCTGATCGACCGCTCGTACACATCGGCAACGTTCCCGATGGTGTCGTCGTCGATCGGCGGAAGCTCCGACACCGACGCATTGGCGATCGCCTGCTCGCGGTTCTTCGCACCGGGGATGGCCGTCGACACGGCATCGCTCATGAGTATCCATCGCAGGGCGAACTGCGCCATCGTCGAACCCTCGGGTCTCACGTCGGTCAGCTCGCTCACCGCTTTGAGGCCCGTCTCGAACGGGACGCCTGCGAAGGTTTCCCCGACATCGAATGCCTCGCCGTGTCGGTTGTAGGCACGATGGTCATCCGCTGCGAATACGGTGCCCGTGTTCATCCTCCCGGTGAGCAGGCCGCTGGCAAGCGGGACTCGAACGATGACTCCAACATTGGCGGCCTTGGCGAGATCGAAGAAGCGCTCGGCCGGTCGCTGACGGAACATGTTGTAGATGATCTGGACCGTCTCAACGCCCGGGTACTCGATCGCCTTCATCGCTTCCTCAACCCGCTCAACGCTAACGCCGTAGTGCCGGATCTTCCCCTTCTCCCTGAGTCCATCGAGCGCTTCGAAAAGTTCCGGTTGGTAGTAAACGTCGGTGGGCGGACAGTGGAGTTGGACCAGATCGAGCGTGTTGGCCCTGAGGTTCGTCAGGCTTCGGTCGATGAACCGCTCGATGTTCTCCCCTGTGTACCCGTCTGCGGTGTGCGGATCAAGACGTCGTCCTGCCTTCGTCGCAACAACGAGATCAACATCGGACCGTTCGCGAACGAGCTGTGCGACGAATCGTTCGCTCCGGCCATCCCCGTATACGTCTGCCGTGTCGATGAAGTTCACGCCTGCATCGACGGCAGCATGGAGAGCTGCCATCGCGGTCGTGTCGTCGACGCTCCCCCAGTCAGCGCCGATCGCCCATGCCCCGAACCCGATCTCAGATACTTCGTATCCGGTACTTCCAAGGGTGCGGCATTTCATCGGTATTTCCTCTCGGCTTCTTGCGATCTCTTCGACTCGATGGACCGAGGCTGAGGCTACCGGAACTCAAGGCGCCCGGAGCACCCGGAGCATCGACGCCGAGACCATCGCGGCGACGTCTGCGGGGTCGCCGCCGTCGGCACCGAGGTCCGAGGCAGACAACAGCAATCCTTGGATCAATACGGCATGGCGATCGGGATCGAGGCTCTCGTCGAACGACCCGTCTGCCATACCATTCGCGATGATCGAGGCCACCAGAGTTCTGAAGTCACTCTGGTGGCGATCGAGATGGGCGCGGGCTTCAGGCGAGAGGGCGGAGCGAAGATCCTCGACCCCGTGACCGTGGCTCCCCTGCGCCACGGTGTAACGCGCGAGCAACTCCACCTTCGCTTCGGCCGATCCGGTCGCCTTGAGGAGATCCACAAGGTGCTCGAACCCAGATTGCGCGTACTGCTCGATCCCCGCGACGACGATCTGATCGACGTCGGAGAAATGGTTGTAGAGCGTTTGACGAGCAACCCCGGCTTGGTCCGCGACGTCGGTCATCGTCACGCCGCCCAACCCGCCCTCCGAGATGAGAGCGAAGGTCGCTTCGATGATCCGATCGCTTGCGGTACCTGCCATTACCCCCTCCGATACGCAGCGACCGACAACGGAATGAACACCGCGAGCAGGCCGACGATCCAGACGATCGACCACAGTACAAAGTCACCGGCAGGGATGCCGTTGCTCAAGTTCCGCGCCGCATCAGAGACCACGGAAATCGGTTGCCACTTGGCGAACCCTTGAAGCCATCCGGGCATCTGCTCTGCCGGCGTGAACACAGTGCTCGCCAGCATGAGCGGGAACAGCCAGAACATGCTCAGCATGCCCACCATCTCGGCGTTCTTGACCTTCGCGGCAATCGCCGCATTCATCCAGGAGAAGGAGAAGCCGATGCCCACGCTGAGAGCGATCGCACCGATCGCTGCGCCAATCGACGCGAATCGGAAGCCCAGCAAATATCCCACGGCAGCAACGAGCACAACGCTGACCGTGTTTCTCAATCCGTCGGCGATCGTGCGGCCACCGAGAACGGCCAACTGACTCATCGGGAGCGACCGGAACCGATCGGTGACCCCTTGCGACAGATCGGTAGCGAGGCCGGTTCCGGTCTGCTGCGCTCCGGTGAGCGTCGTGATCACGAAGATGCCGGGAACGAGGTACTGGATGTAGTCGACGCCGGACCCTGCTGCGATGGCTCCGCCGAAGACGTAGTAGAACAGCAGGAGGAAGAACACACCCATGATCACGGCGAAGGTGAGCATCTCGGGCTGCCTGCGAGTTCGGATGAGGTCGCGCCACGTCATCGTCACGATGTCCTGAAGAGCCCCCCTGAAGAGATCAGCGAGGCCCGGCTTGGGCGCCACAGCATTATGCGTTGTTGTCATCGTCTGCCTCCGGCTTCGGTGAGAGTCAGGAATACGTCATCGAGTGTCGGTCGCCTGAGCTGGAAGTCGGATATCGAGATGCCCTCAGCATCGAGTTCCCTGAGCACGGCAAGGCTCTGATCTGATCCGTCCCTCAGCGGAATCTGAAGACCCGCGTCTGCCGGGTCGCTCGACACATCTGAAGCAACCCGCCCAGCCACCTCAGCGGCCCATGCGAGATCCGTCGCCGTGGTGATGTGAACCTCCAATACGTCCCGCTCGAGGTCCTTCTTCAATTCAGCGCTCGTACCGGAAGCCTTCATGACCCCTTCGTCGATGATGACGATTCGGTCGGAGAGCCGATCGGCTTCTTCG
>Ga0209013_10004080_pt1 | contig 12866 bp, 14 predicted proteins | sample Cruoilmetagenom2_FD_187291 | JGI IMG/M metagenome (GOLD analysis project Ga0209013, IMG submission 187291) | Oil polluted marine microbial communities from Coal Oil Point, Santa Barbara, California, USA - Sample 2 (SPAdes) (version 2) | ecosystem: Environmental > Aquatic > Marine > Oil seeps ... | reverse complement strand
GGCTAGGCGAACCTTACTACACTACTAAAGGAGGTAAGGGGACGGGTCTTGGTATGATGGTTGTTTTCAGTATTGTGCGGGCAATGAACGGTACTGTTCATGTGGAAAGTGATGTAGGGAAGGGCACGCGATTTGAATTTACTTTCAAGCTGTGCTCACAAAATATTGCGCCACTAGAAGATGTCATAGCTTCAAAAGAATTGGTTGGCAGTCAGATTAAATAAAAGAGGATTGTTCTATATAACTAGTGAATAAGTATATTATGGCGCATCTTCACATAGACATATAGTTAGGTGTGCAAATTGATAAGGGAGTGAAGAGAAGAACATGGGGAAATGGAACAAGAAATTAACCAGTCTGGCATTCATATTAGTGTTGTTACTAGCACTTGTGGTACCGAATGCTTCCGCGAACGTTGAAAAGATCAATTATTTGTCACTGGGGGATTCACTAGCGGCAGGATGGTCGCCAGATAAGAAAATTGACAATGGCTTTTCGGATTACGCGGCAGCTTATTTGAAAGAGAAGAATTTATTGGGGAGCTATTCCAAGGCCTTCGCTGTACCAGGTGACAAAACAGAAGATGTTCTTGGAGACCTGAAAACGAATGAACAACTAAGGGAAGCTGTCAAAAGCGCCAATACAATCACACTGTCTGCAGGGGCAAATGATTTATTGAAGGAAGCAAAGCTGGATCCGGTAAATAAAGTACTCATTCTAGATGAGACAACGGTACCTGCGACTTTGCAAAAAGTAGCGGCAAACTATACAGTCATTTTACAGACGATCAAAGAAATGAATCCAAATGCCAAAGTTTTTGTGATGGGTTATTATTTCCCATTCCCTTACTTGGCGGATACACAAAAACCTAAATTAATAGAATTGACAAAAACGCTGAATACAATCATTAAGGCGTCATCAGCAGCTCAAGGTGCAACATTCGTTGAAGTGTTCGAAAAATTTGGTGAGGATACTAAAAAATATTTGCCGAATCCATTGGACATTCACCCGAATGCAGAAGGGTATAAGCTAATGAGTGAAGCTTTCCTTGCAAGTTTGGCTACCCCAAAATTGGCTGCGAAAGACGTTCCTGCCGATCACTGGGCTGCTAAAGAATTGAGTCTGTTGCTGGCAAGTAATCTCTATAAGTTAGATGAAAAAGGCAATGTCTACCCAGAAAATTCTATTACACGAGTCGAGGTAGCGAATATCTTGTACGGCCTGATTCCTTTAACAAAAAACATCCCGGTCAACCCGGGTTATACAGATGTACCTGAAACACATCCTTCCTACATGGCGATTGCCAAATTGACGGAAGCGGGTATTTTCTCTGATGAAAACGTGAAGTTCAATCCAGATGCCCCTTTGACACGTGTGCAGCTTGCGAAAGTGGCAGCCTTGGCGTTCCATTTGAAAGGGGACGGCTCTGTACCGGCATTCAAAGACATTAATGAAAACTATTGGGCGACTCCGTTCATCAGTGCCCTGACATCAAATAAGATTATGAACGGATACACAAACGGCACATTTGGTCTGCACGACGAGACTACTAGAGCACAATTTGCTGTTATTTTAGTCCGTGTTCAAGCTCAAGCAACTCCTCAATAAAACAAGGAAAGCGACATCCATTTTAACCTGGATGTCGCTTTTTCTTGATTATGGGGTGTAAAAATTTTCTGTATAGTAGGGTTGGTTTTCTTCATTAAACGCGACTCCGACACCGAGTAAAGTGAATTCCTGCGTCAATAGATTTTTGCGATGGCCCATGGAGTTCATTAGTCCTTCATGTGCGAATATGCTGCTTGATTGCCCATAGGCGAGGTTTTCTCCTGCCACTGTATAATCGATACCATCCTCACTCATCCGATCAAAAGGGGATTCACCAGAAAGGTTGGTATGGTTGAAGTAATTTTGGGTCGCCATGTCAAGACTGTGATTGTACGCTGTCCCTCGGATGGTTGATTCCCATTTAACAGGGGGGACGTTATGGTGGACGCGAGCTGCGTTGGTTAAATCGAATAACTGAAACTCGAAGCCTTGTTGCAAATCCATGTTCCTTTCACCATACAGGGAGGGCTTAAGGTTCTCGAGAGTTTTGGAGATGATTTGAATGGCGGTGACCGTACTACTTTCATGAACATCATAGAAAACAGTCACATAGACATTTTCAATCAGGAATGTATCCATTTCGCCATCGTCTTTCAAAATGAAATTGACATTGCCTTTCTTCAACTGCTTGATCGGTTCCCCTAGTGCTTGTTGTACATCCGTTTTTTTACTGTTCAACTTGATGCCGAAGGTGGAAGCAATTAAATCATTGTTGGTGTATAAACCGTCTACAAGAGCGGATTCATCAAACGATACCATCAGGAAATTTTGATAATCGGTGTGGAAGGTGTGCCACTGGGAACCATATTCGTTCGTGGTGATACGCCTGGCATTCCCAAGTTTTGAAGTCACATCATCCATCCTGTCTCCAATCTGGATATTATGAACTGAAAACAAGCCATCTGTCGGAGTTGATAGAGTTGGTTTTTCCACCTTGCTGACAGGAGCGTAAATGGTTTCTCCTTTTGCCAGTTTTGCCGGGATTGCAGCAACAGAATTTGAAAGGTCTGTCATGACATTTTCAATAAAAGGCTGGTCTTTGATAAATTCATAACCCTTGATTACTTGTGCATCAACCGTATCCAGGAACGATACGTCCATAAAGTCGCTCACCGGTGTTTCCCAGAGCGGACTTGTCAAATATGCCGCAAAGAGCAATGTCGTGATTGATTTGATATATCGTATACTTTCCACTCCTTTTTGCATCAATCTGTCATCCAATATAGTGAAATTAAATGGCTTTCTAGTAACAGCGTATCCAGTGATTCAGAGTTTAATACGTTAAGAATGAGTCATTTATTTCTTTAATTTGCTTGAATAATGAGTGAGGCATTAGAATAAGGGGACTACAAGAAAGATATAGGGTGCAATATGGATTACATACTCCGATACATACAAGATACGGGTTTTTATATGTTGCTGATTTTGCCGGTCATCCTGTTTGTCCGGTATTTCCAGATCAAACGCTTGAAAAAGAAAACGACTCTATTCCATGAAATCGGCCTCACGGTTTTCTTTATGGTGCTTACAGGTTTGCTATCGCAAACCATCCTGCCTTCTGTGCATACAAATGAAGGGACCATTATATTGGAAAATGGCAATCATCAAGCCACTAATCTTGAATTCTTTCGTGTGATTGCAGAGACCTACAATGCCATTAAGTACCTGGATCTATGGCAACCTTTTCTGATTAATTTCGTTGGGAATATTGTGATGTTTATTCCGATTGGCTTTTTTCCGCCGTTGTTGTGGAAAAAGTTCAATCGTGGTTGGAAGGCAATCGGGTTGGGTTTCCTGCTGTCTCTATCCATTGAAATTTTGCAGCTTCCGCAAATGCGGAGCAGCGATGTAGACGATTTGTGGCTCAATACTTTGGGGGCAATTATCGGTTTTGCAGTTTATAAGAGTTTGCCGAAAATGATTAAGGACGGTTTTAAAGTGGCATAACTAGGGTAAATATGTCGTGATTCTAGTATTAAGGAGTTTTTCAACATGATCCCACCTAAAGAAACAAAGATGGATAATAAAAAAATGATCGTTATTGACGACCTGGTTGATCAAGGGGTCTTCAAAATAGAAGGAAAACAATTATATGAACTTTCCCTATATGAATTGATAAAAGAGCATATGGATCAGGCGGATTGAAGAAAAGCCAGAGGGACCGGAGAAGTCCAGTCTTTCTGGCTTTTTTAATATAAGAAGATTGAATGGATGTTGGAGGTATTGATGTGAATCAGGCAGAAAGAAAACGACTCAAGAACGAATGGTTGGATGAAGCGACCATCGCTCAAATGCAGGAAAAAATGGCTTCCAATGAACTGACATCGGAAGATTTGGTCTTCATGTATTTAGAACTTATTTCAGAAAGGAATCCCAACGTCAATGCAGTGCTGGAAGTGAATCCAAAAGCAATTCAAATCGCACAGGCCCTGGATGATGAGCGTCATGAAAAAGGTCCGCGTTCCATGCTTCACGGAATTCCTGTCCTAATTAAAGATAATATCGATACAGCTGACGATTTACATACAAGTGCGGGTTCGTTATCACTCGCCGATCATTATGCGATGGAAGACGCCACCATTGTGAAAAAACTTCGCGATGCTGGTGCCGTTATCTTGGGTAAAACCAATATGACAGAATGGGCCAATTTTATGTCCGACCGTATGACGAATGGCTATAGTTCCCGTGGTGGGCAAGTGAAAAACCCATATGGTCCCTTTGATGTGGGAGGATCGAGTTCCGGGTCTGCCGCAGCAATCGCATCGAACTTGGCTGCAGCTGCGATTGGAACCGAAACGTCAGGATCCATCTTAAATCCAGCCGCCCAGAATGGATTGGTTGGCCTGAAACCGACAGTCGGGGCAACCAGTAGAACCGGCATTATCCCTTTGTCACATACACAGGACACGGCAGGTCCGATGACGCGCACTGTAGAAGATGCCGTTCATTTGTTTGTGCAGATAATTGGACCGGACGACAAAGATCCAGCTACACGAAAAAGCCGTCGATTCAGTGAAGTGGACTGGGTAGAGTGTTTTGATCTGGAAGCTTTGCGAGGGAAAAGAATAGGCATCGCCCGATCAATATTTGAAAGAGAAGTTTCGTCGGAGCGGGCAGAACTGTTTGACAAGCAGTTAGCCATTTTACACGCAATGGGTGCGGAAATAGTGGATTTCGTGGATATTGCATGTATGGAAGACGACCTTGGCTTTGCCGTACTTACCCATGAATTCAAAGCAGACCTGAACAGCTATCTAGGTAAGACACATCTGGCAAATCCGATCCGCTCCCTGAAAGATGTCATTGACTTCAATAAGCAGCATCCAGATGAAACACTGAAGTATGGCCAAGTACTGCTGGAAAAATCAGATCGCACTTCAGGAACGTTAACCGAAAAAGAGTACTTTACAGCGTTGGAAAGAAACCGTTACATGGCAGGGGAAATCGGGTTGGGCAAATCACTGGACAATTTACAGCTCGATGCGCTTGTCTTCCCGCAAGACCACGGGTGCAGTATTGGAGCCGCGGCTGGTTATCCATCTATCACTGTCCCGGCTGACTTTACACATGCTGGCGAACCTTTCGGAATTACGTTCTCCGGACGGGCGTGGAGTGAACCGTTACTAATATCCATGGCCTATGCATTCGAGCAAAAAGTGAAAGCACGCAAGAAACCATGATTGCAAAACCATCATATTGAGCGCTAGAGTTGGGAGAATGGATGAGAGTCACGATTTGGGAATCAATTGTGGCTCTGCATCGATTAAAATGTCCTGCGAGCTATTGGCCACTATTCTCTATAATGAACAGCCCCCACGGGATCAGGCGCAGCCACAATTTGAAAAACAATTGTGGCTGCGCCTGCCGCCGTTTATTAAAAGGCTTAAATAAGCGTTTTATGTTAAACTAAAAGCACGTATGTATAAAGGTGGAATCAACCATGTCATTTATCGAAAACTTAAAACCTGAACTCCAAAATAAGTGGAAATTTGAATATGAAATGCCTGTCCAGACCCAGTTAATCCCGAGCATGCTGGAAGGAAAAGATATTGTTGCACAATCTCCGACTGGATCAGGAAAAACATTGGCATTCGTTTTGCCGATACTGAACCAAGTGGATGGTTCTTTGCAAAAAACGCAAGCACTGATCGTTGCACCTTCCCAGGAACTATCCATGCAAATTGTCGAAGTGTTACGTGAGTGGACAGCTGACACGGATATCTCGGTTGCCCAATTAATCGGAGGGGCCAATATGGCGCGCCAACTTGAGAAATTAAAGAAAAAACCAACGATCGTCGTTGGGACTCCGGGACGATTAAATGAATTGATGAAATCAAAAAAACTGAAGCTTCATGAAATCCGTCATATTGTATTGGATGAGGGAGACCAGTTGTTGGCAAGGGAACATCGAGGCGTGGTCAAATCACTTATCGAGGGTTCCAATCATGACCGCCAGATCGTGGTCGTTTCGGCAACGATCACCGAAGAAATAGAATTGGTGGCAAGCCGGATGATGAAAGATCCTGTTCGCATCCATATCACGCATGAAGACCTGCCTGCACAGGGCAAGGTCGTCCATTCGTTCGTCAAAGTGGAAGAGCGGGACAAAACAGATTTACTGCGCCGTCTGGCGTATGTAGAAGGTTTACGTGGATTGGCTTTTGTAAACAATCTGGATCAGTTGCTGATGAAGGAAACAAAGTTGAAATTCCGTGAAGCAAAAATTGTGGCTCTTCACTCGGATATGAAAAAAGAAGAACGAAAGCAAGCATTGTCTTCATTCCGCAAAGGGGAAGTCAGTATCTTGATCGCGACTGATATTGCTGCCCGTGGACTGGACATTGAAGGTCTTACACATGTCATCCATGTCGATGTGCCGCATTCCATCGAACCCTACTTGCATCGTTCAGGTAGAACTGGCCGTGCCGGTGCGGACGGTGAAGTTCTTTCGCTACTGACATACAATGATGAAAAGAACTTTAAAAAATGGACGAAAGAATTGCCATCGAAACCCGTTCAAAAAGTTTGGGATCAAGGGAAGTTGATTGAAGGTTCTTCCAAAACAATACAACAAAGGGGGAAAAAGAAATGACATTCGAAGAAAAATTGGCGGAATACGCTGATTTGGCTGTGCGTGTCGGAATAAATGTTCAACCTGGGCAATATGTATTGGTCAACACAACGACGGATACTCTTGACTTTTCCCGTCTTGTTGTCCAGAAAGCTTATGAAGCAGGAGCAAAACGCGTCCATGTAAACTTTACGGATGGACCGATCAGCCGTGCTTTTTATGAGTTGGCACCTGACGCGGAAATGCATGAATTTCCTGCCTGGGTGGCGGCGCAACGACAAGAATTGATTGATCAGCAAGGAGCGTTGCTGTGGATCGATGCGGAAGACCCAGATCTATTGTCGGGAGTTCCAGCTAAACGTATCTCCAACCAGCAAAAAGCTTCTGGAGTTGCATTGGAATATTACCGTGCAGCAGTCATGTCGGATAAAATCGCCTGGTCAATCATTGCGATTCCGTCTGAAAAATGGGCGGCAAAAGTCTTCCCGGAACTACCGAAAGAACAGCAGATGACTGCATTATGGGAAGCGATTTTCAAAACAGTCCGCATCGGAACAGGCACTGCAGTGGACAAATGGAAAGCCCATATCACCGAGCTCGAGTCCCGTGCGACTGCGTTAAACAATAAACGGTATAAAAAGATCCACTATAAAGCACCAGGAACTGATCTCACAATCGAACTGCCGGAAAAACATATATGGATGTCCGGGGCTAGCAGAACACCAAACCAAACTGCATTCATTGCCAATATGCCGACGGAAGAAGTATATACAGCCCCGTTGAAATTAGGGGTAAATGGCTATGTTCGCAACACAAAACCTTTTGTGTACTCCGGAAATATCATTGATGGTTTCACGCTGACGTTCGAAAACGGGAAAATCGTGAAGGCTGTCGCTGAAAAAGGCAACGACCTCCTGCAGGAACTGATTCATAACGATGAAGGCTCTGCATATTTGGGAGAGGTGGCATTGGTTCCCCACGAATCGCCAATCTCATCATCTGAAATCCTGTTCTACAATACATTGTTTGATGAAAATGCCTCAAACCACTTGGCAATTGGGGAAGCGTATCCGACCTGTGTGGAAGGAGCCCGCAATCTTGGGGAGGCACAACTCCAGGCAATGGGAATCAACACGTCCATCACTCATGAAGACTTCATGATCGGCAGTGCCGACATGGACATAGATGGGGAACTCAGCGATGGAACGAACGAACCAATCTTCCGTAAAGGGAATTGGGCATTTTAAGAAGGTGATATCATGTTGAAAAAACTAATGGCAGTTATTACGGTGGTTTTCGCTATGTTTTTGGTCCCCCTGCAACCCAGCGCACAAGTCTATGGTCCAGTTTCCTATGTGGCACTAGGAGATTCACTGGCAGCAGGGCAAACACCAAACCGTGAAATTGATACAGGATACAGTGACTTGATTGCACAGGAAATCGCCCGCAACCAACCGCTTGCTTTTTTTTCGAAAGATTTGTCTTTTCCGGGTTTCACTACAGTCGATGTACTTGAACGTGTGCAATCAAAAGAAGCGAAACCATTGCTTCAAAACGCCAATGTAATTACGATATCGGCAGGTGCCAATGATTTGTTACGATTGATTCGAGCAGATGCAAAGTCTGGCTCGCTATCATTTCAACAAATCTCAGCCGACTATGCCTTGAACGGTGTCCGAAAGAATATGGCAACGCTTCTTGCTGAATTGAAAAAGATTGCGCCGAAAGCACAGGTATATGTCATGGGTTATTATTTTGCCTATCCTCATGCACGTGACTCACAAAAATCAGGGACTGCAAAACAATTGGATTTGCTCAATGAAATTTTGGCGAAAGTGGCGAAAGAAGCCGGAGTGAATTTTGTTTCTGTAGACGCTGCATTTGGAGATGGTGCTGTTGGAAAGATACCGAATCCGGCAGATGTCCATCCAAATGCAGAGGGCTACCGGGCAATGGCCAACAGTTTCCTGAACGTCTATGCCAAAGGGGCAATGCAAGTCAAACTAGGTGAAATTCCTCCTGCAAATCCGTTGACGTTCGAGCAAATTATGCAAGCTCAAAACGGGGCTATCAAAGCGGGAGACGAAACGGCCGTATTACCATCCACATTTTTGGAAGATGAATTTTTGGCAGTAACCGAAGTCAAACCATTCATATAAGCAACAAAAAAGTTGGAACTCAGTTTAACGAGTTCCAACTTTTTTATGTCTAGCTACAAGCGCCACCTAGCCTGCACCTAAGCTTCAGCCTAGAGTGGCGCTTTGCGCTTTTCTTATTTACGCGGATTTACCTTTTTTGAACTTTTTCTCGAATCCAATACTTTCTTCACAATCGGGATGATAATGGGTGCAAACTTGATTGCCTTCTTAACTAAGCCGCCTATTTTCATATATATCGCTCCAGTCACTGTATATAGGGAATGTATTTCCCTGTTAAAGCATCAATTAAACCTAGCGCAGGACCTTTACGCCTTGTACGATGTTCCATATCAAAATAGCCAGGGAAAGAACGGCATATAACAACATAAATAATATGGGTACCCCGGCAGTCAGGAAGTCAAAAGATGAACCTGAACCAGACATGGGATCCACATTGCTATACATCGCAAACGAACCAATCATTAATACGATGAATCCGATGACAGCCAATCCAACAGGTATCAAATGTGAAATAAGGGAACGCTTTGCATGATGTTTAACTTCCGTATCAGGTGTAATGAAATATACGATTATCGGTAGCAAAAACGGGGCAAACAACACACTGAAATAACATAAAGCAGATAAAATACGTTGATTATCCAAGGTAATTCCTCCTTCATAAAACGATGCTACCTTTTATACGGAACGTGTTTCAAATAGTTTCATGACAGTGCATGTTTCGTTAAAATATCCGCGTACTGTTTCACCGAGGAAATGACCACATACTCACCGGGACCATGCCAGTCATCGCCTGAAGGACCAAATTCTATCGCCTCAGCACCAGTTGTAGCGTAGAAGCGGGTATCTGCGGCTCCGTGCTGTCCGAACAATACGGCTTCTTTCTGTGTTATATCGGTTGTAACTTTGGATAGTGCTTGAACGAATTCACTGTCTTCCTTGACCGTAATGGCTGGCGCTTTTCCACGTACCTTGACTGTGTTCAAAGGATTCAATGATTCGGCCAGTTCTTTCAGTTGCTGCACAATTTCTTCCCAGTCCTGACCTGGTACATAGCGAATATCATAACCGGCTTCGCAATGGTCTGGAACAACATTGTAGCGGTCTCCTGCTTGAATTTTAGCCAAGTTGATGGAAGGATATTCATAATATGGATTGCTTGCCGTAGTGAATGGCAATGTCATAAGTTTTTCATGGAAAGCGTATGATGCTTCAATGGCATTGATTCCTTCCCATGGACGTGAGCCGTGGGCAGCTTTTCCATAGAACGTGATGTTCACTTGCAACAGACCTTTTGATTGGACGCTTAATTTTAAATGCGTAGGCTCACCGCAAATCACGAAGTCACCGGAATGCCCAAGCTCTACTAGATGACCGGACGTTTTTCGGCCACCCGTTTCTTCATCAGTCACAATATGCAAAATGATTCGTTGCTTCAATTGGTTTTTTATGGGGTAAATACGGCTAAAAGCTTCCATCATAGCGGCAACTCCTGCTTTCATATCAGCAGTTCCACGTCCATATAGGCGATCTCCATCAATAACGGGATTGAATTGTTCAATTTTGGCAGGTACAACATCAACATGGCCATTCCATACGATGGTAGTTGGACCTTGACCAACCTCAGCATGGATCATTAACCGTCCTTCATTTTCGATGATCTGGTGTGGAATATCATGACTTGTCAGCCACGTGGAACAATAACGCAGCGCTTCATTCGCTCCAGATTCGGTATCACTTTTTATGGCTACTAAATTCTTCAACATCTCAATCATGTACTTTACACATCCTCTTCAGTTTTCGTAAGTATAGTATACTACTGCCAAAGTCATAGAACTATTGAAAGTCTCTTGATTCCTATACCCTATTTCGATACAATTAAAAGGCAATAACAAATTAGATGTAAGTACCACAAGGGGAGCCTGTAATGGCTGAGAGTGAACGAGAAAAGTTCTAACCCTTTGAACCTGTAAGTTAATGCTTGCGCAGGGATGTGGATAGAAACCGACACCAACGATGTCAGGCTCTGTCCTGGGGATCGTTTTTTTGTTGTTTTTTTTCACCCCCAACATGCGATTTACAGTACATCGCAAAAGGAGGAAGAAAGATGAGAAATCAGAAAGTCTTATTACTGGTGGAGATTGCAATTTTTGCCGCGTTAGGGTTTGTATTGGATTTTGTCGCTTTTAAAATGCCACAAGGGGGATCGGTCAGTTTAGTAATGATTCCGATTGTCCTGATGGCTTTCCGCAGAGGTGCAATTGCAGGAATTCTTACGGGACTACTGGTCGGTTTGTTGCAAATCGTATCAGGATTGATATCCGTAACGCCATTATCGTTCAGTTTCGTTGTCATGCAAGTGATTCTGGATTATTTAATCGCATATGGCGTCGTAGGGCTAGCTGGACTCCTGAGAGCTCAATATGTAAACAGTACACAAATTAACAACAAAGCTAAAATGATTTTTACAATTGTAGTTGCGGTATTAATCGGGTCTTTCTTGCGATATGTCACCCATGTGATAACAGGTATTTTCTTTTTTGGCATGTACGCTGATGAAGGAGCGAATCTATTTATCTATTCAAGCATCTACAATGCGACATACATGATTCCTGTTTTCCTTTTGACAGCAGTTGTGTGTTCATTGTTGTTCCTGGCTGCTCCACGTTTATTAGAACCAAAACAAGTGTAATTTCAGTCAATAAACGGAATATTCTCTTTAGGTATAAGCCTCCAAAAATTAATCACATATCTCACTTGATCCGTCATACAATAAGAAAACCCCATTCGCGCTCTGGATGGGGTTTTCATAATGTTCAGAATGATACTGTCAAATGGGAATGCTCCATTTCTTATGGTATAGTATGGGATATATATTTTCAGAAAGAAGGATTTAACGAAAATGATTGCAAAAACAACAGAAGACTTTGAGACATTAAAAAAAATAGGTCGCATCGTCGCTGAAATTCGCGATGCAATGCGTGCGGCAACAAAACCTGGCGTCACGACGAAGGAACTTGATGATCTTGGTGGTCGCATGTTTGAAGAAAAAGGCGCGCTTTCGGGTCCGAAAGGGGAATATGATTTCCCTGGATTCACATGCATCAGTGTAAATGAGGAAGTGGCACACGGTATTCCCGGCAAACGTATCATCAAGGATGGGGACATCGTGAATATTGACGTCTCCGGTTCATACAATGGTTATTTTGCAGACACAGGAATTTCCTTTGTAGTCGGTGAAGGTCATGCGAAAAAAGAAAAATTATGTGAGGTCGCGGAAAGTGCATTTAATCGTGCCATGCTGAAAGTGAAGGTTGGCGCTCGTTTGAACCAAATCGGGAAAGCGGTTGAAAAAGAAGCAAAGCAAAATGGTTACACGGTCATCATGAACTTGACAGGTCATGGGATCGGGAAATCTCTTCATGAGGCACCTTCTCACATTCTGAACTATTTCGACGCTTGGGAACCAACCATTCTAAGAGAAGGTATGGTATTGGCTGTGGAACCGTTCATATCGGAAAAAGCGGAACATATCGTTGAATCCGGTGATGGCTGGACCTTCCTGACACCCGACAAATCTCTTGTTGCCCAAATCGAGCACACAGTGATCGTTACAAAAGAAGGTCCACTCCTATTGACGAAAATCGACTGATACAAAAAGACCAACTGCTAAGCTGTACTGCACCCCAAAAGTTAGAGTGAAATTCTAACTTTTGGGGTGTTTTTTAATGGCTAAATATAGTGAGCAATTTAAATTGATGGTGGTTAGTGAATATCTTGATGGTGGTCTGAGCTTTAAGCTTTTAGCTAAGAAGTACGGGATGCCAAGTTGTACTCCTCTCAAGGGATGGGTAAAGGTCTTTCAAAAATTTGGACCAGGGGGCTTGATGAAGAAGGAGAAAACTGAATCTTATTCTGTTCAATTCAAGTTGGATGTATTAACCTTTATGAAAAGAACAGGTTCTTCACAAACTGAGGCAGCCCTCCATTTCGGAATCACGAACCCCGCCACCATTTCATTCTGGAATAAA
>Ga0209013_10004079_pt1 | contig 12867 bp, 8 predicted proteins | sample Cruoilmetagenom2_FD_187291 | JGI IMG/M metagenome (GOLD analysis project Ga0209013, IMG submission 187291) | Oil polluted marine microbial communities from Coal Oil Point, Santa Barbara, California, USA - Sample 2 (SPAdes) (version 2) | ecosystem: Environmental > Aquatic > Marine > Oil seeps ... | reverse complement strand
AACGCGCTTCCCGAGAGGATGCCAGGCACGCCACATTGACGATGAGGACATCGACAATGTGGGAGCCAGGCACCTCCGCCGCACATGGTGTCAAGGCTGAGTGGAAAATCCGAAATTCGAAATCCGAAATCCGAAATGGGAGGGTGGGTGGCATTCCTAGTTCCTAATTCCCGATTGGTCTAGGCCGTGAGCTCCTCACTGGCGTCGTCGCCACCCGCCCACTCGGGCTGCCAGCTTCCCTCGTACATGGCGCGAATGTAGGGGTCGAAGAAGAACTGGCGGTCGCCGAAGGCCGGCTGGAGCTCGTCGAGCCAGGTCGCCTGCGAGTCGAAACGCGCGAAAAACACCCGGTTGACCCAGTCCGGATCTCTGGCCTGGGCCATCTTGAGGACGAAGACCTTTTCCCCACGGATAGTGGCGACTCCATCGACCAGCACCTTGCCCGGAGTGGCTGACATCGATGGGCCGCGCACGGTGCGGGCGAGCCCGGACACCTCGGAGTAGGCCGCACTGAATATGCGCAAAGCCCGCGCCAACGGCACCTGGAAATACTGTTTCGGACCGGTATCGCGCTCCACGAACTGATAGTAGGGCACCGCCCCGAGTGTCACCTGCCGGCGCCACATCTCGGCCCAGACTTCGGCCTTGTCGTTGATGTGGCGGATGAGCGGCGCCTGGCAGCGAACCACCACTCCGGCGCCACGGATCCGGCGAATCGCCATCTTCACCGCGTTCGTCTCGAGCTCTCTCGGATGGCTGAAATGGGCCATGAAGGCCAGCCGCCGTCCCCTCGAACGCACGTCCTCGAAGAGACGGAGGAGATCGTCGGCGTCGGCGTCGGTGATAAAACGATAGGGCCAGAAGGAGAGTGCCTTGGTGCCGATTCGGATCGAACGGATGTGGCCGAGAGACGGAGCGAGGAGCGGCTCGATGGTCTTCCGCAAAAGGGCGCTGCTCATGACCATCGGGTCGCCGCCGGTGATCAGCACATCGGTGACCTCGTCGTGTTGGGACAGATACTGCACCAGTGAATCGGTGTTGCGGGCGGCGAATCGCAGGTCTTTGACCCCGACGAACTGCGGCCATCGGAAGCAATAGGTGCAATAGGCGTGACAGGTCTGGCCCTGGACCGGGAAGAAGAGCACCGTTTCACGGTACTTGTGCTGACACCCCAACACCCGCTCGCCGTCAACCATGGGTACGTTGAGGACCTTCTGACCGGCCGGGTTCGGGTTCATCCGCAGGTGGATGTCGCGCACCAGTCGTTGGAGCGGCGCGCCCTCCTCGCCCCTGACAACCATGTCCTCGAGCCGCAGAAAGTCTCCATGGTCGAGCATCCCGGCCTGCGGAAAGGTCAACTGATAGATCGGATCGTTCGGGATGTCGTCCCAATCGATAAGCTCACGCAGAAGGTAGTCATTGACACGAAAGGGAAGAACGCTGGAAACGGCTCTGAGCGCCACGCGCTGCTCAATGGAAAGTTGGCTGATCTCTGGTAAACGGTCGAGGTGGCGGCGGCCGTAGGTGCGGAATCGGGGTTGACTGACGATCGTATCCGTGGGCATCGGTCACCCCCTTTCGCGCCGAATTTTCGAGACCGCTAGAGCCTCCAACACCGTGGATTTTGCCTCCTCAGGCCAAAGCAGCGCGCTGCGATTTTAGCACCGATGTGATCGACTTCCAAGCGGTGTCGAAAAAAACCACACACACAACCACCCCGGATCGCTCCGGGGTGGTTGAAGGATCGATTTTATGGAAATATGGAGCTACTCGTCCTCGTCCTCGCAGAGTTTCTCCTCGCGGATCTTGATCATGTGGACACCGGCGTGCTCGACCTTCTTCATCACGCAGCCAGTCACCGGGTCGAGGTAGTCGTCGAGCAGGTTTTCGTCCGCTTTGACCGTCAACATCGATCCGGTCTCCTCACAGCGATAGGTGACGTAGGTGCCGCCGCCGTGATGCCCCATGCGTTTGATGATGATCGGATGCTCGCCGTCGCCCTCGGACACCCACTTCATGACATGGGCTCCGTGGGCGGTGTGGAACTCCTCAAAATCCTCGCCGTACTTTTCCTTGAGGGCCTCGATGTCGATCTCGCCGTTCTCGCCTTTGAGGATGAAGACGTCATGATCGGCATGGGCGTCGACGTCGAACTCATACTCTCCGGCGTCACCCCGCTTCATGATCACGACGCGACGTTCTCCCGGGCTCCCCTCTTCACCCTCGACAAAGAATTCCTGGTGAAGGTCGCCGTGATGACTCATCATCAGCTTGTCGTGGACGATCGTGAGGTGGTCGCCGACGCGTTTCACCGTCATCTCGTGCCCGCCCACGTCGTATATGCGCTCTTCACCGTCAGTCAGGTCTTCGACCTGGATCACTTCGGTGACGCCGTTGACGTTGATCGTCATTTCCTGCCCGTCGTCGGTTCGGACCTCGACACTGATCGTCTTTTCCTCGGCCAGCACCCATGCCGCACCCACCAAAATGACCAGAGCCGCCGCCACCAGGTACCGCATCCAACTTTCCAATTTCATACAACCTCCGTTGTTTTTGGCCGCGTCCGAGTTTCGCGGCGTTGATGTCGAACCTGTGTAGAGCAAACGCCGTGCCAAGGATTTCTGGCCTCGAACGGCCCGTTGGCTCCCCAAATGCGGAGATCAGCTCCCCATTTCAGGAGATTCTGTCACGCTATTTTCGTTCTCACCAGCCATGCCGAATTTTTCCAATCGGTAGAGGAATGCCTTGTAGGTCAGACCCAGAAGACGTGCGGCGGCCGCGCGGTTACCCTGCGCCCTTTCCAGCGCCTGCCGCATCATGCCTCTCTCGACCTGTTCCCAGACCAACCCGTCCACCGGAAGGCTGAACGGACACCCCTCTTCTCCGACCGCCGACCGCCGAAGCTCTGTCGGAAGGTCTTCGATGCTCGGTCGGCCTTCCTCCGCAAGCAACACCAGGCGCTCGACGGCGTTCGCGAGCTCGCGCACGTTGCCAGGCCAGCCGTGCTCCATCAGGATTCGCAGCAGGTCGGGGGACAGTGACCGAATTTCCACGCTGTGACGCGCCGAAGCCTGATCGAGAAAGGCAGCCGCAAGTAGCGGCACATCCTCCATACGGTCCCGCAGCGGTGGGAGTTCGATGGAAATCACATTCAGTCGGTAGAAAAGGTCCTCGCGAAAGGCGCCTTCACTGACCAGGGCCGGCAGGTCGCGGTTGGATGCCGCGATCACGCGAACGTCGCTCTCGACTTCTCCGCTGCCACCAACCCGGGTAAAGCTGCGCTCCTGCAACACCCGCAGCAGGGTCGCCTGCAGCGGCAGGGGCATCGACGCGATCTCATCCAGGAACAGCGTCCCTCCATCGGCCTCTTCGAAGCGGCCCTCGCGGCGACGGTGGGCGCCTGTGAAGGACCCCTTCTCGTGGCCGAAGAGCTCGCTTTCAATCAACGAATCCGGGATGGCTGCACAATTCACGGCCACGAAGGACCGCTCTGCCCGCCGACTCGTGCGGTGGAGGGTGCGGGCGACTAGCTCCTTACCGGTTCCAGACTCCCCCACCACCAACACCGTGGCGTCGGTAGCACCCACCTTTTCAATCGTTCGATACAGGGCCCTCATCGCCTGCGACCGACCAATCAATTCTCCAAAGCCATCGCCCTCGCGAACCGCCTCGCGCAGCTCCCGATTCTCGCGCTCCAGGCGTCGCGTGTGCAGCACTCGTTGCATCGCGAGGAGCAGGGCATCTCGCTCGAATGGCTTACCTAGGTAATCATCCGCCCCACGCCGAATGGCGTCGACGGCGTGAGCGATCGAGCCGTAGGCTGTCATCACGATGAACGCGCATCCGAGCGCTTGCTGGCGGACCTCATCGAGAAGCTCCCCGCCGTCGCGTCCAGGCATCCGCCAATCACAGAGAACGAGGTCCGGGACCTCCTTCGTAATCGCCTGCAGCGCTTCGTCCACCGTTCCGGCCTCGCGGATCTGGTGCCCCTCTCGGCCCAGGATCTCGGCGACGAGCTTCCGCTGAGCGGCCTCGTCTTCGACCAACAGGACCGAGATACCCTTACCCACGATCCGATACCTCGCATGCCGCAATGTCCAGCAACGGCAACCTCATCGTCGCCACCGTTCCACCGTCGGCACCGTCCAAGATCTCGAGACTTCCGCCGTGCATGCCGACCACCAGCTGGCGGGCCAGGAAGAGGCCCATGCCAGACCCACCGACCTTGGTTGTCACATGTGGCGAAAAAAGGCGCTCTCGAACAGCATCAGGAAGACCAGGACCTCCGTCGACAATGCTGACAACGGCATTCCCGTTTTCGGTCGCGACCTTCACCTCTACCGGCTCCCCTTTCGGAGACACCTCGGTGGCGTTTTCTATCAGGTTTGCAATGGCGGCGCGCACCGCGCCCGGGACCACGCGAACCCGAATCTCATCATCGCCACCCTCAACCAAAACCTCCGCTCCCTGCTGCACAGATTCCAGGGCGATCGCCCGCACTAATATCCCAAGGTCCGTTTCCTCGGGTTCAGCAACCTCCTCGGCGCCGAGGGCGAGAAAGGACCGCAGCCAGCGGTCAATTCGCCGTATCTGAGATCTCGACGTTGCCACGAGCTCCTGCCGTTCCCCCTCGCCCGACGCGAGCTCCTCGACGGCAAGACCGAGGGTGTGAAGAGGATTGCGAAGAGTGTGGGCAAGCCCGCGTGAGAGGTCACCGAGCTGCGCCAGGTGTTCTCGTTCCTGCCACATTTCACGCTCCGCCTCGAGCTCGGCGAGCCGTGCCGACATCCTGTTGAACGAACGCTGCAGGTCGCCAACCTCGCCGGTCGCGGACACGGGAACCTGGATCCCCAGATCGCCGTGGCCGAGCGCCTCCGCACCGTCCGCAAGAGACCGCAGCGGTCGAGTCAGCCTGCGCGACATCACCGCGGACGCAAAGAGACCGACAACCAGCAACAGACCACCAATAGCCGCGCCTTCACGCATGGTTTCCCGAACCTGGCTGACCGCCGGCGACACTGGAATAGGGATCCGATGGACCGCCTCATCGTCCTCGCTCACGACCAGAAATCGATCGTGGCGCTCCTCGCCATCCTCGACTGCGACCACCAGCTTTCTGACGTTCTCCGGCATGGAAGCAATGGCCGAAACGGTGTGGTCGTGCTCGGCAACCGTCAGGCTGTCACCATCGTCAATCTCACGGGTTTCGATGACCCACTCGATCTTCTCGGCCCCTGCCTCACCTACGGGTCTTACGAACTCGCGTCGTATGACGCGCTTTCCTTCCCGCTCGACCACGTTGGCATTCGGCGCGTGCGGAACCACCATGACCTGAACGTCGGTGTTGTGCCCGAATGTGTAGGAATCTCCTGCTTCTTCTTCGATCTCCGCGTCGCCGTCGGTTTTAACCCAGACATTGTGAGTCCCGGCAATCAAGGCCTCACCGAATATTGCCCTTTCGGCAGAGAGGATGCGGGTCCCGACGGTGGTCGCGACCCGGGTAACCTCGTCTTCGATGGATCGCAATTGGCGCGCGTACAGCCACCACTGCAAAGCCATCAGGGCAAGCACCAGTGCCGCCGTCCCAAGAAAGAGTCGTGTCTGAATCCGCATGTTCTGCTCCAGGTTGGAGTATACGCATCACTCGTGCGCGCCCTTCAGTAAAGCAAAGCCCGTGCCAAAGGTCGCTTCCAAGCGTACGACAGGCGTTGTGACGGCTTTACGGCTTTACGGCTTTACGGCTTTACGGCAAAACGATCGGACCTCGCGGTAGCGTTGTTGAGGGTTTGTGCCGATTAGCCGTCTACCCGAATAGCCGTTTCGCCCGCGGAAGCTGAGGTTATCGGCTCAATCTTCTTGTTTGCGAGTGTTCCGGTCCGCTCGCGTAAATTCCCAGCGGCCCATGAACTCGACCCAGTTGAGCGGTGATCCGCCATTCCAGCTCTCGACAAATATCGGGCTACTGAGGCTCGCCGCATAGAGCGGCGGTTCCCCGCGTAAATGGCGACGATGGGTGGCGCTGCCGTTGCGAGGGTGTGATTCTCTCCGAAAATATTTCATTCCACTCCATCTGACGATCGAAACAGAAAGCGGTTGATCAGCAAGCGAAGGTACGATTCGTCCACGACTGTTGACATGTATACGGATCGAAAGCTTCGAGCATCTGGCTATTGTCCAGCAAACCTCGCATCAACGGCAAATGATTCCCGCGGTGCTAAACTGTCTCGAATGATCAGGGTCACACCCACCCCCGGTTCGAGGTTGCTGGTCAACGCTTTTCTGAAAATCGGAGACGGTTTCCCGAGATGACCGAGCGTATTTCGGAGAGTCGAGGGAGAAAGCCTCGCATCTGGGCCGTTGGGGGCGGCAAGGGCGGAGTTGGCAAATCGGTGATCGCGACCAACATCGCAGCCTCCATCGCCAGAGGTGACCAAAGCGTTGCTCTCGTCGACGCTGACCTCGGTGGTGCCAATCTCCACACCCTGCTCGGTGTCCCGAGTCCAAAGGTGAATCTTGCCGACTTCATTTCGAAAAAGGTCAGCTCCCTGGGTGAGGTGATGACAGCAACACCAATCGAAAACGTCTGGCTGGTTTCCGGCGCCAAGGCGTTGGTCGAAATGGCCAATCCCAACTTCAATCAGAAGAGCAAGATTCTGCGTCACATCAACTCTCTCGAGGTCGATCACGTTGTCCTCGACCTCGGCGCAGGAACCAGCTTCAATGTCCTCGACTTCTTCCTGGCTGCGCGCAAGGGCATCCTGGTCGTTGTCCCGGAGCCCACCTCCATCGAGAACGCCTATCATTTTCTGAAGGCGGCGTTCTTCCGCAAGCTCAAACGCGCCCAGCCGCGCGCAGAGGTCAAGGCCGCCATCAAAGAAGTCATGAAAGGCAGCGTTCGCAGCAAGGTGAAAACGCCGAAAGATCTGATTTCGCAGGTCTGGTCGGTCGACCCGGATGTCGGCGCGGCATTGGTCGCGGAGGCGAGCAGTTTTCGCCCGGGGTTGATCGTCAACCGGGTCGATCATCCGAGCCACGAAAGGCTTGGCGAAGACATTGTGTCCGCCTGCCGCGATTATTTTGGAATCCGCCTCCAGTTCTTGGGCTCGTTGCCGAACGACAAGCTTGTTGTGAGATCGGTGGTCGAACAGAAACCGGCGGCCCAGCACTTCACCCAGATTCCGTTTGTCTATGCGATGCATGAGGTGGTCGGCAACCTGACGTACGCACGTCCGAGGGCATCGTGACTATCCGCCCGGAAGATTGGAAGATCCTCGGTCTCGAACCCGGAGCCGATATCGGCCAGGTGCGGCGTGCATACCGCCACCGAAGAACTCTTTATGAGCCCGCCGCCCTTGCCACATACAACCTCCTCGACGATGAAGAGCGGGAGGGCATGGTGGATCGGATCGATGAGGCGTACAGGAGAATCACCGAAACCGAACCACCGCTCGTTTCACAGGCGCCGCCGCCAACAGGGAAACCGGCTCTAGCTACTAAGGTGGTGATCGGCGACGCTCCAGATCCGCTCGCGGAGCCCGGCGCGCATCTCCGATTTCATCGAACCGCCAAGGGTGTCACACTGCATCAGATCGCCGCCGAGACCAAGATCGGCGTCACCATCCTCGAGCGAATCGAGAACGAGGATTTCGAAGCCCTGCCGGCGCCCGCATTCGTACGGGGTCACGTCCATCAGTTTGCTCGCGAGTTGAAGCTGGCCGATGCCTACGAGTTCGCGAAGTTCTATCTCACGAAGATGCAGAGTGGCGGCAGCGAGGTAGACGAGTAGTGCAGGCTGCCGCGTCCACGTGCGTAACGGCTTCCGACACAAGTTAAGAGTAATAAAGGGTTAAGAGGTGCTCCAAAGCCGGGGGCGGCGACCTGTTCGGTCTTAACCAAGAAAAAGGGCGCCCGAAAGGGCGCCCCCATAATTCACGCAGTGAATTTTTACTCGATGCCGGCGGCCTCTTCGAGCATTGTGGTCGTAAGGGACTTCGGACGCTCGATCGGGTATCCCAGCGCGCGATCCCAGGTGATGTTGGTGAGCACACCCAGGGCACGGCCGACGCCGAAGAGGACAGTGTAGAAATCCCAATCGGTGAGACCGTAGTACCACTGGATGACGCCCGACTGCGCGTCAACGTTCGGCCACGGGTTCTTGGCCTTGCCCTGCTCCTCGAGCACGCCCGGCGCAACCTGGTAGATCATGCTGATGAGCTTGAAGAGCGGGTAGTCAGGCAGGTGCTTGAGGCAGAACTCACGCTGCGACTCGTAGCGCGGGTCGGTCTTGCGGAGCACCGCGTGGCCGTACCCCGGAATCACCTGACCGCTGTTGAGGGTGTCCCAAAGCGCTTTCTTGACCAGCTCTTCCGTGGGCTCGGCACCGCCCAGTCCTTCCATGAACTTCATGGTCCAGCTCAGGACCTCCTGGTTGGCAAGGCCGTGGAGTGGGCCGGCGAGGCCGTTGATGCCCGCGGAGAGCGAGTAGTAGGCGTCCGACAGGGCCGAGGCCACAAGGTGGGTGGTATGGGCCGAGACGTTGCCCGATTCGTGGTCGGAGTGAAGGATGAAGTACATCCGCGCAACGTCATCGTACGGGCTGTCGATGCCCATCTGGTGTGCGAAGTTGCCGCCCATATCGAGATTCGGATCGTCGGCGATCTGGTCGTCATCCTTGTACTTCAGGCGGTAGATGAAGGCGGCCAGCACGGGCAGCTTGGCCATCAAATTGCAGGAATCCTCGAACATCGGATCCCAGTAGTCCATCTTCGACATGCCCTCGTTGTAGCTCTTGACGAAGAGAGACTCGCGCTGCATGGCGAGGATCCCGGCCGAGTACATGGTCATCGGGTGGGTGTCCTTCGGCATGGCACGCAAGATGTCCTTGACGTAATCCGGAAGTTGGCGACGGGTCTTGAAGTCAGCGACCACTGCTTCCGCCTGCTCGGCGGTCGGGATCTCACTCGTCATCAGATAGTAGAAGAAGCCCTCGACGCTCGGGTACTCCTGCCCCTCGACCGACGGCAGCGCCGCGAAGGTCTCCGGAATCGTGCGACCCCGGAAGCGAATGCCCTCGAACGGGTCGAGGTAGGAGACGTCGGTGACCAGGCAACGGACGCCACGGGCGCCGCCGATGGCCTGGGCGATCGTCACATCGCTGATCTTCGTGTCGCCGTACTCTTTGAGCAGGCGAACCGTCCTCGGACGATGCTCTTCAATCTTCTTGAACAGGGTTTCTTTCAAAGTCGCCATCAATGCCTCCCATTTATTCTGCCGGCGGAGAGGCCGTACGTCATATCGACCACCTCTCAACCCGGTCGTTATCTGTCGATCTCAGCAGGCGATGAAGCCTCAAAAGGGCCTCACGCGCCGATGAGTATAGGCCTTGTGAAGAAAAGTGACAAGCTATTTCTCAGTTGCTCAGGAACCCAACTTATCGAATGTTTCCGATGCACTGAATATATGTTCAGTTTGCGGGAATCGCCACCCCTCGTATCGCCAGATTGTTTCAATCTTGAAATACATTTTTCCCGGCACAAGAGTGATTCCGCTGCTTAAGAATACGAATAGCTTGCCGACGACGGGCTAATGTACAATGCGGCCGTCCAGTCAATGTGATCTCGGATCGAGTCAGCGCCCTCGCGAGAAGTTGTTTTCTCCGTGATAGCGCGGTAGATGAGACGGGGTTCACTGGGTGATTGGGAGGGTTCACTGCCTTGAAGCGCACCTGGCACCTGAGCTGTTCGGCGGACGGTGACACCTATGACCTCCGTTTCGGTATCGGTGTCCACACGATTGGCTCCGCCGCAACCAGCGATCTCAGAGTCAGCGATCTGACCGTCTCCCGCAGCCACGCCCGTCTTACCTGCTCCAACGAGGGCGTCACCGTCGAAGACCTCGGGTCGACAAACGGCACCGCTATCGACGGTAAGCCGGTCGACGGGGCAGTCCTGATCACCGACCGCGCCAAGCTCAAGCTCGGCCGACTGGTATTCGAACTCGGACCTCTGCAGGCAGACGAAAGCCCGGACAGGCTTTACGGAACGGAATCGAGTTCGGGAGCGTCCATGCTCCTGGGTCCAGCCACAGTCGGGTTCCTGCGCGACGCCGGCGAGGAAGTCGGTGCCGGCGAAGGCGACGTCATTGTCCGCCGCGGCGAACACCAGGAATTTTTCTACGTCGTCATCGAGGGCGAGGTCGAGCTGCTACTTTCGGAAGGCGAGGGCCGCAGCCGTCCGTTGGCCCGGATTGGCGAGGGCGGCATCTTCGGTGCAGAGTCGGTGCTCGGAAAAGAGGGCGCCGCGATCGACGCGGTGGCCGTCACCGACGTACGTCTGCTGAGATATCCCGCGTCGGCACTGCCGTCCGCGCTTCAGGAATCCGCCTCATTGAGGCGAAAGCTGCTCGGCGGAATCGCCCGTCAAATCCACAAGACGACCTCCGACGCCCTTGACGTCATGCACGGCGCCGAGGTCATGGCCCGGCTGGTCCAGGGCGACAACGATCCCGACGAGCTGATTGCGGCCTCGCCGAGGATGAAAGCCATCAAGAAGAAGGTCGCGAATTGTGCCGACAGCGACGACCCGATGCTGGTGCTCGGCGAGGACGGCACCGGCAAGACCCTTATCGCCCGCCTGATCCACGATGGATCCGCGCGTTCGACCGGCCCGCTGATCGCCGTCAACTGCCGGGAGTTGGCGCCGGGACACGCTGCTGAGCTGATTCTCGGCGAGGACCTCGGCGGCCGCCTACCGGCCGGCGAGCGTGCCAGTGGCGGTATTCACCTGGCGCACGGCGGCACCATCGTCCTGCGCGGAGCCGATGCCCTCGAGCCCGCGGCGCAACATCTGATCGCCGCCTACCTCAGGGGGCGGTCGAATCCGAGAGCATTTCCGGACACCCGCTTCATCGTCACTGCGCGAGAGGCTTCCAAGGGCGAAGAAAACGACGCTCTGACGCAGGACCTCACCGAGAGCTTTGGTGAGGTGATCAAAATTCCACCCCTCGGCAAACGACTCAAGGACATTCTGCCTCTGGCCGAAGAGTTCATGCAGAGGCAGGGGCCGAATCCACCAGTCATCACCGAAGGCGCCCGCCACGCCCTGTTGTCACTTCGCTACCAGCGCCGCAACATCGCCGAGCTTCGTGAAATCCTCGATCTCGCGGTTCGCGTCGCCGAAGGAGGTGAGATCCGGGCCGAACACATTTTCGGCGGTGTCGGCGATGACGAGCTCGTTCCCGGAATGGACATCACCGGCACCCCGCTGATGCGGCGAATGCTGCAAAAGATAAGCCTGCCGGCGGTTCGGGTCACAACCCTTGTAGGTTTCGTGGCAGTCATCGCTCTCTGCCTTGCCTCCGCCTCATCACTGTTCGGCCGCGCCGCAAACACCGCCATCTGGTCGCTGTGGGAACCGGCGGTCTTCGCTCTCTTTTTCCTTGTCGGACCGGTGTGGTGCACCGTGTGCCCTCTCTCCACCGCAGCACGTTGGACAAAGAAGCTCCACCATTCGAAGAGGCCGCCTCCGGAGTGGTTGATACGCCATGGTCCGTGGCTGGCGATCGTCGGTTTCGCTCTCATCATCTGGGTCGAGCGGGTCTTCAACTCGGCAGAGAACCCTGTCGCTTCGGGGCTCCTGCTCCTGGGTTTGATCGCCGCGGCGATGATATCCGCGCTCCTCTTCCGGCGCGAAGTGTGGTGTCGGCACCTCTGTCCGCTGGGTCGTCTGGCGACAACCCTCGCTCCGGCTTCGCCCCTCCAGATCGTAGCCAAGTCCAGGGTCTGCGCGTCGACGTGTACCACCCACGCCTGTTATCGCGGAACGCAGGACATCCCTGGTTGCACCGTTTTCCATCACCCCCTCGAAGGCAAACAGGCATACCGTTGCAAGCTCTGCTTCGATTGCCTCCAGTCGTGTCCACACCACTCGGCCAATCTCCAGCTACGCCCGCCCCTGTTGGCATTGTGGCGCCTCGACTCGAGCGCCGCCGATCTCTCGATGTTCGCCGTCACCGTCACACTGCTCGCTCTCGGTCTGGTCGCGGCTCGCACCTTCGAGGTCCTCGCAAGTCCACTCCGGTTCACCCTGCTCTGCATCCTCGCGATCGTCGCGGGAATCGCACTCCACTCGGCTGTGATGGCTCTTGCCGCCACCGAGCGCCGGATGGCGATCATGATCCGCCTCGCCATTACCCTGATGATCCTTGGCTGGGCAGCGCTGATGACCAGTCAGCTCGCAAACATCGCAATCCTCAATGACGCCTGGGTGGTGCTTCCGACATCCACCCTCCTGCCCTCGTGGATGCCGTCCGAGTTCAGCCTCCTGATCTCGCTCCAGATCGGCACCGTGATTTTCGGCCTCTTCCTGGCCCTTATTTCCCTCGGACACGTCAATTTCAGAGGGACGTCCTTCTGGACGCGCTTCGGACGGCGGGCGGCACCGGTTGTGTTTGTCGGATACGCGGTGGCCGTGATCGCATTTCTTCTCTTCTGAATATGGGCTTCTCTCAATTCGACATCAATCTCAGCGATTCCCCCTCAGCAGGATTTCTCGGATGAGATCCTTTTCAGATTGTGACGATTCTCTTGCAATTGACTTTTGGGATCGTTACAGTTCCGAACAGTTGAATTTTTCCGAAGAATTTTTTTTATGCAGATTAAGCATACCGGGTACCTTGGAGGCCACATGAAGAGACTCATTCTCATAACTCTTGGAATCGTTCTTATTCTGAATACGCCAGTTGCGGCGCAGCAAGCGAGCCAGAATATCCCGGTGTTACCGGTCATAACTGAGGCGGGCGACGACCTCTGGTACCTCAAGGGTGATGGTTACCTGCAGCGGCAGGTGGAGCCGACCATTGACGTTTACA
>Ga0209013_10004078_pt1 | contig 12871 bp, 12 predicted proteins | sample Cruoilmetagenom2_FD_187291 | JGI IMG/M metagenome (GOLD analysis project Ga0209013, IMG submission 187291) | Oil polluted marine microbial communities from Coal Oil Point, Santa Barbara, California, USA - Sample 2 (SPAdes) (version 2) | ecosystem: Environmental > Aquatic > Marine > Oil seeps ... | reverse complement strand
ACATTTCTCAGCTATCCAAAGTGAAGGTTTTAAATCTTTAGACGAAGGTCAAAAAGTAACTTTCGACGTTGAGCAAGGTGCTCGTGGAGCTCAAGCTTCTAACGTTCAAAAAGCATAATTCCAACATTTCAAACAGACTCTACTTTGTAGAGTCTGTTTTTCTTTATGCAGATAATTAAGCAATTCATCATTATTTGACTCTCATTACTATAGGGACTACATATTGAACAAACCAAAAAACCCCCACTCACAGAATGAGTAGGGGTCTTAATTCAAGTAAAGTAACACAATTTAAGGATTTTTTGATTATATCACGAATAATTCTAGTTGTCTAGTTTACTTTCTAATCAAAGTACTAATTCTAATTATTTTATATTTTAACCATCACCATTTTTCTTCTAAAAAGAAAAACCAGCACTAGGCTGGTTTAGATTCCTTCATATAATGCTTGTACCGGCTTCATAAGCACTCGATTTACTTCTTCTATTAATCCACTTAGAGCCATTTCAGCTTGTAGCATTTTTTCGATTTTAGTATTTGTTTGAGCAAGTTGTGCAGTCTTTTGGGCATACTCGAGCTCTTCCCCTGAAATTTCTATGCCTTGCATTTGTTTTTCTTGTAACGACATTTGCAAATCACGGAAACTTTTAAACAAAGCAAGTGCTTGTTCATCAGATTTCACATCGGAAACCGCTTGTTGTACTGTTGTATATTCGGTTGTTTTTCTGAATGTGTTCTCTAATTTGTTGATATCGTCATAAATATTTACTGTCATGTGTTATCACTCCTACATCATATTCATTACATATACGATTCCGCCTTGGATAAGGCCGATCAATCCACCTAGTACTGCTCCAAGTACCGTAATCATTTTAAATTCTCGTTTTGAGATGCCTAAAACCAGTTCTTCTAAACGTTGGACCGGGAATGAATCGACTTGTTCTTTCACCATTTCCTCAAGTTGTAAACGTTGGATGGTTTCTTCAAGTTTAACTTCACCTTGCGAAAAAGCAAACTCTACTAGTTTCGGTGTAAAGTTAGCAGCAGTCCATTCTGCACCATTAGGCCAATATAATTGTAACGTAGCATCGAGTCGCTTTTCAACTGACAACTCACTTTTCACATATGATTTAATCATTTGTTTCATTGGGTCTAAATCAAATCCACCAATCAAGTCAGTTAAAGAGCGATCTTTTAATTTCTCCCATTCTCCTCGAATTGCTTTTGAGATCATCTCCGATGTCCCTGGAGCATGTAAGAACTTTTGGATTTCTGGCTGAACACGGTTCACGATGGATGATGAATCCCCCATAAACATGTTAATCATATTGCCAAAAGTCCCTTTAGAGGAAAGAAAGTCATCAATTAATCGTTTAACAGTTTGACGTCCTTCAACTGAGGCAAAGTAAGTTTCCGCTTTTATAATCATGTACGACGTGATTTCGGGTATTCGATCATCTGCTTTTTCCAGCCATTGTTCAGGAGCAATTTCACGAATTGTTTTGATTGCAAAGCGAGATTCAAGTGATGTCATTTGGGCATCAATTAGTGAATCTATCTTGCCTTCTACACGTGATGGAACTTGTTCAACCCCTGCTCTTTCAAGCCATTGTTTAAGAGTTGTTTCTGTTTCAAATACATGTTTTGTCAGTTGCCCTTGGATCCACAACTGTGCCTTTTGACGCATTTCATTAGAAAAGAATCGGCGTTTAAATGTTTCGGGAGTTAGTAAATGTTCGACAACTGTCCGTCCCATTGATTTAGCCAATTCATCTCTACGTTTCGGGATAAGTCCCGGAGTAAATGGTACACGCCACTTCCCTATGTATTTCGCTTCATATGGGCGAAATAACATTTTTATTGCTAGATGATTGGTAAATCCACCGATAAGTGCACCAATGAGTGCCATGAAAAGTAATGTCCATAAAAAGTTCAAATTGTTCACCTTTTTCTTTCAAGCTACCTTTCATTATAACAGACTATAGCAGCTTGTTAAAAACGTGAACCTCTTTACTTAGAGTGCATTATACATAGTTGAAAATCGGATTGCGTGTTCCATTTCATCATGCATGGCAATGAATACGGGATTGTAAGCTTGAGGAATGGGAATCGTCAGTAGCATTTCTTTATAAAACTCGGTTGCCTCCAACTCTTCAACAAGAGACTCTTTGGCAGCTTGCTTAAGATCTGTTGGGGGCTGCGATTTTTCGGGATTTTGTACAAATTGGCCAGTCAGCATATAATAGAGTTGTTGAAACATTTCATAATGACTTTTCTCATCATCCATGGCATGCTTGATAAATGATTGCCAATATGGATCTTCTGTTAAGGTAAGCATGGATTTATAGAAGTAATAATCGCGATATTCGTTTTCAATGGCTTGTTTCAGTTGTTCATTAAACAATAGGACACTCCTTTTCCGCCTTTTTTCTAGCGTATGCGGGTGTGTCTACACCTATGAGAGGAGCAGATTTCATGCTGCAACATTTTAGCTTTAAACCCATGTTTGAAAATAAACAATTACCTGGCTGGACTTTTTCTTTCTTTTATAAACAAACCCGCTACAGCGGTGAATACCAATCAGACGGTTCTATTACATGGACAAGTGGGAATACGCCACCGGATGAAGACATTGTAAAGAAAATGATTCATGAATTAATGCTTTTTCATGTATATGATTGATTTATAAATGCGACTGAGCACATACTCGGTCGCATTTTTGTTTCTGTTGACGCTGAGCGGTCCCTCAGTCTGACTTTTCGAGGGAGACGTCTGAAAAATGAAGCTTCACGTCTGAAAAGTTGGCATCGACGTCTGAAAAATCGGCGTCGACGTCTGAAAATGCCAAATCTACCGTAATAGTGATCTTTATTCATATAGGAACTCCACAAATAACTTTACTAATATAAAAAAGGGAATACCCCTTACCCCACTTTTGGGTTAAGAGATACTCCTGATTGCAAGCGATACATTTGTTCATAACGCCCACCTAGTGTCACCAATTCATCATGGGTGCCTTGTTCTACAATTTCACCACGATCTAATACTAAGATGCGGTCTGCATTTTTAATAGTAGAAAGTCGATGTGCAATGATGAACGTTGTTCGTCCTTTTTTCAATACATCCATTGCATGTTGAATGATTTCTTCTGTTTCTGTGTCAATGTTTGATGTGGCTTCATCCAAAATCAAGATTGCCGGATCAAACGCTAAAGCTCGTGCAAATGAAATCAATTGACGTTGTCCTGAAGAGAGTGTGCTTCCTTTTTCGATTACCGGTTCGTCGATACCTTTAGGTAAATGTTTAAGAACCCTTTCCCCGCCAACCGCATCTAAAGAAGCCTGCACTTTTTCACGAGAAATTCTAGCGTCTCCTAAACTAACATTCGATTCAATGGTTCCTGAAAATAGGTATGGATCTTGTAGCACAATGCCCATATGGTCACGGACTGTTTGACGAGATAAATCTTGAATATTCATTCCGTCAATCGTGATTGCACCTTTTGATACGTCATAGAATCGGAACAATAAATTCATAATCGAACTTTTTCCTGATCCCGTATGACCAACAAGTGCCACAGTCTCCCCTTGTTTTGCTTCAAACGAAATGTCTTTTAATACAAACTCATTATCTTTGTATGCAAACCAGACTTTTTCGAATTGAACATTCCCTCGATAACGAGCAATTTTTTCATCACTGACATCTTCCCCTGTACGGTCAAGCAAACGGAACACTCGCTCTGCAGCTACAAGTGCTTGCTCAAGTTTAGCCAACTGATTGACGATACCAGACACGGGATTGAACAAGCGAGTGATGTAATCTACAAATGCATATAACACCCCTACTGAGATTGCTGTTGTAGCAGTCAATGAAGCTCCACCGAAGTACCAAATAAATAACACGAAAGTGATTGTTCGAATCACACCTACTAAATTGTGACCAGTACCCGCATCCAAATACAGCAGTTTATTTTGGAATTTATAATGTTCACGATTCATCACTTCAAACTCTTCCTGCATTTGTTCTTCACGACGGAATGCTTGAATAATGGTCATACCTTGAATAGACTCATTAATCATTGCATTCATATCACTGACTTTAGCTCGGACAATGTGATTATATTTCGAAGCATACTTACGATACAAAATCATCCAAGCATATAAAATTGGCAAGACGAATAATGCAATCATCGCCATTTTCCAGTCTAAGAAGAACAACGCAATATAAATCCCCAAGATGTACATTCCACTGGATACAAATTGCGATAATACGGTTACGTACAATTCACGAATGGCTTCTGTATCATTCGTGATTCGCGCTACAACTTTCCCTGCTGGCAAGTTGTCAAAATAGCGAATTGGTAATGTTTGAATATGTTCGTACACATCATTTCTCATTTTTTGAATTACCCGATTGGCTGCTTTTTGCAACAATAAATACTCGCCGTATCGAAATATAGCAGCTACTACAGTTAGAACAAAAAATGCACCTAATAAAATAGCTATTGGTTCAAAGTCGATAGCACCACCACTTGAACCAGCAATATGGTCATCTATAATTTTTTTGGCGATAAGTGGACCTGCTAAATCTGCTGCGACAGCTACAGTGAGTAACGAGATCCCCATAATTAATAGTTTTTTGTAGAATAGAGCGTATTGAAAAAGTCTTTTTCCTGTACTCATGATGACACCCCCTCGATTTGCTGACGGTCGAACTGCTCTTTGTACCAGCCCTCTTTTGCAAGCAAATCTTCATGTGTACCCTCTTCAATCATTACTCCATCGTCCAGTACAATAATCCAATCAGCATGTTGAATGGCGGACAGGCGATGCGTCGTAATAATGGTTGTTTTTCCGTTTCTTTCCTGTTGAATGTTTTCAATAATGCGTGCTTCTGTTTTTGCATCGACTGCAGATAATGAATCATCTAGCAATAAAATTTCAGGATTCTTGATCAGTGCTCGTGCAATTGAAATTCGTTGTTTTTGTCCGCCGGATAGAGCGACGCCTTTTTCTCCAACAAGAGTTTCTAAACCAAGAGGCAGCATTTCTAAATCTTTTTGGAAATGTGATAGTCGAATCGCTGCTTCAATATCTTCTTGGGTTCCTTCAGGATGACCGAACAAAATATTCTCTCTAACCGTACGTGAGAATAAAACATGATCCTGTGGTACATAGCCAAGCCAGTTTCGGACTTGATCTTTCGTTTGGTTCTCGATTGGCACTCCTGCTAGTGAAATGGTTCCTTCACCTACTGGATACTCCATCAGGAACTGTTTTATTAGCGTGGTTTTCCCACTACCTGTTTTTCCAACGATGCCAAGGGTCTGACCTTGGAATAACTGTAAGTTAATATTGCTTAAATTAACAGATGTCGATTGTGGATATTGGAACTTCACATCATTAAAAACAATACTTCCAGGTTTAGCGACCGTGATCGGTTTAGTTGCATCTTTTACATCTTCTTCGTAGTCTAAAGTTTCCATTACACGATCGAGTGATGCATTTCCACGTTGCATAACGTTAATCAATTCCCCAATCGCAAACATCGGCCAAATAATCATCCCAAGGTAAACATTGAATGCAACTAAATCGCCCAATGTCATTTGCCCTTCAGAAACCAGAAAAGCCCCATACCCAAGACCAATCATATAACTGATACCGGTTAAGATTTTCGTAATTGGATTGAATAAAGCATCAATTTTCTCGACTTCCATATTTTTCGAATAGACGTCTTCCGTCATGTCATCAAATTGTTTCTCCGATGCTCGTTCTTGTACATATGCACGAATGACACGGACACCCGCTACCGCCTCAAGTACACTATCATTCATATCACCAAATGCGTCTTGCGCTTTCATGTATTTCTCGTGGATTCGCTTGCCAAGTACCTGCATGATAATTGCTAAAATCGGCAATGGCAGTAGTGCTGCAAATGTCAATTTCCAACTAACAAGCATTCCCATTGTCACTAAAATCGTCAACATATATAGTGAAGAGTCAATTAAAGTCAATATACCGAACCCTGCAGTTGTAGACACTGCTTTTAAATCATTCGTTGCACGCGCCATCAAATCTCCTGTGCGGTTCTTTTCAAAAAACGTCGGCGTCATGCGTAGAAATTGTTTCATCAAACGACTTCGCAACTGTTTTTCAATGACATAGGCTCCACCAAATAATTGATATTGCCAGACAAAGTTACTTAAATAATTCACTACTGTTACAGCGATTAACGCCATTATGAACGTCATGAGTAATTTTGAGGTTAGTGTCTGTTGGTAAATCGCGTCAATAGATTCACCGAGTAACCATGGCGGAACAACCTCTAAGACATTCGTCACCATTAACAAAGAAACCGCTAATGTGTATCTCTTCCAGTTTTCAGCAAAAAACCATCTTAATTTAAATAATACCGAGAACATGTCAATTTCCTTCTTTCTTTTAAGGTTGTGCTTTCACTAGCCACCTTCTAGAGATTCCTTGATTAGAATTTGTTTCTGTTGCTGAAAGTTCATCGTCAGCACTCCTTTTCAATTTTTATGTGACAGTAAATACTGAGAAAACCATAATTTGGTAACTTATAAACACAAAAAAGCACACGCCCTGTTTCCAGATGCGTGTGCACGTGAAAAAAAGTACAGGTATCCATACCTGTGCCTTTTTGTGAGTTAAGTCAACGAGAATGAACTGGCAGGTACGGTTTAACTATGGAATTAATTGCATATACAAAACGTTTAATCATGACACGTACCTCCTTTTCTCATAGTTTATTTACCTTATTAGATTATCATGTTAATTTTTCCATTGTCAATACATTTTGAATAAAAATATTATTCGAAAAATGCGTTACGTTTATTAAATATTTCAAGGGGTATTTAAAAACTAAGTGTATTACGTTTTCCTAACGTTTAACTAAGAGAGGAGATTTCAATTATGTTTACTAATATAATTGTTGGTTATGATGGTTCGGAAGGCAGTCGAGTCGCTTTGGACAGGGCTGTTGACTTGATGAAACTACAACTAGACACCAAACTAGTTGTAGCTTATGTGAATGAGGATGTAATTGGTGGAGATCTTGCCTATACCGACGAACCTTTAATTGCAACTTCGGTAGTGGCCGATATGACAACCGCTCCTTCTGTTGATCCTGATTTGAATTCTCCTCGGCAATTATCAAGAGAATATGCAAAGCAAATGACTGAATTTATACAAATGCAGTTTGATAAACATCAAATTGACGGACAAATCATCGCAATTGATGGACACCCAGTTCAAGCGTTATGCAAATTAGCATCAGAGCAAAATGCCGATGCTATCCTTGTCGGTAACAGCGGAAAGTCAGGTTTCCAGAAATTTTTCGTTGGATCTGTTAGTGAAAAGCTAGTCAAAGATTCGCCATGCTCGGTTGTAGTTGTAAAATAATCTTTAAGAATGCACTCCTATCTCATTAGGAGTGCATTTTTAATCGACTCATTTTACGTATATTTGTTGGTTGAAATAGAGAAGTTAAAAGAGAGGAATCTCGTATTACATACAAGGAGTCGTGATGACATGAAAATAGCGGTACTGTTACGAAATGATTTACGCCTTCATGACCACCCTGCCCTATCTCAAGCTGCACTTGATGGTAAGATTTTGCCAGTTTATGTTTTAGAAGAAAATTTAGGTGATGCATTTAAATATTGGGCTCATCGTAATTTAGAAACTCTCCAGTCCTCATTTCACGCAATTGGAGGTGAACTATTTGTTTCTCGTTTACCATTACCCGAAACGGTCAGAAGACTTCAAGATGAACTCGCAATCACTGCCATATATTTCAACCGATCCTATCATCCAAAGCAACGTATTCGAGACGAAGAGTTTGCCATAAAATTAGTAGAAGAAGGATTGAATGTACGAATATTTGAAGGAACCATGCTCCTTCCTCCATCGGAAACGATCAAAAGTAATGGTGAACCTTATCAAGTATTCTCCCCTTTTTATAAACAGTTCCGTACGAAAACCATACCTCCAACCGTCCCGAAAATTCGTGAAGCCAAGTTTGTCAAGGTTGATTTGAATATGAAAAGTATTTCATCCGATATCTTAACATTACAATTGGCTCCATCCAATCAGTTAACACGTGGTATTGACGATACTTGGAAACCAGGAGAAGATGCTGCCATTGACCATATCCAAACCTTTATTGATGAGGATGTTGCTGCCTATAAAATCACGCGTGATTTTCCTGCCATTTCAGGAACCTCCCGAATTTCCCCTTACCTCGCGATTGGTTCACTATCGGTTCGAAGTGTTTATCATTATGCATTAAAAACGCATCCAGATGTGAGTGAAGCGTATATACGCCAATTAATATGGCGTGAATTTGCTTATCAAATGTTGTTTCACTCTCCTCATACCATATCGAAACCACTGAATCCTAGGTTCTTGAAATTCCCATGGTTAAACAATAAGGAACATTATGAAAAGTGGTGTCTTGGACAAACTGGCGTTCCATTAATTGATGCAGGGATGCGTGAATTGTTGTCGACCGGTTATATGCATAACAGGGTTCGAATGAATGTGGCTAGTTATTTAACCAAACATTTATTGATTAATTTTACAAAAGGAATGTCGTGGTTTTGGGATACAGCTATTGATGCGGATATCGCCAACAACACTTTCGGCTGGCAATGGGCCTCCGGAAGTGGTGCCGATGCCTCACCATATTTCCGTATATTCAATCCATACTTGCAAAGCAAGAAATTTGATAGCGAAGCTGTATATATACGCAGGTGGGTTCCCGAGCTTCGTCTTCTTTCCGACAAAGATATTTTGGAACCTGATCAAGCCTCTAATGAAGCATTAGAACAAGCTGGAGTTGTATTAGGTGAGACGTATCCACTTCCTATAGTTACCCATAAAGCGGGGCGAGCACGTGCGTTATTGGCTTATGAAGAGATTAAAAAATGAAGAAACTTCAAGCAAGTGCGTCCGGTCCTTTAAAAGAAAATCACTGAATCATGATGGATTGTAGGTCGCTGTGGACGCATTCCTGTTGCACCATGATCTAGTAATTAAAAAGCGTATGGGCGAATGATCTCGTCATGTCGCCCATACGCTTTTCTTCCAGACCATCCTGCGGCGGGTGTACGTCCGCCGCTCTCTTATTTCCTCAATATGCACAGTGATATTGATTTTGGGTACGAAAGAATCGATGCCTTCCTTTAACGGGTCAATCGGTCGAAGATGAAATTTCGACCTCTCACTGCTTTCTTTATTTATAATACTCTCCGTTATTAAGTCACGTTAGTATTTCCTTAATCACTCTATATTAAAGGAAGCCTCATTATCCACTCGCAATTATTAATGTAAACATAAATTAACACACACAAATAAAGAAATTCTACACAGAATTAAACTCACGCATTATAACTAGCCAGTACTAGCGTACGCGCCTTTCCAGTGGTAGTCGAAGCGAGAAGACGGGCAGTGAACTTTCTGCCTGGCTTCTCGCTTCTCGCTTCGGCATCCACATGCGCCGAAGCGTTATTCACTCGTCCAAGGTCTCATTATTACTTTTCAATTAACACGGCACGGACCGGGCTACCGTCCGCTCCTTCAATTTTTAATGGGAGTGCTATTAACTCATATAAACCTTCCTTTATATCATCCAAAACGAGTCCTTCTAAAATATAGCGACCTGCCTTTCCTAATGCGTGATGCATCGGTAATTCCTTACTTGTAATTGCATCTACAGACGGTAAATCCACTCCAAATAACACAACGTCATTGTCAACCATCCAGTCCACCACATCAGCTGCAAATGCCGGAATTTCTTCAGGGAAAATAGCCCGATTATGCCAAGCACTTGTCCGGAAAAGAACTGCCCGAGCACCGCCGACATGTACGTTCTGCAAAATCTTTCGAGAGACTATGTCATTACCACTCACATCAATCACAACAGCATTGACGATATAGTTTTCCAGTGGTAGTTCATGCACTTTTTTGCCTTGGTCATCATAATGAAACGGTGCATCAATATGAGTTCCAATATGCGTACTCGTAGTAATCTGGCCTACATTAACCGAACCGCTTTGTTCTTTCGTCCAATTTACTTGAAATTGAAAGGCTGTATCACCTGGCCATTCAGCCACATCTTGATTTAGCATCATTGAGATGTCGTGGATTTTCATTTACGCCACCACATTTCGTTCATTTGAAAATGTTTTATAAGTTTCTTCATCCATAATTGTCTTTAAACGTTGAACCATTTCCCATACATCCTCAAAGCTTGAGTAGAAACTAATTGGTGCTAGTCGAATGATATCAGGAGCACGGAAATCAGGTACGACGTTCGCTTCTTTTAAAGCTTTACAAATCCGAGCTGCCTCTGCATGCGCTAAAGCAATATGTCCACCACGTGCTTCATCAGCGATTGGCGTAACATCAGCAAACCCATAAGCACCCAATTCTGCTTGAACTAAATCTCGTAAATACTTGGTCAAAGCAAGTGATTTTGCACGAATTGCTTCCATCCCTACTTCTTCAAATAATTCGACACTGCCACTTAGTGGAGCCGTACTGAATAAGTTCGGTGTACCAATTTGATAAGCCCCTGCTCCATCGGCTTTTGAAAAACTATGAGACATATCAAATTGTTTATCCTTGTCAGAACCAAACCAACCCGCAAGACCCGGCAATTCATGATGATGACGCTCGTGAATATATAAGCCACCCGTTCCACCAGGACCACTATTCATATACTTATAATGACACCAAATGGCAAAATCCACATTGTCTGTATGTAATTGATGAGGAACGGCTCCAGCCGAATGGGCTAAATCAAAACCAACAATTATTCCTTTCGAATGTGCCATTTCAGTTATTCTTCCTAAGTCTAGCAATTGCCCACTACGGTATAGTACGGAAGGCAACATTAGGATGGCTACATCCTCTGTTAACATTTCTTCAATCGCTTCCAATGTGAGTGTATAGCCATCGTTACTTTTCACTTTTCGTAAAGAAACAGCCGGGTCGAGACCTCGTAATCTTAAGTGACTTTCGACTGCGTATATATCCGAAGGGAAATTCAATTCGTCCACGACAATGACTGAACGTTCAACTGTTGGATGAAACAATGTCGAAAGCATTTGATGAATGTTTACCGTTATAGATCCTGTTACCATCACTTCGTTGCCATTCGCACCAACCAATTTTGCAACACGCTCACTCAATTGTTCAGGGTACATAAACCATGGTTCTTCTCCTTCAGTCCATCCATCGATTCCTTTATCACGCCAGCTCGAAATAAGTTTATGAAGAGTTGCTTCGGATCGCTTTGACATAAGACCAAGCGAATTCCCATCCATATATAGTTGATTTTCAGGTAAATAAAATTCATCTTTATATTTACGCAGCATGTCGTGCGAATCCATATCCAGTGCAAATTGTTTTGTCGTTTCCAATGTCATTTCTCCTTTTTAACCGAAAATGGCAAATCCTAAAGCACCTAAAATCGCTGTGATGATCACGACAATCCATGGTGATAGTTTATAAAATACTAACAGACTAAATGAGATTAAAACAATCACAAAATCAATTGAATCATGTACAGCACTCGTAAAGACAGGATCATATAATGAAGCAAGTAGAATCCCAACTACTGCGGCATTGACACCTTTTAATGCTGCTTGAATTCTAGGTTTCGTACGAATGATTCCCCAAAATGGTAATGTCCCCACAACGAGTAAGAATGAAGGCAAGAACATGGCAATGACCGCAATTGCTGCACCTGAATAGCTCCCCATGATTTGACCAAGGTAACCGGAAAGAGTAAAGAGTGGTCCTGGCACTGCCTGCGCTGCTCCATATCCTGCAATAAACGTTTCTGAAGACATCCATCCTCCAGGAACCACTTCCCGTTCTAGCATTGGAAGTACAACGTGCCCACCACCGTAAACGATGGATCCAACTCGATAGAAAATATCAACAATTGCATACCAAGTCGCTTGAACAAACGGTCTGAATAATGGCAATAAAATGAGTAAAGCAAAGAATAAAATCCAAGCAATGACCCCCGTCTTCTTGCTAATTGTTAAGGGCATAGATACAGTATTGGGTACTTTCTCATTTCTATAAAATATCACGCCAAACAGGCCCGCTAAAACGATAATGAGAATTTGCCCCCATGATGTAGGGATTAGCAACGTAGTTATCGCAGCAATAATGGCGACGGTAATCCTTGGTCGATCAGGTGTTAATGTTTTCCCCATCCCCATTAAGGCGTGGGCAACAACTGCAACGGCGACGATTTTCAACCCTTGGATCCAACCACTTTCGAAAGAACCTGTTTGAGTGATAATCTCTGCAAATAGCATCAATAATAGGACAGATGGCAAAGTGAAACCAATCCATGATAAAATACCGCCAAGAATTCCACCACGCAACATGCCAATAGAGATTCCTACTTGGGAACTGGCAGGTCCAGGTAAGAATTGGCACAATGCCACGATATCCGCATACAATTTATCATCTAGCCATTTTCTTTTTTGTACATACTCTTCTCTAAAATAGCCGATATGTGCTGATGGACCACCAAATGATGTAAGTCCCAGCTTAGTAGAGGCCTTTAGAATTTCTATGTATCGTCTTCTATTGTTATTTGCCAACTTTTAATCCCCTTCCATGTTCAAGTTATGATTCTATGATAGCGAAGGTGAATCTACCTGAGAAGTATAAAGGACTTTAAAAATTAATATTTGTTATTTACTTATAAATATTTTATTATTGTATGTATTAACTATTTTTAAGAAAACAGGAGGTGTACACTTTGTTCTCCCCCTCATTCGGGTTTGGAACAAAGGAATTCTTTGGACATAGCCATACGATTG
>Ga0209013_10004077_pt1 | contig 12872 bp, 10 predicted proteins | sample Cruoilmetagenom2_FD_187291 | JGI IMG/M metagenome (GOLD analysis project Ga0209013, IMG submission 187291) | Oil polluted marine microbial communities from Coal Oil Point, Santa Barbara, California, USA - Sample 2 (SPAdes) (version 2) | ecosystem: Environmental > Aquatic > Marine > Oil seeps ... | reverse complement strand
GTGAGCTTGATTAATTATGGCAACTAGACACCAATCACGTACAGCAGTTGTAGGATTGCTTTATGCTTATGACTTAGGTAATGAGAATATTTCAAGCTTTACAGATGATATCTTAGAAGAGGGAAAGATCCGTAATAAACAAAGAGAGTTTTCCCATGGACTATTTAACGGTACTATAGAAAATTTAGAGATGTTAGATAAAGAGATTCAAGGCCATCTTAAAGATTGGGATTATGATGCCATTGGTAAAGTGGAAAAAGCGATCATGCGTTTAGGTGCGTATGAGATACTTGTAGCTAAGACAGATAGAGCGATCATCATTAATGAAGCTGTGGAACTTGCTAAAGAACTGGCAGACGAGAAGTCACCACAGTTTATCAATGGTGTTTTGGATGCTATAGGGAAAGATACGTAGGGTGTTGTACGACTCAGTATTTAGTGCTTCGCTTGCACTGCATTTTAAATGCTTGTCTCCTGACAACACGCTGTTTGCAATAAACACAAATTTGGTGCCGTGGGGACACAGCACCCTACAGAGGTGAAAATGACAATGAATATGACCAAAAGAATGTCCATTGATGAAGCAGTAGATCTCATAGAAAATGCTGATCTTAAAACCTTAGGTAAGATGGCACTGGCACGCAAAAAAGAGATGCATCCCAAAGGTGTGACAACTTTTGTAGTAGACAGAAATATCAACTATACTAATATCTGTTGGGTGGACTGTAAGTTTTGTGCTTTTTATACGCATGAGAAAAAAGAAGATGCTTACATTTTGACGTTTGATGAGATAGATCAAAAGATAGAAGAACTTTTGGCTATCGGAGGGACGCAGATACTCTTTCAAGGTGGTGTACATCCTAAACTTGAAATAGAGTGGTATGAAGACTTGGTTGAACATATCCACAATAAATACCCACAAGTGACTATCCACGGTTTTTCTGCCATAGAAATAGACTATATTGCACAGCGTTCCAAACTTAGCATTAAAGAGGTTTTAGCCCGACTTAAAGCTAAAGGGCTTAGTTCTATTCCCGGTGCAGGTGCGGAGATACTTTCTGATAGGGTAAGAGATATCATCGCTCCTAAGAAGTTGGATAAAGACACGTGGCTAGAGGTACATAGAGAAGCACATAAACTAGGTATAAAGTCTACTGCTACTATGATGTACGGAACAGTAGAGACAACACGTGAAATAGTTGAACACTTTGATCTGGTACGCCAGTTGCAAGATGAGACAGGTGGGTTTAGAGCGTTTATTATGTGGTCATACCAGAGTGATAATACAGAACTCAAACGTGAGTTACCAACCATTACCAAAACGACTCCCAATCAGTATTTGAGATACTTGGCAGTAGCCAGACTTTTTTTGGATAATGTACCGAATATTCAGAGTTCATGGGTGACACAGGGATCTTACATTGGTCAAATGGCACTGCTTTTTGGCGCAAATGATCTAGGCTCTACGATGATGGAAGAGAATGTTGTCTCTGCTGCGGGGGCTAAAAATGAGATGAATCAAGATGAAATGATAAGACTCATTAAAGATATCGGTGAAAATCCTGCGAAACGTAATACAGCGTATGAAATACTAGAAAGATTTTAGAGGTTTTAATACTCTCGTCTCGTTCCATCTCTCCGTAGATGGAATGTATATTATATGTTATTGTGGATAGGAAGTCTGTTGACTGTTTAAAGTAAGGTGTGCATTCCACCTCGGGAGAGGATGGAACGAGAGTGTAAAGGAATTTATATGAAAAAGATAATAATAATTTTAGTGCTACTACAAGGAGTGTTAATGGCTGAAATGGTCAAAGAGATCAAAGTAAAGGATGCTTTAGTGCCTGTTGTATTTGAAGAGGGAAAATATATTCCTATTGTTTCTATTCAACTGGTATTTAAAGAGAGTGGACACTTGAGCAGTACCAAAGATGGTTTGGCTGATCTGTCTGCGAAACTGCTTAATGAAGGTACAGCAAAAGAGGGGAGTGTAGGGTTTGCTACAAAACTTGATGCACATGCTGTAGATATAGGTGCTCATGTAGGACGTGAAAGTTTTATCTTGGAAGTCTCAGCACTGAAAAGTGAATTTCCTTATGCTGTAGAACGTCTCAAAGAGTTACTGAAAGACCCCAACTTCACAAAAGAAGCAGCAGAGCACGTGAAACGTCAAAAGATAGGTTGGCTTACACATAAAAAAGGTGACTTTGATTACATTGCTGCAACTAAATTACGAGAAGTTCTTTTTAAAGGTTCTGCATTGGCAAAACCTTATAATGGAACACTTGAAAGTGTAGAGAGTATTTCTCTTGAAGATATGAAAAGTTTTATCACTTCACACTTGGGCTATAATAATGTCATAGGTGTGGTAGGAGGAGATATCTCTTTTGATGAGGCACAAAACTATCTTACCGGGATCCTTGAACTTCTTCCTAAAGTAGAGGTAAAAGAGATCGAAGCAGTAAAAGCTTCAGATAAAAAAGAGTTGGTCCTTACAGATGAAGATACACAGCAGGCGTACATCTATTTTGCCGCACCATTTGACTACTCTTATAAAGAAAAAGACCAGTATAAAGCGAAGATAGCAGAATATCTGCTTGGTGGTGCAGGGTTTGGTAGCCGTCTAATGGAAGAGATCCGTGTGAAGCGCGGACTCACTTATGGAGCATATGCCCATTTGGTACGTTCAAGAACGGTTTCCTATTTGAGTGGGTATCTGCAAACCAAACTCACTACACAGGACGAAGCTAAAGAATTAGTACAAGAAGTAGTAGATACTTTTGTAGAAAAAGGTATTACACAAAAAGAGCTTGAAGATACGAAAAAGTTTTTACTAGGCTCTGAACCACTTCGCACAGAAACACTCTCTCAAAGACTACACCGTGCCTATAACGAATACTACTATGGAAGACCACTTGGTTTCTCCAAAGAGCAGTTAAAGAAAATAGAGACAGTGACACTTGCTGAGATGAACGAATTTATTAAGTCGCATAAAGAGTTGTCGGATCTTTCGTTCTCGATAGTTACAAAAAAGAAGTAGGGTCAGTTCACCGACCAAGATGATGCATAAGCGTGGTCAGTCAACCGACCCTACAATTTATATGTCAATATGACATATTTTTCTTTGCTTTTTTAAATCTACAGTATAATTTATTAAATTTACTACTCGTTCCCATGCAGAGCATAGGAACGAGGGTGCAAAGGTTATCTTATGGAAGAAGCAAAACAACTCTTTAAAAAACTCAAGATCCATTCACTTCTTGACCTTGCACTTATCATCCCCACTTCTTACAATGATACCACACTTTCAACCTCACTGGAGTTAGGTAAAGTTCATACACTTGAAGCAAAAGTGACAGACAGCAGTATGTACTCTGGCAAACTCCGTGTCACTTTTAACCTTACTCAGTCTGGTAGACGGCTCTCATCCACTTTTTTTAGAGTCACACCCTACCATTATAAGCTTTTTGAAGTAGGTTCCAACCATGTGATACAAGGGAAACTTGAAGAGTATAAAGGCTATTTGCAAATGTCACAACCAAAGTCCATTAAGCAAATAGGCAAGATAACTCCTAAGTACAAAACAGTACTTAAAGAGAGTGAGATCGCTTCTCTTATGGAGTGTTATGTCACTGAGAGAAATCTTTTTAATGAAGGGTTGGACTCTAAAGAGGTAGCAACCTTAATGCATATACATTTTCCTAAAAGTATGGAAGAGCTGTATGACAATGGTACTTTTAAACCTGATTTTGTCGAAGTGCTAAAATTTGTAGAAGCCTTCAATCATCTTAAAAAACTTCGGGGAAAGAGGGCAGACTTTCCTGCACTTAGAGCATTGACCGGAGAGATCCAACCTTTTATAAAAAACCTACCTTTTACTTTGACGCCTGAACAGACGGCTGTTATCGCTCAGATACAAGAAGATGTTGCAAGAGAAGATAAAGCAGCCAAACGGATGGTAGTGGGAGATGTGGGTTCGGGTAAAACGATGGTCATACTTGCTTCAGTGATGATGGCACACCCCCATAAGAGTATCTTGATGGCTCCTACTTCACTGCTTGCTTTGCAACTCTATGAAGAGGCGTGTAAACATTTGCCCAAATCGGTGAAAGTTGCTTTGGTGATGCAAGGTAAAGATGAGGGTGACTATAGAGAAGCTGATTTTGTCATAGGGACACATGCACTGCTTTATAAAGAAGACCTGCCTGAAGCATCTTTGGTGATGGTAGATGAACAACATCGTTTTGGAACCAAGCAGCGACAGAGTCTGGAAGCATTGGTAAGTTCTTCTGAGAAGAAACCACACTTCATACAGTTCTCAGCCACACCCATACCAAGAACTCAGGCAATGATGGAATCTGAACTTTTAGATGTAAGTCTCATCACTACTACACCTTTTGAGCGAGAGGTATTGACTCAAACCATAGGTAAACAGAATTTTCCTGATCTGTTAGCCCACATTAAAGAGGAGATAGCACAAGAACATCAAGTACTCATTATCTACCCTCTGGTAGAAGAGAGTACAGAAGTACCCTATCAGTCTTTAGAAGAGAGTCGAGGGTTTTGGGAAGAGAAGTTTGATGATGTGTATGTCACGCATGGTAAAGACAAACAAAAAGAAGAAGTCTTACTGGAATTTAGAGAAAAAGGAAATATACTTTTGGCTACGACTGTTGTGGAAGTGGGGATCTCTCTGCCTAGATTAACCCTTATAGTCATCGTGGGTGCCGAACGACTGGGCTTGGCTACCTTGCATCAACTTAGAGGAAGAGTAGGGCGTAATGGGCTAAAGAGTTGGTGTTATCTTTATAGTAACAGCAATGAAAACTTTAGACTTGAACAGTTTACCAAAACAACCAATGGCTTCGATATTGCAAAACTTGACTTGAAGTTTCGTGACAGTGGGGATATACTGGACGGTACCATTCAAAGTGGCCAAAAGTTCAAGTGGCTTGATATGGGAGAGGATGAAGATGTGGTTGCGTATGCCAAGGAAAGAGTCAAGGGTATTTAGTTGGTGCGGTAATAATCCTATTTTAATTTGTATTTCAAGTTGATGGTAGAACGAATATCATTTTTTTCAATATTATAATAGGGTGTTGAATTATATTGCTGGTTGATATCAAATGAGAGGGTTAGATCATCTGTTAATGATGAATTGAGCTGTAAGATCTGAGATATTCTAAAATCTGAAAAATCATCAACAGTAGGTTGATAAAACCCAAGATAGGTAACAGAAAAATTTTCATTTATTTTTTTTACAAAAGAGATGTAGCTGTTCATTTTTGTTCGTTTATAAATTGGATCGATAGCCGTGATGGTATCTGGCTCCACATATGAGTAAAAGAGCCCAAGCCCAACATAAAATTTATCGAAAGAAAGATCAAACTTTCTTCGAATATTTGCACCGGCTAAATTTCTTTCTTTGATATCCTGGAATTCATTAAACTCTGATTGGAGGAAAAGTTCATAGTCATATGCTGTATCTGCTATGTGATGTACATAGCGAAGATGGAAGATACCGTCATTGGTATCTTTTTCCCCATTTGATTCACCATAGCTATAAGCAGCGATTAGATAGAGAAGCCACTCTTTTTCACTGTATTGTCCTTTTCCTGCAAGTCCTATAGAACTAGTGTCAGAGTTTCCTGAACTGTACCTAGCACCCAATGCAACTTCCCCATCCAATCCTTCTTTTTCTCCAATAACAGGAGGATCCAGACTGATAAAACTATAAGAGAATGTTGTGAAAATAACAGAGAGACAGAGGATTTTTTTAAACATGCAGATGCCTTTAAGTAAAAAAGATTCTGAAATAGTACTATATCTATATAAAATGTTGGGTGTATAAATAAAATTTTGAAGATGAAAATTTGAAGTAAAAGTCGGGGCGAGGATGCCCCGGCCTGTGATAGAGTAAAATTTAACTATTAATATAGTCCAAATTTCCCATCAGCTCTTTTGTACATAACTCTCATCAAGCCCTCTTCGTCATTAAATACGATGAATTGTCTTTTCTTTTCTGCTTTGAGTGCATCTATAGCTTCATCAAAATCAAGCGGTTTGTGAAGTTCTAGATCCATAGGTACGATCTCTACCTCTTCGCTGTCTAGCTCAGCTACTGCTTCTGCTTCTACTCCCAAATCTTTAAAGCTCATGATTCTGTGACCTTTGATCTTGTCAGAGTGTCTTCTCAGTGATTTTTTAACTCTCTCTATAGCTAGATCAATGGCACCATATACATCTTTATCTACTTGAGTGATAACGATAGTATTTTTATCTTTAAGATTAACAATGAATTCTACAGTAAATCCTTTTTTCCCCTGCTTCTCATTTGCTGCGATGATAGTACTTGCTGAGATGATATCTAAATGATATTTGTTCAGTCCCTCAATTGCTGCATCTGCATAAGCTTTAATAGTCTCAGTCAGTTCAAAATGTCTTCCTGTAATACTTTTATTCATGATAAATCCTTTAATTATAAGATATGAATATCGTAATATCCATACTTAATTGTAACTTAAGAAGCTTAATGAAGGGTAAATAGGTAAGATAAAAGAGGCACAAGTGCCGAGAGCCCACTGCTGAAGTTATCGAAGAGTATAGCTTTAGCAGTACCTAGTGTAAGCTAAGGAAAGATGAGCTTTACTCATTTTCCGTTTTATAATAGAAAACTTAATGAAGGGTAAATAGATCCCTTAAGAGCTTGGCTGGTCTACTATTTGGGCATAGCCTGTTTCGGGTAATATGTTTATAGAGAATGTGTCACCATCTGTCATAGTGAACGTGAAGGTGCAAGTAGCACTCATATAACTGGCAAAATCAGGGGGTGAAGATGTTTGAAAACCATAATGTGGTCTACCAAGATGGTCAAATCCTATATATTTATTGGCGCCGCTGTTACTACAGGCACTGGAAGCTGTCACATTAGTGATGCCATATTTATCTGTTATAAAAATTCTATCACTATAGCCGGATTTATCTGCAGTGCCGCATGAATTGAACATAGGTTTTCCATTGACGGGGTCAGTAGCGGCTTCATTTTCATCAAATAAACTACCAGAATCACCATTTGAATCACTTCCTACCATATAATATTGGTCTCCGGTACAATCATAAAACATTATTTTCCAAAATTTTCGTTGCCATTGTGGATTATCAAACTCATGCATATTATCCATAAGAGCGAGGTGCTGTGTGTATCTAATGTCAGAAAGTATGCTGTCTGCAGCTTCCTGTTTGAGGTCTCTTTCCAGACGTGGAAGTGTCATGGCTGCAAGGATACCTAGTATAACGATGACAAATACTAGTTCCAACAATGTAAAAGCTGGTCTGTTTTTTGAGTTAAAATATATCATATTTTTTGCAGTGTCCTTTTATGGTAGGTTATCCAAGGTGCATTGCTCGGATCATGATGGTCAAAGTCTATGTATTTTACATAGACATCTACAATGATGTTGAGTGGAGATTTGACTGTTGTAGCGGCATCACTAAAAACTCTTGTTGCATCACAAGAGTTAAGTTCGTTGCTATTATTGCTGATATAGGCTATCTGTACTCTAACTTCAAATCCACCATCATCCTCATCCCTAATGACATCATCACTGTTAATGGTTTGAAGACAACTAGTGGTGCCATTTCTGTCATTTGCCATAACAGCCATGATGGCATACTCGGTATAACTTTTTGCCAATAACATTGCCTGTTCTCTTTGGAACTGTGTTGTGGTCTCTTTGACCAGTTTTCCGGACAAGCTCATGACAAGTATACCGACACTTGCCATAATGACAATGATAAAAATGGCAGTAAGCATAGAAAAGGCTTTTCTGTTGTTTTTAAGTCTCATTAGAACACCGCCTTTTCTTTACAGATGGTGATGTTGAAGTCTTCACCTATATTTTCATCTACACAGATTTTAAAACGTATAGTACGGCCATCACCTTTGAACTTAAAAGTACTTACATTTCGGAGTAAAATAGAATTTGAGCCAGCTACATCAATGGCTCTGGTGGGGGTAAAATCATAGTGTAAAGCCAAGGTGCCGGCATCATCTACTACCAGGGCATAAGAGGTCCATGCAAGCTTATAGTGTTCTGATATATTCACTAAAGTGTTATCCAGTGCTATCGTTGTTCCAGCTGTACCTGCGGATGCTATATTTCTACTTTGAAGTGTTTTATTTGCTTCATAATAGATGGCAGCATTATCTATGTTACCACCAAGATTAGTGATGATCGTTGAAGCCAAACCTAGATTGGAACCAGGGGTTGAAATACTGGTACCTCCCAAAGGAGAAGCAGATTCATTTATATCACAAAATCCACTCCAGCCGGGTAAGCGATCTGCATTAGAAGTAATGGACTTAAAACTATCCGCATCAGCACCTACCCATTGCAGTACATCATAGGTATCAACATTGGCAGCTGGAATATCATTGATATCTTCTGCTGTTGTGTTGGTGTCCACTCTTCTCACAACAGTACCGGGTATAGCATAGGATAGACGATTAGCTATCTGTGTAGCAGCTATTTCTGTCTTAAGCGAGGCACGGTGCTGGGCTCTTTGAACGATGTAGCTTTCATATATATTGGCAATGATCTCCGCACCTATGGAGGAGACTATGCCGAGTATGACAATGACAAAGATGAGTTCCAGCATAGAAAAAGCTTTTTTAGAAGAGACTGTCTGTATATGTGTCATTATGGTCTCTCCTCTAATGCGAAACTACCTATGTTGCAGGAGAAGGCATGCAGTGTTATGGTCTTCTCCAGCTCTTCGGCTGAACTGGAACTGGTGAGTGTTACCTGTATTCTTTTGATGTTGGTGGTTGGTGCTTCATCTGTAAAGGTAGGCGAAAATGATAGTGTTGTTGCGCCAGTTCCGCCACCACCACTGATATAATTTTCTCCAGCATCAGGTGCATCAGACATATATTTTACAGTTCTGTCGATGTCTATGGTAGCTGTCTCTATATAGTCTGCAGTGCCACCACTTTGTGCTTGTCGTAAATGAACTTGCGTACCATCAAAATCATCCATATCATCCTGATCTCCACTTTCAGCTCCGATAGATGCAGCCATACCTCTCTCTCCGCTAGATGAAACAAACTTACGATAACTCTCCTTTGGTGTTCCCAAACGCATTCCGGTACTGCCATTTTCACCTAGTCCACTCACTACAGTTGTTGTGCTTAGGACGATTGGATCATAGCTTTCGTTGGTATTGTTCTCATCCCATTGATAGCCTAATATAATGTTGAGCTGAGATGCTGCCTCATTGATGGCTTCTTGTTGTATGGCAACATAACTGCTTTTGGCTGCCGTACTTATAAGCATGGGAGCAGACATCATTACAATGCCCATCACCACAATGGCAAAGATGAGCTCTATCATGGCGATAGCATGACGCATAGTTTTTATATTCATCTTCTACCACCCAAGCCTGTTATTTCTTTTCTTGCTGGCATTGGAATCAACTACATGACCTGTTTTTCCATGTCCTGTCCAATCTGATTCTCCTATAAACTCGACTCTGTAGAATGGAATCGGATCAGCTATATCACTTACCGGATTGTAGATAAGCCAGCTATTTGTACCTGTATCCAAGAGTATATCTACAATGGCTGGTAATGGAGCTATAGTATTGGTAACGATGATATTGTCATCCACACCATTGTCAGGATCATCAATGCTGACAATGGTGTTGTTAAGTGAACCACTTGCTGTACCGACAGTTAATGTAATATTACCGTCATTACCTGTTGTCATATCATGTCCTGTTGAGAGCCACAGGTAGTTGTTATTGGTTAGACCGTTGGCAATATCTATACCTGGGCAATTTGCTGCAGATGCAGGCCAATTGTTACAGTAAACTAAAACGGTGATATCTGTATTGATACTTGTAGTAGGCACTTCCTTATAAAAGTCATCTGTATCGGAAGATTTGGCTCTGGCAAAGAGGAAAGTGGCATTCCGGTCACCAATACCACTACCTATGATATCTGCTGTATTATTGTCATCGGTTGTACCTATTGCAGGATATCTCGATGCAACACTGATGTTGACATCTGTACCGTTTATCTCAAATGGATTGACCATTTGATTGTTTTGACGGGCATAGTTGAACATCAACAGTTGTGTTTCATTTGTGTCGTTCCATGCAATCCCATGTGTACCGTTGGCATCGGTTCCGCCAAATCCAAGCAGTGTCGCTGTAGAGATATCATGTTTATGATCATCATCTACAACAATACCTTTTGGATGGCGTGAAGCTACACCCAGCCACTCTGTGACATTGAGATCGACAGTTACAGGGTTTTCATAGTAAAGACTCCCCCGACGGAAGTTTTCTGTAATCCCATTGCTGGCGTTCATTGCAGAGATATTGACATCCAGGTGTGTAGACATGTTCAGGTCATTTGAGAGGTAGGTAAAGCCTCCGTCTCTGTGATTACGTAAATGGATATCGGAAACATTGAAATGATGGGGTATGAATGTGGCATTTTCTTCACCACACACATAGGCACCTTCAGGTACGGTAAGGTCAACCAGTCCGTTGTTGAAGGTACCGCCTGTACAGTCTTGCGGTGTGTCATCGTTATCTATGGCGGACCACACTCTGTCTTCCAGTCCTATTGTCACTATTCCAACATCATCAAAAGTGATACCTACCACCTCATTGTTACCACCTGAGTCAATACTGATACCATCAGCAAAAACATAAGCACTTCCAGAAGGAGTCAAGGTACCGTTTAGTTTAGGATTACTTGCATTGTCTTCTGTTCCATCATTCAGTATCAATGTTTGAATAGTTGTCACATTGTCATCTGTCTGGTTATAATCATCTGTTTCTGCATCGTTTTCATCGTTTGCAGTAACGGTAAAGTTATATGTCAATCCCGATCTGAGAAGTTCTATATCTGCAGCAGAATTCATCACAAACTCTTTTGGTCTGGTGGCAAACGTATCACTGCTGTAGCATAGACGCCATGTGGCTATAGTACTTATGGACTTACATGCAACTGTAGAAGTACCGCTGCACACTGTATCATCATAAAGTGTATAAACAGCGCCATCGTATGACGAACAGTATTTAAATCCTACATCTACTTCTCTAGAGGCATGAGGAACTGTAAAGGTGTCTGTTAGAGATGCTGTAAAGTTGGCATCAAAGCTTCCTGTGGTGCCGGAGATGATCCCGGTATGGTCATAAAGTGCATATTCTACAGTATTTGCAGAAGTTTTTGTTTCAAGTTGGGTACCATTGCTGTCCAGGTTTGCTATAGTTAAATCAAAGTCTTTATTGGAAATCTTTGTTGATATATTTTTATCATCTATGTAAGTATTATTGTCTGTGTCTCCACGGAACGTATCCCATGCATCGAAAGGACCGGTAAGATAGGTTGCTTGTGGCCAGGCAGCACACCGTTCTACAGCTACATGATAAAAACGATCTCCATCCATATAGTTGGCGATATGAAGCGCTTTGACTATAGCAGGTTCACTGGTATTGTAGTCAGATAGATTGAAGGTTACACTTGTAGAATCATATAGTATATCTTGTTGCTTCTCTGCATAGTCACCGATCTTGTAGAATATACCATCGTACGATCTTGACGAGCTAAATTGCGAGAAGTTGCCTACATCCACAGTGACTCCGGAAGTAGAAGCAGATGTGGTGCCGGTATTGGCAGAATCAATACTTGAGCTATTGTAAGTAAAAGAATAATCATAGACTTTGGTGATATTAAGGTCAGTTACGGCTACTCCTCCAAGATTTGTTATCATGGTTCTGACAGAATCAGTCTGATAAGAAGGTCTTTCAAAACAAAGTACACAATCACCCAACCCTAAACCACTTCCATTATTATCCTGAACGAAGTCAGGGTTATTACCATTAATGTTAATTCTTCCTTCTGCTGTAATACCACCTGTAATTGTCCAGTTGTTGGAGTTGTTGTTAAGTGTTACAGTTCCTTCGACATAAAAGTAAGCTTTTAAATTGGCAGTACCACCACCCGAACTCAGGTCAATAACACTCCCTGCTACATAGATAAACAGATCACTTGAGTTACTGCCTGCAGAGGTATTGGTCGCTAGATTGTTCATTGCTACGCTGTAATTGTTTTTTACAAAAATACGAACAGGTCCGCCGTTTGGAAGAATTATTTCATTATTGTTTCCATCAATTAAAATTGAGTCAAAATAATAATCACCCGGCTCAAAAGAGAGAGTATAGCCCCCATTTACATATAGGTCGCCAATAACCATTACTTTTTTGGTACTACCCTGATAGCCTGTTTGGGGATCAAAATTAATCGTTTGACCTGCATTATTGGAAGTGTATGAGATATCTCCATAATACAGATCTTCCAATGGATCAGGATCGGAAGGTATGTTTGCACCGGTTATGCTATTGGTCGGGAAATCATGACCATAACGGTTAGCCGGAGGATCCTGCCGTACACAGCCGACCGTATCTGTTCCACAGGCATCTGGCGTACACTGGATATCACCTGTTAATTCACCTTCCGGATAAGATATATTTTCTGTAAAACAAGCCTGGGCATTGGCTGAGGTACCTGCATCAATATGCTCATAAGATACCAGGACATTTGAAAATACACCGCAAGAATACACATTTTGATATATAGGTGGCAGTATAGTACCAGATGGGTCAACTGTGATGTTGATCGTTGCAGTATCAGTTCCTCCGTTACCATCACTGATGGTATAAGTGAAACTGTCAGGACCATCATAGCTGATATCTGGTTTATAGGTGAAGCTACCATCTGCATTAACTGTGACAGTACCGTGAGAAGGGTTGGTGTTTGAACTCACATTGATGTCGTCACCATCTGGATCACTGTCAGC
>Ga0209013_10004076_pt1 | contig 12873 bp, 10 predicted proteins | sample Cruoilmetagenom2_FD_187291 | JGI IMG/M metagenome (GOLD analysis project Ga0209013, IMG submission 187291) | Oil polluted marine microbial communities from Coal Oil Point, Santa Barbara, California, USA - Sample 2 (SPAdes) (version 2) | ecosystem: Environmental > Aquatic > Marine > Oil seeps ... | reverse complement strand
CAACTTCCTGTTCAAGGTGCGTAATGTGCCACAGGCTGTGCACGACAACTCAGAGACTGTTGTTCGACGTATTGTCGGCAATATGGACTTTGATTATGTCCTGAGTAACCGTGAAATCCTGGCCGGCATGGCCAAACAGGAACTGCAGCGTGATCTGGACAAACTGGAGTGCGGTATCAGCCTGGTCACCCTGCAGCTACTGGACATCAATCCGCCGGACACGGTCAAGCCCGCGTTTAATGAGGTCAACGAGGCGGATCAGGATATGAAACGACTGGTCAACGAGGCAGAAGAAACCTACAACCGGGTGATCCCCAAGGCACGCGGTTCCGCCAAGCAGATTATTGAAGAATCCCACGGCTACGCCGTGCAGCGTATCAACCAGGCAAAGGGTGAAACGAACCGTTTCAATGCCATTGTTGCCGAATACCTGAACGCCAAGGATGTAACCAGACGCCGCATGTACCTTGAGGCCATGCAGGACATCCTGCCCAATGTCGACCACGTCTATGTCATGGACAAGGGCGGACAAACCGTTCTGCCCTTCCTTGACCTGACCGGAAAAGGCTCCCCTTTGGCCACTAAAGAATCCAAATAATATCAGGACATCACAAAGACCATGAAACAGGTAATACAAATATTTTCCCTTGTTATTGTTGCCGCCATCTTTGCCACAGTCTGGGATGGATTCTATATCCTCCCGGAAGGCAAGCAGGCGGTCATCACCCAGTTCGGCGCTCCGGTGGGGACACCTGTCACCGAGGCCGGCCTGAAACTGAAAACCCCGTTTATCCAGCATGTGCAGTTCTTTGAAAAAAGAATCCTGATCTGGGATGGCGACCCCAACCAGATCCCCACCAATGACAAGACCTTTATCTACATTGACAACACTGCCCGCTGGCGCATCTCCGACTCCCTGCGCTTCCTGCAGGCGGTTGGAAATGAGACCCGGGCCCAGAGCCTGCTCGATGACATCATCAACGGTACGGTACGGGACCTTGTCAACAAGAACAACCTGATCGAGATCATCCGTTCTTCCGACTGGACCCAGGATTATGTTGCCGGAACGACTTCCAGCCGCGATATGATCAGACCGCCGCAAACAGGCCGCGACAAGATCAGCGAAATGGTCCTTGAGCAGGCGTCCAAGGTGACCCCCAAATACGGCATTGAGTTGATCGATGTCATGTTCAAGCGGGTCAACTACATTGAGTCGGTTCGGGAAAAGGTGTACACCCGAATGATCTCGGAGCGCAAAAGAATTGCAGCTGAAAAGAGATCCCTGGGTGAAGGCCGCAAGGCAGAGATACTGGGCAAGGTGGAGCGTGAATTAAAGGAGATCACCTCTGAGGCCAAGCGTGAGGCAACCGAGATCAGGGGTAAGGCGGATGCCGAGGCGACCAGGCTCTACGGCGCGGCCTACAGCAAGCATCCGGAATTTTATTCTTTCCAGAGAAGCCTGGAAAGTTACAAAGACATTATCAGCGGCAACACGTCCCTGATTCTTTCTCCGGAATCGGACCTGTTTCAATATCTGCAGTCGATCACAGGAGAGTAAAAAGCCAGGTTGTTTAGACTGTAGACTATAGGCTGTCAGCCTTCAAAATCAGGGCTAACGGCTCCCCTGCAGTCTAAACACTACAGCCTATCTGCCTGTAATGCCTCCTGTACAGCCCTGGCTATCTCTTCCATGGTGTAGGGTTTCTTGAGCAACCCCCGTGCACCGAGTTCTATTACCTTTTCTATATCTTCGCTTTCCGAATAGCCGCTGACCACAATGGCTTTCTGGCCGGGATGGATACGAATAATCTGCTCAAAAGTCTGCCTGCCGTTGATCCCCGGCTCCATGAGCATATCCAGCAGCACCAGATCAACCGTATCTTTTTCCAGAAAGGCAACGGCTTCTTCACCGTTGCTCACCGCTGTTACCTCATACCCCAGGGCCGTTAATATTTTTTCAACAATTTCCCGCTGCACCTGCTCGTCATCAGCAACAAGTATTGTTCCCTTGCCATGCATGCCGGCAAGGGAATCAGCCCGGTTCGATATTCTACGGGATCCGCCCTTGCTGCTGACCGGCAGATACAGAGTGAACACTGTTCCCCCGCCATCACTGTCCACGGTTATACAGCCGTCATGATCCTGGACAGTGTTCCAAACCACGGCCAGTCCCAGCCCTGTACCGCTCCTTCCCATTTTTTTGGTCGTGTAAAATGGATCAAAAATATGGTCCAGATCGTGCCGTGAAATGCCGGAACCGGTATCCTGCACGCTGAAGCATGTATATGCACCTGCAGCTATTCCCCGGGCAGCACCCTCATGACCGATCAAGCCGACACAGGTTTTGATATCCACCTGCCCTTTTCCATCAATGGCCTCGGCAGCATTGACAATCAGGTTCATCAGTACCTTTTGCAGGTGAACAGGAGAACAACTGATATTTTTCACATCAGGATCCAGTTGGTGGAGAAAATTGACATCCGGGTAGAGTGACGTCAACGTGTAAAACTCCGGCGACTGCATATAGTCACTGATCAGCTCACTGAGACAAAGAGGTTCTTTTACCATTGCCGCACCGCGGGCAACAGTGAGCAGGTCGGCCACAACGCATGCTGCGCGTTGACCGGACTCCATGACCTTCTGCAGGTCCGCACGGACCGAACTGTCTTCCGGCAACTCCATCATCATAAGTTCAGGAAAGCTGATCACCCCGGATAAAATATTATTCAAATCATGAGCAACACCGCCTGCCATCAGTCCAAGGGCCTCCATCCTACTGGAACGCCGTAATTTGGCAGCAGTCGCTTCCCGTTCTCTTGCAAGGGCCTGCCGCCTTGATACATCCCGGACAATATTCATGATCAACTGCTGACCACCGGTTTCCACAAGCGATGAACTTATCTCAACCGGTACCCGGCCTGCATCCTTTTTAACATGGTGAAGGCTGGCAACGGTTGTAAAGGATCCCCGCCGCAAGACCTGCTCATATCTATGATCGAGCATCTTCCGTTCTTCCGGCGGATACAGGTCATACATTTTCATTGACGTCATTTCATCACGGCTGTAACCGTCAAGGACCAATGCCTTCCGGTTACAGTCGACGACACGGCGGGTTTCTGCGTCTACCAGGTAAATAGCATCATTGGCATTCTCAAAGAGATGCCTGAACCGCTCCTCGGAACGCTGAAGAGAACACAGGTTTACGGTGTTGGCAATTGACACTGCTGCCTGGTTGGCAATATTCTGGTAAAGGGAGGTATCGCTGTCGGAAAAAATCCTTTTGGTACGGTTATGACCTATAAGCACACCGATCAGCTCATTGTTGGTCAACATCGGTACAGCCAGAGAGGAGGTTAATTTATGTTCAAAAATCACCTCAGGCACAGCAAATCTTTTTTCTGTTTGAAAATCTTCCACCACGGCAACCTTCCGTTCACGGGCGACCAGGGTAGGCAACCCCTGGTCCCGGAGGAGGGAGAAGGAACCCACCATTGAGCGGGGAAAGCCGATAGTTTCCTTCATGACCAGCTGACCTGTTTCTTTGGAGAGGATAAACAAGGTGGAATGATCAAATTTGAGCAGACTCTTTGCCCACGTGGTTACAAATCCATATACGGATTCCAGATCATCCAGGGCCGAAAGTTCTGTCGAAAACTGCAGCAGCGCCTCAAGATGCTTTGTCCGGACATCTACCTCCTGCTCAAGCTGCTCCCGGTAGCGGTGCCGTTCCTGCTCGGCCAGCCTGGTCTCCGTTTTGTCCTCCAGGATACAGACAACGCCTTCAACCTGACCGTCCGTTTGCTCCAGTGGCAGCATACGGACATGGATATACCGTTTCCGGCCGGCAAGACCTGTAATGGTCGGGTCGTATTCGACATCAAGCAGGCTGCTGCTTATCCCGGCAAGGGCCTGTTTGAAGGCTGAGGTCAAACCAACCTTCCGGGCCTGTTTATCCTTGTAAATATTATAGTGATGAACCAGGGCAGAGCTCGGCAGACCCCAAAATGCATAACAGGCATCATTGGCCTTGACGATTACACCATCAGGGCTGTAAATCTGCATGGCAAAGGGGGATTGATCAAAAAGCGTCTTGAAAAAACCTCCTCCGCCAGTCGATATCTGTGCAGTCTCCATCATCAGTATGCTCCGGATAAACCCCTGTTTTCCTCAAAGCCGGACCGTATCAGCTGGCTTGGCCCTTTATATGCCCTATTCGTAACTTCAGGTGGGGCCACCAAATTGGCATAACCACCGAGTTGTAACTGTTCAGGAGTGCTCCATATCGGTTCATTCGGGACTTCGAACCATACTTGTGTTATTCGAGAAGGCCCAGGTAGCGAGGAACGAGACTCCGAATGGGACAAGATGGGGTGTTCCTGAATAGTTCCCCCTATTCTCAAAAGGTAAAAGCTAACAGCCTTCAGGCTTTCGACCTAATTTTCTACTGCTGCTCTATACCCGGTCCCTCATCGGCAAAACTCGGCCGCTGTTCGGGGGAATAAAGGACCCTTCCCTTCTGCTCAAGCAGTTCTTCAAAGCGAACCAGATCCTGTTCGTCTGCAATCTCATCTTTTTCCAGTTGTTCAAAACGACAGCTGCAGCCGATCAGCTGGCCACCGCACCAGGGACAGATTTCCACCGGGCAGCCAAGTTCATGCACCTCACCTGTTGCCGCATGGCAGGCAGGACATACATCAATGTCACCCTGTAACGGCTGATAGGCGGGAAAATTTTCCGGACTCTGCCCAGCCTTCTTAAAACTGTCACCGCTTGCAAAGCCGAAAAAATCCAGCAGCTGATTATCAAGATAGCCCTCAAGCAGGCTGCCGTGAAATTCTATACCCTCACTTGATACCAGGTACAGGTAACTGTCGCTGGATGCTACGGCTGCAACCAGAAACACCCCCTGCTCCCTGCCCACCAGCCGCAGTTCCTTTATCCAGTCTTCTTCTGCATCGGGCAGGTAGCTGTAAAACTCCTGCAGCACCGTAAGCACAATGCGGTCATCACGGAAAATAACCAACAGATCCAAAGCCGACTCCAGATACTGCTCGGGTGCGGCATATTGCATCAGACTGCGAATGTGCCGACGTTGCTTTTTCAAATCATCCATCACGCCCTCCCAAAGCTGCACGGATCTCATTACTCCAGTACCGGGTTGCCGCAGCCATATCTTCCTGCTGATTTATTGCCGTCACCACCGCTATACGGTAAGCCCCGGCTGTCACCAGCTCCGGAATGTGCACTGATTTTATACCGCCCATAACGGTAAAGGGCAGGCTGCAGTGCCGCGAAAAACGGCCAATGGCCTCGGGACCGATAAAGGTGGAAAGCCCCTCCTTGGTTTCGGTCCGGTAAATCGGGCCGATATTATAGTAGGAGGCTGCAAGTTTGCCCTGCTCCTCCAGCCGGCCAAGCTCTCGCGCCTGATCTTCCGTGTTGCACGACACCCCGATAATCATATCCGGCACCAGTCGGCGCAGTTCCCCTGCAGGCAGATCTTTCTGGCCGACGTGCAGGCCGTCGGCATCTGCAAGCATGGCAATATCCACCCGGTCATTAACCAGGAACAGGGCCCCTGCCCTACGGGTCTGCTCACGGAAATAACGGGCTTTGGCAAGTAACTGCCGGTCCTCAGAGTCCTTATCACGGAGCTGGACGATACGCGCACCGCCTGCAAGCACTGCATCCAGCCATTCTTTATCATTGCATCCGGAACAGAGTCGTTCACAGGATACCGGGTAGACATCGACCTGGTCGACAAACTGCTGCTTCCTCTTTGCATGCAGCTCGGTCTCAACTCTCATCAACTCTTCCTTCCGCCCTCCAGGGAGCCAACCTTTCATTCATCTTGATTTTTCCAAGGAAATACAGTATAATTAATATGTTTGAGATAAAGAGAAAGATCTCTTATCGAAAAGCAGGCCCGGTTACAGCAAGGGCAGACATCCTGTTTTTCTCATTTCAGCGCATCGTATCAAGATTGTACCCCAACAGGCAACTCCACGCATTGTTTTTCCTGCATCCGGGCTACGAGCCGCACCTGCTCGAGATTATCCTGAACTACCGGATCAGGGCAATAGAAGACCGGGGGAGAACAACCTTGCGGCTATCCCCAAGGTATAAAAAACCAGGCCTATAATCAGAACACCGAGGCAACAACCATGACCCAAAGCAGCAACGGCAACAACGCCACCCTTACCATTGACGGCACAGCGTACACCCTGCCCATTGTCACCGGCACCGAAGGCGACAAGGCTATCGACATTAGCAGACTACTGCAGGATACCGGCTACATAACCCTGGATACAGGGTATAAAAACACCGGATCATGCAAAAGCACTATCACCTACCTGGACGGTAAAGAAGGCGTTCTGCGTTATCGCGGCTACGCTATTGAAGAGCTGGCTGAAAAATGCCTCTTTATCGAAGTCGCCTATCTCCTTATCCATGGTCACCTGCCCAACAAAACTGAATTTGATAATTTCAAGTACCTGCTGAGACGATTCGCTCTGCTGCACGAGGACATGATCCATTTCTTTGATCATTTTCCACCCAATGCCCCGCCCATGTCCATCCTGTCGGTAATGGTCAACTCCCTGTGCAATTATTATCCGGAGATGAGCGACGACCCGCTGCAGAACATCGACATGACAGCGGCACGGCTGATTTCCAAGATTCGCACCATTGCCGCCTTTTCTTATAAAAAAAGCGTGGGACATCCACTGGTCTATCCGCGCTCCGATCTGAACTATTGCGGCAACTTCCTGAACATGATGTTTGACAAACCGGTGTATCCTTATGAAGTACAACCGGAAGTCGTTGCGGCCCTGAACAAACTGCTCATTCTCCATGCCGATCATGAACAGAACTGCTCAACTTCAACTGTTCGCCTGGTGGGCAGTGCCGGGGTCAACCTGTACGCCTCGATATCGGCCGGCATCAATGCGCTATGGGGTCCGCTGCACGGCGGCGCCAACGAAGCGGTTATCACAATGCTGGAGACCATCCACGCAGATGGAAACAATTTTAAAAAATATATCGACAAGGCCAAGGACAAATCCGACCCCTTCAAACTGTCCGGATTCGGGCACCGGGTATACAAGACGTATGATCCCAGAGGAACAATCATCCAGGAGGCCTGCGACGACCTACTCATAATGCTCAACATTTCCGATCCATTGCTGGACATCGCCCGTCAACTTGAAGAAATTGCACTCAACGACGAGTATTTTGTTTCGCGCAACCTGTTCCCCAATGTGGATTTTTACTCGGGCATTATCTACCGGGCCATCGGCATTCCCACCAACATGTTTACGGTCATGTTTGCCCTGGGACGACTGCCGGGCTGGATTGCCCAGTGGAAGGAACAGCAGGAAGATCCGACCACCAAGATTGGTCGGCCGCGACAGGTGTATATCGGTGAAACATTACGAGAATTTGTGCCGCTGGATGAAAGAAGGTAAGAAACGGTACACGGTGTACGGTATAAGGTTTACGGGGTGTTGAATTGCATACTTTTTCTATTGTAGCAAACCGTATACCCTGCACCTTATAGCGTTAATACTTGACCTGTACCCTGTAGTTGAGCGTAGTACTTGATTTCGCGGGCACCTGCACCTGCCAGGCTGCGATGCCGGAAGTTTCCTTCTTGTGAGGCACAGACTCTTCAACGATCTGCCAGTCCCCGGGTACAGGTTCCAATACCCGCACGCTAACCGCCTCATCCTTGCCGTTTTTCAACACGATTTCAAAGGCGCTTTCAAAGGCGTAGCTATACCGGCTGAAACCGGATAGTTTCTTAAAATCAATCTGTTTTTTATCTGCAGTCACATCAAAGGCATCACCTAGTTTGAGACGAACAGTTTCGTTTTCCGGGGTATGACCGATACGGTCTTCACCGACAAACTGCAGGCTGTCGGAACTGTCCCTTTTATACACCCGCATAACCCCGGCCGGAAGTGGCTTTCCCAACCCTGCCTGTCGGGTGTTTTTCAGCTCGACAAAGACTCCGACCTTCATCCTGCGACCCAGATCACCTGCCCGAGAGCTGTAATAGTAGTCCCGTCCCTGCAGAACAAACTCTTTCTGCACCTGCACGTCGGCGGCATGCATCAGCGCCACCTGCTTAGACTGTTTCTCCCTGATCGTAGTCGGACGGGCAAGGGAATAGAGGTGATATTCAAACATGGATTCCTCTGTCATACCGGCAGCAGGGGCAGCCTCAGCTAAAACCATTCCTCTGGCCTTCCGCCGGGTCTGCAACTGGTCGGCGATCCGGTTTACATCGCCTGCAACAAGCTTGAGTTTTGCATCTCGATAGGTTGCGCCGCTTTCATTTTTCAGGGTCACCCAGCCGCTGAGATCAAGACGGGTATCGTCAGCTGCCAATTCGGCAACATAATCCGCATGCCAGGAAAGTCCGCCGGTCAGGTAACTGAGTACGGCCTGCTGCGGCTTCTCCTCCCGGTTGTCCACCAGCATGGTCAAAGTAGGCCGATCGCGCAGATCTTCAGGTACATCAGGATAGACCAGCCTGCCGGGAACACCGCTTTCAATATGATCACCAACCTGCAGCACAACACCACCTGCAGTACTAAGCACAGTGGCCTTTTCCAATACCTCTTCGCCGGTGGTTGGATGAGTCTTAACAAGCATGACCTCACGACCGACATATTTATCCAGTAATGACTTCGGACTCAACAGATCATATTCAAAATTCTGCTCCAGCACCTGTAGATCAGGTGCTGCCAACAGGGCAGTCTGCGGACGAATGCGGGCACTTACTTCGCGAAAGGCAAGGCTCTGCCTGCCTGCGGCAAGGGTAATTTGACGGGCATCTCGAACCAGGGCAAGATCCCGGTTATAAATAGTCACCGCCACTGACACCTGGTCATCAAGGGTGGAGACCGCCTCGGATGCCCCCAGAACGGAAGAGGAAGAAAACAGGCAGAGTATGAAAAGGCAAAAGAGTCGCAGCATACGGAACCTCCATCAGGATACACAGGTCGAACAGCTTAGGAATCAGGGAGCAGCTCTCCCTATGACGTACAACAATACTGCACTCGAATGAAAATTGAAAAATAAAACAGAAGAATCAGACTTCAACAATGGCATGATACTGCAGATAATACTGCAGGGATACTTCCTGCTCGCGGGATAACTCGCCAAATTTGATGCCAAGCCGTCTTACCCGAACGGCACTGAACGGCGCCTTTGCCGGGCAATCAATATCGGAAATAATACAGGCTGGAATATCGGGAAGGAAAAAATTTTCTTCAGGAAAAAAAATATCAAGCTTCAGGATCTGTGCAGGTCTTTTTTCAAAAACAACGTACTTGATGCTCATGCCGCCCCGGCTGATATCCTTTATCGTACCGGGAATCGGGCCAAGGAAGGCAAGTGTCCCCTCGCGAACACGATATCGTTTATGGCGGCGGCGATCCGCACCCGCATCTATTTCCATTTGCCGTAAACTAGTAATCAGAAGTTAGTGGATGGCAGGCGTACAGGAGTTAATTGACCGGCAGTATTCCCTGACTAACTGCAGACGCTGGGACAGGGTTAAACGAAAATAAATCGGACTCAGTATCAGGATATGAATTGCATCACGGGGACTCATCACATCACCTCCAATTACCTTTTGCAATTATTCATGCAAAAAAGAGCCCAGAGGCAACAAAATATTAATTATCCATGCTATTCAAGCGATTACCATTGGGGCACCAATAAAACCATGACAGCCCTCATGCATTTTTCCGAATTAACGAGAAAAAAATGTTGTCCATTGCCGGTAATCCGGAAAGATCATTCTGACCTCAACACCCTTAGGATACAGTACGGGAATATAGACAAACCAGGCATAACGACCGCGGTCCGCCCCTTATCCCTTGCCAAGATTTTGACTCACATTCAGATTGACCTTCAAGGGGACATTCAGTTCCATGACAGACTCCATGGCCCGGGTCACCATGGTCGAAGTTGATTCAAGCTCGCTGTCCCGTACCTCAAGTACCAGTTCATCGTGAACCTGCAGGATCATCCGCGCTCCCTCCTGCTGCCCCAATTCCCTGTCCACCTGCAACATGGCCAGCTTGATTATATCAGCCGCTGTTCCCTGGATAGGAGTGTTTATGGCCGTACGTTCGGCAAATTCCCGACGGGTGCGGTTTGAGGCCTTGATTTCAGGAAGCTGCCTGCGCCTGCCCAGCAGAGTTGTCACATAACCATCCTCACGGGCCTGTTCAACAATACGCTCCATGAATTTTTTTATACCGGAATAATGTTCAAAATAACGGTCAATAAAGGTCTGCGCCTCCTTACGGCTGATGCCAAGCTGGCCGGCCAGGCCAAAGCTGGACATTCCATAAACAATACCAAAGTTAATGGTTTTGGCCACCCGCCTCATCTCAGGAGTAATCAACTGCGGCGAAACAGCAAAGATTTCGCCTGCAGTCTGGCTGTGAATATCCTGGTCACCTCTGAATGCCTCAACCAGAGCGGGATCCTTACTGTAATGGGCCAACACCCGTAAATCGATCTGTGAATAATCGGCAGACAGCAGGGAACACTCCCTGTCAGCCACAAAGGCCGAGCGGATGCGACGTCCCTCCTCGGTGCGGATGGGGATGTTCTGCAAATTGGGTTTACTGGAACTAAGCCGTCCGGTAGCAGTGCCGCACTGGTTATAGGAGGTGTGTACCCGGCCGCTGATACTGCTCACATGGTTTCGCAGCTTGTCCACATAGGTGGACTTCAACTTTGCCAGGTTGCGGTATTTAAGGATCAGGGCCGGCAATTCATGCAGGCTTGACAGTTTTTCCAACACCTTGACATCCGTGGAATAACCGGTCTTGATCTTGCGGCCCCGGGGCAGGTCAAGCTCTTCAAACAAGACCTCTGCCAGCTGGGACGGGGAGTTGATATTGAAATCATGGCCGGCAACCGCATAAATTTCCGACTCAAGCTCTGCCAGCCTGGCTGCAAACTCTTCGGAAAGCTCTGCCAGTACCTCCTCGTCCACCAGGATACCGGCGGACTCCATCTTGGCCAGCACTGCAACCAGCGGCCCCTCAACCTCGGCAAACAATTTCCACAAACCCAACTCCTCAAGGCCGGGCTTCTGTCCCTCAAACAGCCGCAGGGCACCGTACACGTCCTCACAACTGTAATCCTTTGCCTGCTGAAGAGGTACACGGCAAAATGCATCTGATCGCTTGTCGCCATCCACAACCTGAGCAAAGGAAGTCATCTCCATGTCAAGTTCCCGACACAGGTCATCAAGCTTGTACGACCGCCGCCCCGGGTCAAGTAACCATGCTGCGATCATGGTATCATACAGCGGACCGGCCATTTCGATGCCGCCATTCTGCGGGGCAGCCAATACCGAATAGTCATATTTCAAATTATGGCCGATCTTGGCCAGGGAGAGATCAGCAAGCAGAGGCCCGACAAGCTCAAGGATATCCGAAAGATCAAGCTGGCCCGGCAGCAGTTCTCCCTGCTCATCACGATGGCCGCAGGGGACATACCAGGCCCGGTCCGTATCCACGCAGAGCGAAATCCCGACAAGCTCTGCTGCCAGAGGATCAAGGGAGGTTGTTTCAGTGTCCACCACCAGCTGAGCAGCACCTTTCAAGTCAGCTGCCAGCTCTTTAAGCTCACTCCGCTTTTGAATGAGTACAAACCCGTCTGTAGCAACACTGGCGGCAGGGACATCTGATTTAAGGAGGGTAAAAAATTCCAGCTCAGTGAGCAATGCCCGCAGGGCATCGGGGTCAGACTCCCTCACCCGGTACGCTGCCGGGTCCTCAGGCACCTCGGCCTCAACGTTCAAACGGATAAGATCCCGGGACAGGAAGGCATCATCACGGTGCTCTATCAACCGTTCTTTCATCTTTGACTTTTTAAACCCGTCAACCGCCGCATACAGCCCCTCCAGGGTACCATATTCCCCAATGAGCTTTTGGGCGGTTTTCGGCCCCACGCCGAGAACGCCGGGAATATTGTCGGCGCTGTCTCCGGTGAGTGCAAAAAAATCAAGCAGCCGGTCAGGGCCGACTCCGTATTTCTTTTCAATAAAAGCCGCGTCCATAAGGCGATCGCTCATAGGATCCCACATGGTTACGTCATCAGAAACCAGCTGCAGAAGATCCTTGTCCCCGGAAACCACAACCACCCTGCACCCCTTTTCAGCCAGCACCCGGGCAGCAGAGGCGATCAGGTCATCGGCCTCCTGGTCCTCATGTGCCATGTTCAGGATGTTATAGGCATCGACCATCTTGTGAATATACGGGATCTGAGGGACCAGGTCATCGGGCATGGGGGGCCGGTTGGCCTTATAGTCGGGATAGATACGATGCCTGAAGACCGGCCCCCGGGTGTCAAAGGCAACCGCCAGACACTGGGGCTGTTTTTCACGCAGGATACGACGCAGGATAGTGGTAAAACCGTACACCGCATGGGTTGGCAGGCCGCTGGTATTGGTCAGCGGCCTGATGGCATGGTAGGCCCGATAGATATAGGCACTGCCGTCAACCAGGTAGACCTCTTGCTGCGCGCTCATATTGAAAGCATCCTATCCAGTGATTTACGGGCCTGCCCGGCAATGGGAACCGGAACCTGCACCCGGTTGACCACCCTGCCCTCGGCCAGGTTATCCAGCACCCAGAGCAGATTGACCGATTTAATCGCATCCATAGTCGGACAGAGGCAGCCCGGGGTCAGGGAATGAATGGTCTTGTCCGGATGCTGCAGGGCCAGCCGCCGGACAAGATTGATTTCGGTGCCTATCACCCAGTGACTCCCTGTTTGACCTGCTTCAACTGCTGCGATAATTGCTTCAGTGGACCCTGACAGATCGGCCAGCCGAAC
>Ga0209013_10004075_pt1 | contig 12874 bp, 12 predicted proteins | sample Cruoilmetagenom2_FD_187291 | JGI IMG/M metagenome (GOLD analysis project Ga0209013, IMG submission 187291) | Oil polluted marine microbial communities from Coal Oil Point, Santa Barbara, California, USA - Sample 2 (SPAdes) (version 2) | ecosystem: Environmental > Aquatic > Marine > Oil seeps ... | reverse complement strand
ATAACGGTCTGGGTATAGAGGGGAACCGGCATGGCGTTGAGGTTAGGACCTCGCCGGCAGGGACGGCGACCTCATCAGGTCGACTCGAACGCACCGAAGACGATGTTGTCTCCGCTCGGCCACCAGGGCTGGAGCCGGCACGGCGTGCCTCGCAGGCCTTCGTGAGCCTCGCCGATCCGGTCGAGCGCCACGAGTACGATCGGCTGGAAACCCTTCGCTGCCAACGCCCAAGCGGACGGTGCGACGGCGGCAGCTTCGACCTCGGCGTCAAGAACGATCTCCACGGTGCGGTCGGATGCACCGACGACCGCTCGGAGGGCACCGAGATCGGACGGCACGGACAGAATCTCAGCGAGCGGCATCTCAGTAGCGAGATCCCTGCGCTTCGTGTAGACGTCGAGCGTCGCCGCCGTGACCCGATCAACGTCGGTGACCATCGATTCGCGAACTGCTACCGCCATGAAGAACCCTCCGTGTCTTACACAAGTGTAATTCACCGAAACCCTTGAAAGCAAAAGGAATCTGCAGCCGAACCGGTCGTTTGTGTCTAGGAAACGGATAATCCTGCTTCTAGACACAAACGATGGGGGTGGCTCCCCAATCGGAAACCACACGGCCGCACGGGGGCTATCGTCCCGATTCGTCAAGGAGTGCTACATGAACCGGGTATTGATCAAAGACGTTCTCGAGCGGGACGACTACGGCGCAGAGGTGACCGTGGCCGGATGGGTTCGGACCCGACGGGATTCGAAAGGCGGATTCTCGTTCATCGAACTCAACGATGGGTCTGCCCTCGCCGGTCTGCAGATCATCGCTGATGGAGATCTCTCCAACTACGAGGCCGACGTCCTCCGCCTCACCATCGGCAGCGCAGTCCGTGTCACCGGAACCCTCACGGAGTCGCCAGCCAAGGGCCAGCGCGTCGAGATCAAGGCGACTGAGGTCGAACCGTTCGGCCTTGCCGACCCGGAGACCTACCCGCTCCAGAAGAAGCGCGTGTCGTTCGAGCGTCTTCGTGAGATCTCCCACCTGCGGGCTCGCACCAACACGATCAGCGCCGTTGCCCGAATGCGGAACTCGCTCTCCTACGCGACGCACCGCTTCTATCAGGATCGTGGATTCCTCTACCTCCATGCACCGATCATCACCACCAGCGATGCCGAGGGCGCAGGAGAGATGTTCCGGGTCACGGCCCTCGATCCCGCGTCGCCGCCCAGGAACGAAGACGGCACCGTCGACTACACACAGGACTTCTTCGCCGCACCGACGTTCCTCACGGTGAGCGGTCAACTCAACGCAGAGACGTACGCCCTCGCTCTCGACCGGGTATACACGTTCGGTCCGACCTTCCGCGCTGAGAACTCCAACACGCGCCGGCATCTCGCCGAATTCTGGATGATCGAACCAGAGATGGCTTTCGCAGACCTCAACGACAACGCCGACCTGGCAGAGGATTACGTCAAGTACCTCGTCCGTTACGTGCTCGAGAACAACACGACCGACATCGAATTCTTTGACAAGTGGGTGAACGAGGGTCTGCTCGACATGCTTGTCGGCGTCGCCGAGAGCGACTTCGAGCGAATCACCTACACCCAGGCCATCGACCTCCTTGAGAAGGCCGACGAATCGTTCGAATTCCCGGCGGCATGGGGCGACGACCTCCAGTCCGAACACGAGCGGTACCTCACCGAGCACGTGATCAAGAAACCCGTGATCGTCACCGACTTCCCGTTCGACTTCAAGGCGTTCTACATGCGACGCAACGATGACGGAAAGACCGTCGCAGCGATGGATGTGCTTGTCCCTCAGATCGGCGAGATCGTCGGTGGGAGCCAGCGCGAGGAACGACTCGATGTGCTCGCAGACAGCATGCGCATCAAAGGCATGGACGAGGACCACTACTGGTGGTACCTCGACCTCCGGCGGTTCGGAAGCGCCCCGCACGCAGGCTTCGGGCTTGGTCTTGAACGAGTGGTTCAGTTCACCACAGGGATGCAGAACATCCGCGACGTGATCCCGTTCCCACGTTCACCTCGCAGCGCGGAGTTCTAGGAAGACTCACGCAGACGTGTTGAGAGAGGATCCCTACGGAGCCGATAACACGTAGTCACCCGACTCGTCGTCCCACAGGAGATCGACGTAGCCGCTCGCGGCGGCCGCCTTCACGAACTGGAGGAATCCTGAGTATCCGAGCTTCTTCTCGGAGAAGCCGCTGTCTCGTTTCCTGAGTTCGTTCTTGAGTCCTGACAACGCGACCGGTGTTCCAGCCTTGCCAAGGCCACTAACAGCGTCGCGGAGGAGGCCGAATCCGGTCTCCTCCCCTCTCCCTGATTTCGGGAACCGCACGACGGGATCACCTTGGGATCCGTCGTGGTCGAGTTCGACGACGCCACGATCAGCGAGATTCCTCATCAGTTCGCCGAATGCACGGAATCCGTAGTCTGTCTCTGTGAACGTGGAGTCCTTGCGCAGCAGGGCCCTCTTGAGACTCGAGGCCCGCACGTCTCCGTTCCCCGCCCGGATGAGGCCGGCGAGGGTCGGCACGAGCAACGCATCGGGTGAATCTGAGGAAGGAGCAGAGGCCTTCTCGGCTTTGGGACTGCTCTCCTTCTTCGGCGTACGGTCGGGGAGATCCACGCCCGACAGCTTCTCATAGAAGAGGAATTCATCGCAGGCCGCCGGGAGCAGCTTCGATGTCGAATCCTTCAACCCCACGCCGATGACCCGGCGGTTCAGCTCCCGCAGCTTGTGCACCAGCGGGGTGAAGTCAGAGTCGCCGGTACAGAGAACGAACATCGTGATGTAGTCCCGCTCGAACGCGAGCTCCACAGCGTCGACGGCCATCTTGATGTCTGCGGCGTTCTTCCGGACCGCTCCCCTGCGTTGAGGGATCTCGATCAGTTCGATCTGGTTGTCGGTGAGCATCCGACGATCCTTGTCGAAGAAGGTCCAGTCGGCGTAGGCGCGCCGCACCACGACACGTCCCCTCTCGGCGAGGGCGTCGGCGACGGGTTTGAAATCGAACTGGATGCCGAGATCCTCCCGTGCGCCGATCGCGAGGTTCTCGTAGTCAATGAACAGGCCGATGCGTTCTTCTTCCATGGCCGCAGCGTATCAGGCGGAGACGTCTCCGGATCTCCACTCGTCGATCGTCTCTTCGATCCATACACGGCAGCGCTCGAGAATCTCGGTCGGAGACTCACCGCGGACCCGTGCTATCGGCTCGCCGAACCGCACGTGAACGGCGGCACCGTACGGAACAGGGAACATGTTCCGCTGGAATACCCGCCACGATCCATCGATCGCAGTCGGGATGATCTCCAGGTTCGGAGCCTCCTCCATGATCGCGCTCAGCCCGCCAACTCGGAAGTCGCCGAGTTCGCCGATCCGCGCCCGGGTTCCCTCTGGGAAGATCACCACCGACACATCCCTTCGTTCAGCCTCAGCGGCCATCTCCCGGATCGCATCTATCGCTTGGGCCCGATCACCGCGCTCGATGAGAGCATTCCCTCCATGTCGAAGGTTGAGGGACACGCTCGGGATCCCCTTGGCCAGTTCACTCTTCGCCACGTACTTCGGGTAGTTCCTCTTGAGAAGTCCGCCAAAGATCGGCACGTCGTACATCGATTGATGATTCGACACGAAGATGTAGCCGCCGGTGCTCGAAAACCCGTCCCTGCCTTGGGTGTCGACGCGAACTCCTGAGATGCGAAACGTGGAAATGAGTGTGCGCTGGAGCGTCGCCATCACCTTCTCGAACGAACGTTTGCCGAACGGCAGTGCCGCCAGAGCGATCAGGTGGAAAACGCCGAGAGAGAGACCAAACGCCGCGAGGGTTGGGATCGTTGTCAACCAATCTCGAATGCGTTTCACGACGTGACCGCACTCCCTCTGAGATAGTCGATGAGGATCGCGTTGACGTGGTCCGGCTGTTCCTGCTGGGTCCAATGGCCGCTGTGTCCAACGCCAACGACCGTTAGATCTGCGACCCACCGATCCATACCTTCGGCCATCGAGGGAGGAAGGATCGGATCGCGGTCGGCGGTGATCATCAGCGTTGGTTGGGTGATCGGAGCATTGGCGAGGTGCTCGGTTGCAGCAGCGTTCGCATCGATGTTCCGATACGGCCCGAGCGGCCCGAAGATGCCACCCTCGACGAATGCGTCCCTGTAGACGGCGAACTCATCTTCCGTCATGAAGTCCTTGTCCGCTGCGATGCCCGTGAAGATCGTCCGGAGCCAGGCGTCGGGATCCGAAGCGAATGCCGCCTCTGCAACGCCGTCTTCCTGGAAGGACAGGACGTAGCCGAAGCGATCGGCGAGGTGCTCCCGGATGAAGTCGATCGTCGGGAAGCCGGCACACCAACCGCGGTACGGCACGTTCAGGCTGATGACCCGGTCGACGCGGTCCGGATACGAGAGGGCCGCAGTCCAGACCACGATGCTGCCCCAGTCATGGCCGACGAGCGTCGCCCGCTCGATATCGAGCGTGTCGAGGAGACTGATCGCATCGGCCACCAGGGACATCAGTCCGTACTCCGCCACGTCCTCCGGTTTCGACGAACCACCGTATCCGCGCTGGTCATAGGCGATCGCCCGAAACCCGGCCTCCGCGAGCGCCGGGATCTGATACCTCCAGGAGTAGGCGAGTTCGGGGAATCCGTGGATGAAGAGCACCGGATCTCCCGCTCCCTCTTCGATCACAGCGAGCTCGATCCCATTCGCGCCCTGGATTGTTGACTCCATATGCTGAGCCTAGAGGTTCATCGTCGATCAGGCTTGTGGGAATCCGATTGCCGCTCGACGGGTTGTCGACTGGCATGGCACGATCATCGGACAAGCAGCAACGCGAACAGCGTCGTCAAGAGTCCGAGGCGAAGCGGAAGGCGACAGCCAGAAAGACAACGATCCGCAACGTTGGTATCGCAGGAGCCATCGGCGTGGCTCTCATCGGACTCCTGGTCGTCCTCTGGCCGGAGCCCGAAGTTGGCAACACCACGGCAACGGCCTGGGATCTGCCGGAGCTCGACGGCGACGGTCGAGTCACGATCGCGGATTCTGTTGGCACTCCGACGGTCGCTGCCTTCTTCGCCTCATGGTGCGAGGTTTGCGAACACGAGATTCCTGACTATCTGGCGGTCTCGGAGCAGGTCGGCGATCAGGTCCGCTTCGTCGGTATCGACACCCAGGACAACGGATCCGGCCTGGGTGATGCTGAGCGATGGGGCATCGCAGGTGTGTGGCCGCTTGCAAGGGATATCGGAGGGACCAACGGCAGCGGGTTGAGCACCGGCACTTTCGGCGCCCGGGGCTCACCGATGACCGTCTTCTACGACGACACCGGGAACGTCGTCCACGTTCAGCAGGGTGGGTTGAGCGCCCAGCAGCTCCTCACCGCTCTCGACGACTTCTTCGGCGTGACGACCTAGCCGCCGCCTATTCCGCGGGCTGGGTGCGCCGCCGGCGGGGACTGCAACCCTGGGTTCGCGTCCCCGTATACGGCGCAGTGGGCCCACAGAATGGCTGACAAGACCCACCCGTCTCCTTCCGCGGGCTGGGTGCGCCGCCGGCGGGGACTGCAACCCTGGGTATGCGAAAGAGTGATCGCCCCGTACCGAAGGGGGGATACGGCACGGGGCGATCAAATCGGACGACCAAGCGGTTGGGGCCGAGTAGTCGTCCGTGACCCACCGATTCGGACTGCGGGAGGAAGGAGGGAGTGCACCCCAATCCGGTGGAACATTTTCAGTTGTGGAGCCCGCCGGAGACCGACCTTTCACTCGGCCACATCCCTGATCGAGAAACGCCCGAGCGACAACTATCTATCTCCGAAGAACCACGGGAATGGTATCGACGGAGGGGGATATCGGCACAGATCCAACGGGGTCAAAGGACCCGATATCAACCGAGTTCAGGCCTTCGGATCGAAGAGGTGTTCGGGAATCTCGACGAGAACAGCCGACCCTGTTGCCGTCACGGTCCCGTTCACCGAAAGCTCTGTCTCGACGACGACCTTGCGGCCCTTGATCTCGACGAGCCGCCCGACAAGGCGGAACTCGGAGAGCGGCGTCGGGAGCAGGTAGTCCACCTCGAGATGGGCGGTCACGAACCGCGGCGAAAGCTCGCTGCCAACCGTCTTTCCTGCGTGTTGCATCTGGAAGATCGCCGCCGATCCGGTGGAGTGGCAGTCGATGATGGATGCTACGAGACCGCCGTATGCGAATCCGGGAATCGCCGTGTGATAGGTCTCGGGTGTGAACTCAGTGATGGTCTCGTCGCCGGCGAGACGGGTCTTGATCTGATGCCCGACGTCGTTGAGACGCCCACAGCCGTAGCAATGCGCCACGTCTTCGGGGTAGGTGTCCTGGATAGCCGGCGCCATTTCAACACGTTGGCCCGGAGCAGGTCTCGACGGCGAGGCAACTTCGATGTGGCTCATGCCGCATTGTCCCACATCCGTCAGGAGTGCCATGAACCAACGGCGTAGGCTGCCGCCTCGTCGGGTCCCATGGCAGCTCCGATGCGGTAGAGCTCGTCAAATTGGTCGTCGCCGATGGCCTTTCGCGCCTGCTCCTCCGCCGGATCGAGCGTCTCCCTCATGAATGGTGCGACTGCCATTGCGAAATGCTTCGATCCTGCGCCGAGAAGTCGCGCCGAGCGCTCGCCGTGACCGCGCTCAGCCGCGAAGATCCCGGCCTGCATGAGTCCCAGTCCGAGAGTGATCGTGTTGCCGGTTGCCAGCGCCGAGCGAACACAAATCCGATTCAACCCTTCAGCACGCTCTCTCTCACCGTCGTGCCAGGTCGCAAAAGCAAGTGAGTGAAATGCTGTCGGGCGAGCGGTGTTCTCGCCTCCCTGATTCCTGGCGATTGCAACCATCTCTTCGGCTATGCGGATGCGCTCTGATACCGGGAACTCTGAGATCGTGCTGAGCACCATGTCGGCGTGGAGGTGCCCGTACGGCTCTCCCATCTCCACGAAACGACGCCGAGCATCAAGGAGCATCTCCGGCACCTCCGGGCTCTCGTCACCACTCCATCGCCGCGCCTGAGCGATCAGCACCGTTGGCCAAGCCCTCCCATCGCCGAAGTCGATGCGCTCACAGATGTCAAGGCTCTCGGACAGCATGGCGATTGCCGACTCGCCCTCGCCGCCAACGAATGCCCAGTGTCCACTACGGGCAAGCCCATAGGCGAGTCTCATATCCTCATTCTCTTCGCGATACGTTTGGATGGCGTCAGCAGTCCAGCGGATGGCATCGTTGAATCGATTCCGAAACACCGCCACCCACGAGGCCATGATGAGCGCATCTGCTCGATCGAGAGACACTTCGCTATTCGTTGCCTCGAGGAGTTCTTCAAGGCGAACCATGCCTTCCTGTAGCACGCCATCGAACATCCAGTAGTTCCCGAGAGGCCACGCGAGAGGTAGCACCAATACCGGATCGTCCTCCATGCCGCGATCCCAGATCGCCAGGTACTCAGCGAGTTCGGTCTCGATCAGAGCAGTCGCTGATGCCCGGCCCGCCCCGAAGAACTCAAGGTGAAGTCGCTCACATACGCTGCGGTAATACGAACCGTGGAGATCAACCACCTTCTGCCAACGACCGCCCTCACGCAGACGGTCCCGTGCGTACGCCCGCAGGGTCTCGAGCAGACGATACGTCGTCACCCCCTCCTCATGCGACTCGACTCTGATGAGGGAAACAGCCAAGAGATTCTCAAGCATCTGTAGGGAAGCTGCCTTGTTCTCAAGGCAGAGAACAGCACGGGCGGCGTCTGCGGTGAACGGACCCTCGAAGACACCCAGGGTGTCGAATGCCAGACGCTGACCAGCTTCGAGCAGCCCGTAGCTCCAACCCACGGTTGCCTCGAGGGATCGGTGTATGTCTCGATCCAGTCGGTCATCGACGAGGAGGGCGAATCGATGCGTCAGGAGCTCCGCGATCTCGGCCGGCGAGAGGGTGTCACTGTGAGCCGCTGCGAGTTCCAATGCGAGCGGCATCCCATCCAGCTTGCGACAGACGGTCGCCACGGCATCTCCGGCGTCGGTGAGCAGATCCACACGCGATCCGGCCGCTGTTGCCCGCTCGGCGAACAACAACACAGCATCACCCGGCGCATCGTCCACGCTCTCTGTCGAAAGTCCTTCGAGCAGGAAACGTTGCTCTCCGGTGATGTTGAGTGGACGCCTACTCGTTGCGAGGATCACGAGCCCCGACGCACTGCGAAGCAGAGCACCAACAACGTCGCGGAGCCCATTGACGACGTGTTCGCAGTTGTCGAGCACAAGAAGAGATCGACGGCCCCGGAACGATTGCGCCACCTCGTCGACGGTCTCCCCTGTCCCACCGGCCAGGCCGATCGTCTCGCCGATGGTCGAGCCGATTCGCGACGCATCGGTGATCTGGGCGAAATCGACAAGCCACACGCCATCTGGGAATCGCCCGCGGAGCGCCGTCGCTATCTCCGCCGCCAGCCTGGTCTTCCCCGCTCCACCCGGTCCCAGAATCGTGACGAGCCGAGAAGCACCCAAGGCGTCCGGAAGCCGTCGCATCTCATCTTTGCGACCGATGAAACTCGTCAGATAGAGCGGGAGGTTCGCCGGGGGTTCCGCCTCAGCTACCGCGAGCGCGGGATCGTGCAGGAGGATCTGCTCTTCGAGACGGGCCAGAGCGGGAGATGGCTCAATCCCCAACTCCTCACCGAACAGGTCCCGTACCTTCGTGAACGTCCGTAGCGCCTCGGCATGCCTGCCGGCGCGGTACAGCGTTCGCATCAGCAGCTCCCACGAACGCTCATCAAGCGGATGCCGCCCACAGAGCTCTTCGACATCGCTAACAAGCGGCGCACTGTCGGTCTGCAGCATCGCTTCGAAGCGATCCATCTGAGCAGTGGTGTGAAGTTCTCCGAGTCGGGTTACTTCCGACGCCAGCATCGGGATGTCCTCGAGACCTTCGAATGGTCTTCCTCTCCACAACACGAGTCCTCGCTCGAGCGCTCCGCTGGCCGCAAGTGGATCGATTCCTGCGTGACGCCTTGCTTCGATGATGGCATTCTCGAACTCGCCGATGTCCACCACGTCGCCGTCGTGCAACGTGAGAGCGTATCCGCCGGCATCGCTGACGATCCGGTCCTTACCGATGGCGCCGCGGAGATTCGAGATGTGGGTGTAGAGAGAAGCTACGGTCCGGTTGTCCGCTCCATCACCCCATATCTCGGTGGTGATGACGTCAATCGGTACCGGGTGGTTCACTCGAGCGAGAAGCACGCCCATAATCGCCCGGTGCTTGGGACTACCCAGTTGCACCGGTTGGTCACCGTCCACGGCCCCGACTGGACCGAGCGCGACGAACTCCATCACCATAAACATACGCCTTAGCGGTGCATCGGATAGGGCCATTTGGATTCCTTTGAGGTCTCCGGTACACACTCGACGACAGGGCGAACAGTGAAGGAGCCGCTATGCCACACATCGATGCGATCGCAACCGTCGTCAAAGACATGGCCCGCACACTCGGTTTCTACCGACTTCTCGGCCTTGAGATCCCGGCCGCCGCAGACAACGAGGGCTACGTGACAATAGACCTCGGGGGCGGTGTGCGGTTCGCGTGGAACACCGAGGCTGCAGAGCGATCGTTCAACCCCGGATGGCAAGCCCCTCCCGTGGCGGGACGGATGGGGATCACCTTTCGTTGTGTGGACGCCATCGAGGTCGACACCGTCTACTCCGGAATCGTAGAGGCCGGTTACGAGGGTGATTTGGAGCCGTTCGATGCCCCGTGGGGCTCCAGGCATTGCCGGGTTCTCGACCCCGACGGCAACGCGATCGATCTCTTCGCACCGCTCCCCTAGATCCTTTGAGATTCTCTTGAGATGGGTCGCGCAAACTGAACCCAATCGATCACACCCGGGAGGTGTGCAATGAGAAACCGGACAACCACAATCGTGATCATCGTCGTATTGGGGATGCTGGCGGCATCGTGCTCGACCGGCGAAACCGACGAGACCGCTGCAGCTGAGAAGGCCGCAGCAACCCAGCAGACGAACATCGATGCCGTCTTCGCTCAGGACATAGACGCCACAATGGCGACTCTCACGGAGGACGTCGAGTTCTTCAACGCCGCCATGAGTACACACTGGATCGGCAAGGCGCAATACCGTTCGAATATCGAAACGATATTCGAGATAACCGATCCCGACGCCACCGAACTCATCGACAACTTCGTCTCCGACGACGGGACTCGCGGAGTGATAGTGATGCACTGGGTCGGGGAGAACGGCGCGGGGAACCCCATCGATCTCACGTACGTCCAGCTAACCGAATTCGAAGATGGACTGATCGCTAAGACGACGATGTACTGGGAAGACCAGGACGTGGCCGATCAACTCATGGCCGGCTACTGAGTCCGGTGTGACGCACTAGCGTGGGGGAGACTCCCTCCCGGGAGTCTCCCCCACGCCGATCGCTACTTCCCTGTTAGATCGATCTCAGGAAGGTCACCCGCCGGGGCGAAACCAAAGACCTCGCCGTAGAAGGCAAGTTCTGTCTCGAGACTGTTGATGACGGTCTCTGCCTTGCGGAATCCATGGCCCTCACCCTCGTACTCGGCATGCACGAAGGGGATTCCCCGCTCCGCCAGGGCTTCGGCGACGACGACGGCCTGGTTCGGCGGGACGACCTTGTCATCGAGCCCCTGGAACAGCGCGACGGGAACATCGATCTGATCAACAGAGTGGATCGGCGACCGAGCCCTCCACACGTCCGGGTCGCTGCCCAGAAGCCGAATCTCGTACCGAGACTCGAACTTGTGACTGTCGTTCATCAGCATCTCGATGTCCGCGATGCCGTAGTACGAGGCTCCCGCGCTGAACGTGTCCCGGAATGCGAGGGCTGCGAGCGTGGTGTATCCGCCGGCGCTGCCACCGCTGATCGCGAGTCGATCTCCGTCCACTTCCCATATCGCTGCCAGATACTCAGCAGCTGCGACCGCATCATCGACATCGACGACGCCCCACTCACCGTCGAGCTTCTCGCGATATTCCCGTCCGAATCCCGTCGATCCGCGGTAGTTGACATCAACGAGTCCAATCCCTCGAGACGTCCAGTAGGCCGTTTGCAGACTGAACATGGGGTAGACGTTCGCGGTCGGGCCACCGTGGATGTCGACGACCAGCGGCGGGCGCTCATCCGCCGGCCCCTCGAACGCCGGGTTCATCGGCGGGTAGTAGACAGCGTGCGCCACGTCACCGCCGGTGGTGGGGAACGTGATCAGGTGCGGTTCGGCGGCGTATGTCTCATCCACAATCGAGGGATTGGCCCGGATGATCGTTTCGACGCCGGAGTCGACATCGAACTCGACGACAGCTGAAGGACGCCTCGCGTGGGAGCCCACGAACCACACGGTATGGCCACCGTCGGTGGCGACGTGGTAGCCATAGCTCGAATAGTCCAGATCCAAGCGATCGAGTTGTCCATCGGTACCGATGACACCGAGATGATGCTCACCGTTCTCCCAGAAGGCCACGGCGATTCGGCCTCCTGAGAGGAGTCCGTACCAGGAGAACCCGAGGAGCCAGGCCGGTCCGGCGAACTCGGCGTCCATCTCGAGGATGGATGTCGTCGCCTCGCCGTCGAACCGATAGAGGTTCCACCAACCCGTCTGGTCGGATGCGAAGATGAGATCTCCTGTCCACGTCCATTCGGGCTGAACGATCGACTCGTCCGAGCCACCGGCGACCACGGCTCGATCAGTGGGATCCTCCAGGTCGGCAACGACAAGACGCGTGCCATCCCACGGCATATTCGGATGACTCCACTCGATCCATGCGAGCCTGGTTCCATCCATCGAGATCCGGGGTGAGGAGTAGAAATCGCTCCCCGATGCGAGGACCTTCTCGGCGCCATCGAACTCGATCGAGACGAGCTCGTTGGTCGCCTCGCCGTTCTCCGGGTGCGTCTCCCTCACACAGATGAGCGAACCATCCGGTGAGCGTACGGCGTCGCCGTAGCGGGATGCCGAGGATCGAGTCGGTTCGGCGGTAAGAGGAGACACAACTCCGTCCGATCCAACGTGATACACACGCTGATCAGAGAACTCGGAGTAGAACATCTGTCCATCGTCGGAGCGGTAGGCCCCTCCCCCGTACTCATGGACCATCGTGCGGACGTTCGCTGTGCTGGCTAGCACCTCGTCGATCGCGCCGTTCAAGAGACGACGCACGAGCACGGTTCGACCACCCTCCGATGGTCGAGACTCGAGCCAGTAAACAGTCCCATCGTCGTACTGAATGTCTGAGAACCGGACAATATCTGCGACCGTGTCGGCGGCGCTGATCGGCGACTCCCAGGATCCGAACTGTGAGGTAGTGATCATCGTCGAATGGTAGGCAGCCAACCTGGCCTCGCCGGCGGGGAATGTCGGAGGGTGGACCCGGTTGGACTCCATACGAACGGACGAGCACGAGGGTGTGGACCATGCAGCTGCGAGATTCAACGGCTCCCATCGGTGTGCTGTACGAACATCCAGAGTGGTTCGAGCCGCTCTTCGACGAGATGGACCGGCGCGGCCTGTCCTACGAGCGGATCGATGCACATCGTTTGACGTACGATCCATCTGAGAAGTCGGCTCCGTACTCGCTCGTCATCAATCGTATGAGTCCGTCATCGTGGCTGCGGGACGGCGAGAACGCTCTCTCGTCGACAGCCGGCTATCTCCATCACCTCGAGTCTCTCGGGGTACCGATCGTGAACGGATCCGAGCCGTTTGGATTCGAGATATCCAAGGCCCGCCAACTGGCAGTGATGGAGAGGCTCGGGGTGCGATATCCCAGGGCCCGGGTCATCACGAATCATCTCGATGCCGCGGCGGCCGC
>Ga0209013_10004074_pt1 | contig 12875 bp, 9 predicted proteins | sample Cruoilmetagenom2_FD_187291 | JGI IMG/M metagenome (GOLD analysis project Ga0209013, IMG submission 187291) | Oil polluted marine microbial communities from Coal Oil Point, Santa Barbara, California, USA - Sample 2 (SPAdes) (version 2) | ecosystem: Environmental > Aquatic > Marine > Oil seeps ... | reverse complement strand
ACTAAAGAAACTTCTTTACTATGTACAAGTGCTTGTAGTTCTTTCGCTGAGTGATTAAATAACGTCATGATTTTCCCTCCTTACATCTATTAGTCCATTATTGATGGTACTTTTACTTGCCCTGCTTCTTGTTCTTTTACATTTAACATCATCGTATCGCGATCCAATCCTTTTGTAGCTACATCTTCACGTAACACGTTTACTAAAGGTAGGACATGTGTAGTAGGTTCTACATTTGTTGTGTCTAATTCTTTTAATTGCTCAGCAAATTCCGTGATTGCTCCTAGTTGAAGTGCAAACTTTTCTGCTTCTTCTTCTGTAATTGCAAGTCTTGCAAGATGCGCAACATGCTTAACTTCTTCTTTTGTTAATTCCGCCATTTATAACACCTCCGAATTCAATAACCATACGAAATATCATATCATTTTTCACTCTACTTGAACAGAGTGTAGCCTATTGCGTGTAAATATGGACATAAGCTTCTTCATCGCCAGTTTTTTTAACAAGTAATGCTTCTGCACCATCCAAGGAATTAACCTGTAATTCTACATTCATCGATGGATTAAAATGATCCTTTACAAGTCCAGCCAAATACTGTGTAAAGCCAATTATCTCTGCCGTTCCATAAAACTGAATAGGAATGGTGATCGTCCATTTTTGAAGCTGTTTGTCTTTGAAATAACCAGTCCCAATAATGCTTGTATAGTTAGGGAAATATGTCTCTACATCCATTTTGAAGTTCCGGAAAATTGTATCTAAATCTCGGTACTTTTCTTCTGATTCAGCAGTTGGGAATAAAATATATTCCTCATCATTTCCCTTCCAATCCGACACATTTTTGCCCGCTGGCGCAGTGCTATAGGAGAAGTATGTTCCTGGAACAACTGCATTTCGGCTATTTTGCTTAAACAAGCCTACTACAATTGGAATATCTGCAAGACCATCTATCTTACGTAAACGGGTAACTACTTCTTCCGCTATTCGTTTCCCATTCTCTTCAATCTGAGCCTGGCTCAATTTTTCTTCATAAGTAGCACCGTATTTTTCCTTCGTGTAATAATACGTGGAATTTAACGCCAGTCCAATAGATATCCCAGATAGACTAACTTTATTATCTACTTTTTCCAAATAGTTTTGTTCCACAATATGAGTGATATAGACTGGTGCTTTTTGGGCTTTTTCTTCTCCAGTTAAACCTTTATCATCCGGGTTTAATCCACCTTCTGCTTGGTTGCTTCTTGCAAGCCATTTCTTCAGTGTTGTCGTATCTAGGTACTGTCCCTCCTGGAACAAATACTTATCAGGCGAGAATTCATTTTGAGAAATACGTAGAAGTCCAGTTTCCACTTCCTTCATATCGTACTTAGTAGACAAATTAGATAATACTAATCCTTTACTTGCACTTTCCTCATAAGGTAATAATGTTCTGTAGTATGTTTCATCTAGCTGCAAACTCGGAATTATTACTGTCTTGGTCTCTTCTTCTTCTGTATTTTGTATAACTTTTGTTTCGTCATCTAAAGAAGGAGCACACCCAGAAACCGTTAGTAATAAAGCCAGCGTCAACATGCCTATATGTTTTTTGGTCATGTTCGCCACTCCCTTTACTCCGCTATGGAGTCCAATAATTTTTGTTCATCCCAAACCTCAATACCTAGGCTTGTTGCTTTTTCCAATTTTGATCCTGCTTCTTCTCCGGCAATGACCAAATCTGTTTTCTTGCTGACACTTCCAGCAACCTTACCACCTAATGACTCTATTTTTTCTTTAGCTTCAGTACGTGATAGTTGCATCAGTTTTCCTGTTAAAACAACTGTTTTACCAGCAAACGGACTATTCTCCATTACATCTGCATCAATAATTCTACCAGTATACTGTAGGGTCAATCCAGCTTCTTTTAAGCGTTCAATCAATAACTGGACCTCTTCCTGCTCAAAATAAGTCACTAATGAATCAGCCATTTTGTCACCAATTTCAAAAATAGCTATAAGCTCTTCCCTTGTTGCTTTCATCAGTGCCTCAAAACTATGAAAATTAGCCGAAAGTATTTTGGCAGCTTTTTCTCCAATATGACGAATACCAAGTCCAAATAGCACTCGTTCCATTGAGTTTGCTTTAGATACTTCTAATGCTTCCACTAAATTGGTTGCTGACTTGAGCCCCATGCGCTCAAGCTTCACTAAGTCATCTACTGTCAATTTATATAAATCTGAAATATCCTTGATCAGTTGTTCTCTAAAAAGCTGTTCTACCACTTTTTCACCAAGTCCATCAATATTCATCGCATTGCGTGAAGCAAAGTGGTAAATACCTTCTTGGATCTGAGCTGGGCATTGCGGATTTACACAACGAAGTGCTACTTCTTCTTCGATTCTCACTAATTCACTTTCACATACCGGGCAATGAGTTGGCATTTTATATGGTTCCTCTGTGCCTTTTCTCTCTTCCTTTATAACAGACACTACTTCTGGAATAATATCTCCTGCTTTACGAATAATGACATGATCCCCAATTCGAATATCTTTTTCACGGATTAAATCTTCGTTATGAAGTGTAGCACGTTGCACAGTAGAACCTGCTACTTGTGCGGGTACTAAAATTGCAGTTGGCGTGACAACACCTGTGCGACCAACAGTTAAATCGATATCTAGAATTTGGGTGACTACTTCCTCGGCCGGAAACTTATAGGCTATCGCAAATCGCGGACTCTTTGCTGTAAATCCTAGCTCTTCTTGTTGGGCATAGTCATTAACTTTTATAACAATTCCATCAATTTCATATGGAATGTCATGCCTTTTTTCTGTCCACTCTTCTATAAAGCTGAGCACTTCTTCGATAGAAGTGCACTTCTTCGTTTCCTTATTAGTCGGTAATCCCTGTGTATTCATAAAACCTAGTGCATCCAAATGATTGTCTATATTCTGGTCCTCACCATCTCCGCCCATTCCATAGACGAACATCGATAAATTACGGCTAGCAGTTATTTTCGGGTCAAGCTGACGTAAAGAACCTGCTGCTGCATTCCGTGGGTTGGCAAATAAGACTTCTGCTTGTGCTGTGCGATCTTCGTTCAACTTTGCAAAGGAAGACTTTGGCATATACGCTTCGCCTCTTGCCTCCAAGGTTACTGAATCTTTTAGGCGCATTGGAATCGAACGAATGGTTTTAATATTACTGGTAATATCTTCACCAATCGTCCCATCTCCCCGAGTAGCCCCTCTTTTTAGAAGACCGTCCTCATATAATAGGGAAATTGCCAGTCCATCAATTTTCAGTTCACATATATACGTTGGTGTTTCATCGATAATACCTTGAATACGTTTATCAAAATCACGCAAATCCCCTTCATTGAATGCATTAGATAGACTAAGCATTGGATTTGCATGAGTTACCTTTTTAAAGCCTTCACTTACGATGGAACCAACTCGCTGAGTAGGAGAATCTGGTAATATCAAATCTGGATTTTGTTCCTCCAAAGCTATTAGTTCATGCAAGTATTGATCGTATACGGCATCCGGAACAATAGGATCATCTAATACATAATAGGCATGTCCATAATCATTTAACAGCTTGTGTAACTCTTGTACTCGTTGTTCTAACTGATCCATCCAGGGTTCCTCCTGTTGTAGTTATACTTTTTCGATAGGGGCAAACTTAGCAAGCAGACGCTTAATGCCCGTAGGACTTGGAAATGCAATATCTAGCTCGGTATTCTCACCATCGCCACGAACACTGACAACCATACCTTCGCCCCATTTTTTATGGGTTGCTTTATCTCCAACTTGCCAGCCCATTTTATCCCCACCAGACTCGTTATATGCTGGACGAGTAACTACTGCTTTACGAGTGTTAGCCATAGCTTTTGCATTTCTTTCTGGATTTTTGCCGGTGTCTTTAGTCCATCCAACGACCTCAATAATATCATCTGAAATCTCTTTGATAAAACGAGATGGGCTATTAAAACTGCCACGTCCAAAAATAGTTCGAGACTGGGCACAGGTTATCACAAGTCTTTCTTCTGCACGAGTGATTCCTACATAAGCCAAGCGTCGTTCCTCTTCCATTTCATCATCATCACCAAGAGAACGTGAATGTGGGAATATATTTTCTTCCATCCCTATGATAAATACTACTGGAAATTCCAAGCCTTTTGCGGCATGCATCGTCATTAATATAATATTCCCTTTTGATATATCTTCCTCTTCATCCAACTTATCTATATCTGAGATAAGTGCCAGGTCGGTTAAAAAGGCAACTAACGACTTATCTTCACTCTGTTTCTCAAATGCTTTCGTTACTGATAAAAACTCTTCAATATTTTCTAATCGACTTTCCGATTCAATTGTCTTTTCATTTTTAAGCATCGTACGATACCCTGTTTTATCAAGCACTTGCTCCACTATTTCTGTGACAGACAAAAACTCCTGCATTTGGGTTAAGTTATTGATCAGCCCTTGGAATTGAATAACAGAGTTTACAGCCCGAGCAGGTATCCCCATAAAGTCGACTTCGTTTAATGCATCTAAAATCGAACGATCTTGGTCTATTGCATAGAGAGCCATACGTTCAAAAGAAGTCGCTCCAATATTTCGTTTCGGCTCATTAATAATTCGAGCAAGTGATAAGTCATCATCGTTATTTGCTATTAGACGCAGGTAGGCAAGTAAGTCTTTAATCTCTTTACGATCATAGAACTTTGTACCGCCCACAATTGTATAGGCCATATTCGATTTTACAAGTACTTCCTCCATCACACGTGACTGGGCATTCGTCCGATATAAAACGGCAAAATCATTTAATGTACGATTCTCTAATTCCATTAAATCTTGAATTTTTTGAACGACATATTGTGCTTCCTGCTGTTCATTCATCGCACGGAATAACTCGATTTTTTCCCCATCTAGATTCTCTGTTCGTAAAACCTTCGGGTATCTACTCGTGTTATTACCAATGACGTCATTTGCTGCCTGTAAGATTCGTTGAGAAGAACGATAATTTTGTTCTAGCATGATGGCTTTTGCATTAGGATAATCTTTTTCAAACGATAGGATATTCTGAATATCTGCTCCACGCCAACGATAAATCGATTGATCCGAGTCACCAACAACACAAATATTTTTGAACTTTTTAGCAAGCATTTGTACTAACTCATACTGCGCTTTGTTTGTATCTTGATATTCATCTACATGGATATACTGGAATTTGTTTTGATAAAACTCCAGGACATCAGGAACTCGTTTAAACAGCGTTGATGTTAGCATGATTAAATCATCAAAATCGAGTGATTGGTTCTTTCTCAATTTTTTTTGATAGCTTTGATACACATTTGCTACTGTCTTTTCAAAAGGATTCATCTCATTCATCTGTGCACGATACATATCCGAATCGATGCATATATTTTTGGCTCCACTAATCGCATTTAACATCGAACGAGGATCATATTGTTTTGAATCAATATTTTGTTCTTTTAAAACATTTTTAATAACTGTCAACTGATCACTTGTATCTAAAATAGAAAAGTTTTTTGTATATCCTATACGGTCAATATCTCTTCTTAAAATACGTACACACATGGAGTGAAATGTAGATACCCACATTCTTTCTCCAGTCCCCGGTCCTAATAAGCCATCTATACGCTCTCGCATCTCTCTTGCTGCTTTATTGGTAAAGGTGATGGCTAGTATTTTCGATGGGTATACTTCCTTTTCTACGATTAAATAAGCAATTCGGTGGGTTAGTACACGTGTTTTCCCTGAACCTGCACCTGCCATAATAAGAAGTGGACCTTCTGTTGTCTTCACGGCTTCTTCTTGTTCTTTATTCATACCATTCAATAAGTTTTTCGCGATGATTTCCATAGTGCACTTCCTTTCAAGAACATTTGTTCTCTAATCATATCGTAAATCTATTGTTTACTCAATGTCTTTACTGCTTCTACTGTTTTTAAAGCCTCTGCCAGATTGTCATATATATAATTACCAACAATTATTGTATCTGCATAGGTAGCCATTTGTCTTGCTTGCTCCTCGGTTTGAATACCTCCACCATAAAACAGTTGAGTGTTTTTTAAACGTTTACTCACTTTTTTCACAGTTTGTACATCTCCATACATTCCGCTATACTCCATGTAGAAAACCGAAAATCTAAACAAATGCTCGACCATTTCCGCATATGCTATAATGTCCTCTTCACTTAACGGATGCAAGGCATTCGTCAATTTTGCAGCTTTACAATCAGGGTTTAAAATACAATACCCTTCTGGAATAATTTCATCCCAATTCATAACCTCTCCAAATTCCTTCGTAGCTGCGTGATGTAAATCCTTCACCCACTTCGTTTCGGAGCTATTTAATACACTAGGTATAAAATAATAATCAAATCCAGGAGTTATAGCTTCAATCGTAGATACTTCTAACGCCACAGGAACTGCATACCTTCTAACCCGCATTAGCAAATCAATCACATTATCGAGTGTCACATTGTCAGAGCCCCCGATAATAATTGCATCTGTGCCAGATTCACATATTAGTTCAAGAGCATCTGCTTCTATATTTTTTGCTGGATCTAACTTGAATATATGTCGCCAATCTTTATATTCCAATTTTTTCACCTACATCTAATTAGTTAACATTCATCCCATTATAACAAAAAAACTGAACAGACATCGCTGTTCAGTACATGTTCTTACATATTTCGAAAACTTATATTTTTTAATCTACTCTTTAATGGTTGGCGTCGAATTTTCATCTGGATATAAGCGCCCTAACATTTCATCATAAGTACCGTTGCCGTAGTCGTAGGCACGTCTTACACGTGAAATGGTAGCAGTACTTGCCCCAGTTTCTTTTTTAATAGATTCATATGTTTTCTTCAAACGTAATAGATGTGCAACCTCGAAACGTTGTGCTAAGGATTGAATTTCGCTTATTGTACAAAGATCGTCAAAAAACTTATAACATTCTTCCATGTTCTTTAACTCTAATACTGCCTTAAATAGTTGCTCTGTTTGATTGCCTTTAATTTTTTCAATTTGCATTGCAGTCATCCTCCTTCTTGTTTATATTGGGTCTTCTAGATTGGTTAAGGTAAATAAGTGACCATTTCTTCTAAACCAGGGTTTGTCGGTATAAAACTGATCCATGTTTGACCAGGTACTAGTTTAGCAGGAACTCCATTTTCCATCGGCATCAGAATTCCATCGATATTCTCCCATTCGATTTCTTTCATAATACCTGCTTGAAAAATATACGCTCTTCCTCCATCATTTAAAGATAACTGACGGCGACCTGAACTATCAATAATTTTGTGCGGAATTTCCATGCATATTATATTGGCAATTTTAACAGCTTTGTCTGTCTCTTTATCTATTGTCAGAGCTCCAGCGGTCTCACGCTCATATAAACCTTCGTCAGAAATATACGTATATTCGTTTTCAAAAGTGGAGCCTGCACCGTAATGTATAGAAAAATTAGATACTGGATTCCCAATCTTTATCCCTTCAAAAGAGTCGAAGAAAGAGAACCTTGGTATTTTAGTAATCTCCATCGATGCCTTTACTTTTTCTGCACCTGCTAATACTTTATCTTTTGATATATACGAATTATGCGGTGCTTTTCGCTCCCTCGATCGTTCGAATAATATACCGTCGTATTGCATTCCGTTTATATTATCAACTACTCTAGAACTTAGCATACTTTGAGCATCAGGACTATATCCATGTGCAACATAAAATGCATCTAGCCCTCTAGCAATGTCAACAAAGTAGTCTCTAGCACTTCTAACTGGACCCATTTTTTCTGGAATCTCACTTTGATAAACTGCTAAAAATCTTGTTACATTACCTTCTGCTAACATTTCGTAAATAATATCTGCTTTTGCAATTCCTGACTGTGGACGTGCAAGCGGATGATTGTTTATAGTGACTAGAATAGGTCTTTGTGTCAATTCTTTCTCTGATCCAACACCTGTGAAAGGTGCTGTGAACGGCAATACTACTTCCTCTTCTGTCTCTACAACTTCTTCCCCGACTTCCTCTATTGTATCGTCTACTGGATTTACCTCTTCTGTTCCTTTCTCTTTATCGGAACAAGCTACAAGAAGTACACTAGCTAACATTAAAATTCCCCACTGTTTGAACACAACTTACGTCCCCCTACCTCATTAATGCTGGAAACAATACTTGTTTTTTCATCACATCGAAAATTCCTTTTTGCGTTATCCTTACATACGGTAAGTGTGTTGCTTGAAGGAATAACAATGTGTAAATAGCATCCCCATGCTTAAATCCTCTAGCTGCTAGTTCTCTTTTTAAAACTAGTTCCTCTTCTATTAAATCTTCTACTGGCTTATTAGATAATACTCCACCTATCGGGAGTTGGACAGAACAAATGATTTTTTCTTCCTCCACAATAACAATTCCACCATTCATTTTTTTTACTTCCCGGAAAGCTTGTTGCATACTTTCTTTGTTCTTCCCGATCAATAAAATATCACCCGTATTAGAGTATGAAGAGGCGAAGCCCATTAGTGAAGTTGCAAAGCCTTTAATAAGTGTTGAAACTTTCCACTTTCCTTTGCGATCTATTAACAAAAGAAAACTTTCATCATGATTTTTGGATAATTCCATTTCAGTTGTATCATGGCTAATGGAATAGGGTTTGGTAATTACATCATTTACCATTTCTATCCCAAATGGCATAGAGAACTGAAAATCAGCTTCCGAAACGTCAAATGACAAGTTTAGATCTGGTATAGATGACCAATTGATTGGATCAAGTGCCCTCGTTTTTTGTTGTTCTTTTTTTAGCCAAATTCCTTTGGAAAGTACACTTAAAGGTACTGGACTGTGTTCATCCTTTAAGAAATTGAGATCTGCATAGCGCCCTGTTGCAATCACCCCATGTAGATTAGACATATTATAATACTTTGCCACATTAAAGGATGCCATCAAATAGGCGTCAATCGGTTTTACACCTGCATCTAGTGCAACTTGAATACATTTATCCATAACTCCATCTATATGAAAAGAAGGTGTTGCTCCATCTGTCGTCATCATTAAGTGATCAAAAATTTGAAGATCCTTTTCCAAAATATCCTTTAATAGTTGTGGAAGATCAGGACGTATGGACGAATGACGGAGAGTTACTGCATATCCCTGTAGAATTCGTCGTTCCACTTCTTCAATGGTCATTGCTTCATGATCTCCGTCTGCTCCTAGCAAACGCATTCTTGCAAGCGTGCGCTCGGAAGCTCCAGGAAAATGGCCTTCAATTTTCATACCGTTTGTCTTAGCCTGTTGCATCCAATAGAGCATTTGATCATCTCCAGAAAGCAAACGAGGCCATCCAGTCAGTTCACCACCCATAATGACATCCGAACGCTCAATCCATTCTCCAATCGTCTTAGAGGTAAATAATTCTTCTTCATTCTTTAACTCGGTTTGCGAATCAAAACGCGCCCACCAATAGAAGGAAAATGGCAGTTCTTTCAGTTCGTCCATTAATGAAAACGCTTTCTTATTTTCAAGCATCAAGAACAATGTTAAGTTATCCGCTATAAACGTAGTCGTTCCCAATTGCGCTGCATAATCTGCAAATGTTTGTGGATTATAAAGTTGGAATGGATGTACGTGAGGCTCAATATAGCCAGGTACTATTTTTTGACCAGTTGCATCATATACCTCAGTTTGGTCGGAAACTAGTGGCATTTCAGAACCCGTATAAACAATTCGATCTTTCACTATCCATATGTTTCCTGTGATCCACTTTTTTAAATGACTATGCAAAAAAGTTGCATTAGTAATTACTATATCAGGAGACTTTGTTCCATTGACCACATCAATCTGATGCCTTATTTCTTCAATTTTCCAAATGGGATATTGCATTGCATCCATTCTCCTTTCTTTTTGTTTACTCATAAAAATAATATTAGCATAGTACTTTAGTAAAGCAAAGTACTGAATTCTATTTTTGGTAATTCTTACAGGAAAGTTAGGAAATAGGAACCTAAAACCAATATAGAAAAACAGGCAAAGAAAAACATCAGGTTTTTCTTTGCCTGTTCAGCAATTATTGAAATGTACGCCAACCAATATCTTTTCGATAGAAGAAACCATCCCATTCTAACTTAGTGAGACCTGAATAAACTTTTTGTTGCGCTATCTTTATAGAAGACTCCCTTGCTGCTACAAGTATGACACGTCCGCCATTAGCGATAAAATTTTTATCATCTGCTTTTGTACCAGCATGAAAAACGAATAATCCAGTGTCTGTTAATGTCCCTAGATTTGGCAGTTTGGCTCCTTTTTTCACGTCAGTAGGGTAACCCTCTGATGCAATTACAACTCCAAGCATCCCCTCGTCCGACCATGATAGTTCAAACGGATTTTCATTCATCAAAGCTATCATAAACTCTCCAAAATCACTTGTCATTCGGGGTAATACCACTTGTGTCTCTGGGTCTCCAAAACGGGCATTGAACTCGATCACTTTTGGTCCTTCGCTTGTTAAAATAAGACCAGCATATAGAATACCTGTAAATGGAATTCCTTCTGCTGTCATCGCTTTAACGGTAGGAACTACTACAGTTTCATAAGCTATATCAACTATGTCCGAGGAGATTTGCGGAACTGGGGAATAAGCACCCATTCCTCCCGTGTTAGGCCCTTTATCTCCATCATAAGCTCGCTTGTGATCCTGTGCGATAACCATTGGATGAATTTGGCCTTTATGTACAAATGACATAAAGGAGAATTCTTCCCCGTCCAAATACTCCTCAATGACCACACGTGATGAGGATTCTCCGTATAATTGGTTGCCGATCATGTCTTCCACCGCTTTGTTCGCTTCATCCACAGTCATAGCAACAACTACGCCTTTTCCTGCAGCAAGCCCATCTGCTTTCACAACGATTGGAGCACCTAACTTCTCAATATATTCCTTTGCTTTATCTACTTCTGTAAAAGTTTCATATGCAGCAGTAGGAATATTATATTTATCCATAATTTCTTTTGCAAATGCCTTACTACCCTCAATTTGAGCCGCAGCTTTTGTTGGGCCAAATATACGTAAACCTTCTGCTTCAAAATAATCTACAATACCCGCTGCCAGTGGTTGCTCCGGTCCAACGAATGTTAAGTCAATTTTGTTCTCTTTTGCGAAGGTTGCTAGCTCTTCAAAGGCCAACGCATCAATAGACACAATCTGAATACCACCTGACATACCGTCATTACCTGGAGCTACAAATACATTTTCAACTGAAGGTGAATCTATGAATTGTTGGGCGATTGCATGCTCACGACCCCCACTACCAATTACAAGAATATTCATCTAGTAATTCCTCCTTAGTGTTTGAAATGACGTACGCCAGTGAATACCATCGCAATCCCATACTCATTTGCTTTGTCGATTGAATCTTGGTCTTTCACTGATCCACCTGTTTGAATAATAGCTGTAATTCCTGCTTTAGCTGCCACTTCCACCGTATCATTCATTGGGAAGAATGCATCTGAAGCAAGACCTGCTCCTTTTGCACGTTCTCCAGCTTGCTCTAAAGCAATTTTAGCTGAGCCTACGCGGTTCATCTGTCCTGCGCCGACACCAATAGTCATATCTTCTGTAGCTACTACAATTGCATTAGATTTTACATGTTTCACTACGCTCCAACCAAGCTCTAATGCTTTCCATTCTTCCGCGGTCGGCTCTCGGTCTGTAACGACCTTCACATCTGCCTCTTTTAATCCGAACGTGTCAGGAGACTGCACTAATAATCCACCTTCTACAGATACAGTATTCCATGCATCTTTTTTCGTTTGTTCGTAAGAAATTGTGAGCAAGCGAATGTTCTTCTTCGCCGTTAACATTGCAATTGCATCATCGGAGAATGAAGGAGCAATAACAATTTCTAAGAAAATGCCAGCCAATACTTTAGCGGTTGCTGCGTCTACTTCACGGTTTAAGGCAACGATTCCTCCGAAAATAGATGTTGAATCCGCTTCATAGGCTTTATTGAATGCATCTGAGATTGTTTCGCCGGTACCAACACCACATGGGTTCATATGTTTTACCGCTACTGCAGCTGGAAGCTTAAATTCTTTTACTATTTGAATCGCAGCATTGGCATCTTGGATATTATTATAGGATAGTTCTTTCCCATGTAATTGAGTAGCAGAAGCTACAGAAAAATCAGATCCAAGTGGTCGTTTGTAAAACGCTGCTTGTTGATGCGGATTTTCACCGTAGCGTAATGATTGCTTACGTTCATATGTAAGTGTTAATAGTTCTGGGAATTCTTCTCCAGTTAAGTCAGTCATATAGCCAGCAATCAACGCATCATAAGCAGCGGTGTGGCGGAATACTTTTGCAGCCAGTTTACGACGCGTTTCTAGTGTCGTCTCACCAGTTTCTTTTAACTGAGCAAGTACTTCCTCATAGTCAGATGCATCCGTTACAACTGTTACATACTGATGATTTTTCGCTGCAGAGCGAAGCATTGATGGACCACCGATATCAATATTTTCGATAGCATCTTCAAACGTCACATCTTGCTTAGAAATTGTTTCACGGAAAGGATATAAATTAACACAAACTACTTGAATAGGAGTTATTTGATGCTCTTCTAATTGTGCTTGATGAGAAGCGTCGTCATGCTTTGCCAATAAAGCCCCATGTATCATTGGGTTCAATGTTTTTACTCGACCATCCAAAATTTCTGGAAAGTTTGTCACTTGGTCTACTGATGTAATTGCCACACCATTTTGTTCTAAAAATGCTTTGGTTCCACCAGTTGATAAAATTTCATAGCCAAGTAGTTCCAACTCTTTTGCAAACTCGAGAATTCCTGATTTATCTGAAAGACTAATTAACGCACGTTTTGAC
>Ga0209013_10004073_pt1 | contig 12880 bp, 9 predicted proteins | sample Cruoilmetagenom2_FD_187291 | JGI IMG/M metagenome (GOLD analysis project Ga0209013, IMG submission 187291) | Oil polluted marine microbial communities from Coal Oil Point, Santa Barbara, California, USA - Sample 2 (SPAdes) (version 2) | ecosystem: Environmental > Aquatic > Marine > Oil seeps ... | reverse complement strand
CGACATCATACCTCCTCCTTCCTCCTGCGGGCCCCCCTGGCCCGCACCTTTTTTTTTACTTTAGGCCGAGGTTTCTAATGTGGTAGAGCAGGGCTTGACGCGAAATACCGAGTTCGCGGGCCGTCGCACTGCGATTGCCGTTGTTGCGTTCGAGCGCGGCACGAAGGAAAGACCTCCTGAATTCCCGCTGGGCCTCGTCCCAGGTCCCCGACGGGCCAACCTCGGTCTCTGTGATCGGCAGATGCTCTTTTTGCACCACGCCGCCTCCGGCGCGAACCAGCGCCACCTCGACGGCCTGGCGAAGTTCACGTACGTTGCCGGGCCACCGGTACCGCCTCATCACAGCCTCAGCCTCGCCGCTCCAGGTGCAGTTCGCGAGGCCGTGACGGGTCACTGCCTCACGTTCGAAGAGGTCCGTGAGAAGACCGATGTCCTCTCGACGCTCCCGCAACGGCGGAATTGTCAAAGGCGGAGCCGCGATGCGGTAATAGAGATCCTGGCGGAAGCCCCCTTCCCTCACTCGCCTATCGAGATCCGAGTTGGTCGCCGAAAGGATGCGAACATCGACGATTCTCGACTGAGTGGCGCCGACAGGGCGCACCTCCTGGCTATCGAGGAAGCGGAGCAGCTTGACCTGGAGGGGCGGATCGAGGTCTCCAACCTCGTCAAGGAAAAGCGTCCCACCGTCCGCGGCCACCGCCAGACCCTGACGTGCCCGATCCGCTCCGGTGTAGGCGCCCTTCACCGAACCGAAGAGCTCGGCCTCGAGCAGGTTGGTCGGAATCGCAGCGACGTTGACGGGCACGAATGCGCCACGCCGTTCGGAGAGACGGTGGAGGGCTCGAGCGGCAACCTCCTTACCGACTCCGGTCTCCCCCACGAGCAGGATCGCCAGATGGGTCGGTCCCATCTCGCACAACTCGCGCCGCACCGAACGAGCGGCCGCAGAGATCCCGAAGAAACCCGTTTCTTCAGTTTCCGGATCGGAGGGTGCTGTATCGGCCGGAGCGAAGAGCTCGAATATCCCGGTCAAAAGGCGCCACGTAGCACCCTCGTGCGCCTCTCCGCCGAGTGGTACGACGACAATTCTTCCGTGCCGGATTTCGGTACCGGCGTTACCGCTGCCAACCTGCCATATAAGTCGCCGGTCGACGGCATTGCGAAGCTCAAGCCCGCTGACACCGAGAGCAGTCAATAGCCGAAGAACGAGGTCAGGCGTCAGGTTTTCGGGTCCGCCGCGTTCTACAATCTCCGCCAGAGCCTCGACAACCGCCCCATCGAGCTTCGAGGTGCCGGCCACTGAGTCTGCCCAGCCGTCCATTTTTGCTTCACGAAGCACCCGAACGGCGTCGACCCGCATCGACTCGGTTATCGGCAGACGAAGGCGACCCAGGTGCTCGGCGAGCGCAATTGCCAGGGCATGGGACCTTGTCATTCTTCCGGTCGAGAGAAGGGCGGCGACCCGGCCCCCGCCACTGCGGGCATCGTGGAGGAGCTCCGCTGCCATCGACACACCCCAGCCGTCGGGCTGCCACGAACCAGCCTCCCTGCCGGCAACCGTGTCCACCAGCCCGGACCATGCCACTCCCTCTTGTCCGGCGGCCTCCAAGGTTCCGCGCGCCCTCGCCAGCTCTCCGTCGAACAGCGCCGCAACACCAAGCAGCAGATGCAATCCCTCTGAGAACCTGGGGTCTTCCTTATCAACTTTTCTTTCGAAAGCGTCGAGCTGCCGACGAAACTTACCGAGCTTTCCTTGCGCCAGGCCCAGCCGCGCCCGCTCGGCCCGCATGTATGGTCCATCAGGATCCTCTTTGGCCAGCTCTTCTAATCGGTCCTCCGCACGCTGGATCTCCAGTTGATCGAGATCCCCTACGGCGAGGTTGAAAAGTACCCGTCGAGTGACATGCCGATACCCGGCCGCCTGGAGAAGACGATAGGCACGCAATTGGTGACGATCAGCCTCGAGACTTCTCCCCTCGTCCAACGCGGTCGCACCGAGATCAAGCTCGATCAATCCGAGAAAGCCTGGACCCACGGAATCATCCGTCAGCAACTCGAGCAAGCGGCGCACCGAGCGGGGCTGACCCCTGTCCATGAGTTGAAGCGCTCGACGATGGGCATACTGGGCCCTGAGCACGGGATGATCTCCGAGAACCCTCCGTCTCCAGGCAGGATCGTCGAACTCACCGGTGTCCGAGATCCACGCGAGCTCGATCTCGATCCGCCGACGAATCATCGGCGAGACCCGGCCAACGGCATGATCGATGAACCGATGCGCCGCATCTGCCTGGCCGCCTCCACGCCGGCGTTCTTCATTGAGCACGAGGATTGCCGTCTCTGCGACAGCCCGCGGCGCTATGTCGAGTTGTCCTTCTTCAGGGAGCTTGCGCTGGACTCCCGAACGATCGTCGCTTCCATCGAGCCAACGGATCAGAGCCTGGCCCTGTTCGGCAGGGATGGCGGCGATGGTCCTTCTCGCACCGCTGAAGTCGCGTACCGAGAGACAGGCCTCCGCCAGCAATCTGCCAACCTGAAGCCCGAGCGCACCTGGTGAAACTACGGCAAGAAGATCCCGCACCGAGAACCCGTCGAGCTCGTCGAGGCGGTCTCGGGCCCAGGCCTCGAGGTCTTTTGTATCCCCGCTTCCGAGAGCCCGATGCAGTAGGCGCCGAGGGTCGTCAACGCCGTAGAGGTCCGCGACCGCCAAATGCAGGGGGTCGGGTTCGAGTGGAACGACTTCCGCCAGCCGCCATCTGCCGCCGGAATCTACGATCGCCAGCTCCTGTCGACGTTCCTCGATGACCCGATTTGAAAGCCTGGTGTGGAGGTCCACGAAGCCCGGTGGCAGGCCGTCCGGCGAGAGCGCCAGCGTCTGCCGCAACACATCCGGCTCGACGTCCCGACGAGGCGTGCGATTTCGACCGGAAAGGAGCGAAAAAACCCTGCGCCCGGCTTCGGTGAGCGCCCGCCTGTCGGTCGGTTCGAGAGGGTCGATGCGGCCCTCCCGTTGCTCGACCACCCGACGCGCGTCCTCGAGCGGCATTCCGGTGACCGCCAGATGCCGGAACAGGTTCTGGGCATCGAATCCAGGAGGCTTCGGTGGATGCCACCCGGTCGGGAACCGCCCGACGACAACGGCGCTGCACCCGTCGCGCTGAGCCCAGCGTGAAGCGGCGGCAAGCTCATCATTCGAGATTTCACCAACGAGAATCAGAGTACCTTCGCCGCTGATCGCGGGTATTGGTGGGATTTCCTCGTCGCGATCACCCACCGCCCACAGCCAGGCGTTGCCCCGACGGCGTCGAATGCTCGCCCACAATGATCCGCCCAGCCGACGCGCGAGCCGAGCTAAAGGAACCCTCCAATAGTTCGTTGCACCTTGCTCCGGTAGCGGTAGCCCGTCCCACCGGAAGGCCCACAGGGCGCGTGCGGTGCACGCGTCAAGGGGTTGCTTCAGCTCCCGCAACTGGCGAGCGATCGCGGCCTCGAGAAAGAACCCCGGTTCACCCTTAAGGTGGTCGATCGACGCCGGCGTCAGCCCGACCGCGCCGGAAATGGCGTCGAGAACAGCGGCGCGGGTCGTCGCTGCTGCGCCCTCACCTCCGCCGAGACGAGAGTACACGCGCGACATCGGCACCGGGAAACGCGCGAGAGAAGCCCACAACCCAGATGGAGTTCGTCTAAAACGGGCGGCCTTGATGGCAGCCCGGCCCGGCCACAGATCGAACTCCGCTAGCAGTGAGGCGGCAGCGGTCAGTTGCAGGGCGGCGCTGAAGCGTTCCCTTCGGGAAAGGGACGAAACGGAAACCGTGTCCCCCGTGGGTAGTGACTCTGTGGCGGCTCCGTCGACCGCTGGCACCGGCACCGCTGGATGTTCCACCAGCAGGGCGGCCGGCACGGGGATCCTCACGTCGCAGGCTCCTCGTCCGCCGGTGCGCCCAGCAACCGGTCCCACACCATCCAGAACGTCGGGAATGACTTCGAGACGCAGTGCGGATCATCGAGCTCGAGCGGACCCGAAATCAGTGCGGCTACCGCCATCGCCATCGCTATTCGGTGGTCCCCCGCTGCGGTCACACGGGGCATCGATCCCGACCTCGGACCGAGAGTTTCTGCGACCTCGAGCTCCGTTCCATCGACCTTCAGCCTCGCGCCAAGCCTCTCCAAGTTTTCCACCATAACCGTCAAACGGTCGCTCTCCTTGTGCTTGAGTTGGTCGAGGCCGGAGAATCGTGAACCTGGCGGTGCGCATGCCGCCACCACCGCGAGGGCCGGAAAGAGATCTGGGGTGTGACGCAGATCGGCGAGAATCGGAGCAGTCACCTGCCCCCTGGCGATCACACGATCGTCGATCCAGTCCACATCGAGGCCGGCGTCGGCGAGGATCCTCAGCACGGCGCGATCGCCCTGCCGGCTCGCCGGATCGAGAGGACCGAGCTCGACCTCTCCTCCCGCCACCGCCACCGCCGCGAGCACGAATGCTGCCGCGGACCAATCGCCCTCCACTCTGTATCGGGTTGGTTCAAGTGCTGTCGGAGGAACCCTCCACGACCGCCTGTCATCGCTCACATCGAGTCTGGAACCGAAGGCGCGCATGACGTCCACGGTGAGGTCCAGATATGGCGCCGACGGCAACGAACCTGATACCTCGAGGTCGAGGCCCTCAGCCATCAGCGGGCCCGCCATGACGAGGGCCGATACAAACTGGGAGGAGACCCCGGGTCGCACCTCGACGGCGCCACCCTGAAGAATCGCGCCGTCAATCTCCACCGGGAGGAACCCGTTACGCGAGTTGAGATCACCGCCAAGGCGGGTCAGCGACTCGAGCAGCGGGGCCATAGGGCGTTCCCGCAGCCGTGCGCTGCCGTCGATGACGGATTTCCCTGGACTTGCGGCGAGCAGCGCGAGGATCAAACGCGAACCGGTGCCCGAATCCGCCAGATCGAGAGATATCGGATGCTCGGGAACGGTCCTCTCCCCGATCTGGATCTCCGCTCCCCACTCCACCGGCCAACCGGCGGCTCTGAGGGCTGCCGCGAGGACCCTCGTATCCACGCAATCAAGAGGGGTCGCGATCGTGCCACCTTCAGCGACTGCGGACGCGATCAGAGCGCGGTTGGTGAGGCTCTTCGATGTCGGCAGGGCGACCGTTCCCTGCAAACCTCCCCGGTGAGCCGGTAAGCTCCCCATCAGTCACCCTTGCCTGGGGTTCCACACCTCTCGAGGTTCGCATCGACGGAATGCCAGGCGCCGTCCGGGTGCACGAGAACGGACGTTCGAGTCTCGAGCCAGGCCGGCATGATCATCGCCAGGCGATCGCCATCCCGACATTCCCAGTGGGTGTGGAAATGCCCCCAGAAGAGCACGTCGACTCCGTCCGCCCAGGCCGAGGAGGCGCTTCGCCGGAGATCCTCGATCGGTTTGGTGTAGCGAAACTTGCGGTTGGTCGTGGCGAGGTGGGCCTCCATGTTGCGAACGATGGCAACCGCCAGAGACTGCGGCAGGAGCCGAGCCCAGATGCGAGCTATCGCCGACTTGGAGACCCTTGACCAGAATCGGTACTGGAGGTCACGGCGGTTGACGAGGTCACCATGGTCGAGCCGAAAGCGTCGATTGCCGGAAACGAACTCGTAAACGCGGCCACTCCAGTCGACCTCTGCCACCAACTCGGGCTCGTCGAGGAAAAAGTCCCGGTTGCCTTCGATGGCCACGATGCGGACACCGCGTCGGCGCACCTCGCGCCACGATTCCATGACTTCGCGGAGAGCGGTGGTCCAGAACTTCGACATGCCGATGAGGTATTGAAATGAATCGCCGAGGTAGATCACCTCTTCGACTCCCGAGGCCGCGGCGCGACGCACGAGGGAGCTCATTGCGCCCGCGTCGTCCGCTCCCTGGCCAACGTGGGAGTCAGCGATGATCAATCGTTTCACGGCGCTCATGGTAGCGCAGACCCGACCACACGGGTTCAGGATGCAGGGTTCAGGATTCAGGATGCAGAGCACAGGGTCCAGGGCCGCCGACCCACCCACCGAGAGTACAGAAGCCAGGGGCTGGGCTGGATGGGACCTGCATCCTGCATCCTGCATCCAGGCCAGTCGCTGAAAGCTGCCGATTCTCCCGTTCGTTAGCCGTTGTTCTTGGTGAACTCCTCCATGAAACCGGCCAGGACCTGGACGCCCTCGAGTGGCATGGCGTTGTAGATCGAGGCTCGGCAGCCGCCCACGGAGCGATGGCCCTTGAGACCGACCATGCCCGCCGCCTTGCCTTCGGCCACGAACTTGGCTTCGAGATCTTCCGAAGGCAAGCGAAAGACGACGTTCATATAGGAGCGGCTGTCCTCGGCCACAGGACAACTGTAGAATTCCGGATTATCCGCCATCACACCGTACAGAAGATCGCCCTTGGCGCGGTTGGTCTTTTCGACAGCGGCCAGACCACCCTGTTCTTTCACCCAATCCAGGACGTTGCGGACCATGTAGATGGCAAAGGTGGGAGGGGTGTTATAGAGCGAGTTCTTGGCCGAGTAGGTGGCGTAGGACAGCATCGTCGGCAGGTTTTCGTTTGCCTGTTCGAGCCACGACTTCCTGAGGATAACGATCGTCACACCGGACGGCCCGATGTTCTTCTGCGCGCCGGCGTAGATGAGGTGGAAGCTATTGGCATCAAAGGATCGCCACAGAATGTCCGACGACATGTCCGCAACCAGAGGAACTCCGCCGGTGTCGGGAAAATCGTGAAATTGGGTGCCCTTGATGGTGTTGTTGCTCGTGATATGGACAAAGGCCGCGTTGGGATCGAGGTCCAGCTCGGCCTGCTTTGGTATCCGCGTAAACCCGTCATCCTCACTCGACCCGGCGACCCGACCCGCGGCGATGATATTCGCCTCCTTGATCGCCTTTTGCGACCACGTGCCGGTATTGACGTAGTCCGCCGACCCGCCGCTTGGAATGAAGTTCATCGGCAGCATCGCGAACTGCATCGAGGCTCCTCCCTGGAGGAAGAGCACTTGATGATCGTCGTCCAAACCGAGAAGCTCGGTCATCAGGCTGATGGCCCCCTCGTGAACGGCATCGTATTCGGGTGATCGGTGGGAGGTCTCCATCACCGACATTCCGGTGTTTTCCCAGTTGGGGATTTCCACTCTCGCCCGCTCGAGGGCGGGCGGCGGCAGGGTTGCGGGTCCGGCGTAGAAGTTCCAGGTGCGGCTCATCGCTACCTCCCTAGGCGGTCTGTTGCGCGAAATCTTCGAGAATCCTGACGACCACGTCGCCGATACGCAACATGTTTTCGCGGCTCGAGGCACCGAGGTGCGGGGTCATGATGACGTTGGGTGCGTCATAGAGCGGGCACGACTCGTCGGGCGGATCGGAGTACCACACGTCGGTGGCATAAGCCCTCACCTTCCCGGATTCGAGCGCCTCCACCATGTCCTTCTCCGCCACGCACTTTCCCCGGGCGGTATTGATGATCACCACGCCGTCCTTGAGCTGGCCGATGGTCTCGGTGTTGAACATTTCACGCGTAGTGTCGGTGAGCGGGACGTGGATCGAGATGTAGTCCGCCTCAGCGAAAAGTTCTTCAAGACTCACCAGGTCGACCAGCTCATGATTCTTGAGCAACGGATCATAGGCGATGACCCGCATCCCGAACGCGATCGCCCGGCGTGCCAGCTCGGTGCCGATGTTGCCGGCGCCGACCAACCCGAGGGTTTTGCCCATGAGTTCGGTTCGCTTGAGCGACTTCTTGAGCCATTCTCGGTTGCTCATCCCGAGGTGCCCTTCCACCATTCGCGTCGGCACCGAGATCATCAGGGCGAACGCGAGCTCGGCAACAGCCACCGCGGATGCCTCTGCCGTGTTGAAGACCTGAATTCCCTTCGAGCGGGCGTACTCGACGTCGATGTTGTCGAGGCCGACTCCCCCGCGGATGATCAGTCGCAGGTTTTTGGCCTGATCGATGTACTCCTGGGTGCATTTTGTCTTTGATCGCACCAGGACCACATCCATTTCGGCCAGACGATCTTTGTCGTCGGTGATCTCACCGAAGACGTCGAGCTTGGCCGGCAGCGAGGGATCGAATGCGTCCGAGATCAGTATTTTCATTTTTTCCTCCTCGTTTCGTCAGTCGCTCAACGGCCGAACGATGAGCCCGGAGCGAAGCTTGGGTTCAAACCAGGTTGACTTCGGGGGCATCACCAGCCCCGCATCGGCAACGGAAAAGAGCTGTTCGATGGAAGTTGGGTGGAGGGCAAAGGCAACCGCGCATTCCCCAGAATCGACCTTGCGCTCGAGCTCTTCGAGCCCGCGAATGCCGCCGACGAAGTCGATACGCTCATCCGAACGTGGATCGCCGATTCCGAGCAGCGGCGCCAACAGATTGTCTTGCAGAATGGCGACATCGAGGCTGCTGACCGGATCATCCGTAGGAAAGCTCCCGTCCTTCGCAGTCAGCCTGTACCAACGCCCGCCCAGATACATTCCGAAGCAGCGTCTCCGCGCAGGGCGGCCATCCTCCGTCGGTTCCATTTCGAAGCGCTCACCGAGTGATGTCACGAAGGCATCCTGATCGAGTCCGTTGAGATCGCGCACCACCCTGTTGTAGTCGAGAATCATCATCTGATTGTCGGGGAAAATCACCGACAGAAAGAAATTGTAGGACTCGTCGCCGGTGTGATCGGGGTTGGCGTCACGCCGCAACGCGCGGATCCTGGTGCCCGCGGCCGAGCGATGGTGCCCGTCGGCCACATAGAGTTCCGGCACCTCCGCGAAGACGTCGACCAACGCATCGCGGTCGGCAGGACTATCCACCACCCACAGAACGTGCTGGATACCGTCAGGGGCCACGAAGTCATAGGTTGGATCGGCGGTGGTCAATCGTTCCACCAGCGCGTCGATCTCCGGACGCGCCTTGTAGGTCAGGAAGACCGGACCGGTGTTGGCGTCGAGGGCGTCGATGTGGCGGGTGCGGTCGTCTTCTTTCACCGGCCGCGTGTGCTCGTGCTTCTTGATCAGGTCCGCCTCGTACTCGTCCACGCTGGCGCCGGCCACGAGACCGGTCTGGACGTGGTCACCCATACGCTGTCGATACAGGTACAGCGCCGGCTTCTCCTCACGAATCAGGGCGCCGTCATCGACCAACCGCCTGAGGTTCGCTGCCCCGGTTTCGTAGACCTCGGGCGCGTAGACGTCGGTGCCTGGTTCCAGATCGATTTCGGGCTTGACGACATGAAGGAATGACAGTGGGTTTTCAGCCACCATTTCGCGCGCCTCCGCGCTCGAAAGGACATCGTACGGCGGGCTCGCGACCTCAGCGCAGACGTCGGGTCGCGGACGCCACGCTCTAAAGGGTTTCAACTTCGCCATTGGTACTCCGAAAAAGAGGCTCCGGCGAGAATCGCCGAGCACGTGAAATCTATCACATGCTCATGAACTCTGCCAGACAGCGAATCTACGAAATAATGATTCGAATCCGGATCGGGATCTCCCAACCCTTGGGGTGAACGGTAAGAAAAAAAGGTCTTCCTCGCTGGAGGTTTCGCGGCCGCTCGAAATAGAGAAGATTCACCATCGCGTGCCGGTGTCGGAGGGTCACGTGGTCGCGAACGGTGTTCCCCCTGGTGGATCGAAGATCAGGAAAGAAATTCGCCGACTCGAGCCTGCTGGTCCAGCGCCAGTTCTCCCACGGAATGCCCGCATACGAGACCATCCGGTAATCCATCACGATCTTGTCGTAGTTCTTCCGGACCTCTTTGACGGTGGGCATGAAATAGAAGATGTCGTCGAGGTCCGATAGCCAGAAGCTCTCGCGGTCGATCGCGATCGAACTCCTCGACATATTCTCGACCGCCACCACCATCGGCAGATAGGGCTCGGCCGTCCGCTGGAGGGTCAAGGTGAGGTTGGCCCACACCTTTCCAGCATCGTTTTCGGCGATGAACAGGACACGCTGCGCCTCCTGTTCCTCGTCTTGCTGGGCGATCACCACACCGACCGTCAGGCAAACCACCAGCAAAGTACCGGCAGTAGCGTTACCAACAATGCGCTTTGACTGAGCCATCTTTTCTTTCTCGACTCCGCTCAGTATACGCGTATGATGTCGGGCGGTTCGGCTGAGAATGTTTCTGTGGAGGATCATGGCGACTAACCTGCATATCTCACCAACTTTCTACTGCGGGCGCCGATGCACCGCGCCCAGCGGTGTTTTCTCGCCTCGGGGTGCTCGACGTACCGCAAGTACGCGCTCCACGCCCCTCGGGTCGAAAACCCCACTGTGCACGGCACCTCGCCGCCCTCGCGACGAAAGCCGGTGAGATATGCAGGCTAAAGACCTCAAACGCGCGCTCCTCGCCACCCTTTTCTTCGGTGCAGCGTCGGGCATATTCATAGCCACTCTCAACAACTACCTCTCCGAAATTCATCACCTGGGTGCCGAAGCGCGCGGTTGGCTCGAGTTTCCGAGGGAGCTCCCGGGTTTCTTGATCATGTTCGTTGCAGGGGCGATGCTCACCGTCTTCCGCGAGACCCAGATGGCGGCGGCGGCGATGCTGCTCACGGCCCTCGGCGCCATCGGTCTCGGCTATCTCGCCCCGACCCACGCGGCCCTGATCGTATTCATCGTCATCTGGTCCCTCGGCGACCACATCATCTTTGCCGTCGAGGGACCCATTGGCCTCAAGCTCGCCAAAGGCGGCAAGGAAGGGCGTCGCCTCGGTCAGTTCGGCGGCGCCCGCAACCTCGGGACCATCCTCGGCGTCGGGGTCATTTTTGTCCTCGCTCGAACTCTCGGAGATCGCTTTTCGCTCTTCTACGCAATCGCTGCCGGCAGCGCCCTGATCGCCGGGATGCTGTATGCCGGGCTCAACGTCGGGCGCGGCGATCCTCCCTCCAGACGTCTCGTTTTCAAAAAGAAGTACCGCCTTTTCTACTTAATTTCCGCCCTCTTCGGGATCCGCAAGCAGATTTTCATCGCCTTCGGCGCCTGGGTCCTGGTCGAGATCCACGGCGTCTCGGTGAGCACCATCGCCCTCCTCTATTTCATCGCAGCTACCCTCGGCGTCGTTCTGCGTCCTCTGCTCGGCGAAGTCATCGACTGGCTCGGCGAGCGCACTGTGCTGGCGGCCGACGAACTCCTGCTGCTGGGCGTCTGTCTGACCTACGCCTTTGCCGGTGATATTTTCTCGGGGAACGCAGTGCTGTTGGCCCTGTACGCGGCCTATATTTTTGACATCACCCTCTTCGCGCTTCGGGTCGCGCGCACGACCTACCTCAAGAAAATCGTCGACGACCCTGGCGATATCACGCCGACGATCTCGATGGGCATCACCATCGATCACGCCGTCGCCATGACCCTCCCGATCCTCTCGGGCTACATCTGGGAGGCATACGGCTTCCAGTGGGTCTTCATTCTCGCCGGCGCGATCGCCTTCGTCGGTTTCTTTGTCTGCCTCCGCATCCGAACGCCAGAACGACCCTGAAAACCCTGACAGTCCCTCACCCGCCCAAATCTGGCCCGAAGATGACGCAGATAACGCAGATAAAGACCCGGACCTTTTGTGGTGTTATCTGCGTCAATCTGCGTGATCTGTGTTTCAAATGGGTGGGTGGGCGGAAATTGCTCCAGTGGGTGTTCGGTCACCACAGCCAGGCGTAGCCGATCTTGAGGAAGACAGCGCGACCGGTGGTCGTCATGGTGAAGTCCTGGTTTTCGAAGCCGCCCTCGGTGTATCCAGCAAAGAACACGGTCCTCGGATTGACCTTGTACGAGAACAGAAGCTGGACGAAAAAGTCCTTTGCGATCTCGTCGATTTCGTCTTCGTAGAGGTCCTGGTTGCTGCGGATATCGGTGAACTGGAGGATGGCGCGGACAAACGTGCGGGTGTTGAACTGCCATATCGCGGTCATCTGTGGGACCTGGGCCGTGAACAGGCGTCCCCCCTCGACATCGAGCGTCGAGTACAGATGCTCGAGCTCGAATGAGAAGTGGCGGCCGAGGTCCAGATCGACGCTGCCCGAGACCCTAGTGCGGTCGGCGGGCCTCACGTGGTCGAAATCGATCCAGTCACCGCCAACCGCGAAGAGACGAAAGCCGAGCAAGGCCGACGGTCTCATCCATAATCTGAGGACCGGTACAAACAGGTTGTCGAATTGAACGCCCTCGTAGACGATCGTCCTTTCCCCCACCTCGAAGTAAAGGCTGCTCTGGAGCGGACCGCTGTACTGGAACCACATCTGTGCGTTTTCACCGAGAAGGCCGCCATCCTGGAACTCGGACCTCGCGGCAAACCCGCCCACCTCGAGACGGTTGTAAAAGTGGTCTTCGTCTCCCCACCAGAAGTATCCGCCGCCTGCGTTCGCATGGCGATAGCCGACCTGAGTGATGAAGCCGAGGTCAGCGCGAAAGTCTTCGCCGTAATCCTTGTACTCGGCGAAGGCAAACCAGTCCCTGGTCGAGTGGAAGTACTCGACCTCGAGCGCATGTCCCGAGATCTCTTCGGAGGTGACATCGAGTTCGGCCTGCATCTCCGGCGAGTAACTGGTCGTCGACCATCCGGCGTCAGGGCTGTGGTTCCTCATCGAGACCGGACTTGCGGAGCAGTTTCTTCCTGAGCTTCCGGCGATGCGACTCGAGCACGATCCGATCCATCGACACGAGTTCAAGGCCGGCGAAGAAGGCGAGTCCGAGCCACAGGAAGCCGAATGCCAGCATCGCCCACATTCCGGTGAGCGTTCCGACGAGATAGGCGCCGATGCCGACCAGTACCGTCATCCCGACGAGCGCACCTGTGAAGACGGCGGCAGACCGAGCAAAATCGAAGCGGACTCTGCGGGCGAACTCTCGGGGATCGCCAGTCTCTATCAACACGAGCCGGGTGTTACGC